>Ga0268266_10001491_pt1 | contig 27745 bp, 24 predicted proteins | sample KBSS13metaG_FD_190356 | JGI IMG/M metagenome (GOLD analysis project Ga0268266, IMG submission 190356) | Switchgrass rhizosphere microbial communities from Kellogg Biological Station, Michigan, USA - KBS S1-3 metaG (SPAdes) (version 2) | ecosystem: Host-associated > Plants > Roots > Rhizosphere... | reverse complement strand
CCCGCCCAGCTTCTGGTGCGCCGGGGGCCCGGCCAGCGCGCCGTGGTCGCCGGCTATCCCGAGTCCGTGGAGCGCGGCCGCGACACGATGATCGCGCTCCCCGGCCTCTGCCTGGTGACCGGCCGGCACGAGGACGCGAAGAAGATCCTTCGCGCCTTTATCAAGAGTCTTCCCCTGGAGAGCGGCGCGACCGACGCCCCCCTCTGGCTCTTCGTGGCTTCCTGGAAGTACCTGCAGGCCACCGGCGACGAGGCGTTCGCCCGCGGCACGCTCCTCCCCGCCCTGCGCAAGATCGTCGAGGAGTACGGCAAGACCGGCGCGGACGGCCTCCTCGCTTCCGGCGTCGAGGTCAACGCCCTCTGGTTCAACGCCCTCTCGATCCTCGCCGATTTCGAGGCGCGGCTCGGGGAGCCGGCGGAGGCCAAGCGGCTGATCCAGCAAGCGAAGCGGGTCCAGAAGACGTTCCAGGGCGAGATCCCAGACGATGGGCGCGAGGCCGGCCAGATCTTCGCTCTCAGCCTCCCCTTCCCGTTGCTGTCGAAGCCGAAGGCGGCCCGGATGCTGGCGGCGGTCACGGAGGAGCTCTTTGCCCCGGCCGGGCTGCTCGGCCCCTGGCTCACGGCGCTGGTGCGCGTTCACGGCGCCGCCGGCCGCAAGCAGGGGCTGGCCGCGATCGCGGAGCTGAAGCCCCGGCTGGCCGAGGCGGGTGTCGCCGGCGCGCTGGAGGTGGCCGAGCTGCTGCGGGCCTATGTGGAGGATCTGCGGGGGGAGGCGCCGGCGGTGAAGGAGAAGGCGGCGGAGAAGCCCGCGCGGGGGAAGAAGAAGAGCGCCTCCTGAAGGGGAGCTGTCCTCAGCGGCCGCCCCGCCCGGGCATCAATGCCCGGGCTACGCTGGAAACGAAAAGCCGGGTGAACCCGGCTCAAAATACACTGGGATTCCTCGAGCCGGCTTCAGCCGGCTTTTCTTTTGGAGCGTAGCCTGGGCATTGATGCCCGGGCGGGCGGGAGACGGGAAGATGCCTCCCGTCTCCCTTCCGCGCCCGCTCGGTGGTACCTTCTCCCGCGGAGTGGTCGCATGAGTCCTAAGCCCCGGCATATCATCCTGGTCGGCAACCAGCAGGTCGCCCTCCCCGAAGGGGTGACGGCGCTCGACTGGTCGCTGGAGCGGGTGAGCTTTCAGAACCCCCGGATCCGCTCGTATCTGGGGTGCATCCGCCTGATCGAGGGGGTGCTGGAGAGCAACTACGCCCTGCTCCACTGCTCGCCCGAGCGCCTGCTGGACATCTGGGGCAAGGTCCGCAAGGTCGCCTCGCTGATCCGCGCCCAGCTCTCGCCGCTGCTCGAGGTCCCCTCGCCCATCCCCCGCATCGAAGAGGCCCGGCAGAGCGCCGGCATGGCCCTCCTGATGCTCGACGACCACGTCCTGCGCGGGCTCGACCGCTTCCCGGAAGACGTGCAGCCGGATCAGCTCATGGAGATCCGCAAGCTGCTCTGCGTCTCCATCGGCCAGATCCACTCCTTCCTCCACGACACCTTCGGCGAGATCATGGCGGCCGATCCGCGGAGCCTGCACGACGCCGACTACTTCCTCTCCCGCCGCTTCCCGCGCGACATCGACGAGGCCGAGTGGCTCCACTCCACCCTGCTCCGGCTCGGCGAATACCTCGCGAGCCTGGAGGAATCCCGGCAGCGCCACCTCTCCGCGATGGCGGACACCATCCGATGGAACGAGGCGGTGCCGTCGCTGGCCGTCTGGGAGCCGACCGCGGACTTCCTCGAGATCCTGCTCAACGGCCTCACCCCCAAGCTCAAGGAGGTGCTCGCCCTGCGCGGCGTCCGCTTCTACGAGATGGAGATCCTCGACCGCCACGCCTTCGAGATCCCCCACCGCTGCCACGGCGTGCTCGAGCTGCACGCGGCGACGCTCGAGGCGGTCGAGGGGATCAAGGCCGCCGTCGGCGTCTCGCAGGCGGAGAAGGAGCAGGGGGTTCGCGACCTGATCTGGTGCCACTCCGCCTTCGCCCGCCGGATCGCGGCGCAGCTCTCCGAGATCGACACCGTGATGCGCGACCTCGTGGCCTTCGTCCCCCTCTGGGTCGAAGCCGTCGAGAAGCGGCGCGCCCTCCTGCTGCGCAAGAGCCTCGAGGACGGCGCCCCACGCGAAACCTGGTAGGCGCGCCCCCCGTGACGCCCGGCCGCCGCCTGCCGCTCCTCCTCGGCGCGGCGCTCGCCCTGCTCACCCTGGCCGCCTACCTGCCGGCGCTCCGCAACGGCTTCGTCAACCTCGACGACGGTCTCTACGTCACCGGCAACCCACAGGTCCAGCAGGGGATCACCCGCGCGAGCGCCGCCTGGGCGCTGACCGCCAACGTGGCGAACAACTGGCATCCGCTCACCCTGCTCTCCCACCAGCTCGACTGCCAGCTCTTCGGCCTCGAACCCGCCGGCCATCACGCCACCAGCCTCCTCCTGCATTTGGCGAACACGCTGCTGCTCTTCGCGGTGCTGCGCGGGATGACCGGCGCCCTCTGGCGGAGCGCGGCGGTGGCGGCGCTCTTCGCGGTCCACCCCGCGCACGTCGAGTCGGTCGCCTGGGTGGCCGAGCGGAAGGACGTGCTGAGCGCCCTCTTCTGGATCCTGGCGATGGCGGCCTGGACGGGCTACACCCGCCGGCCGTCGCCCGGCCGCTATCTGCTCGCCGCCCTGATGATGATCCTCGGGCTGATGGCGAAGCCGATGGTGGTCACCCTGCCGTTCGCCCTCCTGCTGGTGGACGTCTGGCCGCTGGAGCGCCGCGGCCTCGGATGGCGCCGGCTGATCGTGGAGAAGCTGCCGCTTCTGGCGCTCTCGGCGGCGGCGAGCCTGGTGACGCTCCGCTTCCAGCGGACGAGCCTCGCCCCGCTCGACCTCGTGCCCTGGAGCCTCCGTCTCGCCAACGCCGCGGTCTCCTATGCGGCGTACCTCGGCAAGCTCCTGCTGCCCAGGAATCTCGCCGTCTTCTATCCGATTCCGCTGGCGATCCCGGCCTGGCAGGTGGTGGCGGCCACCGCCCTGCTCGCCGCCCTCACCGCGCTCGCCGTCTGGAAAGCGCGGCGGGCGCCCTGGCTGCTGGTCGGCTGGCTCTGGTTCCTGGGGACCCTGGTGCCGGTGATCGGCCTCGTGCAGGTCGGCCGGCAGGCGATGGCCGACCGCTACACCTATCTCCCCTCGATCGGGCTGTTCGTGGCGATTGTCTGGGGAATTGCCGCGCTGGCGAGAGAGCGCCGGGCGGTCATCGTAGCGGCCTCGGCGGCGGTAATTCTCGCGCTCGCGGCGGGCACCTGGATAGAGGCCGGCTACTGGCGGGACAGCGTCACCCTGTACCGCCACGCCCTGGCGGTGACGCGCGGCAACTACGTGGCCCATGTCGGCCTCGCCAAGGCGCTGGTCGCGAAACGGGACTGGGAGGGCGCCGCGGAGCAGTACCGGGCCGCGCTCGCCCTGCGCCCCGGCCTGGGTGAGGCCCGGGCCGGGCTGGAGGCTGTTTTAAAAGCCAAGCCAAGGACGTAAAGGACTGCAAGGACCGCAAGGACACCAAGACCGAAAAGACCTTGGCTTCGCCTTTCGTCCTTGCAGTCCTTGTCGTCCTTTACGTCCTTTCTCCCTACCCCTTCACCAGCTCGACCCGCCGGTTCTGCGCCCGGCCGATCTCGGTTTCATTTCCCGCCACCGGCTTGGTGGCGCCGAGGCCGACCGCCTTCAGACGCGCGCCTTCGATCCCCGCCTTCTGCAGATAGGCCTTCACCGCCTCGGCCCGGCGCTGCGAGAGCTGCTGGTTGTGCGCGGCGGTCGCCGTCGAGTCGGTATGCCCCTCGATCGTGAGCTTCCAGTCGGCCTTGGCCTTGAGCAGGGCCGCGATGCGGTCGAGCGTCGGCTTGGACTCGTCCCGCAGGACGTCGGAATCCGAGTCGAAGTTGATGCCGTAGATCCGGGTCCGGCCGAGCTCGGCGAGATCCTTGGTCATCTGCTCCTGGGCGCCGCCCGACCAGTGGGGGCAGGTGCCGACCGTGGAGCTCTTCTTCGTGCCGTTCCACTGGCCGCCGGCGCTGCCGGTGTTCCCCTCGTTCCACCAGAGCCCGAACATCTTCCGGCCGTCCGGTGAGAAGACCATGACCGCCGGCCCCTTGTCGTCCCCCGCCTCCCGCCAGGTGAACTTCATGATCCGCCCCTCGATCCCGCCGTCGAGCACGCCCTCGTCGTGCTCGTAGCAGCCGGTCACCGAGGTCCCCTGCTGCCGGAGATGGAAGTCGCCGAAATCCGTCTCATATGTGCCGCTCACGTCGGGCAGGGGGGTGTGGGTGAGCTGCGTGCCGTAGGCGCGGAAATCCATCAGCTCGAGATAGTCCGGCGCGCCGTGGTTGTTCCGGATCGTGAGGCGCACCCAGCGGCCCGGCACCTCGGCGGCGACGGGAAACTTCTGGCCGTCGACCTTGTCCTTGAGCGCGACCTCGGCGATCTTCTTGAACCCGTCCCTGGCGCTGGTGTCCGAGACCTCGACGAGGACGTCCTTGGCGCCGCGGTTCTCGCCGTCGGTGTTGCCGGTGTCGAACTCCAGCCGCTTGAGCAGGCTGCGCTCGGACATCTCGACGACGGTCACCGCCGGGGTGAGCACCTTCTCCGGGCTGGCCCAGCCGGTGCCGGCCTGCCCGTCCAGCATGTACATGGCCGACCAGCCGCCGCCGTATTCCTGCGGCACCTGCACGATCAGCGCGCCGCCGGCGAACGACACCAGGCTGGCCTCCGGCACCGCGGGCGCCGCGACTGCCGCAGTGGCCGCCGCCGCCCGCAGGGAGGGTGTGTGAAACAACAGCGGAGCCACCATCAGAACTAGGGTGCTACGGCGCATCAGGCTCTCCTTGGCAAGGGGAATGACTGGGCGTTATAGGATCTGTCTGCTCGCGATCGGGGCCACATTATAAATGCCCGCCACGCGAGCCCCAACCGGAGAAGGAGAGCGATGAAAACGCTGAGGAGCTATATCCGTGGAGACTGGCACGAGGCGAAAACGGGCCTCGTGCCGCTGGTGGACCCCTCGACCGAGGAGACGATCGCCCAGGCCGGCAGCGCCGGCATCGATTTCGGGGCGGTGCTCGACTACGCCCGCGAGAAGGGGGGCCCGGCCCTGCGGGCGATGACCTTCGGCCAGCGGGCGGTGCTCCTCAAGGAGATGTCGAAAGTGCTGCGCGACAACCGCGACGAGCTGCTCGACCTCTCCGCCCGCAACACCGGCACCACCAAGGCGGACGGCTCGTTCGACGTCGACGGCGGCTCCGGCACCCTCGCCTACTACTTCGCGCTCGGCAAGGGGCTCGGCGACCGCGCGTTCCTCACTGAGGGGGACGGGGTCCAGCTCGCCAAGACCGAGGGGTTCTACGGCCGGCACATCCTGATCCCCCGCCACGGCGTCGCCGTCCACATCAACGCCTTCAACTTCCCCGTCTGGGGGTTCGCGGAGAAAGCGGCCTGCGCCCTGCTCGCCGGCACGCCGGTGATCACCAAGCCGGCCACCGCGACCTCGATGGTGACCGAGCGGGCGATCGAGCTGATCGTCCAGGCCGGCTTCCTCCCCGAGGGCGCCCTGCAGCTCATCGTCGGCTCGACCGGCGACCTGCTCGACCGCCTCGGAGCGCAGGACGTCCTCGCCTTCACCGGCTCGGCGGACACCGCCCGCGGCCTCCGCTCGCGGGCCAACCTCCTCGCCGCCAACACGCGGGTGAACATCGAGGCCGACAGCCTGAACGCGGCCGTCCTCGGCCCCGACGTCCAGGACGGCTCCGCCACCTTCGGCCTGTTTCTGAAGGACGTGGTGCGCGAGATGACCCAGAAGACCGGCCAGAAGTGCACCGCCGTGCGCCGCATTCTCCTCCCCGCGAACCGCGCTGACGCCGTGCAGGAGGCGCTGATCGCCAAGCTCTCCGAGGTCGTCGTGGGCAACCCGGCGGACCCGTCGGTGAGAATGGGCCCGGTCGCCACCGCTCAGCAGCTCGAGGACACGGTCAATGGCATCGCGGAGCTGACGCAGGCCGCGCGGATCGTCCACGGCACCGGCAAGCGCGCCGACGGCGTGGGCGCTCCGGAGGGCAAGGGGTTCTTCGTCCATCCGACCCTGCTGCGCGGCGACGACGCCCGCAACGCCGGGCCGATCCACCAGCGGGAGGTCTTCGCCTCGGTGGCCACGATCCTCCCCTACGACGGCAGCGCCGCCGAGGCGGCCGAGATCGTGGCCCTGGGCGGCGGCACGCTGGTGACCTCGGCCTACACCGACGACGCGGCCTGGGCCGGCGACTTCGTGGCCCGCGGTGGCGGCGACACCGGCCGCATCTACATCGGCTCCGAGGGCTCCGCCGAAGTCGCTCCAGGCTCCGGCGCCGCCCTACCGCAGACCCTCCACGGCGGCCCCGGCCGCGCGGGCGGCGGCGAGGAGCTCGGCGGTCTGGTCGGCGTGAAGCTCTACCTTCAGAGAGTGGCCGTGCAGGGGAGCAAGAGCCTGGTGGACGGCCTGGTGGAGGTGGCGGCGTCATGAGTCAAGACCAGACCCAGATCCTCCGCGACCATCTCCTGGAGCTGCTGAAAGGCGGCCACGGCCACGCCACCTTCGACAAGGCGATCGAGGGCCTGCCGGCGAACCTCCGCGGCGCCAAGGCCCCCGGCCTCCCGCATACCATCTGGCAGCTCGTGGAGCACCTGCGGATCGCCCAGTGGGACATCCTGGAGTTCAGCCGCGACGAGAACCACGTCTCCCCCGACTGGCCCAAGGGGTACTGGCCGGACGCCGCGGCGCCGCCGGATGACGCCGCCTGGGAGAAGAGCGTGGGAGATTTCCACCGGGAGCTCCAGGCCATGCAGGATCTGGTCGCCGATCCCAAGACCGACCTCTACGCGAAGCTCCCTTGGGGAGACGGCCAGACGGTCCTCCGCGAAGCCATGATGCTGGCGGACCACAACGCCTACCACGTCGCGCAGATCGTCTCGGTGCGGCAGGTTCTGGGAGCGTGGGAGTAGGGACAGGATGCCGCCGCTCCTCCTCGGAGGGGCGGCGCTGGAATAGAGCACGGATGATGATCGGTGGCACTCATTGGGGGAATCCGCATCCAGCCCCGCAGGGGCGCCAGGAATTAGCCCGGCGGCGTGAGCCCCGGGACCAGACGCATCCTCACCGGCCCGGAGCCCCGTCAGGGGCGGCAGGAATTCCAGCGTAGCGATTCTCCCTGACGCCCTGCGGGGCTTCATAAATAATCCTCTGCGAAGGACCCGGGGCTCACGCCGCCGGGCTAATTCCTGGCGCCCTTGCGGGCTGATCTGACGGCAGAGTGGTCATGGCGGGTACGAGGCAAGTGGCTATTGCTTTGCTACCACTCCTGAACAAGCATCTCTTGGAAGCAAGCTCACGCCAGGAATCTCGAGGACACAATGATGACCGCTCCAAAGCACTTGAAGACTTGCCTCCTGCTCTGCAGCTTGGGTTTCGCCCTGCAACCCCTTCAAGGATTCGCACAGTCGAGTTCAGGCAAGCCGGCGGCAGACCTTCAAAAAGCTGACAAAGCCCGAGACGGGCAGCACGACTTCGACTTCGAGATCGGCACCTGGAAAACTCACCTGAGGCGCCTCCAGCGTCCCTTGACGGGCTCGACCACCTGGGTCGAATACGATGGGACGACCGTCGTTCGGAAGATCCTGGATGGCCGCGCCAATCTGGTGGAGCTTGTGGTCGATGGCCCAGCGGGTCACATCGAAGCCCTGAGCCTGCGCCTGTACAACTCCGAATCCCATCAGTGGAGCCTCAACTTTTCTGGTAACGGCAGCGGCAGCTTGAGCCAGCCCACGATCGGGGAGTTCAAGAATGGACGAGGGGAGTTCTACGACCAGGAGATGTACAATGGCCGAGCCATCCTGGTTCGATTCGTGATCTCCGACATTACCCCTACTTCCTGCCACTTTGAACAGTCCTTCTCGGAGGATGGGGGCAAAACCTGGGAAGTCAACTGGATCGCGGTCGACACGCGAGTCGAGCAGGAGAAGAGTGAGACCTGACCCGCATGTTCGCCGGTAGCCGCCAGATGCAAATCAGGGACGAGGCCAAGGGCATCTCGTTTCCCGCCCTCGTCCTGTATCCGACAGAGGTACCTTCCGCGCCCACAGCCTTTGGGCCCTACACCCTGGACGTCAGCCCGGACGCTCCGGCGGCCGAAGGCCGGTTTCCTATCGTCGTGATCTCCCATGGAAACGGCGGCTCGCATCTTGTTTATCGAGCCCTCAGTACCCATCTGGCGAAGAATGGGTATGTTGTCGCCCTGCTCGAACACGCCGGAAACAACCGCAACAACAACGAATTGGAAGGCACTCACGAAAATCTCGTGAACCGCCCAAGGCATGTCCGGCTCACGATCGATGCCGTCTCCTCCGATCCCCAGCTTAGAGCATGCGTTCAGCCGGACAACGTCGCCATCATCGGGCATTCCATCGGCGGCTACACCGCCCTGGCGGTGGCGGGCGGCACGCCCTGGTCAGAGACTCGGCAGAGAGTGGAGGTGGTGGCCGATCCACGCGTTCGGGCCCTCGTCCTGCTGGCGCCGGCAACGGCTTGGTACCTTCCCGAGGATTCGTTGAGCCAAGTAACCGTTCCGATTCTCATGCTCATCGCCGAGCATGACCCGTTTACTCCACGGTGGCATGCGGACGTGGTGTTGGACCGTGTTCCCGATCGTGCTCAGGTCACCTGCAGAGTGATTGAGAACGCGGGACACTTTTCGTTCCTGAGCCTGTTCCCACCCCAGATGAGAAATGCGAGCTTTCTCCCCTCCACCGACCCCGAGGGCTTTGACCGCGAGAAGTTCCACGAACGGCTCCCCGCGGAGCTACTCGACTATCTCGACGAAAAGCTGAAAGGCGCCTGACGCCGCTCACGAGTCTTCAGGTCTCTGTCACATCGTCCGGGTTCCATCCGTCATCGCTATGACGTGCCGCGCCAGCGGATATGACCGCGAGGCGCGAAGGAACAGGGCAAAGGAGACACGACCATGAAAACGAAAGCCATCGGCTACTGGGTGACCACCGCGATCGTCGCGTTCGTGCTGCTGTCGGGGGGCGCGGCGGAGCTGGCGCACCGGCCGGAGACCCTTGAGGGCATGGCGCACCTCGGTTACCCGCTGTACTTCACTCTCATCCTCGGGATTTGGAAGGTGCTCGGGGGGATCGCCCTGCTGGCGCCGCACTTTCCCCGACTCAAGGAGTGGGCGTACGCCGGCGCCTTCTTCGATCTGACGGGCGCGGTGGCTTCGCACGCGGCCCGCGGCGACGACACCGGCCACCTCCTCTGGCCCCTCCTCTTCGCCGTTCTCACGCTCGCCTCCTGGGCGCTTCGGCCGCAGAGCCGAATCCTCGGAACCCTCTTTCCCGCCAGGACGCCTGCGGAGGGCCGGCTGGGCTCGGCGCGACTCCGTTCGTCGCTGTCGTGAAACAATCCGCTGGAGGAATGAGGCCGATGGACGGACACGACGGACTGGCGGAGCGCTTCGAGGATCACCGCACTCACCTGCGGGCCGTGGCCTACCGGATGCTCGGCTCGCTGAGCGAAGCGGACGACGCCGTCCAGGAAACCTGGCTCCGGCTCAGCCGCTCCGACACCAGCGGCGTCGAGAACCTCGGCGGATGGCTGACGGCCGTCGTCGCCCGGGTCTGCCTGGACATGCTGCGCTCGCGCAAGTCACGGCGCGAGGAGGCCCTGGACACCTCCTTACCTGAACCGGCCGATGGCGTTGATACCGAACAGGAATTGCTCCTCGCCGACTCGATCGGTCCCGCGCTGCTCGTCGTGCTCGAGGCGCTGGCACCCGCCGAGCGGCTCGCCTTCGTGCTGCACGACATGTTCGCCGTGCCCTTCGAAGAGATCGCACCCATCGTGGGGCGCTCCCCGGCCGCGGCCAGGCAACTCGCCAGCCGCGCGCGCCGCCGGGTTCAGGGAACGGCGACGACTCCCGAAGCCGATCTCACCCGCAAGCGGGAAGTCGTGGAAGCCTTCCTCGCCGCCTCGCGCAACGGCAACTTCGACGCCCTTCTCGCGCTGCTCGACCCTACCGTCGTGCTCCGAGCCGACAGTGCCGCCGTGCGCATGGGCGCATCGAGCGAGGTTCTCGGCGCCCCGGCCGTGGCCACCACCTTCTCCGGACGTGCCCAGGGCGCCCAGTTGGCCCTCATGGACGGCACCGTGGGAGCCGTCTGGGCGCAGGGCGGACAGCCGCGCGTCGTCTTCAACTTCACGATCACGGACGGCAAAATCGTCGCCATCGACCTCCTCGCCGACCCGGAGCGCCTCGGCCAGCTCGACTGGGAGGCGCTCGGCGATCCCAAATAGGCCACCCCCTAATGAGGTTTTACCAGCCGCCGCACTTCTTAGGGGGGCGGCGGGGTTTGTTTTTGGCTAAAGGCTACGTGGTATCCTGAACCTCCAAGGGGAGATCCATGAGTGAACCGACCACCCGGATGACCGTCGAGCTTCCATTAGAAGTGAAAGAGCGCCTCAAGGGACTGGCACGCGCCACGGACCAGTCAGAAGCTCGACTGGCCACGGAGGCTATCGCCTCCTACGTCGAGCTCCAGGAGTGGCAGATTCGGCAGATAGAAGCAGGGCTCCGTGAGGCGGATGCAGGAGACTTCGCGAGCGATGAAGAGGTCGCGGCGGTCTTCGCGAGATGGACGAATGCGCGTTAGATGGACGCGCAGAGCCATTCGTTCACTAGAAACCCTCGCTGAGTACATTGCACAGGACCGTCCCTCAGCAGCCGCACGGATGGTCGAGCGCATCCGTGACACTGTTGACCACTTGGCCGAGAATCCTGACCTCGGCAGGGCTGGACGAGTTCCTGGAACCCGTGAGTTGATTGTGGGCGGGACTCCGTTTATTGTCCCCTATCGCATTCGCACGGACGTCATAGAAATCATCTCCATCTTCCATGCGGCCCGGAGATGGCCTGATAGTTTCTAAGAAATTTTTAGCTATTGAACATTGCACCCTAAGAACTAGTGCCACGTTACCTGGGCCTGAACAATGGCGGATATGCGCGAAAGCACCTTCACCCAGTTGAGAAATCACGCTAAGATCTTTTTCGACGCCATCGCCCCGGCACCAGTAGGGAAAGCTCTGACCAACGATATTGGCAGGATATGATTGAGTGGTATTTACAGGAAACTTACTTGGATAGCATTATAAGTAACCGGAAAGACCTTTGGCGAAACATCGTTGCCAAGACTACGCACGCGGAGCAGAAAAAACTCGTAGCCAGAGGCCTGACCGGCATTACCATCTCCGAAGAGAGTCGCGTGTTGTCCTTGGCCTCGTTTTTTCAGAGCCGCCCACAGAAATTCTTCGACAAAACTGCTTACACTAGGTTCCTCTATATCCTCAGCGATGTGTCGGCTCGCCACTCCACGCAGCTCGCTAGCTACTTTACTGCCCATGAGTCGGAACTCAGTCGGGCCATCTTCTTCCTTCACGAGATCAATTCTCTACCATGGCATGAAGATATAGCCGCTGACGGTGAGTTTCAGGAACTTCGCTTCATCGACCAAGAACTCCACCCGACCTACCTCAGGCTACTAGAGGCTGTGCTGTTTCCATTTGTACATCTGATTGCGTTCTTTTCCCGAATAGACCGTGGGAAACCCACCGAGCGCCTTGACCTCTTCAATGCGGTCGAAGAGGCCAAAGGGTGGTCCGCCATTCCTGAGGCGGGGCTTCACTACAACAACACTATGCGCAACGGGATAGCGCATGGAGGCATCACTTTCGGCCTGCACGAAGTAGAGTACCGCGACAAGAAGGCTACACTTGTATTGGACATTCGAGAGGTCGTGCGCGCTTTTGATGACCTCTTGGACTTCTCTAACGGTCTCGCTCTGGCCATTGGGGCTTTCTTGCTGACCCAATCCAGAGCTATTTTTCAAATTCCACAACAGCTTCTCCTCAACGAGTTGCGCGCCGAAACTCTTTCTCCTTGGTGGTCAATTGATGGTTGCGTCTCTGCACGGATCGCAACGGGTAACCAACTTATAGTTTACGCTAGACCGACTACCCGAGACATCGCCAAGGCGCGGTTCTACAGCTATTTTACTGCCGTCCTGGTGGAGGAGCTTGCCCCGGGATTTGACCGATATTTCTTATCGCTTCGTTCACCTGCAGCGCCCAATGGATTTGCAGCCTTCGACGGAGCAAAACTCAAAGAGATTCGTGAATCTGGGCCCTCTTCATACAAGGACTACGCGGATGTCCTCGAAAACAACCTGCTGTTCTTTGTTCCTCGCCTAAAGTTGCCACGATTCCTTGGGGGCCTTGACACCCTCCTCCACAGTCTTGCAATCCACTGGCCCATCGTTGTCGCTGAGTTTCGCAGCCGATTGGGTACTTCGACTATCCACGTCCGGAGAGCTGCCTGCCATCGAAGCGGAGTGTGGTTAATACTTCATGCATCGGTAGTCCTAGAGGCCGTGAACGGGGACGTCTCAGCGGCACAGGTTAGGATGGATTGTCACCGAATTCTCACTGGTGCTTCCCGTGCTGCGCGGCGATCCCACCCGTGGTGGTCACTTGTTCGATGGTTACCACTCGGCTGGTCCCGCATAGCGGTGTTTTGTAAGGACCACCGCAAGCGTCGTTTAGGCTCTTATGGTCTGGGGCAAGATCTCATTTGCACCGTCCAGGTTAGGCGGCTCAAACGTGTAAAGGCTCCCGATATCTTGGACTCACACATCGAGCAGAGAGGATCTTACAGAATTGCTTGGAATCGCGCTTGGACCGAGAGGACAGTCGAAGGTATAGAGGAGGAGCTTCCTCGATCTTCGGCTGAGCCTGAAACAGGCACTTGAGCGAAAGTCAGGTACCCTCGGACGAGCAAATCTTCGACTAGATCGAGCGGATCCAAATGGTCAAGTTCATGGTCGTTCTCTACCGGCGGCCGGACCTCAGCGAGAGCGAGTTCCAGGCGTACCTGCGCGACGTGCACGGCCCCACGGCCGAGGCGATTCCGAATCTCCTCCATTACACGCAGAACTTCGTAGCCCCTGACCTCACGCGAGAGCACCCGGGCTGGGACGCGATCGTCGAGCTTTTCTGGGCCGATCGAACGATCATGGAAGCCGCCTGGGCATCCCCCGAAGGCAAGGCGGCAACGGCGGACCTTGCCGAATTCGCCGACCTCGCAAGAACTACCTGGTCGCTGGTCGACTCCCTGCGGCGCCGCTAGCCCGACACATCTTCGTCCCCAGTTTATATAATCGGGTAGCACTGACCTGGAGGGCCGAGGGTTCCTATGGAGATCCGAGCATCTGTCCAGAACCAGGAGGGCGAGCATTCCGTTACGCTGAGCACCGACGGGCGCCAGTCGTCCCTGACCGTGCCGGCGAAGTCCGAGGGGGCCGGCTCCAGCATCAACGGCGGCGAGCTCCTCTGCCTCGCGCTGGCCACGTGTTACTGCAACGACCTCTACCGGGAGGCCGCGCAACGCGGCCTGCGGTTGAAGGGGGTTGAGGTCGAGGTCGTGGCCGAGTTCGGCGGGACGGGCGAGCCGGCGCGCCGCATCACCTACACGGCCCGCATCAATAGTGACGCCCCGGAGGCGGAGATCGAGGCGTTGCTGCGCCACACCGACCAGGTGGCGGAGGTCCACAACACTCTGCGGGCTGGCATCGCCGTCGAGTTGCGCGGCATCCGCGGAGCGGACGCGTGACACTCTGCCGCCGCTTTCGGCACCGTCTTTCACAAAGGAGATCGCAATGAGAGCACTACGTTTCGCTGGTCTGTGGGTCGTTGCGCTTGCCCTGCCTGGACTTCACGTCGCCCACGCCGGCAAGATCTCGGGCCAGTTCGTGATCGGCGGAAAGCCGGTGCCGGTGCAGGAGGTCGCGGCCTTCCGGATGCGCGATCAGTTCAACCCGCGCACTTTCGAGACCTATGTGATGCTGACCGCCAAGCCCGTGGACCGCGCGGCGATCAGCGCATCGATCGATCCCTACGCCGTGGCGATCAACGATCCCGCCGTGCACGACACCGACTACATCGCCTTCAGCGTGAGCCCCGACGGCAAGACCAGCGTCAACGCTCACGTGGGCGGCACTCAGTACCTCGACAGCTCAGGCACGATCATGGGCCAGCCCGGCTCGCTGGCCGCGACCTGCCGCGAGAACACGGCGACGCGTATCGCCTGCAACGTGAAGACGAAGAGCCCCGTGAAGTCGATGGATGGACCGACCTGGTCGATGGACCTGACCTTCGAGTCCGACGTGCTGGCCCGCACGCCCGGCAAGCCGCTGGCGAAGGACGGCGAGGCTCCCGGCAAGGCGTTGCTGGCCCTGCGGGCCGCAGTCGGCGGCAAGGATCTGGCGAAGATCCTGGAGCTCCTCACACCGGAGGAGGCCAAGAGCTACCAGGAGGACTGGCGCTCGCCGGCGGAGAATCTCGCCTCGGCGAAGGATGTTCTGGACGCCCGGCTGCCGAAGAAGCCCAAGATCACCGGCGGCGAGCTGGTGGCGAACGACCACGCGGTGCTCGAGGTCGAGGGCATGCCGTACGAGAACGGCCGCATGCTCTATCTCGTCGAGATGCGGTTGGTCAACGGACGCTGGCTCTACGAGACCTCGGGCGTCGCCGGCATGTTGCGGGACAAGGACAAGAGCTCGCCCCGCTGAGCGCCTACAGCATCTCCAGGTTCGCGAACTTCGCCACCAGCTTCCGCTTCCCCGACTTCTCGAAGAAGACGGTGAGGCGGGCTTCGTCCCCTTCGCCCTCGAACTCCAGCACCACGCCGGGGCCGAGGGTGGGGTGGCGGACGCGGCTGCCGCGCTTGATCGCGCGCTGCGGGGGAGCGCTGGGCGTGGAGGGGCGAGGCGGCGCCACCGCGGGACGGCCGTAGCTCGCGGGCGGTGAGGACGGAGCCGGGGCGGGCCGGAAGGGCGTCTTCTGCGGGAATGGCGCGGACGGCGCCGCCGGAGCTGCGCCCGGGCGGCCGCCGCCGAAGAAGGAGTAGACCCCCTGCGCCCTCTGATCGATGCGGTCCGACATGTAGAGGTCCGGGCTCTGCGAGACGTCGAGGAGCTGATCCGGCAGCTCGGCCAGGAACGGCGACTCCGCCTGGTCCTGGTAGCGGCCGGCGATGCGGCGGCGGCGGCAGCAGGTCAGGAAGAGGCGCTCGCGGGCGCGGGTCATGCCGACGTAGAACAGGCGGCGCTCCTCCTCGATGTCGTCCCGCGCGCCCTGGGAGTTGAAGTGCGGCAGCAGGCCGTCCTCCAGACCCGCCACCACCACGGCCCGGAACTCGAGCCCCTTGGCGCTGTGGAAGGTCATCAGCGAGATCCCCTTCTCGGTCTGCAGCCCGTCGAGATCCGAGACCAGCGCCACGTGATCGAGGAAGGCGGTCAGCAGATCCTGGTCGCCGGAGTTGTAGCTGTTCCCCTCGGTGAACTCCTGGGCGGCGGAGAGGAACTCGCGGATGTTCTCCACCCGCGCCTGGTCGTCCGGATCGTCCTGCTTGTAGAGCTCGGTGTAGGCGGTCGCCTCGAGCAGGCGGTCGAGCAGCGCGGGCAGGGGGAGGTCCCCCGAGGCCTGCTGCAACCCCACGATCAGGTCGCGGAACTTGCGCAGGGCCGTGGCGCTGCGGGCCGGCAGGTTCCCGAGGTCGTCCAGGTAGAGGACGTCCCAGAGCGGCTGGCCGAGCTGGACGGCGCGGTCGCGCAGCAGCTCCAGGGTGGACTTGCCGATGCCGCGCGGCGGCTGATTGATGATCCGCATCAGGGAGAAGTTGTCGCGCGGATTGCGCAGCACGCGCAGGTAGGCGACGAGATCCTTGATCTCGGCGCGGTCGTAGAACCGCACGCCGCCCACCAGGGAGTACGGGATCTCCCGCGACAGCAGCTCGTCCTCGATCGCCCGGGTCTGGGCGTTGGTGCGCACCAGGACCGCCATGTCGCTCAGCTTGAAGTGCCCCCGCAGGCGCTGCAGGGTGCGGATGATCCAGGTAGCCTCGTCCCCCTCGTCGCTCGCCCGGTAGAGCTCCACCTTGGCGCCGGCGCCCTCCTCGGTCCACAGGCGCTTGCCGCGGCGGTTGATGTTGTTGGCGATCAGCGCGCCGGAGACGTCGAGGATCGTCTGGGTGGAGCGGTAGTTCTGTTCCAGCTTGCGGATGGCCGCGTCGGGGAAGGTCTTCTCGAACTCCAGGATGTTGCCGAGGTCGGCGCCGCGCCAGCGGTAGATCCCCTGGTCCTCGTCGCCGACAGCGGTGAGGTTGCCGTTGGGGCCGATGAGCTCCTGGATCAGCCGGAGCTGGGCGTGGTTGGTGTCCTGGTACTCGTCGACCAGCAGGTAGCGCATCCAGCGGCGGACCCGCTCCTTGATCTCGGCATCGGTGGACAGCAGCTTGACCGGCAGCGCGATCAGGTCGTCGAAGTCGACTCCCGAGGCGGTGTTGAGCAGCCCCTGGTAGCGCCGGTAGAGGGCGGAGACCTTCTTCTCGAAGAAGTTCTGGGCCTGGGCCTCGTAGGCCGCGGGATCGATCAGCTTGTTCTTGGCGCCGCTGATCTGGCTGAGCACCGAGCGGGGGGAGAAGGCGGTCTCGGAGAGACCCTCGGCGGTGAGGGCCTCTTTGACCAGCGCGATCTGGTCGCTGCCGTCGAGCACGTGGAAGTCGCGGCGCAACCCCACCCGCTCGCCGTAGCGGCGCATCATCAGGAGGCCATAGCGGTGGAAGGTGCCGACCGAGGTGGGGAGCGGGTGGAGATCCAGTAACTCCTCGACCCGGTCGCGCATCTCCCCCGCGGCCTTGTTGGTGAAGGTCATGGCGGCGATGGTGCCGGGATCGACGCCCATCTCCTCGACCAGCCAGTAGATGCGGTAGGTGATGACCCGGGTCTTGCCCGAGCCGGCGCCGGCGAGGACGAGCTGCGGCCCCTCGCCGTGGGTGACGGCCGCGATCTGCTCGGGGTTCAGCTTGCTCTCGAACTCTTGGGATACGGACTTCTTCACGCCCGGAGTTTGTCCGAGCGGGGCGGGAATGGCAAGGCGGCCGATGGCCGAGGACCCCGGACCTCGGCGGTTCCGGGAATGCCCGGCCCTCCGGGTCGCTTAGGATATAAGGTTGGGGCAAGACCAACGTTCGCCTCGCTTGCCCGTATATAGAGAAGGATAGAGGAAGACCCAGAATGTCCATGAAGCCCGTCGAGATCCATGAGTTCCTGTCCAGCAGCGTCATCGGCCAGGAGGAGACCCTGCGCTATGTCTCCGTGGCCATCTTCAAGCATCTGCAGGGGGAGAAGTACGGCAACCTCCTCCTGATCGGCAACTCGGGGACCGGCAAGACCACCATCATGCGGGGGATCGAGTCGCTCTACAACGCCCATCAGGAGTTCGCCGAATACCGGGTCGTGCTGATCATGAACGCGAACACCTTCGCGACCGAGGAGGGTGCGGTCGATACCAGCCGCCTGTTCTCGCGCCTCGAGGAGCGCACCCGGCAGGTGCTCGGCGAGGGGGCCACGGCCGAACAGATCGGCCGCTCGATGGAGCGCGCCACCGTCTGCCTGGACGAGATCGACAAGGTCTCGGGGATGATCGGCGGCAAGCCCTACGTGACCGGCATCAACATCCAGCAGGCCGTGCTGACCCTGATCGAGGGGGAGCGCGTGCCCTACCGGATCACCGCTCCCAACGCCGAGGGCGTCCTGGAGTCGGTCACCGTCTGGATCAACACCGGCCAGATGCTCTTCCTCTGCGCCGGCGCCTTCGAGACCCTCTATGACCAGGTCTTCCACCGGGTCACCTCGCCGAAGAGCGGCATCAAGCTGCCCACCACCACGACCTACGTGAACGGCAAGATCACCATCCGCGAGTACTTCACCCTGCGCCATCACTTCCGGCCGGAGGACCTCTTCGAGTACGGCATGCAGCCGCAGTTCCTCTCGCGCTTCGACAACGCCGTCATCCTCGAGGACCTGACCGCCACCACCCTGGCGCGCATCTTCAAGGAGCCCGCCGAGGGGGTGCTCCAGACGTCGCGGAACTTCTTCCAGAAGTACGGCATCGAGCTCGAGGTCACCGACGACGCCGTGCAGAAGATCGCCGACGAGGCCTCGAAGAGCAGCCGCATCGGCGCCCGGGCGCTGAAGTCGGTCTATGGGCGGATCATCAAGCCGTTCGAGTTCGACCCCTTCTCCCGCGAGGAGGTCAAGCCGCTCAACGGCGCCGGCGGCCCGCACCGGCTGGTGATCGACGACAAGCTGGTCTCCGAGGGGTTGAAGCCGGCCGTCTGATCAGCACCTCGAGAAGAAGACCAGCACCTCCAGATCCTCCTCGATCGAGTGGAAGCGGTGTTCGACGTGGGCGGCCACGTAGAGCACCGCGCCGGCTTTCACGGCCATCTCCTCGCCGTCTACCGTGAAGCGGGCGCGGCCGCGGAGGACGTGGTAGACCTCGTCCTCCTCGTGCGGGGCCTGGGGGTCGGCCGCGCCCGCGGGGAGGACATAGAGGCCGGCGTAGAGGGAGGGCACCCGCAGGAACTCCAGCCAGGGGTCGTCCCCCGCCTGGCGGCGGCGCTCCCCGATGTCCGCGAGATCGAAAGCGGCCCACTTCGAATCCATTCGCTTTTCTCCTCGCCCGGCGGCAGTGAACCCGGGCAGCGCCATCTTATTGGCAAAATCGTCGATAGAATCGCGGCATGAAGTCGCAAGCGATCGCCCCCGAAACCGTCCAACAGACCATCGACCCACTCATCCAGCGGCACGGCTCCGAGCATGCCGCCCGTATCCGCCGCGGCGTCGAGCAGGTCGCCCAGCGCTGGCGGCCGGAGGAGGATGGCTCCGCCGAGGACTTCGCCGCCTTCTGCGCGGACAACTTTCTTGCCGATCCCGAGGAGCTCGACGCCACCTTCCGCCGCCTGGAGGAGGTCCTGGAGCAGATCGACGGCCATCTCCACGAGGTGCGCCGGGAGCTGACCTGGCCCATCGACGTCGATACGGGGCGCCCGCTCGGCACGGCGGACCGCCTGCTGGCCAACCTCGACCTCGCCGCCCATGTGGACGAGGACCTCTTCCGCACCCGGGTGGCCTTCCTCGCCCTGCTCAACTTCCCCGTCCATACCCTGGCCGAGCGGCTCGCCGAGGGGCCGGGCTGGGACCGCGAGACCTGGGCCCGCTCCCGCCTGATGGACCGTTTCGTCCTGCGGGTGCCGGCGGCGGTGCAGCAGGAGATCACCCGCGCCTCCACCGCCGCCGAGGAGTACATCTCCAGCTACAACCTGCGATTGGACCGGCTCGTCACGGCCTCGGGCGAGCGCCCGTTCCGCGAGGGCTTGCGGCTGATCAGCCACTGGGGGCTGCGCGACGAGCTGGCCTCCTACTATTCGGATCCCGATCCAGGAGGGCTCTCCCGCCAGCGGCTGATCCTCAGGGTGATGGAGCGCATCGTCCGGCAGGAGATCCCGGCGGCGGTGATCGACAACCCCGACCTGCTCTGGGACCCCGAGACCAACACCGTCACCCCCCTGGAGGGCGCGGCGGAGAAAGAAGGTCAGGATCTCGCCGCCCGCGAGCCGGACACCCGCTACGCCACCCTGCTCGGCATCTTTCACGCGATGCGGACGATCGACCCCTACAGCCCGTCCGAGCCGACCTTCCTCGCCCGCCGCTTCGAGCGGGAGCGCCAGATCCCCGAGCGGGAGGTGGAGGATCTCCTGATCTCGGCGCTGACCGCGCCGGCGGTGGCGGACCTCGGGCGGCTGATCGAGAGGCGGCTCGGCCGGCCGCTGGAGCCGTTCGACATCTGGTACTCCGGCTTCAAGTCGCGGGCCGACCATCCGGAGGAGGAGCTCGACCGCGCCGCGCGGGAGCGCTACCCCGACCTCGACGCCTTCGCCCGCGGCCTTCCCGACCTCCTCGAGCGGTTGGGCTTCTCGGCGGAGCGGGCGGAGTGGCTCGCGGAGCGCATCGCGGTGGATCCGGCGCGGGGCGCCGGCCATGCCACGCAGGCGCTGCGGCGGGAGGACAAGACCCATCTGCGGACCCGGGTCCCCCAGGGGGGCATGGATTACAAGGGCTACAACGTGGCGATGCACGAGCTCGGCCACAACGTCGAGCAGGTCTTCTCGCTCAACGGCATCGACCGCTGGCCGCTGGCGGGCGTGCCCAACAACGCGGCCACCGAGGCGTTCGCCTTCGTCTTCCAGCACCGCGACCTCGAGATGCTGGGCCTGCGCCCCTTCGACGAGGAAGCCCGGCGGCGGGAGGCGCTGGCGGTCCTCTGGAACACCTACGAGATCGCCGGCGTGTCGCTGGTCGACATGGGGGTCTGGAACTGGCTCTACCAGCACCCCGAGGCCAGCCCGGCGGAGCTGCGGGAGGCGACGCTCGCGATCGCCCGCGACATCTGGAACCGCTACTTCGCCCCGGTCTTCGGCGTCCGCGACTCGGAGATCCTGGCGATCTACTCCCACATGATCGTCTACGGACTCTACCTGCCGGACTACGCGATCGGCCACATCCTCGCCTTCCAGATCGCCCAGCGGCTCTGGCAGGGGGACTTCGGCGCCGAGGTCGAGCGCATCACCCGCCAGGGGAAGCTCACTCCCGACGCCTGGATCCGCGGCGCCGTCGGCGGCCCCATCTCCGCCCACGTTCTGCTCGAAGAGGCGAGGGAAGCGATCGCCGCCGAACGTTAGAGTCCCGTGGGACTCAACCTCAAGGGAGATTTTCGATGAAAAAGACGCTTCAACTCACCCTGCTCGCCCTCGCCGCCGCCGCGCTTCCGGCGCAAGGCCAGATCGGCGACATCACGAGATACAACATGCGCCCGCTGATCCAGCTCCACCTCAACGGCGCCGACTTCGTCGGCCGGCCGTTCCAGGGGGACGTCTTCATCTACCAGGGCGGCCCGACCTTCCTTTCCTACAAGGGAGCGAACGGCACCGACGTCCGGGCGGAGAGCGCCGTCGCCACGCCGCAGGCGCTGGCGGAGCTGAACCAGGCCCTCTCCCGGGCCCGGGTCGGCCAGCAGCGGGGGAACTGCGGCTCCCCCGCTCCCGACTTCGTGAGCCAGTACGCGCTGACCTGGTACGGAGCGCAGCGGGTGAGGACGATCCCGGCGGGCGGCAGCTTCTCGACCTGCCCGGCGGAGGTGGTCCAGATCTACAACGCGACCTGCGAATTCATCTGGTCGGTCCTCGGGCCCCAGGTCGAGATCTGCGTGGCCCCCTGAACGGCCTGCCGAACGGCCGCTGAAACGACGAAAGCCGGCCCGCGGGCCGGCTTTCGCGCGTTCTGGAGACGAGTGCCGTCTCAGCGGGTGAACGAGCCGCCGGTCGAAACGCCGGTCTTCTCGCGCTGGCCGCTTTGGCGCCAGGTCTCCTCGAGGTTCTTGACCGCGAGGTCAGCGGCGCCGGTGTCGATCGAGTACCCCTCGAAGGAGAGCTCCTTGAGCACGACACGGGGGATGGAGAGCCCCAGGTCCATGATCAGCGAGTTGATCTCCTCCAGGTTGCTCTTGGCGAGCTCCGCCACCGTCCCCTGGGAGAGCCCCAGGGCCGTGGTGTGGAGCATGCCGTAGCTGACCGAGGCCAGGGAAAGGGCGGTGTAGTCGTCGCGCAGGGCGCGGCTCGCGGTGTCCTTGCGGACCTTGTCGTAGACGCCGGCGATGGCGCCCAGCACGCCGGTCACCGCCTGCTTGACGGCGCCGGCCGCGCCGCCGCCCGAATACCCCTCGAGCTGCCGGTCCAGGGTCTGGAGGTGGCTCTTCAAGGTGCTTTCGATCCGCCCCACGAGCTGCAGAGCTTCCGGGAACTGCTTGATGTCGTCATCGTCGCGCTGCCGCTCGACCGCCTCGAGGATGTGCTTCTCGACCGCGGACATGTCGGCAAGGTAAGGACGCAACGCTTCGCGATTGTCTTTCATCGGTGTACCTCCTGGTGTGATCCCAAGCCCGGCCGGATCGGCCGGGACGACAAAAGACATAGCAAAAGCCGCGCCCAACGCTTTTCGGGGCTGGCGCGTTTACCAGTCGTGAACGCACCGCTGACCACGAGGGCGATCCTGGACACCTCCCGACAACGGATCACCGAGCGGCTGGCCGGCCTTTTCGACGCCCATCATCAGCGCCTCTTCCGCCTCGCGCTCCGGCTCTCTCCGGATCGGGAGGAGGCGCACGACCTCGTCCAGGAAGCGTTCCTGCGGGCGGCGCGGCAGCCCGCGTCCATGCCGGACGGCGCCGAGGAGGCCTGGCTGGTCCGCACCCTGGTCAATCTCTGCCGCGACCGCTACCGGCGGCTCGGGGTCCGTTCGCGGGTCCACGAGTCGCTGCGGCGGGAGGAAGAGACGGCCCACCCGGAGGCGGCGGCGGTGGCCCGGGCCACGGTGCGCGCCGCCCTCGCCCGGCTCGCCCCTCGGCGGCGGGCGGTGATCGTGCTCCATGAATTGGAAGGTATGCCGGCGCGCGAGGTGGCGCGGACGCTCGGGATCGCCGAGGTGACGGTGCGCTGGCACCTGCTGACGGCCCGGCGCGAGCTCGCCCGCGTGCTGCTGGAGGACCGGAGATGAACGACGAACGGCTTCGCCAACGCCTGCGCGAGGGGGACCCCGCCACGGGCGAGAACGGTTTGAACCCCGGCGAGATCCACGCCATGCGCCGCGCCGTGCTGGCGGCGGCCCCGGAGCCCCGGCGGCGGCTCCTACCGGTGCTCGCGCTGGCCGGAGCAGCGGCCGCTGCCCTCCTGATCACCCTTTTCGCCCTGCGGCCGGGCCCTGTCCAGCCGCCGGCGCCGCTGCGGATCGCCGCCGTTCCGGCCCGGCCGCGGGCGCCGCGGGCCCTGCAGCCTTCGCCGATCCGGACGGAACCGCCGGCACCTGAGGAGGAGAAAAGGGAGAAGAAGAGACCCATCCCGCGGCGGCGCCATCTCAGGGCCGCCCCGGAAGAGACCGCCACGCTGGCCGCCCTGGAACCCGACGGAAATCCGCCGGAAGAGATACGGCAGATCCAGTTCTCCACTCCCGGGGGAACGCGGATCATCTGGACGCTCACCTCGGGAAAAGCTTCCCGCTAAGGAGATAGGACCATGAGGAACACCATCATCCGTTCGATCCTTCCACTCGCCCTGCTGCTGACGGGCTCCCTGCGGGCGGAACCGCCGGCGGGGGCGCCCCCCCGGGAGCAGCCGGAAACCCAGTACGCGATCCGGTTCCTGGATCTCCACGCCGTCGAGGTCCTCGCCTGGGACCAGTGCGAGCAGAAGGAACGCTGCCGCGTGGTGACCGTCCTCCCCACACCCGAGTCGAAGCTCAAGGGGTACCTCGGTGTGCGGGCCGATCCGGCCGTGCAGGAGAAGATCGCCCGCGCCCTAGCCAAGGCGGACGGCAACCCACGCGACCAGAGCTTCCAGCTCCTCCTGCTCGCCGCCGGCAGCAAGGCCCGCGGCGGTCCGGAGATTCCGGCCAACGTCCAGAAGGCCCTGGCGGATCTGAAGGGCTTCCTCCCCTTCAAGGGGTACGAGCTTCTCGACTCGACCTGGATGCGCGCCACGCAGGACCGGGTGACGGAAGCGCGGCTGATCGGCCGCGACGGCGCCTCCTATGAAGCCACGCTCCTGTTCCGCGCCCCGAGCTCGGGGGACCTCTTCATCGACGGCTTCCGGCTGAAGGCGGAGCCGTTCACGCCCACCTCCCCCGGCGGTGTCAAGGAGCCCAGGAACACTCGCCCCGGCCGCGACCTGATCCAGACCACCTTCGGGATCAAGACCGGGGAGACCGTCGTCGTCGGCACCTCGAGGGTCGAGGACTCCGACGAGGCCCTGGTCGTGCTGCTGACCGCGGTGCCCGCCTCGTGAGAAGGTTTCAAAGGACGTAAAGGACAGCAGGGACGGCAGGGACGAGGGCATCCCGATCTTCCGGGTGTCCCTTGAGTCCTTGTCGTCCTTTACGTCCTTTGAATTTCAGCGCCCCCGTCTTGACACCCTCCTCCCCCTCTCCGTAGTCTGCCCCCGGCTCTCTCCTGAGCCCCCCTCATTCGACAGGAAGACACGGCATGAAACCGATCCGTCCCCTTCTCTTCAGCCTGCTGCTCGCCGCCTCCGGCCTGGTCATCGCTCAGCAACCGCCGGCACCGGCGCCCACCCCCGCGCCGGCTCCCCAGCAGAAACCGCCCGATGAGCAGCTCAAGGACAAGCAGAAGCGCGAGCAGGAGCCCGAGGAGAACGCGACCGAGGTCCAGAAGGAACAGAAGGAGGGGGGCAAGGGCGCCCCGCAGGAGATCTCCGCCAAGAAAGAGGAGAAGTGGGACGTCAACAAGCCCCCCGGACCGTCGACCGAGGTGCCGATCGACGTCACCGAGGGGACCTGGCTGAACCTCGACGTCAGCCCGGACGGCCGGGAGATCGCCTTCGATCTGCTGGGGGACCTCTACACGATCCCGATCGCCGGCGGCGAGGCCCGGGCGCTCACCCACGACGTCGCCTGGCAGATGCAGCCCCGCTACAGCCCGGACGGTAAGACGATCGCCTTCACCAGCGACCAGGGGGGCGGCGACAACATCTGGCTCGTCGACCGCGACGGCGCGCACCCGCGCGCGGTCACCAAGGAGTCGTTCCGCCTGCTCAACAGCCCCTCCTGGTCGCCCGACGGCCAGTACGTCGTCGCCCGCAAGCACTTCACCGCCCAGCGCTCCCTCGGCGCCGGCGAGATGTGGCTCTACCACCGCAGCGGCGGCGACGGCCTGCAGCTCACCAAGCGACCCAGCGACCAGAAGGACGCCGGCGAGCCCGTCTTCTCCCCCGACGGGCGCTACGTCTACTTCAGCCAGGACGTCACGCCCGGCCCCATCTTCGAGTACAACAAGGACCCCAACACCGAGATCTTCGTCATCCAGCGGCTCGACCGGCAGACCGGCAACGTCCAGCGCTTCGTCACCGGCGCGGGCGGCTCGGTCCGCCCCACCCCGTCGCCGGACGGCAAGATCCTCGCCTTCATCCGCCGGGTGCGCAACAAGAGCGTGATCCACCTGATGGACCTGCGCTCCGGCGAGACCTGGCCGGTCTACGACGGACTCGACCGCGACATGCAGGAGACCTGGTCGATCCACGGCCTCTATCCGTCGATGGCCTGGACCCCCGACAACAAGTCGATCGTCTTCTGGGCCGGCGGCAAGTTCCATCGCCTCGACGTCGCCAGCCGCAAGGTCGCGGAGATCCCGTTCCACGTCCGCACCACGCGGCGGGTCACCCAGGCGCTGCGCTTCCCCGTCGAGGTCGCGCCGAAGAGCTTCGAGACCCGGATGCTCCGCTGGGTGAACGTCTCCCCCAAGGGGGACCGCGTCGTCTATCAGGCGCTCGGCCACCTCTGGGTCCGCGATCTCCCGAACGGCAAGCCGCGGCGGCTGACCCGCCAGACGGATCACTGGGAGATCTTCCCCGCCTTCTCGCGCGACGGCCGCCAAGTGGTCTACACCACCTGGGATGACGACAAGCTGGGCACCGTGCGTGTGGTCGCCGCCGACGGCGGCGAGGGGCGGGTGGTGGTCAAGCAGCCCGGGCAGTACGTCGAGCCGGCCTTCAGCCCGGACGGCAAGCAGATCGTCTACCGCCAGATCGAGGGGGGCTTCGTCCGCTCCTCCGCCTGGTCGCTCACCCCCGGGATCTATCGGGTGCCGGCCAACGGCGGGAACTCCACGCTGATCACCGAGCAAGGGGAGCAGCCCCGCTTCGGCGCCGAGAGCGACCGCGTCTACCTGCTGCGGGCGGCCGAAGCGGGGAAACGCCAGCTCGTCTCGCTCAGCCTCGACGGCAAGGACGAGCGCACCCACCTGACCAGCGAGAACGCGACCGAGTTCCAGCTTTCGCCGGACGGGCGCTGGGTGGCGTTCGTCGAGCGTTTCCACGCCTACGTGATGCCGTTCGTCGCCACCGGCAAGGCGATCGACGTGGGCCCCAAGGCCTCGACGCTGCCGCTGCGCCGGGTCACTCGCGACGCCGGCGAGTACCTCCACTGGTCCGGCGACTCCCAGAGCCTCCACTGGTCGCTCGGCCCCGAGCTCTACACCCTGGATCTCAAAAACGCCTTCACCTTCCTGGCGGGCGCTCCCGAGACCCTCCCCGACCCGCCGGCCCACGGCATGGACATCGGCTTCCAGGCCGAGAGCGACGTCCCCAAGGGGACGGTCGCCGTCGTCGGCGGGCGCGTCGTCACCATGCGCGGCGACGAGGTGATCGAGGACGGCACGGTGATCCTGCAGGGGAACCGCATCACGGCCGTGGGCCCACGAGCGAGCGTCAGCGTTCCCGCCGGCGCCTACGTCGTCGACGCCAAGGGGAAGACCGTCATCCCCGGCCTGATCGACGTCCACTGGCACGGCCCGTTCGGCTCGGACGGCATCATCCCGCAGAACAACTGGGTCCCCTACGCCAGCCTGACCTATGGGGTGACCACCCTGCACGACCCGTCGAACGACACGGCGACCGTCTTCGCCGCCTCCGAGCTCCAGCGCGCCGGCCTGATCACCGCGCCGCGGATCTTCTCGACCGGCACCATCCTCTACGGCGCCAACGCCCCGTTCACCGCCACCATCGACAACATCGAGGACGCCCGCTCGCACCTGCGCCGCATGAAGGCGGTGGGCGCCTTCAGCGTCAAGAGCTACAACCAGCCCCGCCGCGATCAGCGCCAGCAGGTCATCGAGGCGGCCCGCGAGCTCGAGATGATGGTGGTGCCCGAGGGGGGCTCGCTGTTCGAGCACAACATGACCCAGGTGGTGGACGGCCATACCGGCATCGAGCACTCGATCCCGGTGGCGCGCGCCTATGCCGACGTGCACCAGCTCTGGAAGGGCACCAAGGTGGGCTACACCCCGACGCTGATCGTGGGCTACGGCGGCATCTGGGGGGAGAACTACTGGTACGACAAGACCCGGGTCTGGGAGAACGACCGCCTGGGCCGCTTCGTGCCGCGGGAGGTCCTCGACGAGCGCTCGCGCCGCCGGGTCACCGCTCCGGACGAGGAGTACAACCACTTCAACAACGCCCGCATCGCCGCCGAGCTGGCGCGCGAGGGCGTCGGCGTCCAGATCGGCGCCCACGGCCAGCGCGAGGGGCTCGGCGCCCACTGGGAGATGTGGATGCTCGCCCAAGGGGGGCTGACCCCGATGGAGGTGCTGCGCGCCGCCACGATCAGCGGCGCCCGCTACCTCGGCCTCGACCGCGACCTCGGCTCGATCGAGACCGGCAAGCTCGGCGACCTCGTGGTGCTCGACGACAACCCGCTCGCCGACATCCGCAACTCGGACCACATCCGCTTCGTGATCCAGAACGGCCGCGTCTACGACTCCCTGACCCTCGACCAGCTCGCGCCCAACCCGCACAAGCGCGAGCCCTTCTTCTGGCAGAAGGACCGGCCGTCCTTCTCCTTCGGCCCGAGCGGGACCGCCGTCCACGTCGACGACTGAGCCGGCCTCCACGGCCGGCAGGGAGGGTGTGTCCCCCACGCCCTCCCTGCGTTGACAGCCCCCTCGACTCCCGATAGGTTCCCTCTCGAAGACACCCAGCTTTTGCTTTACGGAATCGGCCACGGTGCGTGGAAAGGGGAAATCGCGCCTGCGGGAAGAGCTGCCCCCTGTCCCAGTGACCTCGCGCACTCTGTTTTTCGAGGGGATTTGCAATCGCGGGCGCCTGGACCATGCCGGCCCCGGCATGGTCCAGGCGCCC
>Ga0268266_10001489_pt1 | contig 27751 bp, 19 predicted proteins | sample KBSS13metaG_FD_190356 | JGI IMG/M metagenome (GOLD analysis project Ga0268266, IMG submission 190356) | Switchgrass rhizosphere microbial communities from Kellogg Biological Station, Michigan, USA - KBS S1-3 metaG (SPAdes) (version 2) | ecosystem: Host-associated > Plants > Roots > Rhizosphere... | reverse complement strand
ACAAGCGGCTGGACTATGTGGTCGGCGGCTTCTACCAGAATGTAAAGACCGACGACTGGACGACGCAGTATGTACCTGGTCAGACCTACTTCGACTCCATCTCGGAAGGCCTGAGCGCGAATCCTCAGATCGGCGACATCAACTTCATCACACACAACGTTACGAGCTTCAACGATCGCGCGATCTTCGGCGAGCTCACCTGGCACATCACGAGCCGCTGGCAGGCGACGGCCGGCGGGCGGCAGTTCTGGCAGGGCTTTTCGGTCAACACGTTCTCCGAGCTGCCCTACTGCGGCATCTTCTGCGGCGATAATTCTCTTGGCGATACCGTCGTCAACGGCGCCTCCAGCGTCAACAACCATATCTTCAAACTCAACTCCTCTTTTGAGTTCGCAACTCGCCAGATGGTGTATGCCACCTTCTCCGAAGGCTTCCGCCGCGGCGGCGCGAACGGAATCCCCCTCTCCGGGCCGTTTGCCGCGAGTCGGTCGCTGCTGCTGTATCAGCCGGATGAGACCAAGAACTACGAAGTCGGCGTGAAAGGTCGCGCTCTGGGACAGACCTATTCACTCGCTGCCTACTACATCAAATGGGACAACGTGCAGATCGACGGCGCTTCGGCAGCCGGGGGTTATGGCCTCGTCGCGAACGGCTCGCGCGCGCGCTCCCGGGGTATCGAATTTGAGCTCAGCGGCATGCCGCTGCCGGGGCTCACCTACGATGTAAGCTATGCCTACACCGATGCGCAGATCGATGCGTCTTTCCAAGTACTCGATGACTACTTCGGCACGCCAGCGCCCATCATCTCCACCGAGAAGGGCGATCCGCTGCCGAACTCACCCAAGAATTCGGTCTCGGTGTCCCTGGGTTACGAGCAGCCGCTGCCAGCCTACCCGGGTTGGGGATTGTTGTGGCATTTCGGCGGCTCCTACCGCAGCGCCGCGCAATCGAGCCTCACCAGTCTGATTCCAGGCAATCCCGAACCCTTCACGATTGCGGGATTCTCGGTATGGAATGCATCGGTCAACGTGCATTCCGACCGTCATTACAGCGCCATGCTGTATATGAACAACATCTTCGACAGCCGCGCGATCACGGGCGGAGTCGTGGGGCCTCGGGAGGGGCCGCGCGGCGATTACTATTTCGTCGGGCGCCCCAGAACGCTGGGTCTGCAACTGACGTACTCCTTTGGAGGCAAGCACTGAGGGCGCCGCGCTCGCGCCGATTGCTCAAACGTCATGTCTTCCTCACGATGCTATGATTGGCCGGCAGGGTTCACTATCTGGCGGCCACCACGGCAGGACACGATGGGACAAAGAAAGGTCCGGCTCGGCCGGGTAACTGACGTCGACCTCCGTCTGCTGCGCATCTTCCAGACGGTGGTGAATTGTGGGGGCTTGTCGGCCGCGGAAATCGATTTGGGAATCGGCCGGTCGACCATCAGCACACACATCGCGGAGCTGGAAGCACGCTTGGGAACACGCCTGTGCCAGCGCGGACGCAGCGGCTTCTCCCTCACTTCCGATGGCAAAAAGATCTATGAGGCCTCGCTGGGCCTGATGAAGTCTCTCGATGACTTCCGCAACCAGGTGAACGCCAGCCAGGACGTCATGACGGGCGAGCTGAACATCGGGGTGGTGGACAACATCATCTGGGACAAGGAGGCCTCGCTCAGCCGCGTCTTCCGCGAGTTCTCGGCCGTGTCTTCGGAGATCGATCTCACTCTCTACATATTATCCCCGGACGAGATCGAACATCGGCTGATGGACGGCCGGATTCATGTCGCGATCGCACCGGTCATGCATGAGCTGGCCGGAATCGCCTACGAGCCGCTGTTTGATGAAGTGAACTATCTTTATTGCGGGCGCGAGCATCCCCTCTTTTCACGCGCCGACACTGACATTACGACCGCGGACCTCGTGCGCAGCCAGTACATCAAGAAAGGCTACGTGGTCAACAGCGATCTCGAGCATGCCAACACCTCCATGGGCAAGCGGGTCGTTGGTTTTCACGTCGAGGCATTCGCATTGCTCATTCTCTCCGGCTGTTACATAGGCTTCCTTCCCGAGCATTACGCGAGCGTCTGGGAATCCAAGGGAGAAATGCGCAAGATTCTTCCTAAACGCTATGGCGCAGTGGTGAGCTTCGCCGCCATGACGGCACGCGGCCGACCCGCTACGTTGGCGCAGACCGCCTTCCTCGACAAGCTGTTGGCTTCGGGCCGGCATCGAGCGCCGGCCTCCGCGGTGTCAAACACTCAAGGCGCCCTCGAAGAGGAGCCTTCCGAGGTCGGCTGAGGCTGAGGCTGAGGCACTCGGCGCCCACTCGACCGTTCACCCACCACCGGCGCAATCGGCCGGTTGGATACGGGAGCGAGCCAGGAACCCTGCGGCCCATAAACCCCCGCTGGTTCCGGGAACAGCCATAAGCACAGCGGATACAGGATGGCCGGCAACACCAGGGCAGCCAGCAGGGAAACGTCGACACCGCCGGCCAGATTGCCCAACCAGCCGACAAACTGCCCCGGACTGTTGACCGTCAGGAGCGCAAGCCCCGAGGAGATCATCCAGGCCAACATGCCGGGCAGGTTCCAACCGCCATCGAACCAGTACGGGCCGCCCGTCTGCCCTCGATTGAACACCTGCATGGCCTCCGGAAGATAGTATCCACGGCGCACCCGGTAGCCGATCATCATGATCACCATCCAGGGTGTCGTCGTGACAATGATCAGTGTGATCAGAGTGTCTATGGATGATTCGAGCGTGAATACGAACCGGCCGACGAATATCAGTGCACAGGCGACAGCACCGATGAACAACGTCGCGCGCGGCCGGCTCAACCGGGGGAACACGCTCGAGAAGTCCAGGCCCGTGCCGTAGAGTGAGGTTGTGCCGGTAGACATGCCGCTCAGGATGGCCAACACGAACAACGGCCCAAAAAACCACGGCGGAGAGACTGCAAGCAGGCCGCCGGTGTAGTTGGTATGCTCGAGAAAGGCCGGCGCCCGGGTCGCAATGATGGATGCGGTCATGATCCCGAAAAAGAACGGCAGCAGCGTCAGGACCTGCGCGAGAAACGTGGCGCCGATCAGTGCGGGTCGCGATGTCCCCCTCGGAAGATAACGCGACCAGTCACCCAGGAAAGCACCAAATGAGATGGGGTTGGCCAGGGCGATGAGTCCGGCACTCACAAAGGCCGGCCAGAATTGCGGCGAGCCTGCCCGCCAGCCGCGACCCGGAAAATCCACATCGAACCCTTTCCAGAACGCGATCACGCCCAACACGAACAGAACCGAGCTGGCGACGACGGCAATCTTGTTGACGAACAGCATGATCCGAAATCCGTAGATGCAGATCACGAGTACGCTCAATGCGAACGTTGCATAGGCGACCGCAAACACGGGCTCCGACTCGGGGACGTGCAACAGTACTTTCGCAGCACCCACGACTGCATCGCCGCTCGACCAGACACTGATGGAGAAAAACGCAATGGCCGTCAGCAGGCTCAGAAACGAACCTACGATGCGCCCGACGACCCCGAAGTGAGCGCTCGAGGATACTGCGTTATTCGTTCCATTCAGAGGTCCGAAGACGGCCATCGGCGCGAGCACGAGCGCACCGACCGTGACCCCCAATGTAGTCGCCAGCATGGATTGACGCACGGACAGCCCGAACATGATCGGAAAGGCACCCAGCACGGCCGTCGCCAGCGAGTTGGCGCCGCCCCAACACAGGCGCATGAAGTCGAACAGACTCGCGTTCCGGTCGGCATCCGGGATCGATTCAATCCCATGCTGCTCGAAAACCATGTCAGCGTCAGAAGGAATAACCCACCTTCAATCCCACCGTGCGGGGCCGTCCAATGAAGAATTGCTCGGCCCGAATGCCGACCGCGCCGCGATCCGTTCCGCCGGTCTCCCCGAGCGCGTTGAAGAGGTTCTGAACGTACAGACTGGTATAGAGCCCGCCGGCATCGAAGAGATTCAGGGACGCGTCCCAGATCGTGAATCCAGGGATCTTGAAGGGCGGCGGGTTGTCCGGGTTGGTGCTGAGCAATTGCGACAACGTCGAGCTTCGATAGCTGGCATCGAGGTGCCAGCGCATGCTCCAGCCCGACAGGAAGGGCGCGGCGTGCGTGTAGTCAGCGGCTGCCGTGGCGCTCGTGCGAGGCGCATTCGGCAAAGGATCTCCCGCCCTGCTCGTCACCAGACCCACGAGTTGAGCACTCGTGTCGAGATCGTAGACGGTGAAATCGCGAGCCACCTCGGCGCGTGCGTAGGAGTAGCCCAGAGTGTAGGTCAGATGTTGGCTGAGATTGCCGTCAAGCTCCAACTCCACGCCCTTGGATCTGGCCTTACTGCCATTGACGGCAATGCGCGAGGCAGCGGCAATGGACGTCGCATCGACCTGGAAGTCGTCCCAATTGATGTAGAACAGCGCCGCGCTGTAGCGCATGGGCCCCAGCAGCCCTTTCGCGCCCACCTCGTAGTTCTTGGTCTTGTCCGGTTTATAGACCAACAGTGCCGGATTGCCCGCGAAGGGACCTGAGACCGGCAACCCATTGGCACCGCCGCGGCGGAAGCCTTCCGCGTAGTTGAAGTACACATTCAACGCATCGCTCAGCTTGTACGAAGTATTGAGCTTGGAGATGTGATCGTTCACGGCATAGCCCTTCTGCGTCACCGTGGTACCCAACTGGTCGTCGATGCTGCTGCAGGCCGGACCGCAGAATGGAAAGGCGGTGCTGTTGTAGATCGAGAAATCCTGTTTGAAGAATCGCAGTCCCCCGGTCACCTGCCACGCAGGCGTGATGTGCCACGTCAACTCACCAAAAATCGCGCGGTCCTTGAATGACGTACTGCTGCTGCCGATGACGTTGACGTCGCCCAGCGTATCGGCATTGGCACCGGCATAGCCGGTCAGGCCCCCGAAATAAGTCTGGCCCGGAACCCATTGCATCTCACCGGTGGTCGAATCGATCTTCTGATAGAACAGTCCCAGTACGTAGTCAAACAGGCCACCGCTCTTGGACACCAGGCGTAGTTCCTCAACGAGGCCCTTCTCCTCGTCGGAGGTCGTCTCGTAGTCGACCATGCGCGGGATGAAGCCATAGAAGTCGGGATACAGAGTCAAGAGGCCGGTGCCGTCCTCCACATTGTTGCCCACATCCTTGTAGTAGGACGTTGATGAGCTGACCGAAGCGAACCCGAACGAATAGGATAGATCGGCGCTGACCAGGTCGGCGTGCCGCTTCTGATCCAGCAGAAAACTATCGTTCGCGTCATAGTTCTGATTGTGCGGGAAAATCGTTCCCCCAGTGGGAAAGGAGACCGGATAGTCCGCACTGTAGTAGGGATTGTCGGCAGGAGGCGTATCGACGCTGCCTGAGAAATTGGGTGAGTGAGCCTGAACGCCGTAACTCGTGTCGACCTGATGGTAGTAGGTCAAGAGCGCCGAGAATGCCTCGTTGGGCTGGAACAGGAATGAAGCCCTGACGTGCCAGAGATCGGCATCATTGGCGTTCTGCTTGGGATCGAACACGAGCCCACTGAAGATCGGATTGCTGGGATCGGCCGGCACCGGGATACCCACCGGACTGTGAGTAGCCGTGCTCGGCGCGCCGAGCTTCACAATGTAGTTCTCGTCTATGAATCCAGCGTAGTGCTCGTATCCCGCCGCTACTCGAAACGCCATCGTGGAAGCCAGCGGTATGTTGACCATACCGGAAAAGGATCGATTCAGCTGATTCGTTTCGTCGACGCCCGCTACATCGCCCGACACTTCCGCATGAAAGCCGCTCGGATCGGGCTTCTTGGGAATCAGCCGCAAGGTACCCGCCAGCGAGCCGGAACCATAGAGCGTGCCCTGCGGACCCCTGAGAACCTCGACGCGCTCGATATCGTCGACTTGAAGTGACAGAAACAGGGGCGTCTCGCCTATGTAGGTCGAGACCGGCGACACCGTGCTCAGGGGGCCTGAGTTTCCCTGTTGGTTGGTGGCATTGGCATTGATGCCTCGCAATACGATGTTGCTGCGGGCAGCCGGGCCGGAATCCACGAACGAGATGCCCGAGATCATTTTCGTCAGGTCGGAAAACGACTGAACGTGGTTGTCCTCCAGGCGCGTCGCGGAGATGGCCGAGATGTTGTAAGGGATGTCCTGAATGGCCGTGTCGCGGCGGGTGGCACTCACCACCACCTCCTCCACGTTCGAGGTCTGATCCTCGGCATGAGCCGTTGCCACGGCAAAAAGGCTGGTGCCGGTTCCGAGCGCCAGCGCGGACTTCAGGATGCGTCGGATCGAAATCCCAATCGACGCGGAGGGGTGTTTGCGGGTGACCCGGATTGGGCCCTGAGCTTTCAAGATGTATCTCCTCGCGAGGTTGTTTTCGAGGTCCACGCCCCCTCGACGCGGCCCTCACAGGCACCCTCCGTGGACCAGGCTGTCCCGTAGATGTCAGTTCATCGGTCGCGGCGGCGGATTCGCCTCCGGTCGGGTACCCCAGCCCCAACGAGCGGCGTAGTCACGCTCTTCCTTCAGGAATTGCGGCGGGAAGTGGTGTGGGAAGCGCAGGTCGGTCTCATTCGCGAGGCGGCTCGCCAGCGCGCCGGCGAGCGCGAGCCCGTCCTCGAGGCCCACAGGACTCGTCGTTGACAGGTTGTCGAAGGGCGTGTGGTTCGCATCGACGCTGTGTGCCTGACCTATCTGGATACTGGGAATCTCCAGCGTCGAGAAGTTCATGGCGTCCGTGCCGCTCGGGCCCACCGAACCTTCGCTTTCCAGACCGATCGAATCCTGCGTGGAGCGAATGAACTGCACCCACTTGTCATCGCCGGCCGCTTCCCAACCCAATGTTCCCAGTGTGGAGCCGAGACCATCGAAGTTGATGAGAGCCACCATCTTGTCGACCTCGGACATGTGTGCCCGCATGTAGGCCTCGCTTCCCATGAGACCCAACTCGTGACCGCCCCAGGCGATGAAGCGCAGGGTCCTCGCCGGCTTAGGGCCGGAGGCGAAGGCTCTTGCCAACTCCATGATCGCCGCTACGCCGCCGCCATCATCGGTCGCGCCAGGGCTCGAATAGGCGGTGTCATCGTGAGCGGATAAAAAGACAACCTCATCCGGAAGCTTCGTACCACGTACCTCGCCGACCACACTGTGAGATTCGCGCCATTCAACATCGGCCTGCACGATGATGGATACCTTGGTCGGCTGCATTTGTACGAGACGCACTGCGTCCTCGTAGCGGATATCGACCGAGGGCGGTGTCTTCTCCTTCAGGGCGCGCTTGAAGTTGAAATAGGCGGTGGGAATGCCGCTGCGACCGGGACTCGAATAAAACACCATGCCGGCGATCCCCAACGGGGCCAGGCGATCGGTGAGCCAGTAGTCCGGATAGTCGATGTAGACATCGCGCTTCACGAGCACGATCTTGCCCTTCAGATCCTTGCCTTTGAGGTCGCGAGGGCTGGCGGCGCCGATATCCACAAAACCGCCGGAGATGCCTGCCGCCGGCGTTTGCCCGGAAAACACGATCGCCTTGGCTGGAAAATCCAACACAAACCCGTTCTCGGCCCAGAGCCGGGCGCGCCGTTCGTGCCACACAGGGACTTTGATGGGCAGTACGGTGGTCTCCAGGCCCCATGATTTGAACTGACCGGAGATGTACGCCACCGAGCGCCCTTCGGCCTCGGTTCCGGCCGCGCGTTCACCGATCTGGCCGGCGATGACTTCCAGGTACTCATACGCCTTTTGCGACGAGGTGCCCGCGGACGCGAGCGATCCCAATGTCAGAAATATTGCGCCTAGAATCACTTTCATTTTCAGACCTGCCGTGAGCTGGAAGCTGCAACGGCGTCGCGCCGCAGCGGTTGGCACATGCAGTGCACAGCACCGCCGCCGTTGCCGATCATCGAGACATCGGGCGCGAAGACCTGCAGACCTTCAGCCCTACAGGCCGCAATCAGATTCTTGCTCGAGGCGGGCACCAGAACCCGCTCATCGCCCAGGGCGACGACGTTACAACCCAGTTGCATGGCATCCGAATACGGCACCGGGATGATGCGGATGTGATGACTCTGCAGCCAGCTCACCCACTCCGGCTCGACCGCCTCGACACACACCACCGCCAGATTTTCGGCGAGCATTCCCATCTGGACATCCAGGTGCAGGAAGTGGGAATCAAACGCATATGTCTTGAACTCCCATCCTTCCTTTTCGACCCACGCGCCAATCTGCCGGACTGCAGGCTCAATGGACCGCTCACCTGAATAACCGCAGGCAATGACTCCGGGTTTCAACACCATGAAGTCACCTCCCTCGACATTACCGGCCGTCACGAGGTCATAGATCGGAATGCCGGCATCCAGGTAGAACCTCAGGCACTCCGCATACTCCCCGCGACGATAGGTCTTCTGCATCTGCAGAATGATCGCGCCCCAGGGTGTCATCACACTGCTGTCGCGCGCGAAGATCTGATACGGAAGCTCAGGCGCAGGGCGAAGCAAATGCACGTTGACTCCAGCCTGTCGATACACATCCAGCATCTCCTGATGCTGGGAGCGCGCGGCGGCGGCGTCAAATCGCAGCCCGACGCGCTCAGCTCGTTGTGCAACGGCGTTGCCGGGTTGCCAGGTGAAATGGTCGATGGGCCCCACCAACACGTCGCGCAGGCGGCCGTACTCGCTGTCGATACCCCACGGCCGGGCCAATGGGGTGCCTCCGTTTTCCACACGGGTCCGGAGCTGTTGTGCGGCACCGTGTTTTGTATCTGTCATGCGCTTTTCCTGATCCGGGTTCTCAATGGATGCGATTGGCTGCGTCAAGGACGGCTCGTAGCAGCACATTGGCGCCGGCAGCGAGATCTTCAGGCGTGGCCGCCTCTGCTTCGTTGTGACTCAAGCCGCCGGCACACGGCACGAAAATCATGGCGGTGGGCGCGAATTGCGCTGTATGCAGGGAGTCGTGCCCTGCGCCGCTGACCATGCGACAGTGAGACAGGCCCAGCTCTCGCGCGCACCGCTCGATCGAGTCGATCAGCCCCGGGTCGAACGCGGTGGGCGGCATGTGCCAGACTTTCTCCACTTGCGCCGCGATCTCGCGGCTCGAGGCAGCCTCGCGCACGAGTTGGCCGAAAGAGCTCACCATTGCCTCCAACACATCGCGATTCGGATGGCGCAGGTCCACCGAGACCACGATTCGCTCCGGCACTGTATTGCGGGAGCCGGGCACGACTTTGACATCACCGATGGTGGCACGGCCCCAGGGCGCCTGTTGGGCCGCGAGCTGAAAAGCCCCTTCGATGATTGGACAGGCGGCACGCCAGGGATCACGCCGCAACTCCATCGGCGTCGGCCCCGCGTGGCAGGCAACGCCTTCCAGTGTTACATCGAGCCAGTAAGCGCCCTGGATGCCCGTGACCACGCCGATCTGATTTCGAGTATTTTCCAGTATGGGGCCCTGCTCGATGTGTGCTTCAAACATGGCGCTGAATGGCCGCGAACGTGCTGGCACGGTACCCAGGTAACCGATACGCTGCAGCTCATCCCGGAAGGTGCGCCCTGCCTTATCCTGGCGCGAGTAGGCATAGTCCAACGAGTAGGTGCCGGAAACGACACCTGAGCCCAACATCGCGGGGGCGAAACGGCAACCTTCCTCGTTGGTCCAACTGGCGACCTCTATAGTCCGCCGAGTCACGACCGAGTGTTGATTCAGGCTGCGCAGCACCTCCAGACCCGCCATGACGCCATAGACGCCGTCAAAGCGCCCGCCGGTAGCCTGCGTGTCCAGATGACTCCCAATGAGAACGGGAGCAAGGCTGGCGTCACTGCCTGTGCGGGCAGCGAACAGATTTCCAACCTCGTCAACCGATACGTTGCAACCGATCTCGCGAGCCCATGCGACAAACTGATCGCGGCCCTTGCGATCCTCGTCCGTCAACGCCTGACGATTGCATCCGCCATGGGCGCCCGCACCGATTTCGGCCATTTGCATCAGGCTGCACCAAAGTCGCTCACCATCGATGCGCATTGCGGCTGTTGGATCGCTCACACCCCGGGGCCTCTCACTTGGGCTCTTGGTTAATCAAATTAACCTGACTCGGACGGGCGCGCAAGTCCGCGCTGTCGGGCCGACACCGCCGCAGGCCCCTCGGGCACGGGCGCCGTGCTTGTCAGGACCGGCCACTCCTGCGAAAGTGGCATGATGAAAGCACGTGCCCGATCCTCTTCAGCGCGAGCCCTTCACCCGCAGCAGCCGCGCCCCACGCGTGAGCTCATCCTCGATTTTGCAGAGCAGCTGATAGCTACCTGCGGAGTCAGCGGTTTTGCGCTTCAGGATGTCGCCGGCCCCCTGGGTGTTCGCGTACCGGCGATCTACAAGCACTATGCGAGCCGGGACGATGTCCTGGTGGAGGTCGCGAGGCGGTTCATCCGGCAGCTGTCCGATCAGTTTACGTATGCCGAGCAAGGGCTGGAGCGGCCCGCGGAAACACTGAAAGCGGTCGTCGATGAGTTCGCAGAGTTCCATCTGCGCAACCCCGCCTACGTGCGCCTGTCGCTGACGGACTTTGCGACCCCGGCCGGGGGAATCGAATATGTGCGCCGGGCCGCCGGGGGAACATTCCGTGAAAACCTCACGGACGGACCCCTTTCAGCCATGCATGAGCGGCTGAGCCGCCTGGTCACGGCCGGTGTGGCCAAAGGGGACTTTCGCAAGATGACGGGACTCGATGTCTACCGGATCGTAAAATCCACGTTGTTGCTGCGGCTGGTTTATCCGGATGACCTGTTGGTCAGGACGGTGACACCGCAAGAGCGGCGTGGTGTGCGAAAATATCTCTGGGATGTGGCGTACCGTTATGTGCAGGTGTGATGTGTTCAATTTAGCTCTGCAGCGCTTGGTCCGAGTTGCCCCGGCACTTTTGATGTTGCTGTCGCTGGCGGTTACCGTCAGAGCCGATGCAAGTGATGCTTTTTCGCCGGAACGACTGCGACGTTTGGATCAGTCCTTGCACCGGTACGTGGATGAGGACCGTGTGGCCGGCGTTGTGGCGCTCGTGTTGCAGGATGGCAAACCTGTCTACAACGCTGCAATGGGCTGGGCAGACAAGGAAGCGGGCGTCCGCATGCAGCCCGATACGCTGTTTCGCATTGCTTCCCAGTCCAAGGCCATCACCAGCGTCATGGCACTGTCGCTCATGGAAGAAGGACGCCTCCAGCTGGCCGACCCTGTCAGCCAGCTGATTCCCGCGTTCGCCCACACCCAGGTTGCCGAAATGCATGACGGTCAGCTGAAGATCGTGCCGGCATCTCGTCCCATCACCATCTTCGATCTACTTACGCATACGTCCGGTGTTTCTTACGGAGTCGAACCACAGATCGCGAACAAATATCAGAGCGTCGGCCTCGGACCCGCAGCAGGCCACGGCTGGTATCTGGCTGACAAGGACGAGGATGTTTGTACGTCGATGGAGCGCTTGGCCAAGCTGCCCTTCCTCGGGCAGCCGGGCGAGCGCTTTATTTACGGCTACAGCATCGACGTCCTGGGCTGTGTTGTGGAGCGTGCAACTGGCAAACCGTTGGATGAAGTTGTTCGCGACCGCCTTACAAAGCCACTTCAGATGAATGATACGTTCTTCTTCGTGCCTCCCGAAAAACGTTCGCGCCTCGCTGCAGTTTATTCGAGCACTGCGGACGGTCACATTCAGCGAGCGCCGGATGGGTCGCTCGGACAAGGGCACTACACTGACGGTCCGCGAAAGGACTTCTCCGGCGGGGCCGGACTCGTGTCCACTGCGCAAGACTATGCGCGCTTTCTGGAAATGCTGCGCCGTGAGGGTGAGATTGACGGTCACCGCATTCTCAGTCCACACGCAGTCGCCCTGATGCGTACCAACCAGATTCCAGGTCTGTATGCGGGAGAGGGAAAAGGATTCGGGCTCGGATTTGAGACCGTTGAGCGATATGGCGCGCTGGGCATGGCGTCCGTGGGTTCGTACGGCTGGGGAGGCGCTTATGGCACTCAGTACGTAGTTGACCCCCAGGAACGCATTGTCGCTGTGCTGATGATTCAGCTGTTGCCCAACCAGTCCGGGCTCGAGAAGATTGGATTCATGAACCTGATCTATCAGGCTCTCATCAAAGCTCAGCATCGACCCTGAACAGAAAACTCCGGGGCTCCCCATACCAACTGCCACCCGCGGGTGATCCGATCGTCTGGTAGTAGATGCGGTCAAACACATTGCCGACAGTCAACGCGGCACGCCAGTACCGATTGATCTCATAGCCGATCCGCGGGCTCACGACCGCAAACGGGCGCTGCACATTTCTGAAGTCGTGGTACCCGGCACCACAATTGGCCGGATCGCAGAAGATGCCGGAAGCATAGGCACTACTGCGTGCTTCCACGGTGACACCGACACTCCAGTCGCGCAGCCGCCCCGGCAACCGCCGGCTGCTCCAGATTTTCAACAGGTGGCGCGGCGTCTGCGAACGTTGCGAACCGGGAAAGTATCCGGGAATCAAACTCACATTGTTGTTGAATGTATATCCCGCACTGACCAGCCAGCCAGGCGCCGGCGCGCCATTCAACTCGATGTCGACTCCCTGTGCCTTGCTGCGTCCGTTTGGCAGATAGCAGCAACCCCCGGGGGTGGGAGTACTGTTGAAATCGTACGCCGGCAAGCCGCGTTGAACGATCTTATACACGGCTAACATTCCGTTCAAAGCACCGCCACGCCACCGTCCCTTTACACCCGCTTCGATATTGATGCCATCCGCGGGATGCACCGCAGAGCCATCGAGCAGTCGCATTCCGGGACTCGACAGGTAAATGTCGGCATAACTGGCGTACAGTGAGTACTGTGGGTTGAGGGTGAACATCGCACCGACATAGGGTGTCACCTTGCCATTGTTCGAATACCCCTGCGGCTCACCGAATGAAATTTCGCGGCCGAATAAAATCACACTATCGCCGTTTGTCTGCCGGTCGTTGCTGACGCGCAAGCCGAGAGTCAGCGCCCACGGCTTGCGCTCGACACGCAGTGAGCCGAAATACCCGCTCTGCACCGAGCTGACCCGCGACCTGGCAACAAACACAAAGCCACCGAGCGTGCGCGGGTCCGGATAGCCCAGCGGACTGTAGTTGTACGCATCTTCCACAGGCGTACCCAAAGACGGCACCCTGACCACGCTCTGGTCCGAATAGAAATGAGCAAAGTCAGCACCGATCGCCATTTCTTCGTCCATGCCGAGCCAATGCGCAGAGCCGGTCAGCGTCGCTTCCGCACTCAATTGGCGCTGCAGAGTCGGTCGCGTCGTGTAAAGCGCGCTCGGCGCGGGCGCGATACCTCGGGTGATCGGATTGACCACACCCTCAAACTGCCCGAGGTCATAGTGAGAAGATCCATTCAGGGAGGTTGCGTTGACCAACAGGCGCCAGTCTGGAGCGAATCCCTGCTCAAACCGCAGGTATCCCTCGCGCATGTCGGTATCCAGTCGCCCCCAGTCAAAAGTGTAACCGGTCCGCCGTGGCAGATGCGGGTCGCTGCCGTCGGGAAAGGTCGGCAACCCGCCTTCGAAGGGATGCGACTGTGCCTGGGAATAGCTGCCGCCCACGGTCATCACCGTTTGAGGTGTCAGATCGTATTCGACACTGCCGAACACATTCTTTCTGGTCAGGCTGGCGCCGTCGAAGAAATAATCGCGATGTGAATAGGCTGCAGTGAGTCGACCGCGCAACCGGCCGTCGAACGCGAGGGGCCCGGTGACATCCGCTGCGGCCCGATAGCTGTTCCAACTACCCGCAGTTGCGTTGAAGGCCGCGTCGAAGGAGCGTAATGGCCGCTTTCGTACCAGGTTGACGGTTGCTCCAGGATTACCCCCCGCTCCAAACAATGCGTCGGCCCCTCGCAATACCTCGACGCGATCAAACTCAGAGATATCCGGGGAGAGGAACAGAATTGAATTAACTCGGTTGAGTTCATACGTGAAGGAGTGAAGCGCAGTGCCTCCATCGAGATGGTACGTCGTGATTGGAAAGCCACGCGAATAGAAAGCCTGATTTCCCGAGTCGAACTGAGTCGCAGTAATGCCCACGGCGTTAGCCAATACGTCTGCGAGAGTAGTGTCGTTTTGCTGACGCATCTGTTCTGCCGACACGACCGATACCGTTTGAGGTATCTGGCTCAACGGCGTGGCGGCCCGGGTGGCAACGAGGCCTTCGATCGTGCCTTCTATGACGACCTCGGGAAGTCCATCCCCGTCCCGGCGCTTAGACGGGTAACGCCGCACCCGGGGGGCGTCGTTCTTAGGGGGACCCTCCGCTGTCTGGACGGGCGGTACTGTACGGATTTCAATCGTGTTGGCGTTAACCCAACGGAAAGCGAGTCCTGTGCCGGTCAGGATCTTCTCGAGCGCTGTCTCGATTGGGTAGGACCCCTCCAGCTCGGGACCGTTCTTCCCTTGCGTCAGCTGGGAGAAGTAGACCACCTGAACACCGCATTGGCTGGCAATTTCCGACAGAGCGCCATCGAGCGCTTGCGGACGAATACTTAAATTGCAGCTCACCTGGCGCGCATCCGCGGCAAATACGGCGTCACCGTAGGATGCCAACTTCATCGCGAGCGCCGCAGCCAGAATGGCGGGTTTGCCGTGCACCGGATGCTCCCCCGAGCCGGAGTGGGCCTGTCAGGCACGAGCTTATTGCAGTTGCGTCACTGAAGTAAGTGCCTGCGCACGCCGGGAGAGCGTTCATTTCACGGCGTGTTGGCGGCCTCCTCTTCAATTGTGCCGCGCCGCGATCTGCGCCAGACATTCGGCGTTTCGCCAACGACCCGCCGGAAGCAGCGGGTAAAATGGGCCTGGTCAGCCATACCGCACGTAATAGCAATCTCGCTCAGAGTGGCGGAAGTTGTCAGCATCAGCCCTTGAGCCACCTCCATCCGACGTCGCAGCACCCAGGCATGAGGAGGCACGCCGAAGGTGAACTTGAACGCGCGGGAGAAGTGGCTTGCGCTCAGGTTCACGGACCTGGCGAGTTGGGGAGTCGAGATTTTTTCTGCCAGATTCGCATCCACACGGGTCGTCACCCGTCGAGCCTGCCAAGGTGCAAGGCCCCCGTGTTGGATCTGCCGGTGGTCTCGTTCCGCCACCCGGGGAACGGCCACCTGTGGGCTATGTCGGCCATTGAGGCCCGCGACCGCCTGAGCGATGTGTATTTTCGCAGCTTCGGGGTCGCCATCCCGCGCGCAACAGGCCGCCTCCACCAATTGCGCGGCCGCCACCAGGAGCCCGGAACCTGTCTCGTTCAACATAGGTGCTCACCTGCCGCGTGGAACCTCTAGTGCGGCAATGATGAGCCCAGTCTGTCGCGCTCTGATGTCACTCCCCCATGCAATTGTTACAGATGACATTTGGGAGGGGCGGCTGAACAAGGCTCGACCCACCCTCGGAAAAAAAGCCGCCACATCCCGCAGGTCGCGCAAGTCCCGCTGATCCAAAGGCTCGGCGAACACCCGCGGCATGGGCGGGCGCGGGTTGCGGATCCAGCCCGATCAGCTGCGCGTGCGTCACACCGCCTTCGCCGCCGCCATCGATCAGCTCTCGGTCGGCGCCACGACCGTGTTGATGCGCGAACGCCCACGCCTGAAGCCGCTGGCCTGCATCGTCTTGAAAGATCCATCCCAGGCGAACGAAGCCCTGGCGAGTCAACTCCAGCAACACGTAAAGCAAATGCTCCAACCGCACAAATATCCGCGCCGGGTCGAATTCCTCACCGAATTGCCCAAAACGGCGACCGGCAAGATCCAACGATTCAAGCTACGCCAGAAATATGCCGGCCAGGCGCCCGCTCAGATCTGAGCCATCCCTCCATCAACAAACAGCTCCACACCGTTTACAAAGCTCGAATCATTCGAAGCCAGAAACACCGCCGCACGGCCAATCTCGCGCGGATCGGCCACCCGGCCCAGCGGAACCTGGCTGGCAAGATGATCCTGGAGCTGCTGCCACTGCGCCTCATTGTCCGTGAGCCCCTGCAGGCCCGGCGTCCTGGTCGGGCCAGGGCTGATCGCATTGACCCGGATGTGTCGTGACTTCAGATCCAGAATCCAGTGACGGGCGAAATTTCGGATCGCCGCTTTCGTCGCTCCATACACACTGAACGCCGGCAGGGCGCGCGTGGTACTGGTTGAGCTCGTGAGGATGATCGACCCTCCATCGCGAATCAGGGGAAGCGCCTTTTGTACGGTAAAGAGCGTGCCCTTCACATTGATGGCGAAGGTCTTATCAAACTCCTCCTCGGTGATTGCGCCCAGCGGCTGAAAGGATCCCCCACCGGCATTCGCAACCACCACATCGATGTGGCTCGCGTGCTGCTGAACGACGTCGTAAAGCCTGTCCAGATCCGCCAACTTGGAGACGTCGCTACGAATCCCTACCGCGCTCCGGCCGATCGTACGCACCGCCGCATCCAGCTCCTCCTGGCGGCGGCCGGTGATGAATATCTTGGCGCCCTCTCCGGCTAGTTCTTGTGCGATACCGAGCCCAATGCCCGTGGTTCCACCCGTTACCACAGCTACTTTCCCCATCAACTTGTCACTCATATGCCTCTCCAGTCTTCCGAGCGTGAATCGCTCTCCAATGGCGGATGACTCTATGGATGGAACGATCTTGCGAATAGCCCCCTAATTTGGCACGGTGCGTCCTATTGATAGAACGAGGTGGGCCGCCCGTGCAAGATTTGAACGATCTCTTCTATTTCACCCAGGTCGTCTACCACGGCGGCTTTGCAGCAGCAGGCCGCGCATTGCGCATACCAAAATCGAAGTTGAGCCGTCGGGTTGCCGAGCTGGAAAAGCGTCTGAACGCCCGGCTGATCGAGCGGACTGCACGGCGCTTCGCAGTTACCGAGATAGGCAAGACGTTTTACGAGCAGAGTCAAATTGCCGTTGCCGCCGCCGAGCGCGCGCAAGCGTTGGTGGCGGCGAGCATTGCAGAACCTGTCGGAGTCGTGCGCTTCTCCTGTCCAACCGGCCTAACCGAGATTGTGGCGCCGATGCTTCGTGACTTCCTCACTCTTTATCCCCGGGCGCAGATCCGGATCCTCGCCATCGACAGGCCAGTTGACCTCATCGCCGAGCGTGTTGATGTCGCGCTGCGTGTCCGCGTGAAGCTGGACACAGATGCGGCACTCATCATGCGAACGCTGGCTTACAGCCGACGCATTCTGGTAGCCAGCTCGGCGCAGGCAAATAGCATCCCGTCATCAGATATCTCGAAGTTGGCAAAGTTTCCAACATTGCACTGCGACGACTCCGACGCCGCAGCGTCGTGGACGCTCGAGGGTCCCAACGGCCAGACGTTCGTACATACCCAAACGGCACGTGTTGGTTGCGGTGACTTTGCCACCGTCAGAGAGGCAGCGATTTCCGGCCTGGGCATCGCCTTCCTCCCCGACCACTTCTGCGCACCGGCACTGAACACGGGCGCATTGGTGCGGGTTTTTCCTGAATGGCGCGGTGAGAACGGCATCGTCCACCTCGTATTCACCACCCGAACCGGTTTACCACCACTGGTCCGAGCGTGGATAGAACACATCGCCGCTCGCTTCACCGCTTCAAAACTTTTCAGTCCGGGTATCTCTGAAGCGAAGCGGCGCATTGAGGCGCGGTGAAGGTCCGCCCGCTTGCCCGGGCCGGCGCCGACCGGGCGCTACTCCCACCGCCAGTCCCGGCTGGACTCCCGGCATCCCCCTCCGGGCGCTCCCGTCCAGGCACGGCCGCGAATCACCCGACCGCTGGCAGCTCCTGTTGCAACCCCGGCATGCAACGCGAGAACCCCATTCACCCATACATCCTCCACCCCGATGGATAATTGGTGCGGCTTCTCATAGGTGGCGCGGTCTCGAATCCTCGCCGGGTCCAACACCACCACGTCGGCGAAGTAACCGGCTCGCAGCCGGCCGCGCCGTTGCAAGGCAAGATTCGCCGCGGGCAGCGAGGTCAGTTTGCGGATCGCCTCCTGCAATGTGATCACTTTCTCATCACGCACGTATTTCGCGAGCAGGCGCGCGAAATTGCCATAGGCACGCGGATGATCGCTCGACCGGAGAAACACGCCTTCCGGCGCGGGCGCCGCGGCGTCGGAGCCGAAGCTGATCCAGGGTAGTGCGATCTGCCGCCTGACATTGTCTTCCGACATCAGAAAGTAGGCGACCTCGACACGAGCCCCGTTTTCGATCACCAGGTCGATCGCCGCATCTTCCGGGCTGACATGGCGGCTCGCGGCAACATCGGCCAATGTCTTCCCGATCAAGGGACGCAAAGCGGGGTTCTTGAAAGCCAACAGCAATGTGCCGCGCGCGCCGGCCCGCAGATAGAGATTCTCCCAGGTTGGGTTGGTATTGCGCATGTCGGCGATCACCTTGGCGCGGATCGCGGGATCACGCAGGCGGGCGATCCACGCCTCCAGCCCACCGTCCTGGACCCACGGTGGCATGGCGGCGTCCAGCCCGGTTGCTCCCGCGGTGTACGTGTACATATCCGCGGTAATCCGGGTCCCGCCGGCACGAGCAGCGTCAATCATGTCAATCAGCGGATTGAGCTTGTCCCAGTTGGCCTCACCGGCTTCCTTCAAGTGATAGATTTCGGCCGGGGCCCCGGATGCCTTGGCAATATCGATGGTCTCCTGGACCGCCTCCAGGAGGCGGTCTCCCTCAGAGCGCAGGTGGGCGCTGTAGATACCACCGCAGCGCGCCGACTCGCTGGCGAGCGCGATCAGCTCCGGCGTCCTGGCATAGTTGTTGGGACTGTAGATCAGGGCGGTCGTCACCCCGAGCGCACCCTCCTCCATCGCCTGGCGGACCAACAACCTCATGGCGGTGAGCTGCTGCGGGGTTGGTTGCAGATCGGCTTCGCCCAGGAGGTTGGCGCGAATTGTGGCGGCGCCGACGAAGGAGGCGACGTTGGGCGAGATTCCCCGCTTCTGAAGCTTGTCGAGATACTCGCCCAATGTGGTCCAGTCCACATCGAAGCGGATGTCAGCCTGCCTCGAGTGGAGGAGCTGTTTCATCTGTGGCGTTAGCGGACCCATCGAGTCCTCGCCCATGACCTCCAGGGTCACTCCCTGGGTGAGGTCACTCAGAGCCCGGCCATCAACGAGCAGGGATTCCTCCGGGTGCGCCAGCATGTTGATGAAGCCGGGCACAATGGCCATGCCCAGAGCGTCGATCTCGGTCCGAGCCTTACGACCCGTGTGTCGGCCCACGAAGGTGATGCGGTCGCCGTCGATGGCGACCTCGCCCCGATAAGGCTCCTGACCGGAGCCATCATAGATGACACCGTTGCGTATGATCGTATCGTGGACCGCTCCGATGGCAGGAGCCACTGCGCAAAGAGCCCATAACGAAATTGTCGCGATCAGATTGCGCATGCGTACATCAGTTGAATTCCTTGGCTACCGTCAGGCCCACCGTACGCGGTTGAATGTACTGAAAGGCGAGCGCATCGAAGGTTCCGAGGCCACCGTCCAGCAGGCCACGCTTATCCAGCAGGTTGTTGACGTAGAGATTGGCGTTCCAAGAGCCATAGTGGACACCGGTATTCAACATGACCGTCCCGTACCCGGGATACTCCTGGCGCTGCGGGCTGGAGGTGAACTGCCCGACCCGATCACCGACGTAGCTCCAGCGGGCGCCGACGAAGCCGGTCGCCTCGCCCACCAGCGGGAAGCTCTGCTGCGCGGCCAAGTTGCCTGAAATGCGCGTCCCGTAGGGCAAGCGGTCCCCCTTGGGGCCATACGCGCTGGCGGTGGAGGGAAACGCCCGGGTCAGCTCGGCCTCGCCGTAAGTCAACCAGGCCGACAAGGTCAACCCGGTGACCGGCCTGGCCTGCACGGACAACTCAACACCCTGGCTCTTGGCGCCACTGCCATTGGCATAGTAAGACGTCCCGGTGTCGGGGTTCGTCAGGTACAGCTGCAGGTTGGACCAGCTGATGTAGTAGAGCGCCCCGTCAAAGGACAGCTTGTGATCCCACGCGTTGCCCTTGAGGCCGACTTCGTAGTTCTTGGTGGTTTCCGCCTTGAATTCGCTCGGCGCGGTCGAGCCGGTGGGCCCGATGTTGGGTCCCCCCGGCTGGTAGCCGGAGGCCAGCCGGGCATACACCATCAGGTCGGGAGAAATCTTGAAGCGCGGCGTGAGCAGATATGTAAACGAGTGATCATCGGAGCGCGCTGGGCCTTCCACGTACGGCGCCGGAGCGTTGTAGAACACCGGTACCCAAGTACCTGTCGCAATGCTCGTGTAGGCCTGGCGGTTGTAGCTTTGCCGCCCGCCGAGCTGCACGTCGAAGCGATCCGAGAAATGAACGGTGAAATCGGTGAAGACCGCATATTCGTCGAACGTAATGGGCTTGTCCAACCAGGCCACCCCGGTACCGACGATCGCCCCCGTGGCGGGCACGGCCGCGAAGATCTGCTCGAACGAGTCAGACGCCTCGTGCGTATAGAACCCGCCGATCAACCAGTCGACCCTGTCTCCCAGGGGGATGGAAGCACGCAGCTCCTGCGTGAACTTGTTGGTGTTGACAGGCTCGTAGATGGGCGCGCCCGACACGCCAAAATCCTTCTGGGTCAATGAGCTCAAGGAGTCGGAGTAGTCGAGCCACGAGTGATTGCGGCTGATATTGTAGCCTGTTACCGATGTCAGCTCGGTGTTGCCGATGTTGCCCTTGATGGTCGCGATGTAGGCCTGGTTCTGCCGATCGGAGCGCCCTGAGCCGCGCACCATTTCCTGCTGCAGATCTCCCAGGCCGGGCTTTGCGTCCACGTTGGCCAGCCCGTCAGCAGTCGACTTCTGCACCAGCGCGGTCAGACGCAAGGAGAAGCTGCCCGGCAATGGGAAAAGCGCCGATAAGTAACCGCCACTGGTCCGTCCTTCGTTGACACCCTTCAAGCCGAGCGAGGGGTCATCGACATAGCCGGCGTCCTGGCGCGTGAAGCCGCTGACCCGAATCGCCACGGAATCGCTCAGTGGTATGTTGGCCTCACCACGGAACGAATAGCCGGGTTCGTTGCCGTTGTGCACACCGTCGACACCAGCCTCCACACGACCGGTGAATCCCTCGGTGGAGGGCGCCCGGGTGACGTAACGAACCAAGCCGCCGATGCTGCTCGCGCCGTACAGAGTACCCTGTGGCCCACGCAACACCTCGATGTTCGAAATATCGCTCGGATCGAAATCCGGCACGAACTCCCCGAGCGCGAGCGCGGTGGAGCTGCCAAAAGGCACATCGTCGACCGTCACGCCCACCGTCGGATTGATGTAGCCCCCTGTTGTGATGCCACGAATGACCAACTGCGGTGTACCGTAGTCATTGAGGACCACGTTCAACCCGGGAATGGTCGTGGCGTAGTCCTGCAGCCGAACTTCATTGTTGGCTGCGAGCGCGGTGGTGTTGATCACCGTCATGGAAATCGGTGTGTCCTGCAGGCGCTCCTCGCGCTTCTCCGCGGTCACAATGATCTCTGCCAGGGCCGTGGATTTATCCGCCGGGGCGTCGGCCCCATCAGCCGCAACCACTGTCCCGGTCGTGGCAAACCCTACAGTCGACAAAGTAACGGCGGCAGCCGCGATCGCAATACGCATGAGCACTCCCCCGCCTCGGATGAGGCTTGTCAGACCCGTCGTCGATGAATGCGACAGGTTTCATGGGTAAAGAGTGTTTGAGTGCGTAAAAAATAAACCGTGGCACAGAAAAAACTCAGCGCGTGCGCTCCGGGAAAGCCGCGGCGATCTCTACACCGAGCACGCGCGGCGCGCCGACTGAGGCAAGTTGGGCCCCCGTGCCTCCCTGGAACTGAGTATTATTGCGAAGGTAGTAGATTGGGACAGTGTTGCCGATATTCTTCACATAAAAAGCCAACGTCCACGCCGGCGTGGCCACGCCGACGCGTAGATTGCCGATGTTGAAACTCGGCAGCGGCGCGCGGGGCCCGAGAGTCTCGAACTCGGCATAGCGGACACCGGAATAACTCCACTCCAGGCCGGCAAATAGACGGTAACCCTCGGGGAGAGGCCGCTCATAGCGTGCACCGAAGGAGGTTTGCCACAGTGGCACGGTGGGCAGTCGGTCCCCGGCCTTGCCTCCCACATTGGCCGGTGTAGGCTGCGTCAACCGGGCATCAATGTAAGCCCCATTGAAATTGAGTGTGAGACCGGTAGCCGGGACGTAATCCAACTGCCATTCGAAGCCATCGCTACGGGCGGTGCCCGCATTCTCATTGAAACTGTTGCCCGTGATGGCATCGATGCCGAAGACCTGGATGTCACTCCACTCGATATCGAAGAGCGACAGTTCAGCTGTCAGGCGCCCCTCCAGCAGCTGGCTCTTGATGCCGGCCTCGTAGTTCACGGTCTTCGATGGGCCGTACGAGACCGGTTGCGGCGGCGCCTGGTAGCTGACACCCCCTGGAACGAAACCGGTCGACACGCGTGAATACAACATTGTCTGCGGCATCATGTGCCAGCGTATATCGCCGGAGTAAGTCACTATGTTTTCCGTGATGGACTGCAACCGTGGGCGCGGGCTGCCGGCGAAATAGCCCGAAAACTCCTGCGCATAGTCCGTATTGGTGCTGGTATAACGGGCACCCGCCGCGACATCCAGGCTCGGCGTGAGGTGATAGTCCAGATTCACGAAGCCGGCGTGCTCGCGATAACCTTCATCACTCGGAAACAGGCCGAGGTTCACGGGGTAGTCATAGAGAATGGCGTGAGTCACCGGATCGATCGGCAGGTCCGCCTCGAGCTCGCGGGTCTGCTCCCGTCGATAGAATCCGCCGAGCTGCCATTCCAGTGCAGCCCCGGCGGGGGCCGACAGGCGCACTTCCTGCACCCAGCTATGGGAGCTCCGCTGGTCCGGTATCGCGACCCCGTAAGGTGCCCCCAGCAGGGCATTGACCGTTGCGCCGACAAACTTGGTGTAGTCGAGGACGTAGCTCTGGTTGAAGGTCGAATAGCTGGTCGTTGCAAGCACCTTGGCAAAGCCCACGTTGCCATTGATGGTGATGTTGTAGGCACCGTTGCGCGAGTAGCCGTCCTGGCCAATGAGGTTTTGTTGCGTGAGCCTCCCGTACAACGGCGTCAGGGTTAATGGGCTGACATCGACCGTGCTCGCGCCGTCGAATGTCCTTTCCTGGTACAGCGCGTTGAAGCGCACCGAGAAGTCAGTAGTGGGCGCATACAGCAGCGCGGCGCGGCCACCTTTGAAACGAGAGGCGTTGACGCCCTGCTCCCCCCGGGTGGGATCGTGTATGAATCCCGGATAATCGTTGTAGTAACCCACCAGGCGCAGTGCCGCGGTATCGGATAACGGCAGGTTTATCATGGCATGAGTGTCGAATCCGGTATCGCCGTGGGCGACTGAGCTGGCACCCATTTCGACGTTGGTTGCGAATGCGGAGGGGTCGGGCGCGGTGGTGACGAACTTCAACAATCCCGCCATGGCCGACGCACCGTACAGCGTCCCCTGGGGCCCCTTGAGAACTTCGATCCGTTGCATGTCGAAGGTATCGAGGTTGGGCGTGCCCATGAAGGAGCAGCAGTCAGCCTCGATTCCGTAGGGAGTCTCATCGATATAGGTCGCGACCGCGGTGTGCAACGGAAAGGCCGACGTGGTGAGGCCGCGGATAACCAGTTCACTGCCGCCGGGGCCGAAGACGTCGCTGACGTATGTCAGGCCAGGCACCTTGGCGACGTAGTCCTCAAAGCGACGTGCGTGGGAACTCTCCAGATCGTGTGCTGTAAGCACCGTAAGCGTCATCGGTACGTCGGTCGAACGCTCTTCGAGCTTTTGGGCCGTGACAATGACTTCCTCCAGTGCGGCGAACCTGGCCTGCGAGCGCTGATTTTTCTGCTCAGCCGGCTCAGGCGAGGGGGGTGGATGCTCCTTTGGGGTGTCGCCTGGCACCACGGTGATGGTCTTGGCGTCGAGATAGGCGTGGGTCAGGCCGGTTCCCTGGAGCAACCGGGTGAGTGCTTCGTCCAACGTGACACTGCCCGTGACCCCCCGCGTCCGCAGTCCGTCGACGTCCTCGGTCAGAAAAATGATATGGATCCCTTCGATGGACGCGAGGCTCGCGAGCGCTTGCGCCAGGCTCTGCGGCGGAATATCGAGCGCCCGCCGTTGGGCCTCGCCGGAGGCTCCCGCCAGCGCGGGTCGCATCGCGGCGCTCGTTACAATGACAACTGCCAGCAGGGCACGGACTAACTTGCCATTCAAGGTGGTGTGATACGGACTTCCCCGTCGGTCTCCTCGCTGGTGGTCCCAAAGCGGCGGTGCAGAAACTCCAGGAACTGCCGCGGCTCCGTGACCGAGAATACACCACTGACATGCATACTCAGCAGTTGCGGACTCTCCAGCACCAGCGGCCTGGGCAGGTAGCGATTGAATTCCTCCAGAGCATCGTCGAGCCGCACGGAATCGAATACCAACCTGCCTTCGGTCCAAGCGGTCGCGGCAGCGGCGTCGGTTGTCCGCGGAGGCTCCAGCACCTGGGCGCCGGCCACCACGCGCTGTCCCGCAGAGACCAACACCGGTATCCGCTCGAGCGAAGCCGGCGGCGGCGCTGCTGGGAAGTCACCAGACTTCCCGGTGGAGCGCATGCCGGAGACCGCGACCTGACCTTCAACAACCGTCACCACGGTCGTATCACGCTTGCGCAGGACATCGAACTGCGTTCCAACCGCGCGAATGACGGCCCCGGCGGAGTAAACCAGGAAGGGGCGCGAGGGGTCCCTTGCCACGCGGAAGAGCGCTTGCCCTTGTATGAGATTCACTTCCCGCCGCGGTCCGGTGTAGTGAACCGCGACGCGACTGCGCGCGTTGAGCTGGACCGCGGAGCCGTCCGACAATACGAAAGTCTGCTGCTCTGCCGCCGCGGTGGCATAGGTTCGCGTACGATCGGCGTTCAACCAGACCAACACGCCGGCCAACAGGCAAGCCGCGACCGGCCACAGCGCCCAGCGAAGCCGCGGCGTCCTGCGCGGGACACGGGGCGGCTCGGGGACGGCCTTGCTATCGAGCGCGACCACGTTGCTTTCGGCGAGCGCGCGTTGCACCAGCTCGTCGATGCCGTACTGTGTATGTCGCTTGAGATCTTCCGCGTCCTCCCAGAAGGCGGAAATGCGTAGATATCCACGTACATGCTCGGGAGAGCGCCGCAACCATGCGTTGAATTGCTTGCACGCCGCCGGATCGACGTCCTCCTCGCAGAAGGCCAGGAACCACTCGACTGCCTCCTCCCGGATCTGCGGGTGCAACAAGCCGCTGTCACGGATCGGGCTCATGGCATCGCCTCCATGTCTTCCAACAGTTGGTCACAAAACGAGATGGCGCGCAGCAGGTACTTGCGGGCCATGGGGGCGGATACGCCGAGTCGGTCACCGATCTGTTGCAGTGTCAGTCCCTCGCAGCGATACATTACCAGGGTGGCATAGGCGCGCGGCGACAGCGCTTCGAGCGCCCGGCTCACCTTCTCCAGGCGTTGCTCGGTTTCGAGCTGATCCGCGGGATCCGGGGCCATGGCTGCGGACTGCAGCTCCAGCACGACCTGCAGGGGAGCCATTTTCTCCGGCGCCGCCGCTCGCCGCAGGGAGTACTGGTGCAGAACGTGGCTGGCCACCGTGTACAGGTAGGCCTGGGGGTTGCGGATTGTCTCGTGATTCTCGATCCGCAACAGGCGCAGGAAGATTTCCTGAGTTAAATCAGCGACATCTGCGGCAGCTCCACGCATGCGAGCGGACAGGAAGCGGCGCAACTGGCGGCCATGCGTCTGCTCCATGTCCGTAAGGAAGGCGCGCTTGGTTTCCTGGGTCACTGGCGAATCCGGCGGATGGGCTCTCACAGGGTATTAGAGCGATCCAGACCTGAAAAAAGAAACCGGGCAGGCGGATTGTGCGCTACGGCATGCGGGGCGCCTCGAAAGTGGCCCCACCTCGCTCGAGGCTCATGCCCGTCGCCCGACCCCCCGCGTTCACGTGGAAACGGATCCGCAAATCACGTGTTTTCGAAAAAAAGCTCGCTGGTCCCTCGGCCCATATCTCGCCCGCCTGCTGTCCCTGGAACTGCAACAGGAGTCGCTCGTCGCGGCGGCTTACGGTGATAGTCGTCTCGGGCGTGAACCGGTACTCGCCCACCAACCGCTCCAGCGCCGCCGCCGACAGGTGCACCAGCCGATGTTCCCTGGGCTGAAACTCCGGCCAGCCATACTCCACGGCAACTGTCCGCAAGAGCGCAGCCGCGATCACATCTCCCCGGTCTCCGTTTGTCATCACCACAATGCCGTCACCCTCGGCGAACGCAACCAACAGGGCGCGAAAACCCGCATTGCTCGCCTCGTGTATGAGATAAGGATGCCCGCTGTCTGTGCCGCCGACGCCAAATCCAAGACCCCACGAGCTCTTGCCCTCCGCTCGCAACATCTCGTGAGCCACCGCGGGGGAAACAATGCCGTCGCCGCCCCCAGCCAGAGAGCGCTGGAAGTTGATTATGAGTCGTGCAAGGTCCGACGGTGTCGTCCACAATCCCGCGGCAGCTTGTTCAGGATAAGTATGAGCGCCGCCGGCGATGGGCTGCCCCTTCGAGTCGTAAGGGGTCGCCGCATTCGCGCGCAGTGCGGCAGCGATGGGTTGCTCAAACGAGCTGCGCTGCATCCCGGTGGGCGCCAGGACGCGCTCCTCCAGCAACTTTGCAAACGGCCTGCGGTTGAGATCAGTCAGCAGTTGCTGGACGATCTCATACCCGCCGCCCGAATAACTCCAGCGGGCCCCGGGTACGTCTTCCACGCGCACGGGCGCGGAGTTGGCAGGCTTCGCGCCATTCAACACCTGGATCAGGGAGGGCACGGGCTCACCCGCAGCGTAGCCGCCGAATCCATGCACAGATATGCCAGCCGTGTGACTGAGTAGCCGACGAAGGGTGACACGCTCAACAACGGTGTCAGGACTGTCCGGTACCTTCCAGGTACGCAGGTAAGTGTTGACATCCCGATCGAGGTCCAACCCGCCCGTCTGCACGAGTGTCATGACCACCATGGCCGTCACCGGCTTGCTGATGGACGCTGCCTGAAATACGGTTCGCGCGTCAACCGGCGGCCCACCGAGCCGGGCTACCCCAACCTGGTCCGTCCACTCGATCCGGCCCTCGTGGATGAAGGCAACACTGACTCCGGGAACTCCAAGCTGACGCATCGCGCTCGCCAGCGTCACGGTCTCAGGCTTCTCGCCCGCCACAAACGCTGCGGGAAGAAGATTATCCTCGATATGTTGAATACGCTGCGAAGGGGCGCTCAGCGCCACACACGGATGACCCACCAGCACACCCACCGCGACCAGGCGCGCCCAGTCAGGCATACAAACTCTCGAGCGCTGCAATGATCGGGTCGACTCCCGTCCGTATGGGATCGACGCAGGGCAATTTCAGAGACTCCGAGGTTTCCTTCAGAGTCCGCGCCGCCTCGACCTCACCCAACCCCGATGTGTTGAGCGCGACCCCAACGAAGCGCACCCGCGGATTAGTCAGGCGCGCCGCGGCCAGGTAGGGCTCCAGCGCGAATTGCGGGGAAAGCACCGGTACCTGGGGGTAGCCATTCAAGGTCTTGCGCGTCGGGTCATGACACAACACCAGGGCGTCGGGCTGCGACCCATGCAACAGCCCCAAGGTCACGCCCGCATACGACGGATGAAAGAGCGAC
>Ga0268266_10001487_pt1 | contig 27807 bp, 31 predicted proteins | sample KBSS13metaG_FD_190356 | JGI IMG/M metagenome (GOLD analysis project Ga0268266, IMG submission 190356) | Switchgrass rhizosphere microbial communities from Kellogg Biological Station, Michigan, USA - KBS S1-3 metaG (SPAdes) (version 2) | ecosystem: Host-associated > Plants > Roots > Rhizosphere... | reverse complement strand
GCGCGATGGACACGATGTACCAGCGCGGGAAGATCCAGGAAGAGTCGATGTACTACGAGCGGCTGAAGCACGACGGCACGCTGCCGCTGATCGGCGTCAACACCTACCTGCCCGAGGAGGGCAAGGGCGAGACGCACGACGCGGTCGAACTGATGCGCTCGACCGACGTCGAGAAGGACGACCAGATCGCGGCGACGCGGGTCTTCCAGGAACTGGGTGCCGAGGGACGTGACGCGGCGCTGGCCCACCTTGCGGACGTGGCGCGCGAGCGCGGCAACGTCTTCGAGGCGCTGATGGACGCGGTCAAATTCGCCTCGCTCGGCCAGGTTTCCGGCGCCCTCTACACCGTGGGCGGCGAGTACCGGCGGAACATGTAGAAGACGTCGGGTAGCGTCGTCGAGATGAGGATCATTTCCCTCGTCCCGAGCATCACCGAGCTTCTCTGCGATCTAGACCTGTCCGAGCAGCTCGTCGGCCGCACGGGTTTCTGCATCCACCCCTGGGAGACGGTGAAGACGATCCCGAAGGTGGGGGGGACGAAGGACCTGAAGTTCGACCGCATCCGCGAGCTCGAACCCACGCACGTCGTCGTCAACGTGGACGAGAACAAGAAAGAGGACGCTGACGCCCTCGCGGAGTTCATCCCCAACGTGGTTGTGACCCATCCGCTCGCACCGAAGGACAACCTCGACCTCTATCGGCAGATGGGGCGGGAGTTCGATCGCGAGGCCGAGGCGGAGGCGATGTGCGAGCGCTTCGAAGCCGCGCTGGCTCGAGTCGAGGACCGCCCTGAGCAGCGGGTCCTCTACCTGATCTGGCGCGACCCCTGGATGACGATCTCTCCGGAGACCTACATCTCCCAGACGCTGGGCCTCTTCAACTGGAAGACGGTCCCCGGGAGCACCGACGAGCGCTATCCGGAAGTGGACCTCTCGGAGGCCGAGGTCGATCGCGTGCTGCTCTCCTCGGAGCCCTTCCACTTCAAGGAGCACCACGTGCCCGAGGTCGAAGCACTCGTGCCAGGCGCGAAGGTCAGCCTGATCGACGGTGAGATGACCTCCTGGTACGGGTCCCGCGCCATCGCCGGCATCGACTACCTGCGGGAGTACACGAGGTGAGCGGCGTCGCGCTCTCCTGGAGCGGTGGCAAGGACTCGGCGCTCGCGCTCTGGACGATGCGCGAGGAGGGTGTCGAGCCGGTCGCGCTCCTGACCACCCTCACCGAGGACTACGACCGGATCAGCATGCACGCCGTTCGCCGCCCGCTCCTCGAAGCGCAGGCCACGGCGGTCGGCGTACCGCTGGTCGAGGTCCTGATCCCCGCCGCATGCGTCAACGAGGTCTACGAGGAACGGATGGCCGCTGCCCTCGATTCGCCGCCGCTCGCCGAGGTCGAGGAGTTCGCCTTCGCCGACCTCTTCCTCGTCGACATCCGCGCCTACCGCGAGGAGCGCCTCGCGGCGATCGGCCGCCGCGCCTCGTTCCCGATCTGGGGACGTGAGACGACCGCGCTCGCGAGGACCTTCGTCGACGCGGGCTTCGAGGCGACTCTCGTCTGCGTCGACCCGCGCCAGCTGGACGCCTCCTTCTGCGGCCGCGCCTTCGACGCCGACCTGCTCCGCGACCTCCCGGACGGCGTCGACCCCTGCGGGGAGAACGGCGAGTTCCACACCTTCGTCAGCGCCGGCCCGACCTTCTCCGCCTCGGTTCCGATCGAGCACGGGGAGACGGTGGAGCGCGACGGCTTCGTCTTCCACGACCTCCTTCTGGGGGGTCCCGCTTGAGTGATCCGGAGATGAGATGTATCCCTACTATCTGACATCCACGCAATTTGAGGAGAACAGATGAGCATCGAGAAGGTCGCCGTCCTCGGCGGCGGGCTGATGGGGTCGGGAATCGCCGAGTCGGTGGCCTTGGCGGGCCTTTCGGTGATCGTCCGCGACGTCGACGAGATGGCGATCGGCGGGGCCCGCAAGCGCATCGAGAGGTCGCTCGGCCAGGCGGTCCACCGCGGCAAAGTCGACGAGGAGACCGCGGCGGAGGCGCTCAACCGGATCACCTATACCGCTGAGCTCGAGGACATCGCCGACACCGACCTGGTGATCGAGGCGGTCCCCGAGAACGCCGAGCTGAAGGCCAACATCCTCGCCCAGGTCGCGGGCCTCGTCTCCGAGGAGACGCTGATCTCCTCCAACACCTCCTCGATCCCGATCGCCCAGCTGGCCGCCGGCCTGCCGCGCCCCGACCGGGTCCTCGGCCTCCACTTCTTCAGCCCGGTGCCGGTGATGCGGCTGATCGAGGTCGTCGTCGCCCTCGACACCTCCGACGAGGCCCTCGCGAGCGCCCGCGACTTCGCCGAGCGGATCGGCAAGCGCGCGATCGTCACCAAGGACCGCTCCGGCTTCATCGTGAACATGCTGCTCGTCCCCTACCTGATGGCGGCGGTGCGGATGTACGAAGAAGGCTTCGCCTCCGCCGAGGACATCGACGAGGGCATGAAACTCGGCTGCGGCCACCCGATGGGCCCGCTCGCCCTCGCCGACTTCATCGGCCTCGACGTCCTCTACGCGATCGGCGACTCCCTCTACGAGGAGTTCAAGCAGACCGAGTACGCCCCGCCGCCCCTGCTGAAGCGCATGGTCGCCTCCGGCCGCATCGGCCGCAAGGCCAACCGCGGCATCTACGAGTACGGCGAGGTCCCTGCGGCCGTGTAGTCACGGAGAGCATGGCGCCGGCCGACCGCTTCGCGGGAGGCCTGCGCAACGTCTGGCCGATGCCGGACATATAGGAAGTGAATGGGTACCGAACCTGTCGAGATGGAGGCGCTCGGCCATGAGTTGGCGCAGGCGCGCTTCGCGAAGCTCTACCGCGAAGAGGGGCGGGCGATCCTTGAATACGCGATGCGGCGGGTCGACGATCGTGAGGATGCGGCGGATGTGGTCGCCGAGACCTTCCTCGTGGCTTGGCGGCGCCTGGGAGAGGTGCCGTTCGGGGACGGCGCGCGGCTCTGGCTCTACGGGGTGGCGCGGCTCACGCTCGCGAATCTGCACCGGGCCGAGCGGCGGCGGACCCGTCTCGGCGCTCGCCTCGCCGAGACGCTGCGGACCGAGCTGAGCACCCAGCCGGCGCCCGCCGGCGAGGCGGCGGAGATCCTGCGGACGATCGGCGAGCTGCCCGAGGACGACCGCGAGCTGCTCCTGCTCGTCTCCTGGGAGGGACTCTCGCCGGCCGAGGCGGGGCGAGTGCTCGGCGTCTCGGCGCTGGCGGCACGCAGTCGGCTGCACCGGGCGCGGCGCAAGCTGCGCCACCTGATGGAGGAACGCGAGATGGAGGGTCTGGGATGAACGCGCGTGAGATCGAGAGGCTGCTGGCCGCCGCCGACCCGCTCGGGCGGCAGGGACGCGAGGCGCTCGCCCGGCTCGACTTCGAGGCGATGGAAACCGACCTGCTCGCCGACGTCGAGGATGAGCCCGCGCCGCAGGCGTCCCAACCGCGACCAGCGCGCAGACCTCTGGTGCCGCGGCTCGCGCTGGCGGCAGGTGCCCTCGCCGTCGCCGCGGCGATCGCGGTCGCGATCGTCTTCGCCGGCGGCGGGTCCGACCGCGTCGCGCGGGCCTACGGCGCGGAGGTGATCCGCTTCGCGGAATCGACGCCATTGCTCCTGCTGGAGGGCCCGGACTGGCGTGTGCAGAACGTCACCGAGCAGGAGACGCGCGGGGGCACCTCGGGCCAGATGGAATTCGTCACCGGCAAGCCGGTCCCCTACGCCACCCTCTTCTCGAAGGGGAACGTGGAAGAAGGGCAGCGCGTCGAAGGGCTGCAGCCGGCCTCGGTGAGGCAACGGCTCGTCCGCCTCGAATGGCGCGACCGGAGCGCCGAAAGCCCCGGCGAAGCGATCGCGTACCTGCGTGGTGGCCCGCATCCCCACGGACGCCACTTCGTCCGACTGCCGGTGAACGAGACGAGTGCCTTCGTCGACACCCGCGCCGAAATCTTCGAGAACCAGGGCGGGCCCGGGGACCGGGAAATGGTGGCGCTTTGGAGCGAAGGTGGGAACGTGCTGCGGATGGTCGCCGCGGTCCCGAGCCTCGCCGCGATGAAGGAACGCCTCGAATGGGTCACCAAGGTCGATTCGCAGGACTGGTTGGAAGCGATGCCCGCCAAAGTCGTCAAGGCCGCGGAATTCGACCGGGCGACGCAGGCGATGCTCCGAGGCGTGCCGCTGCCGAAGACGTTCTCGCCGTCGCGGATCCCGGACGAAGGGCTGACGACCACGCGCAGCCAGATCGCGGGCAAGGTCGCCACCACGGTGGCCTGCCTCTGGTTCCGCCAGTGGGGCGACGCGGTCCGGACCGGGGACTCGGCCGCCCGGGCCGAAGCTGAACGGGCGATGGCGACCTCACGGCACTGGCCGCTGCTCAACCCGTCGGCCGGCGAAGACCCAGGCATCGCCTCCTCGATCTATCAATACGCCGCCGAAATGCCGCAGGGCTATTGGGACTTCCGCGGCCACCACCGCGATCTCCTCGCCCACGCCGAAGGCATGGGCTGCGCCCGTCTCGGCCTCCCGCTGCTGCCGGAAAAGATGGAGCGCCAGCGCGAACACGGCGTCCCGCCGCCGCCGGACTGAGCGCGGCGTCAGGCGGCGGACTTGGCCAGGTCGGCGATGCGGGCGGGGGACTGGGTCGCCATGAACTCGAGGGTCGAGTCGAGGTCGACGATGCCGGAGTCCGAGCCGAGGCCGGTGGCGACGAGGCCCGAGGCGGCGGCGCCGAGATAGCCGGCCGCCTCGGCGTCCCAGCCGTTGGCGATCGCGACGACGAAGCCGGCGAGGTAGGCGTCGCCGCAGCCGGTGGTGTCGACGACGTCGACGTCGAAGGCGGGGACCCGCGCTTCGCCGCTCGGGCCGAGGATCAGGCTGCCCTCGCCGCCGAGGGTGCCGATCACGGTCTCGACCCCGGTCGTGTCGCGCAGCCGCGCGACGCCCTCGGCCGGGTCCTCGGTGCCGGTCATTTCCGCCAGCTGCCCCTCGTTGGGGAAGAAGAACTGGGCCTGGGACAGGGCCGGGGTCAGGCGGTCGCACATGTCTTCGTCGGTCATCGCCAGCACGTCGACGGTGACGACGACGCCGTTGGCGCGCGCGTGGCCGATCAGCTGGGTCAGCCCCTCGTCGACGAATTCGCCGAGCTGGTCGGCACCGCCGATGTGGAGTACGTCGGCTTCGGCGACGGCGTCCATGTCGATGTCCGCGAGGGTCAGCGGGCGGGCGCCGGTCGGGCGGATCATGATCGGGTTTCGCTCACCGTCCGGCCCGATGAAGAGCAGGCTGACGTGGGTCGGGCCGCCCGGATCGCGGACCAGCCGGCTCATGTCGCAGCCGAAGCCCGCCATCAGGTCGACCATCAGGCCGCCCTCGTAGTCGTCGCCGATCACGCCCATCGAGAGCGGCTGGGCGCCGAGCTTCGCCAGGTCGACGGCCGGCCCGGCGGCGGTGCCGGCGGCGGTGATCCGCAGGTCGTCGAGCAGCTGCCAGCCGGTCTCCAGGTTCGGCGCCGTCGGGTGGCGCACCAGCACGTCGAGCAGGTGGACGCCGAGGCAGACGACCTTCGGCGACTTCACGACTGGGCTTCTTCCTGGGCGTAGCCGTAGGAGCGGCGGCCGGCCTCGGTCGCGACCTCCTCGAGCTGCTCGTGGCTGAGGATCTTGGGCTCGCCGAAGATCGAGGAGCGCCAGTAGAGCTCCGACAGCCACTCGAGAAGGACGGCCAGGTCGTAGGCTCGCGAGAGGCTCGGACCGTGGACGACCGCGCCGTGGTTGCGGAGCAGCACGCCGCGCCGGTCGCCGAGTGCCTTGTGGACCGCGGCGGCCAGCTCGTCGGAGCCGAAGCGCTCGTAGTCGGAGACGTCCACGGTGTCCCCGCCGAAGGCATGGATCATGTAGTGCACCGCCGGCAGCTCATCCACGGTGCAGGCCAGCGTCGTCGCGTAGATCGAGTGGGTGTGGACCACCGCCTCGGCGTCGGACTCGCGGTAGACGAGCGTGTGGAGCGGCGTCTCGGAGGAGGGCCGGCCGCCGCCGACGTGGTTGCCGTCGAGGTCAACGATCGCGACGAGGTCGGGCGTGATGTCGGGGTAGGAGACGCTCCCCGGCGTGATCGCGACCTGGTCGCCGACCCGCACGCTGACGTTCCCCGAAGTCCCCTTCACGAGGCCCTCGGTCAGCATTCGATTGGCGTACTCGATCACGTCGAGCTTCGCTTGCTCCAGTGAGTTCACTTCTGTCCTTTCAGTTGGCGAGGAGCTCGCGCGCCTTCGCCTCGATGCCGTCGGCGTCCATGCCGTAGTGGCCGTAGAGGTGGGTCGGGGGGCCGATCAGCGAGTACTCGTCGGCGGGCATCCCGATCCGTGCCAGCTTGACGCCCGCGAGGCCATGCTCGACCAGCGCCTCGGCGCAGGCGCTCGCCACGCCGCCGACCACGTTGTGCTCCTCGGCGACCAGCAGGCGCCCGCTGCGCCCGGCGTGCTCGGCGATCGTCGCGCCGGGGCCGTCGAAGGGGCGGACGGTGTGGGCGTCGATCACGGTGGACTCGACGCCCTCGGCCGCCAGCCGCTCCGCCGCGACCAGCGCCGGCGCCACGGTGATCCCGTTGCCGACGATCGTCAGGTCGCCGCCCTCGCGGAGCACCGCGGCCTCGCCGAAGCGCCAATCCTCGGGCCGACCGCTGTAGACGTCCTCGTCCCGACCGCGGCCGAGCCGGAAGTAGACCGGCCCGGGCAGATCGGCGGTCTGACGGAGCGCCGCCTCGGTGGCGGTCGCGTCGCAGGGGCAGACGACCGTCATGTTGGCAATCGAGCGCATCAGGCCGAGGTCCTCGGTCGCGTGGTGCGAGGTCCCGTAGAAGCCGATCGCGATCCCGGCGTGGTGGGCGAGGATCCGCACCGGCAGCCCCGGGTAGGCGAGGTCGGTGCGGATCTGCTCGCCCGCCAGCAGCCCGACGAACGGGGCGAAGGCGCCGATGTAGGGCTTCATCCCGACGCTCGCCATCCCCGCCGCCATCGAGACCATGTGCTGCTCGGAGATGCCGACGTTGACGAAGCGCTCCGGGTGGACCCGCTCGAAATCGACGGTCATGTTGGAGAACTTCATGTCGGCGGTGATGACGACGATGTCGGGGTCCTCGTCGGCCATCGCCGCGAGCACCTTGCCGGCGACGAACGACTGCGACAGCTGCGCCATCCCGGCCAGGTCCCAGCTGCCTTTGCCGGGCGTCGGGGCGACCTCGATGCCGGCGTCGGCGCCGGTCCGCTCGACCTCAGCCACGCTGATCGATCTCCTTGGTCGCGGCGGCCGAGTCCTCGGGCGTCAGATAACCGATGTGCCAGGTCCTCGAAAGCTCCATATATGAGACCCCTTTCCCCTTGACGGTGCGGGCGACGATGCACTGCGGTTTGTCGCCGGTCGCGGGCGGGAGGGCCGCGGCGGCGTCGAGGATCGCCTCCGGGTCGTGCCCGTCGATCTCGGTCACCTCCCAGCCGAAGGCTTCGAAGCGCCCGCCGATCGGCTCGACCGGCATCGTCTCCTCGACCATCCCGTCGAGGCCCATCTGGTTGGCGTCGACGATCGCGACGACGTTGCCGAGGCCGAAGTGGGAGGCCGAGCCGGCCGCTTCCCAGACCTGGCCCTCGTTCAGCTCCTGGTCGCCGAGCAGCACCCAGACGCGGGTCTCGTCGTAGCCGCGCATCCGCGCTGCCTGCGCCATCCCGACCCCGACCGAGAGGCCGTGGCCGAGGCTGCCGGAGGAGAAGTCGACGCCCGGGATGAGGCGCATGTCGGGGTGGTCGCCGAGCGGGCTGCCGAGCCGCGTGTAGGAGTCGAGCCAGTCCTCGGGGAAGTAGCCGCGTTCGGCGAGCAGGGGGTAGAGGCCGATCGCGACGTGGCCCTTGGAGAGGATCAGCCGGTCGCGCTCGGGCCACTCCGGGTCCTCGGCGATCCTCATCACGCCGGAGTAGAGCGCGCCCATCAGCTCGGCGCAGGAGAAGACGCTGGAGTAGTGCCCGGAGCCCGCGATCCCGACCAGGCGGACGGTCTCACGGCGGACGATCGCGGCGCGATCGCGGACTTCCTGGACGCGCTCGGAGCGGTCCACATCAAGTGGATTGGTCACAACCTGATCCTCTCTGCGTTCGGCCGGTTCCCGATGCGCCGGTTGTACAGACGACGCCGCGCGATTTTATACGCACGTCTGAAATAAGACCCTTGATTCTATTTCGTACGTCTGTTTAAGATCCCGCAATGACGACTACCTTCCAGGGCCAGGCCGGCCTCGAGCTCGACGAACGCGCCTCGAAGGCGCTGCCGCGAGGCGTCGCCGGCCACTTCTCCCCGCAGGTGAACTGGCCCGGTTCGCCCCACTTCATCGCCCGCGCCGAGGGCTCCCGCTTCTGGGACGTCGACGGCAACGAGTACATCGACATGATGTGCTCCTGGGGCCCGCAGGTGGTCGGCTACCTGCGCCCGGAGATCGAGGAGGCCGTCGCCCGCCAGCACGCCCAGGTCGATTGCGGCCCTGGCGCGGCGCCGGTGATGGTGGACTTGGCGGAGAAGATCGTCAGCCTCGTCGACGAGGGCGCCTGGGCGCTGTTCGCGAAGAACGGCGCCGACGTCACCACGCTCGCGGTCACCCTGGCCCGCGCCCACACCGGACGCGGCACGGTGTTGGTCGCCAACGGCGCCTACCACGGCTCGCTGCCCTGGTGCAATCCCGACGCGCAGGGGACCGTCCCCGGCGACCGCGCCAACCTCGACTACTTCGACTTCAACGACCTCGACTCGATCCGCGCGGCGATCGAGCGTCATCCCGACGACCTCGCCGGGCTGATCGTCTCCCCCTACCGCCAGCCGGCGGGCGGGATGGATCAGGAAGCGCCGACCCGCGAGTTCGCCACCGGCGTGCGGCAGCTCGTCGACGAGCACGGCGGCCTGCTGATCCACGACGAGGTCCGCACCGGCATGCGGCTGGAGCTCGGCACCGCCTGGCGCCAGTTCGGCGTCGCTCCGGACATGAGCGCCTGGGGCAAGGCGATCGCCAACGGCTTCGCCCTCTCGGCGCTGGTCGGCAAAGAGGCGGTCCGCGAAGCGGCGGCCAAGGTCTTCGCCACCGGGTCCTTCTGGTGGACCGGCGACGCGATGGCGGCCGGCCTCGCCACCCTTGAGCTGATGGAGCGCGAGGACTCGCTCGGCAAGATGCGAGACTGGGGCACGAAGTTCCAGGAGGGCCTCGCCGCGGCGGCCGCCGAGCAGGATCTCGCGATCTCGGTCACCGGACCGCCGACGATGCCCTTCGCACGCTTCGAGGCCGACGACGAGAATCGGACCTGGAATGACATCTTTGCGGCCGAGTGTGGGAAGCACGGCCTCTACCTCCACCCCCGGCACAACTGGTTCGTTTCCGCGGCAATGGACGAACGAGACCTTGACCAGGCCCTCGCGGCGGTCCAGGCTGGTGTCGCTGCTGTTGCAAGCGCCGCTCGTTAAGACCAAGAAGAGGAGAGAAGGATGAGAAAGCTCTTACTGATCGGAGCGATGGGCGCACTGTTGGCGCTGCTCGTGAGTGCCTGCGGCGGAAGCAGCGGCGGCGGCGGGTCGATCTCCGTGGCCCAAGAAGGCGAAGGCGGGACGAAATCCGTCAGCGCCGCCTGCGAAAAGGAACCGGTGGCGGGCGGCCAGCTCGTCTACTCGCGCCAGCTGGAAACGGTGACCCTGAATCCGCGCGAAATCAAGAACGGCAACGGCGACATCTTCGCCCAGGAAATGGTGTTCTCGCCGCTCGTCCGCAACGACCCGAGCGGGACCGACGAAGTGGTCCCCGCCCTGGCCGAAAAATGGGACATCTCCAAAGACGGCCTGACCTACACGTTCCACCTCCGTCCGGGCCTCAAATACTCCGACGGGTCGCCCTTGACCGCGGAAGACATCGCCTGGAACCTGGAACAGTTCGCCGATCCGGAAGTGAACATCTCACTGGCCGGTGTCGCGGCGGGCATGGAAAGCGTCAAGGCGACCAACGACACGACCGTGGTCGTGAAACTCGAACACCCGGTCGCCGCGTTCCTCTACAACATCGCGATCTTCCCGGCGTTCATCGTCGACAAAGCGAAGCTGGAAGCCGAAGGCCCGGCCTATTGGAAACATCCGGTCGGCACCGGCCCCTTCATCGTGAAGGAATTCGCCGGCGGCTCCCATATCACGTTCGAAAAAAACCCTTACTACTTCGAAAAAGGGAAACCGTACCTCGACTCGATGCGGTGGAACTTCGTCCCCAACTCGAACACCCGTGTACTAGCCCTGAAATCTGGTGAAGCGCAGATCGCCGACGGCATCCCCTTCTCCCAGGTCGAGTCTCTGCAGGGCGAATCGAATCTGGAAATCCAGAAAGTCGAACTGCCGCAGGAGGTGCTGTTGGTGACCAACACCAAAGCGGTTCCGGCGCTGGCCGACCCGCATGTGCGCCGCGCGCTCAGCCTCGCGATCAACCGTCAGCAGCTGAACGAAACGGTGTTCCGCGGCACGGGCACGGTCCCCAACAGCGTGATCCAGAACTTCGAACTCGACGCCTCCGACCAGGAAGTGCCGCCGTTCGAATTCAACGTCGAAAAAGCCAAGGAAGAAATGGCGAAATCCAAATTCGCCAAGGGGTTCTCGGTCAACCTGCAGTACCCGGCAGGCTCCGACTACTTCAAGCAGATGGCGCTCTTGATCGAACAGGAGCTCGGCGCGATCGGCGTCAACGTGAAGCTGGAAGAACTCGAATCCTCCGCTGTTTCGGAAAAGTGGTTCGAAGGCGAATTCCAGATGACGTTCCCGTTCGTCGGCACCTCGAGTGATGTCCCGGTCCCGGACGAGTACGCGTCTTTCTACGCGCTCCCCGCGGCCGAACTCGACGCGTTCAAATCGTTCTGGACCAACAAAAAAGCCGAAGGTCTGGTCGAAAAATTCATCTCCAGCACCAATGAGGCCGGCCGCAAAGCCGAATGGAAAGTGATCCAGGAACTGTTCAACGAAGAAATGCCTTCGCTGAACGTGATGGACTTCCCGCTGATCAACGGTCACCAGACGACCGTCTGCGGCACCAAGGCCAATGGCATGGGTGTCGACCAGCTGCAGGAAACCTGGATCGCGGGCAAGTCCTCCTAGGACCGCCCGGTAGTGGAAGGACCCGAGGACCACGATGCTCACTTATCTAGTCAAACGACTGATGATCAGCATCGTGGTCCTGCTCGGGATCGCGTTCCTGTCCTTCCTGATCATCCACGCGGTGCCCGGCAACCCGGCGAAGATCCAGCTCGGGGTCCACGCCAACCCGACCACCGTCGCCGCGCTTGAACACAAATGGGGCCTCGACAAGTCCTGGCCGGAGCAGTTCTGGCTCTACCTGGGGAACATCGTCACCTTCAACTTCGGGCAGTCGACCGCCTTCAGCACCGGCGTCTCCGAACTGATCGGCGACCGGGTCGGCCCGTCGCTCCTCCTGCTCGCCTACGGGATCCTGATCGCGGTCGTGATCGGCGTGCCGCTGGCGATCGTCGCGGCGGTCCGCCAGGGCGGCTGGGTGGACAACGCGATCCGCGTCCTCACCACCTTCACCTTCGCCATGCCGCCCTTCTGGCTCGGCCTGATGCTGGCCCTGTTGCTCGGCTTCGAGCTGAAGTTGTTTCCCGTCTCCGGCTACGAAACCGGGATCTCCGGGATCTTGCGGACCCTGACCCTGCCGGCGCTGACGATCGGGCTCGGCCTCCTGGTGATCATCGTCCGTAACCTCCGTGCGAACCTGGTCACGGTGCTGCAGAGCGACTACATCGAGGCGGTGCGAGCGCGCGGCTACAGCGAACTGCGGGTGGTCGGCAAGCACGCGATGCGCAACTCGATCATCGGCGTGATCACGATCCTCGCCTCACTCTTCGGCTTCTTCGTCGGCCTGCTGGTGCTGGTCGAAAACGTCTTTCAGATCCCGGGCGCCGGGACCCTGCTGGTCCAGGGAGTCGCCAAACGCGACTACAAACTGGTCCAGACGCTGGTCTTCCTCAGCGGCGCGGCGGTCGTCGTGATCGGCTTCTTCACCGACGCCCTCTACGCCTGGCTCGACCCGCGGATCCGACTGGGGGGACGCGGATGAGCGCGACTCCCGCCACCCCGATCGAGGTCGCCCCGGCGGCGGCGCGCCCGAAGCGCTCGGTCCTCGGGCGGATCAAGCGCTGGCCGACCTCGGTCAAGGTCGGTGTCGGGATCGTCGGCGTCCTCGCCCTCGCCGCCCTCTTCGCGCCGCTGATCGCTCCCTACGGGCCGAACGAACTCGACCCCTTCTCGCTGCTCTCCTCGCCTTCGTCCCAGCACCTCTTCGGCACCGACGACACCGGCCGCGACGTCTTCTCCCGCACGCTCTACGGGCTGCGCCTGGACATCGGGCTGGTCCTGCTGGTGACCTACGTGCCGTTGCCGTTCGCGGTGCTCGCCGGGGCGCTGGCGGGCTACTTCGGCGGCTGGGTCGACATGATCGTCAGCCGGCTCGCCGACATCATGATCTCCTTCCCGTTCATCGTCCTGGCGATCGCCTTCGTGGCGATCGTCGGCCCCGGTGTCAAGGGCTTCCTGATCGCCGTGCCGATCGCCGCCTGGGCGCTCTACGCGCGGCTCGCGCGGACCGAGATGCTGGTCATCCGCGAGCAGCCGTTCATGATGGCGACGACCGCGCTCGGCTACTCGAAAACGCGGGCGATCGTCAAGCACGGCCTGCCGAACGTGATCCGGCCCTGCCTCGTCTACACGACGATCGACCTGGTCGGCAACCTGATCCTGCTCTCCGGCCTCTCCTACCTCGGCTTCGGGGTCCAGCCGCCGACCGCCGAGCTCGGCGGGATCATCGCCGAAGGCCAGGGCTACCTGCTGAACGCCTGGTGGATCGCGACGCTGCCGGGGCTGGTGCTGGTGCTGTTCGGGGTCGGCGTCGGGCTGATCGGCGAGGGCTTCTCCGACCGCGGCCTCAGTCGAGGTGAGCCATGAGCCTGCTGGAGATCGAGGCGCTGCGGGTCGAGTTCCCGGGCGAGGACGGGCCGCTCGGCGCGGTCAAAGGCGTCGACCTCGCGGTCGAGGCCGGCGAAGTCGTCGGCCTGGTCGGCGAGTCCGGCTCCGGTAAGAGCCTCACCTGCCGCGCGGTGATGCGGATGATCCCCGAGCCGGGCCAGATCGCCGGCGGCTCGGTCCGCTTCGACGGGTCCGACGTGCTCGGGCTCTCCACTTCGAAGCTGCGGGACCTCCGCGCCCACTCGATCGGGATGATCTACCAGAACCCGTTCGGGTCGCTGAACCCGACGCTGCGAGTCGGCGCGCAGATCGCGGAAACCCTGAAGGTGAACCGCGGGATGGCGAAGAAGGCGGCACAGGCGGAGTCGCTGGCGCTGCTCGAGCGGGTCGGCATCGAGGACCCCGAGCACCGTTATCGCGCCTACCCCCACGAGCTCTCGGGCGGGATGTGCCAGCGGGTGATGATCGCGATCGCGACCGCGTCGTCCCCGCGGCTGATGCTGGCCGACGAGCCGACCACGGCGCTCGACGTCACCACGCAGGCGCAGATCCTGAAGCTGCTTGGGCAGATGCGGGCGGAGGAAGGGATGGCGATGCTGCTCGTCTCCCACGACTTCGGCGTGATCGCCCAGGCCTGCGACCGGGTCGCGGTGATGTACGGCGGCCACATCGTCGAGACCGGTCCGGTGGAGACGATCTACCACGAACCGGAACACCCGTACACGAAGGCGCTGCTGAACTCGGTGCCGGAGCTCGACTCCGCCGGCAACGTGCAGCGCCGCGCGGCCCTCGGCGGGCACCCGCCGGAGCTCTCCGACGTGATCCCCGGCTGCGTCTTCGCGCCGCGTTGCGAGCACGCCCGACCCGGTTGCGAGTCGATCTCGATGAAGCTGGAAAAGGTCGGCCCGGCGCACGACTCCGCCTGCCCGGTGCGCCCCTACGCGGCGGAGAACTCGAAAGCGAACACCGAGAGGGTGGAAGCGTGAGCGACGCGATCCCCGCCCCCGGCACCCAGAAAGCGCGCCTGCTCGAGGTCGAGAACCTGGTGAAGGAATTCGGCGTGCGCCGCGGCCTCGCCGAGGTGGTGGCACGCAAGAAGCTCGACCCGCACCGCGCCGTCGACGACGTCAGCTTCACGCTCGACCGCGGGGAGATCCTCGGCATCGCCGGCGGCTCCGGCTCTGGCAAGACGACGATGGCCCGCTGCCTGATCCGGCTGATCGAGCCCGACGGCGGCGCGATCGAGGTCGACGGGATCAACATCCGCGACCACAAGGGCGCCGAGCTGCGCGAGTTGCGGCGGCGGATGCAGATGGTCTTCCAGGACCCCTACGCCTCGCTCAACCCGCGGATGACGGTCGGGGCGGCCCTGCACGAAGCGGGCAAGGTCCACAACCGGCCGGGGTCGGAGGACGAGGACGCCTTCGTCTCGCGATTGCTCGGGCTGGTTCAGCTCTCGGACCGCTTGGCGTCGCGCAAGCCGGGGGAGCTCTCCGGCGGCCAGCGCCAGCGCGTCTCGATCGCCCGCGCCCTCGCCGTCGACCCGGAGATGATCATCGCCGACGAGGCGGTCAGCGCTCTGGACGTGTCGGTGCAGGCGCAGTTGTTGAATCTGTTCCTCGATCTCCGCGAGGAGATCGGCGTGGCCATCCTCTTCATCTCCCACCAGCTCGCGGTGATCGCCGAGGTCGCCGACCGCATCGCCGTGATGCAGCACGGCCGGATCGTCGAGACCGGGCCGACGAAAGAGGTCTTCGCCCATCCGAAGGACGAATACACCCAGGCCCTGCTGCGGGCGCATCCGCATCCGGATCCGCGGCAGAGGTTCGTGGCGAGCTAGGGGCGTTGTTCCGGCCTCCCCGGCGGTCCTAGATCAGGACGTGAGGGGTTCGTGAGAAACGTCGGGAACTGGGCACGGGTCCAGGCGGAGGCGGGGCGCGGTCGACCTAAGGTCCGGTAGATCGGGCGCGGTCGACCTGACGTCCGTCTTCCGGACCTTGGGTCGACCGCGCCCCGTGGGGACGGACGTTAGGTCGACCACGGCTCCGGAGGTTCCCGTCGACACGCACGGGAGCTTGGACTTCCCACGCTCTCAGTCACGACTTGCGAGTCCCGTGACACCTCCGTGGGACTCTCGTGCGTCTCGCGTCGCGGACCCTCCACGGATCCGACACTCCCCACAGACCCGCCCTCTCGGCGGCGGCCACAGCCTGCCAGGGCCGCCGCCGAGAGGGCAGCGTCCCTTTCCCCGGGCGCCAGCTTCAAACGGCCCCGTCCCTACCCCAGCGCCGCCACAACCTCCGCGAACTCCCGCGCCGCCGGCTGTTGGACCGTGTAGTAGCTGTAGCCCCAGCGCTCGCGGCGCTCTTGCAGGCGCTCGACGATCTCCTCGACGCTGCCGACGAGGACGAAGGGGGAGGCGAGGACGTCGGCGGGGGTCAGGCCGGTGGCGGCGGCGATGTTGGCGGCGGCTCCTTGGCCGTCGTCGGTGACCTGGGCGTGGCGGAGCCAGCCGTGGAAGGTGAGGTCGTCGTAGCGGTCGCCCGCCGCTTCGCGGACGAGGGCGAACTTCTCGTCGATGCGGGCGGCGACGCCGTCGTGGGCGGCCTCGGCGCGTTTCTCGGAGGTGGGGAGGGAGGGGTTGACGCCGACGATGTCGGCGTGGCGGGCGGCGAAGCGGAGCATGCGGGGGCCGCCGCCGGCGACGAAGATCGGTGGGCCGCCGGGAGTGTGGGGGTGGGGGGTGCCGTCGAGGGCGTCGATCTGGAAGTGCTCGCCGTCGAAGCTGAAGGGGCCCTCGGCGAAGAGGCCGCGGAGGACGGCGACGTACTCGACCAGGCGATCGACGCGGACCTTGGGCGGGTCCATCGCGATACCCGACCAGCGGTAGTCGTCGACGTTGTAGCCGGCGCCGAGGCCGACCTCGAGGCGGCCCTCGGAGATCACGTCGATCGCGGCGAGCTCGCGGGCGAGCACGGCGGGGTGGCGGAAGTCGGCGGCGAGGACGGCGGTGCCGACGACGAGGCTGTCGGTGACGGCGGCGGCCGAGGCCATCGCGGTGATCGGTCCCAGGCCCTCGTCGAAGTGATCGGGCGCGTGGAGGGCCGAGTAGCCGAGCGCCTCCAGTTCACGGGCGGAGTCGGCCCAGGTCATCCCCTCGAACGGCTCCATCATCTCGACGCCGAAGCGGAAGGGGCGGGTGGCGGCGCCGGAGTCGGCGGGTTTCGGCTGGTCGCTCATCGGCGCCTAAGCTAATCTAGATCGGGCGTCCGAGCAAACTTGGGATGCGCTCGCGGCCGATGGACGACCACCGAATGGACAAGATCGCTTACGAGGCCGCCTTGCCGACTGCGAGAATCCCCGCTCATGCCTAAGAAAGTCGACCACGACGCCCGTCGCGAAGAGCTCGTCCTCGCCGCCTGGAGGGTGATCGCGGCGAACGGCATCGACGAGGTGACGATCCGCGACATCGCCCGCGAGTCGGGCTACTCGTCCGGAGTCCTCGCCCACTACTTCAAGAACAAGGACGACCTGCTGGCCCACGCGCTGCAGTTGTCCCACACCCGGATCCGCAAACGCTACGACGCCGAGGTGGAGGAGACGCCCGCCGCCGTCGACGCGCTGCGGGCGATCCTGATCGACAACCTGCCGATGGACGAGCAGCGCGAGTTGGAGACGCGGATCGAGATGAGCTTCTGGGCGCGCGCGCTGCGCAACGAGGAACTGCACGAGATCCAGCAGAAAGAGTCGGAGACCCTGCGAGCGCTGCTGCGCGAGCTGCTGGAGCAGGCGCAGAAAGACAAAGCGATCGCGAAGAAGCACGATCGCGAGGAGGTCCTCGAGCTGCTCGGCGCGGTGATCGACGGCATCAGCCTGCACGCGCTGCTCTATCCCGACCGCCTGCCGCCGAAACGCCAGGCCGCGGTCATGGAATTCGCGCTGCAACTGCTCAAGTAGGAGGGCCTTCCGGCCGATCTCCTGGGCAATGATCGGGACCCTCCTTCGCAAGCTCCGGGAGCTCCCCGCCCCGGTGTGGGCGATGGCGATGATCTACGGCGTCGGCGGCGCGATGTGCCTGTTCGCCGCCGCCTTCCCGATCAGCCCCGAAGCGCCGGTCGCCTTGGCCCGGGTGGTCGGCTGTGTCTGCCTCCTGGGCGCCGCCTTCATCGTCTGCTTCGGCCGGCGGCTGCCGCCGGTCGCCTTCCAGGCCGCCGCGCTCGTCGGGACGCTCACCAACGCGGTCCTCGTCTCCGCCTGCACCACCAACTACGGCGCCGCGCTGAACAGCTTCGCCTGGCTCTGGATCGGCATCTACGCGGGCCAGTTCTTCGAGCAGCGCGCGGTCCGGCTGCAGTGCGCGGCGATCGTCGTCGCCTCCGGGGCGGCGCTGCACCTGAGCGGGCTGCCGGGGATGGTGACCGCCTGGGTGCTGGTCGCCGGCTCCTCGGTCCTCGCCAGCGAGGCGCTCGCCCGGGTCAACTCGCGCCTGCGCAGGCAGCTGACCACCGACCCGCTCACGGGCCTGCTGAACCGCTCGGGCTTCGGCGTCGCCTCCGAGCAGGTGCGGGCGCTGGCCGCGCGCGACCGCAAGCCGGTCTCGATCGCGCTGATCGACCTCGACGGGTTCAAGCGCGTCAACGACCTGCAGGGGCACGCTGCCGGCGATGAGCTGCTGAGCGCCCTGGGACGCGCCTGGCGGGCGGAGCTGCGCGGCTCCGAGGTGCTCGCCCGCTTCGGCGGCGACGAGTTCGCGCTGGTGATGGCGGGAGCCGCGTCCGCCGGCGCCGACGAGGCGCTGGCCCGCCTGCGCACCGCCTCGGCGGCCGAATGGAGCGTCGGCGTGGTCGAGTGGGAACGCGGCGAGACCCTCGACCGGGCGCTGGCCCGCGCCGACGCCGAGCTCTACCGCGCCAAGCGCACCCGCAGGGCTTGCGAAGATGTCGCTCCATGGACGCCGGCAATCGACATGAGCGCCACGCCGAGGACCCGGCCCGCGGTCGTCTGATCAGCGTCAACGTCGGCACGCCGAAGCAGATCGACACCGGCCGACGAATCGTCGAGACGGCGATCTGGAAGGACCCGGTCGAGGGGCGGGTGAAGGTGCGCGGCGTCAACCTCGACGGCGATCGCCAGGCCGACCTGACCGTGCACGGCGGGCCGGACAAGGCGGTCTACGCCTACGCGATCGAGGAGACACGCAGCTGGGAGGAGGAGCTCGGGCGGCCGCTCGGCCCCGGGGCCTGGGGCGAGAACCTGACCACCGAAGGGATCGATGTGTCCGGCGCCGTGCTCGGCGAGCGTTGGCGGGTCGGCACGACCATGCTCGAGGTCGTCCAGCCGCGCCTGCCCTGCTTCAAGCTAGCGCTGAAGATGGAGGACCCGACCTTCGTGCGGCGCTTCGCGATGGCCTCCCGGCCCGGCGCCTACCTGAAGATCATCGAGGAGGGCGACATCGGGACGGGCGACGAGATCGAGGTCTCTGGCCGCCCCGAGCACGGGGTCGACGTGCGGCTGGTCGCCGACGCGTTCATGGTCGACCACAGCCTGATTCCCCGCGCGCAGGAAGCCCCGCAGCTGCTCGACGGCCTGCGCGAGCAGATGGATCAGTTGGTCTAGACCGTGCGGTTCCGGGCAGCGGCGGCCCTCGTCCTCTCCGCCTTCTGTCTGACGGGTGTCGCGATGGCCTCCGACGGTGGGACCGTGGTCGGAGCCGGCGAAGAGCCCTTCGGCTGCACCTCGCACGCCGGGGCGATCGCGCGCGAAGGACCGCCCGCGGCGAGGGCGGCGAAGGAGGTCGCGCTCACCTTCGACGACGGCCCGAGCCGCACCCAGACGCCGGCGATCCTGGAAGCGCTGGACCGTCTCGGCGCCCACGCGACCTTCTTCGAGGAGGGTCGCCACGTGGCCGGCCGCGAAGCGACGATGCGCCAGATCCTCGCCCTCGGCGACGAGATCGGCAACCACTCCTTCCACCACCCGGTCGACCCCGGCGAGACCGAGCTGGCCTCGACCCAGGAGGCGATCCGCGCCGCGACCGGTTTCACCCCGTGCCTCTTCCGCCCGCCCTACGGCGAACTCAACCGGACCGAGGAAGCGGCGGCACGGGCGAACGGCCTGGAGATGGTCTTCTGGACGCTCGACTCCGAAGACGACGCGCACCCCGGCGTCGGCCCGATCCGCGCCCGCGTGGTGCGCCGCACGAAGCCGGGCTCGATCGTCCTCCTCCACGACGGCGGGCGGCACCCGCAGACGGTCGAGGCGATCACGGGCATCGTCGAAGGCCTCCAGCGCCGCGGCTTCCGCCTCGTCACCGTGACCGAGCTGCTCGGCGGACGCATGCTTTACCGCCGGTGAGGGAACCGGGGACAATGTGGGCATGACGACGACGCCACCGAGCCAGGAGGAGCGCGGCCGCAGGTTCAAGGTGCTCCACGAGGGCCCCTGCTTCCTGATCCCGAATCCCTGGGACGGCGGCACCGCGCGGGTCTTCGAGGCGCTCGGGTTCGAGGCGCTGGCGACGACCTCCAGCGGCTTTGCCTTCACCCTCGGGCGCGCCGACGGGCAGGTGACGCTTGACGAGGTGGTCGAGCACGTGAAGGTGCTGGTCGAGGCGTGCGGGCTGCCGGTCTCGGTCGACCTCGAGAACGGTTATGGCTCCGCGCCCGAGCACGCGGCGCGGGCGATCGAAGCGGTGGCGACGGTCGGCGCGGTCGGCGGCTCGATCGAGGACTGGGAGGAGAGCGCGGGCCTCTACGACGTCGGCCACGCGGCCGAGCGGATCGCCGCCGCGGCGCAGGTGGCGCGCGAACAGCCCTTTCCCTTCACGCTCACCGCGCGGGCCGAGAACCACATCCGCGGCAACCCCAATCTCGACGACACGATCGCGCGGCTGCGGGCGTACGAGGAGGCCGGGGCCGACGTGCTCTACGCGCCGGGGCTCGCCGACGCCGAGCAGATCGCGGCGGTCACCTCCGCGGTGAGCAGGCCGGTGAACGTGCTGGCGCTGCCCTCGCTCTCGGTGCGGGAGATCGCCGATGCCGGCGCCCGGCGGATCAGCGTCGGCGGCTCGCTCACCTGGGCGGCGACCGAGGCGCTGGGCGACGTCGCGACGCGGATGCTCGAGGACGGCGACCTCTCCGGGTTGCGTGGCGGCGGCCAGGTCGCCGAGTGGCTGGGAGACAACGAGTGAGCGCCGAGCCCGAGATCGTCGACGACAAGGAGCAGTCGCGCTACGAGGTCCACCTCGACGGTGAGACCGTCGCGATCGCCGACTACGTCAAGCAGCCAGGCACCGTCTCCTTCACCCACACCGAAACCTTCGAGGGCCACAAAGGTCAGGGCCTGGCGGGCCGGATGATCGACCGCGCCCTGCGCGACGCCCAGGCCGAGGAGCTGGCGGTGATCCCGTTCTGCTCCTTCGTCAGCGACTACATCGCGCAGCACGACGAGTTCCGCGAGCTAGTGCCGGAGGATCGCCGGAATGAGTTTGGCCTGAGCTAGGCGGCGGCGCCGACCGCGTCGGTGCTCTCGCCCGCGGTGACCGCGGTCGCCGGACGCCACAACGCGTCGGTGCCCATCGGCCGCATCACCAGCTCGCCGGTCTCGACCGCCGCGATCAGTTCGCGTTCGGTCCCGTGCTGATCGGCGTCTTCGAGGTCGGAGGGGCGCATGATCGAGGCGACCTCGGCGGTGGTGAGGCCGATCGGATAGGCGAGCACCGCCTCGGCGGCGCGCTCCGGGGTCGGTCGGCGCTCCAGCGTCGGGTCGAGGTTCGCCAGCGCATTGTCGTAGGACTCGAAGGGCTGGAAACCGCCGACCTCGATCCAGCGGTCGTCGGTCTCGAAGATCACCGTCGGGGCGGTGTAGCGGACCGGGCCGTCGGAGCTGGAGTGGCGGTTCTGGACGTGGGTCGGGCGGCCCTCGGCGGAGCGGGTCCGCGCTTTGTCCTCCTCGTAGAGGGCGATGATCGCCGGGTCGTCGATGCGGGCGACGACCGCTGCCGCGTCGAGCCCGTCGACGTCCTCGAGCGCCTCGCGCAGGTGCTCGTCGTCGTCGAGCAGGCCCGGCGTGGTGAACTGCATCAGCTGGATCGCGCGCAGCGCCGCGTAGCCGAGCTCCATCGACTCCTCACGGGCGGCGATGACCGCGCGGCAGGCGCGCGAGCTCGGGGCCAGGCGCGACTTGACGCCGCTGCCGAAGGGCATCCCGAAGCGCTGCTCGAACTTGCGGTGGCCGCTCGCCATGCGGGCCGGGGTGTATCCGGCCTTCTCGTAGCGCTCGGCGGTCTCTGAGAGCCCGATCATCACCAGGCGCCAGTCGAGCTGGTCGCCGAAGCGCCAGCGGACCCGCGCGATCGCGGGACGGGAGGAGTAAGCCCAGGGACAGGCCGGATCGGAGAAATGCCAGGCGACGATTTGGTTCACTTACGGAAGGTTAGTGAACCGGCATCGTCGGCCTGGCGGCCCTCCACTATTTCGACTGCGTCACCGCGACCGCGACGGTCACCGACCCGTTCGAGGAGCAGCGCGGGCTGCCGATCAGCTTGGCGCCGATCGTCTGCGTGGCGCCGGCCGCGGCGAGGCCGATCGGGCTGGTCGCGCCGCCCGAGCCGATCACGCCGGAGGGGTTTTCCCCGTTCGGCTCGAAGGCGCTGAGGACGAGCGGCGCGCCCGCCCATTCGGTCCCGTTGACCAGCGGCAGGACCTGCACGCGGCACGTTTCGGTGCCGGAGCGGGCGAGGTTGGCGCTGCGTGCTTCGACGCTCATCAGGTCGACGACGTTCGCCGCCGGGGTGAAGGTGACCGGGGTGGGGAAGGTGACCGTGACGGCGCTCGCCCCGTTGACCGCGACCGGGGAGCTCGTCGCGGTGGCGACGACGTTCGTGCCCGCGGCGAGCTTGCCGAGGTTCACGGAGCCTTCGCGGATTTTCGCGTTCGTCACCGCGTTTTCACGGATTTTCGACGTCGTGACCGCGTTCGCCTTGATTTTCCCGGCCGTCACCGCGTTCGGCTTCAGCTTGCCGGTGCCGACCTTGGCCGCCTGCTTGTTGGCCGCCCACACGGCGCCGCCGCCCAGGGCAAGGAACAGCGCCAGGGTCGCGATCACATTCGCGTAGGTGAGCCGCCGTACAACTGCGCGCAACATCTCTGCCTCCTCGAGGTGGTTTCGTCCTCTGAACGTTCGACCTCGGCTAAGGTTCGCCTCCTGTTCCGAGCGATGGGGCTCGCTCCATAACCGCGGCGCGACCGCTGATGGCTCCTACTGACGTCGAAATGGCGAGTAGGAGGCTGTGGTTTTGAGACAGAGACGATTCGATCGCCGGGAGTTGGGAGCGATCTACGCCGGCGGCGTGATCGGCGCGCTGGCGCGGGTCGGCCTGTCGGAGGCGCTGCCGCACGGGCTCGACGCCTGGCCGTGGGCGACGTTCATCGTGAACATGGTCGGCGCCGCGCTCCTCGGCTGGTTCGTGACGCGCCTGGGGGAGCGGCTGCCGCCATCGACCTACCGCCGCCCCTTCCTGGGGACCGGGATCTGCGGCGCGCTCACGACCTTCTCGACCCTGCAGCTGGAGCTCTTCGAGATGGTCGAAGGCGGCTATCTCGGCCTGGCGGTGGCCTACGCGGCGGCGACGCTGATCGGCGGCTTCGCCTGCGTCCACCTGGGGACGGTCGCGACGCGGAGAGCGCGGGTGCTCCGATGAGCAGGGGCTTCGCCGCGGATCGCCGCGAACGCGGCCGGCGGTGGGCGCGATGACGCCGCTCGCCTGGGTCGCCGTCGCCGCGCTCGGGGGCGCGATGGCGATCGCCCGCTTCCTCGTCGACACCACCGTCACGGCGCGGTTCGGCGGCGGCCGCCTCGCCGGCTTCCCGATCGGGACGCTGGCGGTCAACCTCAGCGGCGCCGTCGTCCTCGGCGTCCTCGCCGGCGCGGCGCTCTCCGGCACCGCCTACACGATCCTCGCCGGCGGCGGCGTCGGCACCTACACCACCTTCTCCACCTGGATGCTCGAGTCCCACCGCGCCGGCGAGGACGGCGACGCGCGGGTGCTCTGGGCGAACATCGCCGTCTCGCTGGTCGCGGGCCTGGCAGCCGTCGCGCTCGGCCACTGGATCGGGGGACTGCTGTGAGCGACCTGACGCAGATGCGCTTCCACTTCGGCGAGCGCGACCGCGACGGCGACCGCCCGCTCGAGGCCGCGGTCATGGACGCCTGCGCCCGGCACGGGGTGCGGGCGGCGGCGTTGATGCGAGGCGTCGAGGGCTTCGGCGCGAAGCATCATCTGCGCACCGATCGCCTCCTCTCGCTTTCGGAAGACACGCCGCTGATCGCGGTGGCGGTGGGGGACGGGGCGACGATCGAGGCGCTCGCCGAGGAGGTGCGCGGCTTGGCGGGGGATGGGCTCTTGGTGCTCGATCCGCTCGATGCCCGCGACGGCGAGATGGTCAAGGCCACGATCTGGGGCCCGCGCAGCGGTCCCGCGTCCCCACACCTCGAAGCCGTTGCCACGCTGAAGCGACACGGCGCCGAGGCGGCGACGGTGCTGCTCGGCGTGGACGGAGTGCTCGACGGCGAGCGCCGCCGCGCACACTTCGTCGCCGGCAACCGCGGCGTCCCCGCGATGACGGTCGGCGTCGGACCGCGCGCCGCGATCGACGCCGCCGTGGCGGAGATCGGAGCCGCCGCGAGCCTCGTCACCGTCGAGGCTGTGGTGCCTAAGTGGCGCATATCGCCACCTTCGCTCCACAGCGGTGCGGCGGTTCGCGTCACGCTCGTCACCGTCGAGATCGCCTCGGCCGGCTCGCGGCCCGTCTACCTCGAGTTTGTCCGCCGCCTCCGGCGCGAGGGGGCGGCCGGTGCCACTGCTCAGCGCGGGGTGTGGGGATTCTGCGGGGAGGGGGAGCCGCACGGGGATCGGGTGCTCGCGATGCGACGCGACGTGCCGATGGTGGTGGAAGTCGTCGACGTCCCCGAGCGTGCCGCGCGATGGCTCGAAATTGCGCACGAACTCGAGGGCGAGAGCGATGTCGTGTACGTGCAGGGGGCGGGAGAAGTGATCTCAGAGTGGTAGGAAGGAGTCGCAATTTGCACGTGGAAAAAGCGCTCTTTGCTGGACTTTTCGGCCTGCGAAGCGGCGCGGAGGGTGTTACAAAAACCGTCCGACTCGGCCCCTACCTTGGGTCGGGAGATGGCCGAGCAGACGCAGATGGACAGCCTCTTGGGCAGCGACCCCGCCTTCGCTCCGGTCGAGCCGCCGCATGTTCCGGAGCCCGCGCCGGAACGTGAAGCGCCGCCCGTTGCGGCTTCGGAAGTCGAGTTCGTCGAGCCGGAGCCGGAGGCCACCGTCGTCGAGGAGGCGCCGATCGGGGCCCGGGTCGCGATCCGCGATCTCGAGGACGGCCAGCGGGTGCGCGGCGTCTACGCGGTCCGCGGGCGCGAGCTGCGGCGCAAGCGCAACGGCGAGCCGTGGCTGAAGATGACGGTCGGCGACGCCACCGGCATCACCGAGGCGGTCTGCTGGGACGACGCCGAGGTGCGTTACGCGCTCTGCGGCACCGGCACGCCGGTCCACGTCAGCGGCATCTTCGAGACCTCGGAAAAGTGGGGATCGAAGATCAAGATCACCGAGCTGCGGGCCGCCGAGGAGGCCGAGTACGAGCTGAACGACCTGGCGGTGCCCTCCGAAGTGTCGGCGGAGCAGCTCGAGGCCGGCCTGCGCGAGCTTCTCGACACGATCCAGAACCTCGAGCTCCGCGATCTTCTCGACCAGTTCTTCGCCCCCGACTGCGAGACCTGGGGACGCTTCCGCGACGCCCCCGCCGCGAAGACGTACCACCAGGCCTACCGGCACGGCCTGCTCGAGCACACGCTCTCGGTCGCCCAGGCGGTCTCGGCGGCGGCCAACTTCTTCCCCGGCGTCGACCGCGAAATCGCCGTCACCGGCGCGCTCTTCCACGACATCGGCAAGCTCCTCGCCTACAACGACGACCCGCTGTCGATCGACCTCACCGACGCCGGCCGCCTCCAGGGCGAGATCCCGCTCGGCTACTACACGGTGCGCCGCGCGATCGAGGACATCCCGGGCTTCGACCCGCACCTCGCCCAGTGCGTCCTCCACATCATCCTCAGCCACCACGGCTCGCTCGAACACGGCTCCCCGGTCGTCCCCGCCACCCGCGAGGCCGTCCTCGTCCACATGATGGACAACCTCGGCGGCCGCCTCGGCTCCTTCGACCGCCTCGAGCGCCAGCTCCCCGAGGGCGAGTCCTGGTCCGGCTTCGACCGCGCCCTCTCCGGCTCCGCCTGGTTCTCCCAGCGCGCCGCCTAGCGGCGTAGCCCCGGCCGCCGCGGCAGCCCTAGATCTCGGGCTCTCCTGGACGCGGGTCCCAGGGCGCGTGTCGACTTATGGCGGCTATAGACCCCTAAATCGACACGGAGATTCTTGACCGTCGGGAGGCACGGATGGAACGCCGCCCCCCTAGAACCTCTTCGTGCAGCGTTCCATCCGGTGGACGTTTCCGTTCGCTCGCTGGACGCAGTGCAGGAGCTTTTGCTGCTTCCTCAGGCTGCCTTGGCTGTTGGTGGTGGCGTGAAAGGAGCGTTCGACTTCGACCTGGGCCGGCTTGTTCACGCCTTCGAACGCTTTGGTGAGTTGTTCTTGGATCGCTTTGGTGTCGAAGGTCGAGCTGTTGAACCCTTTTTCGATCGTCCGGTTGGTGGTGTCGACGGTGTGTTCCGTCGTGTGCAGCACCGGCTTGACGATGAAGAAGTAGACCGCCGCGAGGATGCCGACCGTGACCGCGAGCCGGATGATCCCGTTGGTCAGATTGCCGAAGAGGTTGGTGAGGAATTCCATATTCGGGGCGAGCCTAACCGGGAGTCGGCCCGCTGGCTAGCTCCTCAGGCCGGCGGCCGCCTGACGGCCTTCTCGAATTCGTCAAGCAGCCTGAAGAGATCCTTGGCCTCCCAGCTGTCGCCTTTCTTTTGGTTGGAGTGACGGGTGAGCGCTCCTATGGACCTGAGGCGATCGAGTGCTTCGATGGTCACTGGCCGACTACGGCCGATCTCACTCTCGGCAACAGCAGCCGTGACGATCGGAAACTTTGGAAGCAGTTCGATCACCGAAAGGACGGCTGCGTCCCTCCGTACTTTGCCCAGATTGCCGCGCCACTCTTCTTGGACCCTTGCGACAGATTCTGAAAAGGATCGAGCCTGATCCGCTGCGGTCTCGACCGCCCGAGCAAATTGGCGAACCCAGCCGTCGACCTTGTCGTCGCGGAAACCTTCGAGGCCGGCGATGTAGGCGTCCTTGTTGGCTCCAAGGACGATGCTCACGGGAGGGACATTGCGAGGTGATAGTCCACGCCTTCTGAAGATGACCTGGATCAAGCATCTACCGACCCTCCCGTTGCCATCGCCAAACGGGTGGATGGTCTCGAATTGAGCGTGGGCGATCGCGGCTTGCACCACCGGAGAGATGTCGTCTCGGTTGACAAAGTCGCAGAGGTCTTCCAGGAGTGGTCGAACCTCCTGCCATGGAGGACCGACAAATTCTGCTTCGGGCGGCGAGTTTCCGCCGATCCAACTCGCCTCTTCGCGTAATTCACCGGCGATCCGATCAAGCGGAGGAACTATGGCCATCGCACGGTGGATCTCCGTGATCGCTTCTACGTCGATCTCCTTGGCATTGGCTCCTAGTTCGGTGGCCAGTTCCAAGGCCCGGATGTTTCCCAGAATCTCTCTTGCCTTGTAATGGCCGTCTTGATCCGCGAGGTCCGCAGCTGCGAGTTTGCGGTGAGAGATGTTCAGTCCCTCGATCTGTGACGACGCCAGGGCCTCCGACCTCAAGAGTTGCCGCCCAAGCCCCTCAAGCGAGAGCAGTCCTTCGGAGTCCTCATTCAGCTCTCGGACTGCGAGTCCCGCGCGTTCAGCGAGGGCATGAGTCGCATTGTCCAGCTCTGGCTCATAGTCGGCGACCACGTCTGGCACGAAGGCCTCGTAACGGCCGGCCCTCGCTTGCCTTCCCCCGGCTCTCGCGAAATCGGGGGCCCAGCTCATCTCGATGTAATGTCCTTTGGGTGGGGCCATTGTCCGTGGTTGCTTAACCCTTAAGGCTTAAGTCCTGGCTTTAGGTTTAGCGCAATAAACCTAAAGCCTGATGAGGCGGCATTAGGTTTTTCAGAACAGCCGGGCGCAGCGCTTCATCTTGTCCACGTCGCCGTGGGCGTGCTCGATGCAGTGCTTGAGGTGGCCCGGGCTGGCCTTCTTCTCGAGCGAGTGGAGGGTGTGGCGGACCTTCTTCTCGCCGCTGTCGATTGCCGGCTTTAGCAGGACCAAATAGGCCACGACGAGGATGCCGGCGAGGATCGCGAGCCGGATAATCGAGGAAGTAAGCCAGCGGAGTGGGGCGAGCAGCAGTGCCATTCAGCGCGCGCGGACTATCCTGGGACACGTGGCAAAGGACACCGAGAAGCTGATTCGACAGCTCTCGCTGATCTCATTCCTCATGGCTCAGGGGAGGCCGGTTTCGGCTCTGGAGATCAAGCGCGAGGTCGAGGGCTATAGCGACATGAACGACGACGCCTTCGCGCGCCGCTTCTACGCGGACCGCGCCGAGCTGGAGAGCCTGGGGATCCAGCTCGGGGTGGAGAAGCCGGGGGAGGGGTTCTTCGAGGCCGAGCTGTACTCGCTGCCGCCGGAGAACTTCTACCTCGACGCGATCAAATTCTCCGAC
>Ga0268266_10001481_pt1 | contig 27837 bp, 22 predicted proteins | sample KBSS13metaG_FD_190356 | JGI IMG/M metagenome (GOLD analysis project Ga0268266, IMG submission 190356) | Switchgrass rhizosphere microbial communities from Kellogg Biological Station, Michigan, USA - KBS S1-3 metaG (SPAdes) (version 2) | ecosystem: Host-associated > Plants > Roots > Rhizosphere... | reverse complement strand
GCGCGCCGGCGAGCGAGTCGCCACACGGCGGGCAAGCGGCGGAGTTGGTCGGATGGCGCGAGCGCGGGCGTGGAATTGAACACGTCGTACTGCTGCTTCTCAATCGCGCGTAGCAGGCCGGTCGAGTTCATCACCACCGCCGCGACGGCCAGCCGCGAGCCTTCCTCGGCCAACCAGCTGATTCCTTCGGACGCTTCTTCAAACAACTTGCGGGCGCGGGCGACTTCGAATTCCATCAACGCGCGGAAGGCATCGTTCATGATGCCCGCCGCCAAATCTGCTTCGCTGTAGCGGAAGCGGACCATGTCCTCCAGCGGCAGGTAGATGCGGCCACGGTCGCGATCCTTCTTTACGTCTCGCAGCAGGTTCGTCAGCTTCACAGCATTGCCGAGCTTGATCGCGAGCTTGGGGGCTTCGCTGTGCGTGGCGCCGAGCGCGCAGGCCTCGATGAGCGCGATCACGCCGCCGGTGTGGTAGCAGAGCGATTCAAGCCGGGTCCACGTGGCGTAGCGCGTGGTGATCGCATCGACGCGGCAGCCTTCGGCGAGATCGAGGAAATACTGCTGGGGGATTTCGTACTCTTTCACGGTGCGGCTGAAGGCTTCGAGCGCGTGCTGCGCTTCCGATCGCGACGCGACGGCCGGCAACTCCAGCCCGCCGGCGTAGATCTCTGCAAGTCGGTCGCGGAACATCGCCAGGCGTGTGTCGATTTCGCCGTTGTCGCAGCCGGTGCGTTGTTCGTCGGTGGGCAATGCGTGCAGATGTCGCGGCGACACGACGGCCGGGTGCTGACGAAGGCCGGTGCCGTTGTTGATAGAGGAATCACTGACCTTCAGCGCGTCGGCGATCATCCAGCAAAACGCGTACGCCGCGTGGGCGGCCTGCCGCTTGGCCTTGGGGAGGAAGAACGACGCGAAGTAGAACCCGCGCGCCTCGCGCCGGCAGATCTTCGCCGCCGCTGCGAACGCGGGTTCGGCGGCGTCGACATCGATCGTTTCAGATTGGGGCGCGGTGGCGACCATGGCTCCATCATATTGGAATCATGGAATTTCGGTAGGACGGCCGTTACAGCAGCGTGCCGTGCAGGATGATCGACGCGACGGTGAAGTAAATGATCAGCCCCGTCACGTCCACGAGCGTGGCGACGAATGGCGCGGATGACGTGGCCGGATCGAATCCCAGTCTCCGCAAAATAAACGGCAGCATCGAGCCGGCCAGCGAGCCCCACATGATCACGCCGATGAGCGAGAAGAGGACCGTCCAACCGATGAGCATCCAGTGCGGGCCGTACGCGGTTTGCTCGGGGTGAATGCCTGCGAGCTTGGGCGGCATTTGTGCGCCGGGCGGGATGGTGCTGTTGCGGCTGATGAGCGTGCCGGTGGGGAATGTCACCGGCGCGTCGAGTACGACGGGCTGCGCGATCACCGTGGAATTTTCGACGGCCCCTTCAGGCAGCTTGCCGGCCTGCGTTTGAAAGAACGACCCTACCGTCGGCACCTTCGACAAGCCCTGCCAGATGCCAATGCGCGCGAATCCGATGACACCGAGGAACAACCCGAGCGCCAAGCCCGTGCGAATCTCCCGGCCGAACACGCGCCACCAGTCGCGCAATTTTACTTCCTGCAGCGCGAGCGAGCGGATGATCAGCGACGTGCCCTGCGAGCCGGAATTGCCGCCTGACGAAATAATCAGCGGGACGAACAGCGCAACGACGGCGGCCTTTTCGATTTCGCCTTCAAAATAACCCATCGCGGTAGCGGTGAGCATTTCGCCGAGGAAGAGCGCGGCCAGCCAGCCGCCGCGTTTTTTGACCATCGACCAGAAGCCGACGTCGAAGTACGGCGCGTCGAGGGCTTCGCTACCGCCGAGGTTCTGGATTTCCTTGGTCGCTTTTTTCTGCGCGAATTCGAGAACGTCGTCGGCCGTGATGATGCCGAGCATGCGACGGTCCTTGTCGACCACCGGCAGCGCGACGCGGTCGTACCGCTCGAACGCCACCACCACGTCATCGCCCGTGGCGGTTGCCTCGATAAAGACCGGCGGGCGGTCTTCGATGTCGCCGACCATCATTTCCGGATCGGCCAACACCAGCGATCCGAGCCGTAGGTCTTCGAGCAGCCGCCCTTCTTCGTTCACAACGTACAGGATGGCCAGTGTTTCTTTGCCGCGGCCGGTCAGGCGGATGCGATCAAGCGCCTCCCGCGCGGTGATGTCCGGCGGCAGCGCGACGTATTGCGGGGTCATGTACCGCCCGGCGGTGCCGTTCGGGTAGCCCAGCAGCTCGCGGGCCTGCTTGAGCTGTTCCGGCGAGAGCGTGTCGAGCAGCCGGCGGGTGACTTCAGCGGGCAGTTCCTCGAACAGCCGGGTACGGTCGTCCGGCGTCATGTCATTCAGAATGGCCTGGATCTGCGGACCGGAGAGGGAGTCAATCAGCCGTTGCTGGTGATCCAGCGGTAAATGTTCGAACACTAAGGCTGCGCGATCGCGCGGCAGCATGCGGAAAATAATGCCTTCATCTTCAGCAGGCAGGTCGACGATCAGTTCGGCGATATCCGGCGCGGGAATTTCCGACAGCGCGTCGCGCATGCCGTCCCAGTCCTTGGCCGAGATGATTTCTTCGAAGTCGGCTTGGAGAAGTGATCCAATCATGGTTCCTCGGCGCGCAATCCTCCCCCTTAATCGGCAATTGTAGGGAGATAATCGAGCTTCTTATGCGCCGGTGAGCTGATTTTCGAGGAACGCGACCTGCTTGGCAACCTCGCGGTCGTCCACGCAGTCCTGGGTGACGGTTCGAACGGCGTGCAGCACGGTGGTGTGATCGCGACCGCCGAAATACCCGCCGATTTCTTCCAAACTGAACCGCGTGTGGCGGCGAGCAAGATACATGCAGACCTGCCGGGGGAAGGCGATGCTCTTGTGGCGTTTTTTGCTCTGCAGATCGCTTTGGCGAACGCTGTAGTACTTCACCACGGCTTCGTTGATTTGCTGAATCGTGATCCGCTTCTGTTCCGGCGTGGCGGTGTCGCCGAGGGCGGCCTTGGCGAGGTCGAGGTCGATCAGGCCGTTCTGCAGGGACGCGTTGCCCTGGATCTTGGTGATCGCCCCTTCCAACTCGCGGGTGTTGTTCTCCACCCGGGCGGCCACGTAGCAGAGGACGTCTTCAGGCAGCGTGAGGCCGCGCATGCGGGCTTTTTTCTGCAGAATCGCCAGCCGGGTCTCGTAGCACGGCTTTTCGATGCGGGCGACGAGTCCCCAGTTGAATCGGCTGACCAAACGCTCTTCCAGTTCAGGAATCTCGCTCGGCGGGCAGTCGGCGCTCAGGATGATCTGCTTGTGGCCCTGATAGAGTGTGTTGAACGTGTGGAAGAACTCCTCCTGCGTCCGGTCACGGCCGGCCAGGAAGTGAATATCGTCGATCACGAGCAGATCCACGTGCCGGTAGCGGTAGCGGAACTGGTGCATGTCGTTGTTTTCAACCGCCAGGATGAACTGGTTGATGAAGCTGTCGCACGACAGATAAAGAATGCGCGCGTCGTTCTGCTTCTCGAGCACCTTCTGGCAGATCGCCTGAAGTAAGTGCGTCTTACCGAGCCCGACTCCGCCATGAATAAACAACGGGTTGTATGCCTTGCCGGGTTGATCCCCCACCGCCAGTGATGCAGCGTGTGGAAGGCGGTTGCACGGGCCGGTGACGAAGTTGTCGAACGTGTAATCCGGGTTGAGCAGCAGCGGCTGCTCCCCTTCATTAAAGACGCCGCCGCGCGGAAGGTTGTCGCAATGGAAGCTGACCGACACCAATCGACCGGTGATCGCTTGAGCGCTGGCGGTGAACGGCGTCTGGCACTGGCTTTGGCAGAAATTAAGCTGGGCCGGCGTGGTTACGGTGACCTGGATTACGCCGTTGGTGAGCTGACGCGGGCTCATCTGGTCAAACCAGACGCGATTGAGCGTCGGATGCTGCAATCGGACCGACTGCAGGATTCGCTGCCAGATGGCCTGATCGAAAACCACATTTTCTGCCGCGCGACGAGCCGTAAGCTCGCGACCCGCGGGCGAGTGGGTCGTAATCATGGATTCTCTTTTTTTCTATTACGCCAAGATCGAAATATGAAAAGGCAATTCTGAGTTGTTCTGCACTCCACGCTCCTGTGAATTGCTGGCGCGGACTTTAGCAGAACATTCATCTCAACCCAAAAACAATTTTTTGGAACAACAACTAGTGCAGTGGTGACGCAGCAGGACGGCATTGGTTGCAGTTTTTTTCATCGGTTGTTGCTCAAAAAAATTTCTCGCACTCGGCACAACACCCCAGACGCGACGATCACTTCACGCGGCTGCCGACTGCGGGGGCGGTATCATGCGCGCAAAAAAAAACAACGCAAGCGACCGAAAGACTAACACGAGAAAATCATCGTCAATGAAATGAAAAAAGTTCGTTCACGGCGCGTCGGACTTTTTGTTCGCGCCCTTTAATTTCAACAAAGTCATCACCTGCTGTAGATCGCTCCATACCGCTGCTCGTGTCTGCGGTGTGTAACTACGCAATACATAAGACGGGTGATAGGTGGGCATAACTTGCAGACCGCGCCAGTCGTGAAACTGCCCGCGCATTTTTCCCATCGATAAATCTTTTTGCAAAATAAATCTTGTCGCAGGAAGTCCGAGCGTCACGATCACTTTCGGACGGATCGTTTCGATCTGATCCATCAAATACGGCGTACAGGCAGCGGTTTCATCGGGCATTGGCGCTCGATTATCCGGCGGGCGACACTTCACGATGTTGGCGATGTACACCTGCTCGCGCTGCAAGCCCATTGCAGCGATCATCTTATCGAGCAGTTGTCCCGCGCGACCCACGAACGGTCGGCCGGTGAGGTCTTCGTTCTCGCCGGGGCCTTCGCCGATGAACATCAGCTCGGCATCGACATCTCCTTCGCCGAACACCGTTTGTGTGCGTGTCTTACACAAGCGGCACTTGGGGCAGCCCCTCACCTGAGTCTCATCGAGCGTTTGCAATCGCGACTTCTTTTTGCCGGTGGCGAGAACAGCAGATGTGAACGGTGATGAAAAATTCGGCAAGGGCAATTCCTGCTCCAACGGTTGCTCAGTGTGAATAACGGGTGTTGCTCGCGGCAGCGACGGAGCGCGCAGTTGCGCGGCAGGCTCAGGTCGGGCCGGCGGCAATTCTTGCGTCACTTCGGACGGCGCGCCGCTCGGCTTGCGGATCGACTCCAGGCCGAACGCGCGCTCTGCGGAAAGATGTAATCGGAGCTTCGGATTCATCGCTTGATCTCGCTGTGCATCGACTACGCATCGTAGAAAAAAACTTTGCAATTCATACGCGCCGCGGGAAAGTTTTTCTTGACTCTCGCCACGATTCGCTACAATAGTTCTTGTAAGAGCCACCCCGGTCCGCAATGGCGGGTGTTAGAGCAAAGGCATTGGCCAGAACTCGAAACACACCGTAGCGTGCCGAGGTGGCTTTTTTGTTTTTACGGTTCGCTTAGATCGTCCGTAAAGACAACCACGCCGCGACGGATGTCGCGGATCCGCGATTCGAATCGCGGCGCTTATGAGGTCGCGTCTAATGACCTCTCGCAATTTCGTTCGCAGGAGATCCACATGGCTCAAGACAACAAATCCCTCAACACCACCCCGATGAAGGCCGGCAACACCGCCGCCAAGGCGGCGTTCTTGGCTCTCGGCACCATTCAGCACCTCGACATCACCAAGAACGCGGCCATCGTGCCGCTCGTGGATGGTATGAAGGACATGGCGTTCAGCGCCCGCGACCTCGGCCGCGCTGCCGACATCTACGATCGCATGCTCGGCGATAAAGAATGCGGCATCATCCTGACCCTCGCCGGCTCGCTCATCTCGGCCGGCTTGAAGAAGGTCATCGTCGACATGGTTCGCAACAACATGGTCGATGCCATCGTGTCCACCGGTGCCAACATCGTCGACCAGGACTTCTTCGAAGCACTCGGCTTCAAGCACTACATCGCCGAAGACAAGCTCAAGAGCGGCCTGTTCGATGGCGAACTCCGCGACTGTGCCCTCGACCGCATTTACGACACGCTGATCGACGAAGAAGAGCTCCGTATCTGCGACGAAACCACGCAGAAGATCTTCGACGAGCTTGATCATCGTCCGCACAGCAGCCGCGAACTGGTCAAGGCGCTCGGCGAGCACCTCGACAAGAACGGCGGCCCGAAGTGTGCCGACAGCATCGTGTACGAATGCTACAAGCGTGACATCCCGATCTTCTGCCCCGCGTTCAACGACTGCTCGGCCGGGTTCGGCCTGGTCGCCCACGCAGTCGCTCATCCCGACGCTCACATGAGCTGGGACGGCGGCAAGGATTTCTACGAGCTCACTCAGCTCAAGATCAAGAACCCCACCACCGGCATCATCATGTTCGGCGGCGGCGTGCCGAAAAACTTCACGCAGGACATCGTGGTCTGCGCCGAAGTGCTCGGCCACGACGCTCCGATGCACAAGTACGCGATTCAGGTCACCGTGGCCGACGTTCGTGACGGTGCCCTCTCCAGCAGCACGCTGAAAGAAGCCAGCAGCTGGGGCAAGGTCGACACCGTGTACGAACAGATGGTCTTCAGCGAAGCGACGATCGCCGTCCCGCTGATCATCGGGTACGGGTACCACAAGGGTGCCTGGAAGGCTCGCACCGCTAAGAAGTGGGCGCAGCACCTGGATCAGGTTGCGGTGTAAGTTCCGCGCCGGATCAACAAAGCAAAAAGCCCCTGCATCGTGATGCAGGGGCTTTTCTTTTTTCTAGATCAGTCACGAGGCTTCACACCGTCGCAAGCTGATGCTCCAGTTGCGCCGTGCGAAGTTGCGCGAGTGCATACACGGACGCCTCGCGCTCACACGCGCCAATGACGGTTCCATGTCGTTCATCCGCTTCATGAGCAGGATCGAGCGGCTCACCCACCGGCGCCCACGTGGCGCGGTAGCAGCTGAACATCATGTTGTGCTTGATCGCCAACTCCAACCCCGCCCGCGCGAACTCGCGCTGGACGGCCATCACCGTGGGAAACTTCTGTCCGTTCGAAAGCGTGTCGCATTCCATGTCGTTGGGCTGCCAGCCGGTATCGACGAGCCGTTCCACTGCGATTTCGAGGTTCATGTTCGTTCCCTTCTGAAATGTCATTCCTGCGCCGCGAGACTTGCCGCCGTGTGAAGCGGGGAAAGATTGTAGACAATTGTGCGGATCAAATCACCATCAAGCAAAAATTGCCGATTTTCGCACATTATCGGGCCTTGCACTCGCTCCCTGAGGGCGGCGAGGGTATGATCAGGAGTTCTGTCGGAGGAGAGAAAAAGTGCCCCCAGCCTCGCAAGAACCGTCGTCAAGTCGCCGCCCCCCGTATAGCCGCTCGCGGCACCGGACGGCGAGCCATGATTCCGCCCATGCTGATGAAACGCACGGCTCGCACGAAGAGCCGCCGTCGCACCCGCTGATCCCGCGCGGGCCGGTCCCGCTGATTGTCGACGACGCCGGCTTGGCCAAGCTGATCGCCGAACTTCGCGCCGCGGGCAGCTTCGCCTACGACAGCGAGTTCATCGGCGAACTGAGCTACGTTCCTAAACTCTGCCTGATCCAGGTGGCCACCAGCACGCAGGTGTCGCTGATCGATCCGCTGGCGGATCTTGATCTCACACCGTTCTGGAACTTGCTGGCCGATCCATCGGTCGAGAAAGTCGTTCACGCCGGCCAGCAGGACGTCGAACCCGTCATCCGCTTCATCGGCAAGCCGCCGACGAACCTGTTCGACACGCAAATCGCCGCCGGGTTCATGGCGCTTCCCTACCCCGTCGCGCTCTCCAAGCTCGTGATGGAAATGGCCGGCGCCCGACTCGGCAAGGGCCTCACCTTCACGCACTGGGACCAGCGGCCGCTCAGCAACCAGCAACTCCGCTACGCCGCCGACGACGTGCGGTACCTGCCGGCCATCCGCGCGATCATGGGCGAGAAGCTCACGTCGCTCGGCCACTTCGACTGGGCGATGGAAGAATCCGCCAGCATCTGCGAGGCCGGCCTTTACCAGTTCGATCCCGAAACGCAGTACCAGCGCGTGCGCGGCGCCGGCTCGCTGCAGCCGAAACAACTGGCGGTGCTGAAGGAGCTGACGATCTGGCGCGACGGCGCTGCCCGCAAGGCCGACTCACCGCCGCGGGCGTATCTGAAGGACGAGATCCTCGTCGACCTCGCCCGCAACACGCCGCGCACCGTCGACAAGCTGGATCGCGTTCGCGGACTTCCCCGCCCCGTCGAAGAAGAGCACGGCCACGCGATCATCGACGCCATCTCTCGCGGCATGGAACAACCCGCCGAGAAATGGCCGACCGTGAAGGACACCGAGCAGTCCCCCGCCGACCGATTCCGCTGCGACTCGCTCTGGGCGCTCACGCAGTGCCTGGCCAGCAGCCGTTCGATCGACCCGAACCTGCTCAGCAGCCGACAGGAAATCGCCGACGTCTACCGCCATCTGACGAACAACAACAGCGAGCCGCCGCGACTGCTGACGGGTTGGCGCAACGCCGCCGTCGGGCAGACGCTTCGCTCGATGATGGCCGGCACAGCGCAAGTGAATCTTGAATGGAAAGACGGCTGGCTCGCCCAGCCGAACGGAAAGTAACCATGCCGATTTACAAATACGCCTGCAAGAAGTGTGAAGCGACATTCGATCACCTGGCCCGCTCGATGGCGGACAGCGACTCGAAAGTAAAATGCCCCAAGTGCGGCTCGACGCAAACTGCGCGGGCGCTCAGCATGTTCGCTGTACGAGCCGACGGCGCCAAGAGCCAATCCGACACGCCGAGTTGCGGCCGCTGCGGCGGCGCGCCTGGATCGTGTCAGATGTAACAACGTGCGGAGTACCGCGACCTGTGGCACCCAACGCTTCTTGATTTCTCACTCAATAACAAAAGGGCGACCCGTTTCCGGGCCGCCCTTTCGGTTTATTCCGCCGTCGTGGGATTAACGGCCGAGCAGCGCGAGCACGTTCTGCGGCGACGAGTTCGCCTGGGCCAATACAGAGGTGTTCGCCTGAACCAGGATCTGCGCCCTGGTCAAAGCTGCTGTTTCACTGGCGAAGTCCGCGTCGCGGATATCGCTTTCGCTGGCGGTCACGTTTTCAAGCGCGACCGACAAGCTGCTGACATTGGTATCGAGCACGTTCTTCTGCAACGCGCCCAGTCGGCCACGCAAGGTGGCGACTTGACGGATCGAGGTCGTCAGAATCTTCTGCGCCTGGATGGTGTTTCCAGACACCAGCGAGTTGCCGCCGCCCGAGCCGATGCTCGAGAGGTAACCGTCTACGCCGTCGCCCAGCTTGGTGGTGCTCACCGAGCCGATGCCGATCTGAATCTGACCCTGGCGGATGACTTCCGACCCGATCTGGAACTTCGCCCCGCCGCCGGTGATCTGGAAGCTGCTTCCGGTCGCCGTCTGCTGTGCAAAAGCCGAGTCGAGCTGGAGCGTGATGTCCAGGTCTGCCGTGCGAACCGACGCCGTCTTGCCGTCGACTTCCGCCTGCGTTCCGTTGACGCTGACGATGGCGTTGGCGCCAAGGTCTTTGCCGTTGAGGAACGAGCCGGAGATGGTCTTGACGCTGACGAACTGCGTGGAGCCGAACGCCGTGCTGGTCACTTTCAGGGCAGCGCCACTGAGGGCCGCGCTCACGCCGGTTGAACCCTTGATCTGGTTGATGGCAACCACGATCGCGCTGTTGTGCGTGCTGGCGGCAAAGCTCAACTGCTCCGTGCCGGTGTTGCCCGCGATTTCAATCGTCACTGACGAAGCGCCAACGCCCGAGGCGGCGTTGGTGAGCGTGCCGAGTTGGGCGCTCGCGGTCACGTTAACCGTGATCGAGATGGCGCCGTTTTCCGGCAGCTTGGCGGCGTTGATCTGGAAGGTATCGATCGCCGTGCTGGCGACGTTGCTGGTGGTGTAATCGAGCGCACCGTTGAGCAACTTCACACCGTTGAACTGCGTGGTGTTGGCGATACGGTTGATGCTGTTCAGGATCGAGTCGACCTGGAGCTGGTTCGCCTGAATTTCCTGAGTCGACAGAGCGCCGGTGTTGGCCGCTTCGTTGGTCAGGCTCTGCACCTGCAGGAGCAGATTGGACACTTCGCTCAGCGAACCTTCAGCCGTGTTGACCACGTTGCTGGCGCGCTGCGAGTTGGCGATGCCCTGGTTAATGCCGGCGATTTCCGAACGCAGCGTTTCGCTGGCGATCAGGCCTGCCGGTGCGTCTTTACCGCTGTTGATCTTGAGGCCCGTGCTCAAACGCTGCAAACGCGTCTGAAGATCGGCTTGGTTTTTGTTGAACGTGGTGATCGCGCGGAGCGATCCGATATTGCTGTTGATCCGACTCATAGTATCCTCCGTGATACTTTTGTTTTTTTGAAGCAGTTGGCCGGATATCCGTATCCGACCGGACGAAAGAGCGAGGCAGAGAAGTGCGATCAGCAACGCGACTACAAGTCGCCGGCCAACCCACACTTCCATCATGGGATGTGAAGAACCTCCTTGTCCGATAGCAGCCAATGGCCGGCGAATCCGTTCGCCGACCGCCGCAGACGTTTCGACACGACGCCACGAAGCGTCGAAACGACAGCGGCTTTCGAGGCTATAGTCGGAGCAACCACCGCGCAAACTTGAACGTGACTGACGCAAAATCTGCGGCATCTGGAGTGGCTGATAATATGTGTTTTCACGCACCAAGAGCGGGTTCATTGCGTTTTCTCCCCTGTCGAGCGCATCAACTGCGCGTCTGCGATATTTGGATGTGAAGAACGGTAAAAAGGTCCGATAAACAGAAGGTTTAGCGGAACTGCGAATTGATCGGGTGTGTTGGACTGAAATCGAATGCTTTCATCCACCTCCGCTTCCCACCACGTCTGCTTGTGGTTCAGTCATTCGCATCGGGTCGAGTGCCTTCTTCAGCTCTTCGTCCGATAATACTTTCATCTCCGTCGCGAGTTCCCGAACGGTCTTTCCGGTCTTCACGCTCTCCTTCGCGATCGCCGCGGCTTTGTCGTAGCCGATGAGCGGGGCCAGGCTTGTCACCATCGACAGGCTTTGCTCGACCAGCGATTCGCACCGCTCGCGATTGGCTTCGACTCCGTCCATGCACCGGTCGGCGAAGACGCGCACGCTGCTGCTGAGCAGGTCGATCGACTCGAGCAGGCAGTACGCCATCACCGGCATCATGACGTTGAGCTCGAACGTGCTTCCCAACCCGCTGGCGGCCATCGCGATCGTCGCGTCGTTGCCGACGACCTTCGCCGCCACCTGCAGAAGCATTTCGCACATCACCGGGTTGATCTTGCCGGGCATGATGCTGCTGCCGGGCTGGGTGGCGGGGATGCTGATCTCGCCGATGCCGCACCGCGGGCCGCTGGCGAGCCAGCGGATGTCGTTGGCGATTTTCGTCAGGCTGATTGCGATCGTGCGGAGCTGGCCGGAGGCTTCGACGATGCCGTCTTTCGCTGATTGGGCCTCAAAGTGATTTTTCGCTTCGACGAACTCGATGCCGATCTTCGTCGTGAGGATCGCGATAACCTTTTTCGCAAAATCAGGGTGCGAGTTAATCCCCGTGCCGACGGCCGTGCCGCCGAGCGGGAGTTCGCGCAGTGCGTTGATCGCCTTGTGGACGCGCATTGCGCCGAGTCGGGCCTGCGCTGCATAGCCGCCCAGTTCCTGCCCGAGGCGCACCGGCGTGGCGTCCTGCAAATGCGTGCGGCCGATCTTGATCACGTCATCGAACTTCGCCGCCCGCGCCGCGGCCGACGTGGCGAGCTTCTCCAGCGCCGGGGCGAGCGATTCGTTCATCGCCATCGCAGCCGCCAGGTGCATCGCGGTGGGGATTACGTCGTTGCTGCTCTGCTGCATGTTCACGTGATCATTGGGATGGATCGGATCCTTCCCGCCGCGCTTGCCGGTGGCGATTTCATTCGCGCGGCTGGCGATCACCTCGTTGGCATTCATGTTCGTGCTCGTACCAGAGCCGGTTTGAAAGATGTCGACGACGAACTCGGCGTCGAGTTTGCCATCGACCACTTCCTGCGCCGCCTGCTGAAGCAAGCCGCACCGACGAGCATCTAGCAGGCCCAGTTCGCCGTTCACTTGCGCGCAGGCCCACTTGATCAATCCGAGCGACGCGACGAACCGGCGATTGAAGCGGAGATGCGAGATCGGAAAATTCTCCACCGCGCGGGCCGTGGATGCGCCGTAGTGGGCGCCCTCCGGCACTTGCATGTCGCCCATTGAATCGCGTTCGGTTCGGGTTGAACTCATGGTGACTCCTGATACGGAAGTTTAGCGCGGGTAATCCGCCGAATCGCCGGCGCTGCGGTGCTGCCGACTCGCGAAATACATTTTTCTACTTCGGCGACTCTCCAGCCGACGCGATCCGGCCCAACTGCAGGGCGGCCCGCAAGTTACCGCCTGCGGATCTGGCATTTCGCGGGTGCGCCAAGGTAGTGCGCAAAAGGTAACGAAAGGGACATCTCGCCCCGCTTCGGATTGTCTCGCCAACGGTCCATACCATCCCCCTATCCCAATTTGCGTCGCGGGGACGGCAACGCGACGAACTGCCGGATCATCATCGCATCGGAACATTCCGACGCGCGCGAGCAACCTTCCAATCTATACCGCCGCCGATCGAAAAAGTCGGCGGAAAAATGCGGCGATTTTTGCGAATGTGGACCCTACAACCTCGGCCGGATTACAGGGGATTTGAGATGCATTTGTTCACGACGGAATCGTCGCCGGATCGACCTTGAGCCACTCGAACACCTTCGCAATCGCCGCCGCCCGCTCGGCCGCGGGTGAATCAGGCAGGAGTTTTAGCAGCGTGGGCCGAAACTTCGGATCAAACGCGGCCATGTCGCTACTCAGCCCCGCCAGATCGAGCAACGTCGCTGCGAAATGCAGTGCTAGGCTCGGCCTGTCACGCACGCCGCGCAACAGCGCCTCGCGCGTCTTAGGCCCGCAGCGCTCTTGCACCCGAAGCAGCGGCGAGACCAGGCTGTCGGAGTCGTTGGCTTCGTCGAGAATGTGCGACAACTGGTAATCAAAAACCGAATCGTTCATCCGCCCCATGCTGTACAGATAGCCGAGCACGTGCGCGCGATGGTTGGCCGGGTAGTGATTGGTTTGATCATCGCGCAGCCGATCGAAAGACTCTTTGCTGTTGTCCCTCGCCAGCACCTCCATGTCGCGCCAATCGAGCGTCGCCTTCTCCCGCAGTTCGACGAGGATCTGCTGCTTCTCCTCAGGGGTCATGCGCTCGTACGCATCCATATCGTACCCGGTGCCTTCGCGCCAGGCGTCCATGTCGAGGATCAAGCTGTTTCGGAACTTATCGTGGGCGGAGGTGGGCATGGGCATCCCTTCGGTTCGGATTCGATTGCCTATCGCGTTCGACGAAGAATATACCGCGCGAACGAAGAAAGCCCCGCGAACCGAAACCCAGGATCGATGTATTTCTCGATCACGTAAAACGCGAAGTAATACGCCCGAGCGAATCCCCACACTGCCGCCGCCAGCAGGATCGCGGTGCGCCACGACGGGTGATCGATCAGCAGCAACACGCTGGCGAGGATGCCGATGACGACGAAGAGGACGCCTTTGAGGTAGAGGAGCTTGGGGTTTTTGAGGTCCATCGATCCTTCATCTGAGTTACGCTTATGACGGGCAGCCGGCCGTGCTGCACCACTGAAGCAGTGATTGCCCAAAACGGTCGGCGATAGGGTCTTTCTTCGTTTTGAGCCATTTCGCAAACGCTGCGAAGGTGATGACGTTTCCTGAATCGCCGGTTGGTTGAAGGTAGAGAATCTTGATCGGCATAGCCGCGTGAACGGAAGGTTTTGTCTTTCGGAACTCGGCGCCCAAGCCTCTGGCATTGGGCACCTTCGCTCTCGCGGCAAGTTCAGGCGGCGCGTCGATCAAGCCAAGCGCAGCGGCCAGCAAAATCAACTGCGCGTATTTCTGCTTCGCGGACGATTTCTGCGCGATCTCGATAATGTCCGCGAGCAGCGCCGAAAGGCCCTTCTTCTGCGCGCTCACCAGATATGCGTCTTGGCCGTCGCGGCGCGAACCACAGTCTGTCTTCAGTTCTATGAACAGTGCACAAGACTGATTTTGCGCGATTGCCAAATAGTCGATTTTGTTGGACGCAAAAATAGGATTCGCGCCTTCTTCCACTTCTATTTTCACCGGGAATTCTGGGATCACCAGTGGATTGATCTTTAGGCCGAGATGATCTGACAGGAATTCTGGTAGGTAGACCGCAAAGAAAATATCAGCACGCCGCTCGAGCTGATAGCTCGGAAGGTGTCGCCACTTATCGAGTAAATCAAACGCGCTTTCGACGATCGTACCAGCCATTCGCCCCTCCTTACGGTTGTATTACAGTTCCTCGAAGAAATCATTCCCCTTATCATCCACCACGATAAACGCGGGGAAGTCGACGACTTCAATCTTCCGAATCGCTTCCATCCCCATCTCTTCAAAGTCGACCAGCTCCACTTTCTTGATGTTCGTCTGCGCCAAAATCGCCGCGGGGCCGCCAATGCTCCCCAAATAGAAGCCGCCGTGCTTTTTGCAGGCGTCTGTGACGGCTTTGCTGCGGTTGCCTTTAGCGATCATCACCAGGCTGCCGCCCTGGGCTTGGAAGAGGTCGACGAACGCGTCCATCCGGCCGGCGGTTGTCGGGCCGAAGCTTCCCGACGGCATGCCATCGGGGGTTTTTGCGGGGCCGGCGTAGTAGATCGGGTTGTCTTTGAAATACTGCGGGAGCGGCTTGCCTTGCTCGAGCAGCGCTCGCAGTTTGGCGTGGGCGGCGTCTCGGGCGACGATCAGCGTGCCGGTCAGCTCGACGCGGGTTTTCACGGGGAACTGGCTGAGGATGGCGCGGACCTTGTCCATGCCGATCGAGAGGTTGATCTTCACCGGGGCGGCGAGCGTGGGTTGTTGCTTCGGCAGGAACTTGCCGGGATTGGTTTCCAACTGTTCGATGAAGACGCCCTGCTTGGTGATCTTGGCTTTGATCTGTCGGTCGGCCGAGCAGGACACGCCGATGCCGATGGGCATGCTGGCGGCGTGTCTGGGCATGCGGATGACTCTCACGTCGTGCGCGAAATACTTCCCGCCGAACTGGGCGCCGATTCTGCTCTCGCGGGTGATCTGCAGGATCTTCTTTTCCCATTCCAGGTCGCGAAACGCCCGGCCGCCCTCGCTGCCGGTGGTGGGCAGGTGATCGAGATAGCCGGCGCTGGCGAGTTTCAGCGTCTTCATCGTCGTCTCGGCGCTCGTGCCGCCGATCACCACCGCGAAATGGTACGGCGGGCAGGCACTGGTGCCGACGTCTTTCAGCTTGCTGCGGATGAGCGCTTCCATGTCCTTGTCATTCAACACGGCGGGCGTGGCCTGAAACAAATACATCTTGTTCGCGCTGCCGCCGCCCTTGGCCATGAAGAGGAGCGAGTATTCGTCGCCTTCCGTGGCAAGAATGTCGATTTGCGCGGGCAGGTTGCTGGCGGTGTTTTTCTCCTTGAACATCTCCAGCGGCGCAAGCTGCGAGTAACGCAGATTCTTTTCCTGATACGTCTGGTAGATGCCTTCGGACAGCGCGGCCGCCTCGTCGAAATCGGTCAGCACGAACTGCCCCTTCTTGCCCATGACGATCGCCGTGCCGGTGTCCTGGCAGCTCGGCAACTGACCGGCGGCGCAGACCACGGCGTTTTGCAGGTGCGTGTAGATGACGAAGCGGTCGTTGTCACTCGCTTCAGGGTCGTTCACTTCTTCGCCGAGCTTTTTGAGGTGCGCGGTGCGGAAGTAAAAGTTGATGTCGATAAACGCCTGCCGTGCGGCGGCCTTCAAGGCGGAGGCTTCGACCTTCAGGTAGTCGCGACCATTAATCGCGAACATCGAAACGCCGTCGGCCGTCAGCAGGCGGTACTGGGTGTCGTCTTTTCCGTACTGGAACGTCGGTTCGTATTTAAAGGGGGGCATGCCGCTCAATCTACAAGTTGCCGCGGGGCGCGTCTACGCCGGCAATCGGTTGAGACTAAAACTCAGCCGGAGATCGATTTACCGGCCAAATGCCGGCCTTGATGGTGCCGGGTACGTCCAGCCGGCGTGAAGGTTTCAAGCTGTCGAACAACGCATCGATCGCCGCGGCGTGGCCGGCGCACTGCTGGGTGGCGCACATCGCCTGGGCGAAAGCGAGAGAGCGAAGCCCGACGGTGAAGACAGCTCGCGTACGGTGGTTTGCACGCCGTCGGAGTCGAAGGTGTAGCGAAGGTGCGCCGCCTGCAGGCCGCGATCGCGGGTGACGACGCCGCCGTCGATCAGCATAAACTTCGGCTGCGCCTGCCGCTGGATGAGCAACTGCTCGTAGCACTCCCTGGCGTCATCGGGCCCTTCGATCACTTCAATACTGATCGCGGGTGCGTAGCTCGATTCGGAACCCGGGCCGGTGATGACGCACGACTTGTCGCCGTCGTTTTCAGTCGTCCAGTCCGGCGGCGCGACGAACGACACCCTATCGATCGGCGCGCTCGACTTCTTCCACTTCCCGCGGCGCTTGGCGATGAGCGAGGAACTCAGCATTTCCCGCGGCACCACCCGGCCGTTGCCGTAGCGCCGCTCGCTGGTGGCCTGCGCCAGCCGCATTAATGCGAAGATTGGAATGAACACGCACGCCCCACAAAAAAACCAACGCCGATCGGTCAGGATCGGCGTTGGTCAGTATAGCTTACAGGTCCGTGGCCGATCAAAGATCGGCCGCGGACCGAGAGGTTCAAGGTCATTCAGGCTTGATGTACGCTTCCAACTCACTCAGGAATTCGTACAGCGCCGTGCCGGTGTTGTGGACCGGGTCTTCGCCCTGGTGGATGAGCGTTACGTTGTTGCGCAGCGCTTTGAACACCAGGTCTTGCAGCGCCTCACGGTGCGGGCTCTTGGCGAGCCATTCGTGGTATTGGGCGCGGAAGTAGTCGTAACCGTCCGGGTGTTTTTCAAACCATTCCCACAGCGTTACTGGCGGGCCGAAGTGCGAGAGCACGTCGGTCACGCTGCACATCTCGCGCAGGTCGCGCGTCAGGCCGATCGGCTCGATCCAGATTCGCTGGCCGTCGTCCGTTTCCGCCGCATCGAGGAAGTGCTTGATTTTGAACATGCTTGGCTCCTGTGGTTAACTCGTTCAACCATATTCCTACCTATAAGACGTTGGAAACTTCGTGAAGTTTGATCGCAATGTCAGAATAACCCCGATGACCCTCAAGGATTCGCTGAGCTGGCTTGGGACTATTCGGGCAAAAGGCGGGCAGATCGGTTGTAAATGAGGATTACGACCAGCGAAATGCCGCTCAGGGCACACACCGCCAGCCACGCAGGGGAGAACGATTCCAAACTTCGGCCAGACGTATAATCGGAGTAGATGGAGATGGGTAAGGTTTGCCTGCCGGTGATGTCTCCGAGCACCATCACCGTTGCGCCGAATTCGCCGAGCGACCGGGCGAACGCCAGCAGTAATCCGCTCATAATGCCGCGCCGCGCGAGCGGGAGTGACACGTGCCAGAAGATCCGCAGCGGCCCCGCGCCCATGACGGTGGCGATGTCTTCCAGCTCGCGTTCGATCGATGCAAAGGCGGCCTTGGCGGGGAGGAAGAGTAAGGGAAACGACACCACCGCCGCCGCGATGACCGCGCCGCGCCAATCGAAGACGAGCCGCACGCCGAACCATGTATCAAGCCATCGGCCAACCAGTCCGTTCACGCCCAATAAAACGATGAGGAAATATCCGACCACCGTTGGCGGCAGTACCAGCGGCAGCGTGAGGATGGCCTCGATCACGCTTTTGCCGAAGAACGATTTGCGGGCGAAGAAGAACGCGAGCGGTATCGCGATCACAGCCGTCACCGCCGTGGCGACGAGCGAAATCTGCAGGGAGAGTCCTAGCGATCTCAGCAGGTCATTCATGCGGGGTGGATTCTAGCAGAGAATGGGAACGCGAAGGCGTTATGGCTTTGCCGGCTCCGCAGGCCGAGTCGTCGACTGCGTGGCCGGGGCTTCGGTTTGGAAGCCGTGTTGGCGGAACACCGCCAGCGCCTTGGGCGTTGCGAGGAAGTCGAGAAACTGTGTCGCGGCTGCCTGTTTCTTGCTCGCGGCGATCACCACGCCGGGGTAAACGATCGCGTCGTGCGAGTCGGCCGACGCGGTGGCGATGACCTTCACGCGAATGCCGGCCTGCTGCGCATCCGTCGCGTAGACGAAGCCCACGTCGACTTCGCCGCGCTCGACGTAATCGAGCACCTGCCGCACGTTCGCGCCGTTGATGATTTTGTTCGCCAGCGACAGCTCCATGCCGAGCGACTTGAGCGCCTGCACCGCGTACGCCCCCGCCGGCACGCTCTTGGGCTGGCCGACCGCGATTTTCTTCACGTCGCGGCGTTTGAGATCGGTGATCGTCGTCAGCTTCAGTTCCGACGCCGCCGGCACGATCATCACCAGTTCGTTGCGCACCACGATCCGCCGCGAACCGGGTGCGACGAGGTTCGCCTTCTCCAACTCGTCCACCTGCTCCGCCGCGGCGGAGATGAAACCGTCGATCGGGGCGCCGTTCTTGACCTGCGTCAGCAGCACGCCGCTGGCGCCGAAGGAAAACTCCACCTCTTCGCCGGTAAGTTTTTTGTACACGACGTTGGCGTCGATCAGCGCTTCCTTCATGCTGATGGCCGCCGCGATCGTAATCGTCTCGCCCCGGGCGGCTTGGCCGGCACTCAGTGAGGCGATCACCAGGATCGCAAGGATCATGAACTGAAGTGGCTTGGTCATGCCAATCTTATATCGCAACCGGCTGCGATCATCGATACGAAACACCACCAATTTCGCCTGAATTCGGTTGATCGAATGATTGCGGGTTGTATAGTCAGCAACTCAGGCATTCGGGAAAACACCTCTATCTTGTGGGAAGAGAATGAACGCAGCACACGCTCGGAATCCGGTCGTTCGTCCCCGTCGCTCGGCAGTCCTGATCGAATCACTCGAAGACCGTACGCTGTTTGCATCCGTCGCCGGCAGCGTGATCCGCGAGACGTGGACGAAAATCAGCGGCACGAGCACGTCGGTGATTCCGCTCACGACCACGCCGACCACCACGTCGGTCCTCACCACGCTCGAAACGCCCAGCAACGACGGCATCAATTACGGCGACCGCATTCGCGGATACCTCACCGCGCCCACCACCGGCAACTACGTCTTCTGGATCGCCGGCGACGACGGATCGGACTTTTATCTCGCCAAGGGAACCGATCCGGCAACTAAGACGCGCATCGCCTACGTCAACGGGTACGCCCACTCGCGGCAGTGGACGAAATTCGCGTCGCAGAAATCAGCGGCGATTTCTCTCGTGGCCGGGCAGAAGTATTACTTCGAAATTCTGCACAAGCAGAGCTACAGCGCCGCAAACCTAGCCGTCGGCTGGAGCAAGCCGGGACAGGTAACGACCGCGCCGAGCGAAGTCATCCCCGGCAGCGTGCTGAGTACGTACGACACCGTGGTGACACCGCCGACCACGAACCCGCCCACGTTCTCGCCGACTGCCACGCCGGAACTGAGCGTCCAGGTGAGCGCGGGAGCCGTCACGCTGCCGAGCGGCGCGACCGTGCAGGTGCAGGCCAAGACGCTTTCATTCGCCGCGCCGACGGTCGTTTCCACCACGTACACCGGCACGATTCCGAATGACTGGAGCGCCTCGCTCACGCCCGGCAAGGTCTGGTCGAACGTGATCACGCCCGCGCCGAAAGTCGACACGCTGCTCCTCGGCGGGCTGTACAAGGCGATCATTCCCAGTTCGATCGTTGTAAAAAACGCCGCCGGCACGGTGACGTATGTGGAAGGCGTCGACTATGTGGTGAATCCCGATTGGGGCCAAGTCGCCAACCTCAACGGCCGGCTCGGCACGCCGGGTTCGGCCAACGTCGTCGTCTCCTACCGCTATGTGCAGCAGCGGCTCGATCTGATCCAGGTGGGCGCGGACGGCGTGCCGGTGATCAAGAAAGGGACCAGCGCCGTCGTCGTCCCCAATCTGCCGACGGCCGATGCAGGCTTCAAGGCGCTCGCCGGGATTTATGTCTACACGATGGACGGCGCGCGGGATGCAAACTTCACCATTCGCGCGAGTGAGTTCTTCTCGATCAACCCGGCCGCGCCGGTGCAGCCGATCAATCCGACAGGCGTCGCCAAAACGCTGGCCAAGCTGAAGGCAGGCGGCTCGGTCAACATCGCCGAGTTCGGCGACAGCATCACCCTCGGCGCCGAAGCCGGCCAGTGGTGGAGCGACCGATCGAAAACCTATACCGGCAAAGTCATCGCTGGACTGAAGACGAAATACCCATCGGCCACCATCACCGAAACGCCCGCGTACCAAGGCAGCCTCTCCGCCACCGACGCCGGCGCGGCGACGCTCTTCACGAACAACGTCCTCAACGCCGCCAAGCCGGTGGATCTGGTGATCATCGCGCTAGGGATGAACGACGCCGGCGTAGACGCGAGCGGCAACATCGATACGTCCGCCTTCAGCAACGCGATCACCAGCTTCGTCACACAAGCCAAGGCCAAGGGAATTGAAGTACTTCTGGTGAGCCCGATCCAGTCGAACCCGTTCCTGGACGCCCTCAGCGCTAAGGCCCCGCGATCGGCGATTTCTGCCGCACTCAAAACCATCGCCAACACGCAAAGCGTCGCGATGGCAGACGTCTACACCGAGTGGATGAACCAGGCGAGCCTCGGCATCCCGCCGTACTCGCAGTTGCACAACTGGATCAACCACCCCGGCGTGAACGGGCACACGCTGTACGCGAATACGATTCTGCGGTTGTTCTAGGCGGGGGGGCGATCAAACAACCGGCTGACGCTGCACCGGCGCTGCCTGCGCCACCGGCACCGCGGCCGACCACTGCTCGTAGCGCTCCAGCGACGTCGGCGCGATCGTTCCCTTGTTCGTCTTGCGGCCGAGCGTGAATTTCGCTTTCCGCGTCTTCCCCAAGAGCTTCTTGCCCGTCACATCGATGCGCACGTTTTCGCGCGGAAGCAGCCGCAGGTCTTTCCCTTTGTCGCGCACCAGGATCGCCAGGTCGGGAAGCAGCCTTCCTTTCCAGCGCTGGTAGCTGTTGAACCCCTTGATTTGAAACTCAATGGCAGTCGGATCGCTGTTGAGTTTCGCTTTGGCGACCGATTTGATCGTGCCGTCGAGCCACTGAACCATTTGCTTGGACGGCCGCAGCGCCGCCACCGCGGCGAATTCGCCGTAACGCACCAGCCGATAAACGCCCCACCCGATTTGAGCGATCGACATGATCGGCAGCATCGTGTTCGGATTAGATCCCGGCCGGGACAGGATCAGGTAGCTGATCCACCCGTTCCACAGGCCCACCAGGATGAGTGCGATGCCGTCAAAGATCATTCCCATCGGCGACGGCCGAACGGCGATCCAGACGCCCACGCCGATGAGCATCGCGCCGATCATCAGGAGGACAATGTTGATCAGCGAGTAGCGCATCGACGCACTGGCCAGCAGAACGCAGAGCGCACCCCAGAAGATGTCGCCGATGCCCGATCGTCGCAAAAACTTCTGATTGACGCGGTAGTCGGCCGCCTGTTGCAGCAGGTGCGCGTTCTCGCGCGTGGGCTCGGGCACTTCATCGCCCGACAGCGAGATGTAGCCCAGCACAGGCGCGTTGGCGGTTGCGTTTAATGGTTCGGATTCGGACATGTTCACCCCAAGGTAGAAAGAGGCTGAAACATAGCCGGAGGGCGCCGGGCGTTCAAATTCTCAGGCAACTTACGACGCGTGCGGCGTCGGCAGCGACTTGCATATCTGAACCGTCGATTTGCTCTTGTTCAGCGTGTAGAAATGCAGCCCGTCCACGCCGTGCGCGATCAAGTCGCGGCACTGCTCGGCGGCGTAATCGATACCGGCTTGATGCACGGCCTCCGCGTCGGATTCGATCGACTCGAGCTTCAGCAGCAGCGGCTGGGGAATTTTCGCGCCACACATGCTCACAAATCGCTTGATCTGCGCCACGTTGCTGATCGGCATAATGCCGGCCACGATCGGCACCTTGATGCCCATCGCCCGGGCCGCGTCGCGGAAGCGGTAGAAGTCGGCGTTGTCGAAGAACAACTGCGTGACGATGAAGTTCGCGCCGTTGTCGACCTTCAGCTTGAGCATCTCCAAATCGCGAATCTTATTCAGACACTGCGGATGCCCTTCCGGATAGCCCGCCACGCCGATGGAAAAATCATGCCGGCCGCGGACGAATTTGACGAGATCGCTCGCGAAACCAAACCCGCCCTGCGTGGCGACGAACTGCGTCTGCCCTGCCGGCGGATCACCGCGGAGCGCGAGCACGTTGCGCACGCCGGCGTTCCAGATGTCGTCAAGAATCGCGCCGATCTCATCGGCCGTGTGCCCGACGCAGGTGAGATGCGCCATCGAGCGGATGCCGTGCTCTTTTTGAATGCGTTCGACGAGTTCCACCGTCTTGGCCCGCGTGCTTCCGCCGGCGCCGTAGGTGACCGAGACGTAGCTGGGATTGATCGGCTTGAGCTCACCGATGACCTGCAGAAGCGCGGTCCACCCGGCATCGGTTTTAGGCGGAAAGAATTCGAACGAGATCAGCGGCTTGCCGGGCGTGAGGAGCTCGCGGATGTGCATAAGGTCACCTGTACCTGAACTCTACCCCACGTTTATTCATCCGTCAATCCGGATGAACGGCTAGGATCTTGCTTCAATGCGCCACACTCCCGATTCTAAGGGGAAATGCAGAGAAAATACCGCCTGGCGGTTGAAGGAGAGCCATCGGTCGGACAATTGACCATTGGTATAAACCGGCTGTCCGCTGATTTCGATGTGGTCGATCGCCCGCGACCACCGGGCGAAAATGTCTCGTCGGATTTTGAGCGCTGCGGAAGTTCCTCGCGGCACTTCCAGGTCGATCGCGTACAAATTTTCCTCGGCCGTGACGCTCAGCGAAATCTTTCCGGAGGCGCTTGGGACGACGATCTTGAACCGCCGCAACGTGCCGAGATTGGGTCGCACCAGAAACGTCCCGCCGGGTTCCAGCGGCCCGATACCGGCGATGTGCTGGCCGATCATTGTGAGCGGCCAACCACCCCAGCCGTGGTTCGAGCGCTCGCCGAAACTCTCCGGCAGCGTCGAATAGTCCGACGCGATCTCGGCGGCGTACCTTTTCTTGATTCGAGCGACGGCGTCATCAACGTGCCCCATTCGCACCAGCGCGACGATGACAAACTTTTCCATATAAATACTCGCACGCGGTTCGGCTCTAAACAGCGTGAGAAGCGCCGGCCATTTGTCTCGGTCGGCGAGGCCGGCGTGAATCGCCAGCGCGTTGCCGCGCTCATCCGGCGTGCCGGCGTGGTCCGGTGAGGCGTAGTGTTCACCCCGCCAGAAAATTCGATCGAAACCAGACTGGATCGCTCGTGCCCGCGCGGTTAACACTTTGGTATCTTGTTCAAGCGACGCGCCCATGTACCCAGCCGCTTCGAGCGCAAGCTTCAACCACGCATTATCCATCAGCCGCCAATCCTGATTGTCGCCCCAGTCGTACCAGTTCTGCGTACCGCTGCCCCACTCAACCTTGGCCGGGCCGCGGTGCTGCACGAGTTCAATCGGATCGACGTGCCAGTGGTTGAGCAGGTAATCGCGCACGTGCGGGAAGGCGTAGGCGATCGTCTCGGTGTCACCGGTGTTCCAGTAGTACTCCCAAAGCCCAACGATAGTCGCCAGTGAAATGGCCGCGTGCTCGCGGAACGTGCCGCGCCATCGGCCTGTAGGCACGGCACCCCAGAGAATGCCGTCAGGAGTTCTCCAGTCGATGAACTCGCGGAACATTTTGCGGCTGAGCGCATCAGCACGCCGATCAAACGCATAAAACGTCTGCTCCATCATCGGCATCGCGTCGTTCGGCCACTGGCTGCGCTCGCGGTCGGGGCAATCCATGTAGTTGTCGCGCATGCAGAGGTACGTGCTGCGGGCGGATTTTTTCCAGAGGAGGTTGAGGGCCTCGTCGTCGCAGTCGAATTCGCCGGCGAAATCGGTGTCGTAGCCGGTTTCGCGGTAGCGGAGGTCGAGCACCTGTACGCCGGGCGGGAAGGTGTAGGTGACGAAGTGGCCGTTGCCCCAGGCGGGGATTTCGAACGCCTGCTCTCCATCGCGAGTGATGTACTCGGTGGTTTTCCAGTCACGCTCGATGTGAACGGTGATCTTCAAACCGTCCGGGGCCGTGATGCGGAAGTACGGGTAGACCTGAAGGTTGGCGGGCAGCGCGGCGCGGATCGTGCGATCGACGGAATGGTCGGCGGTGGATGCACTGTCTAAATCGAACGAGGGATACTCGTGCAACGCCGAATCGCGCCAGAACGGGATCGGCCGATCGACAAGCCCGCCCCACGGCTCGCACGGCGGCGTGCCCTTCTCCTCGGCGGGCGGCCACTCGCGATCATCGTAATCCGATTCCATCCACGCCGGCTCGTCGAGGCGGGCGTCGAAGTGAACGTCCCACTCCGACAGAATCACCTTGCCGTTGTAGGGCTTGATCGTGCTCGGCAGAAACGCCGGATGCCGGCTGACGCGCCAGTGTTTGCCCGTGCCGATCGCGCGTCCGTCCAAATCCGCCGATAGCATCAACCCGCCTTGGCCGCTGGAGAGGTGCGACGAACCATCAACGCCCCAGTACCACACCAACAGCGCCAGCGTGTTTTCACCGGCGCGTAGATGCGGTGCAAGATCGAGTTCGTCGACGTACGTGTCGCGCGGCGTCGGTCCGCGCTTCAGGCCGCCTTCGCGCACCACCAGCGTGCCGTTCACCCACAGCCAGTACTTGGAGTCGACCGCAATCCGCGTCATCGCCCGCGACGGCAAGGCATTGAGCGTGAAGGTATGCCGACACCGCAGCCACGTGTTAGGCGTGCACTCGCCGGCGTGCCAGATCCATTTCGCGTCGGTCGAACTCATGCTGCGTACGTTAACCGCGAGGGAATCAGAATCGAACCCCGCCGCGTTCCTGTGGAATTTGAGAAGTCCCGAAAAGGCCGTCATTCTGAGCGTACTCGCGAAGGATCTGCGTCAACCGTCGATCGATGCCAGATCCTTCGCGAGTACGCTCAGGATGACATCGCCCCGCAAGTCGCGGACGATTGACTTCTTAGACACCCTCTGAGGATGCCAGGCCTTTGATTTTGATCCCTTAATGACTTCCCTCGCCCGGCGTACCGGGAGGGACAAAAAAACGTCTCAAACGTGACACACACAAAATGATGAATCCGGAAAAATAATCGTGATTATTCGCAGGCCGCGTGGGATTTGTGCGTCGGCGGTGCGCGGCCGCCTCGTCAAATGCGCACCGCCGCCAGTGGTTATAGATGCGGGTCATTGTGCCCGCGTCGATCGTTGCGAGTCGTTGGCGCGGCGGTCGCTCTTTGACAAGTGAATAGATCGAGTAGGTTCGGAAGGGTCCGACCTGAACCCGTCACTAACCGGCACTTTCCGTCACTAGACGTCACTAAACGTCACTCGACGACACTTCGGTTTTCCGGCCAACGCTCGGCCGGGCCGAGGGTTACGCGGTTGGGACGACGGCCGAGTGATTTTCTGCCGTAGGGTGGGGTTCATCCCCACCATCGAATGGAAGACGGTGGGATGAACCCCACCCTACAGGACTGCGCGTCGTTGGCGTGGCGGTCGCTCTTTGACGAGTGAATAGTTCGACAAGGCGCACCCGATGGACACAAATGCGCACCTTGGCGCACCTTTTCGCACCTAAACGCACCTTGGCGCACCTGGTCGAAAATCGTCAACGCCCGGCCCGGCCAAGCTTTACGCGGCCGGGCGGTAGGATTTGATGATTTCTCGCCGGTCACGCAACAAAAAAGGGCGTCGCATGCTTTCGCACGCGACGCCCAGTTCAAAACTTTCTTACACCGATCCGCAGCGATTAGTACGTGAAGTACGCATCGATGCCGAAGGTGGCTTGGCCGTAGTCCGAACCGGCGTCGAACGTGCGTTCGCCGGCGTAGTCATAGCGAACTTCCGGGCGGATCTTCAGGTTCGATCCGATCGAATCGTTCGGCATGGGGGTGATCGTCACGCCGAGGGTGACTTCATACACGTTGGTGTCGAAGCCGCGGTAGCCGTCGGTGTCGTTGAAGATTTCTGCACGAGCCGTGCCGGAAATCATCGAGCTGAACACGTACGTGCCGTAACCGGCCACGCCGTACCACTGGGCTCCGTCGTCACCGTTTGCAGCGCCTTTGGCCTGGTAGCCGTAGTCGGCGTTGATGGCGACCGACAGCTGATCGGCCAGCTTCTGCGTGTAGATCACGTCGATGACCGTACGCCAGTTGCTGTTGTCGTTCGGAGCGTCGGGGCCGACGATGAAGTTCACGGTCAAGCCGGACTTGTCGTTGATGTTCCAGACGACCTGGCCGGTGGCATCGATCGTGTCGTTGTCATCGGTGTCGGTCACGTCCCAGCCGCGGGTGAGGCCGGCGGTTACCGTCCACTCGGGGTTTATGACGTACTTGGCGAGCACGCCGCTGTTGGTGAACGGAATCGCGAACCCGAACATGAAGCTGTGCGAGTAGAGCGCGTTGGTGGTCGGGTTGATGGTTTCGTACCCGAGGAGCGTGTTGAACTTACCGGCGCGGATCAAGAGGCCGTTGCCGACCGGAACCGCGACGTCGACGTAGAACTGGTTCAGGTCGATCTGCTCGTCCGGGCCGACGTTTTCGCCGGGGCGGACGTAGTACAAGCCGTGCTCGTTGGTGATGTTGCGCGAGTGAATCAGGCGAGAGTCGCCGCCGTAGATGGCTTCAATGCGACCGCCGACGTCGAACTTGCCCTTTGAGGGGTCGACGAGGCGTTCGAGATAGAGGTCGATCTGGTTGAGCGTGAGGTCCTGGTTTTCGAAGTCGAACACGCGTCCGCCGATGACGTTGCCGGCGGGGTTGTTGTCGGCGATCGTCCAGGAGGCTTCAACGTGGCCGCCGATGGTGATGCCCGCATCGTCCATCATTTTGCCGGCGCCGATGCGGTCCATGAGCTGACCGAGGGGTCGCTTGGCCGGTGCGTCATCCATCATTTGCGGGCTCAGCGAGAGACTGCTGCTCGACTCCGCACGAACCACGCCGCAGGCCGCGAGCAACGCCGCTGCAACTGCGCTGGCCATCCGTTTCCGATTCGACATAACAAGGCTCCTTCCCAAAAGGGATGTAAGGTCACAAACGTGCGAACGCCAGACTTGCCACAACAACGTCAGGGGTTGCTCGCTGTGAGCACGAGATCAATTTTCAATTCAGTACTTCCGCCGTGTATCCGCCGTACTGCCTGGGTTGCTGTGTGATCTGCAAACCTCAGGTAAATCAAACTTCGGCAAACGCCTGTGCAAAAGTTGAGCAGAACACGGTTTGTTGCGGGAGGGTTCAGTGCTGTAAACCACATAATGATCGGACATTCGCGTGCGGCGGGGTCAAAAACCGCGATATTATTGGTTCACTGCTTGTGCGCGGACGTGCGAGGATCGGCTCGGCTGCGTCGCGAATCACGGCTGATCCGACTATAATTCGCTCACCAAGACTGGAGTTTGACGTAACCATGGCGAAAGTTTGGCAACAACCCCTTCCGGAGATCTACCGGCAACTGTCCGATCCTGAGCTGCGCGTGCGGATTCAGTCGGCTAAAGACACGCTCGGCAAGCGGCTGGCGATGCTGGGCC
>Ga0268266_10001480_pt1 | contig 27860 bp, 25 predicted proteins | sample KBSS13metaG_FD_190356 | JGI IMG/M metagenome (GOLD analysis project Ga0268266, IMG submission 190356) | Switchgrass rhizosphere microbial communities from Kellogg Biological Station, Michigan, USA - KBS S1-3 metaG (SPAdes) (version 2) | ecosystem: Host-associated > Plants > Roots > Rhizosphere... | reverse complement strand
GACCGCTCCCGCTTCTCGCTCAACGATGACGACATCGTCGCGTTGGCACGCCAGGCGCTCATCATCGAGGAGCACTACAAGAAGCCGATGGACATCGAGTGGGGCAAGGACGGCTCCACCGGGCAGATCTACATCCTCCAGGCGCGTCCGGAAACGGTTCAAAGCCGCGCGGGACGCACGATACAGCGCTTTTCGTTGAAGTCCTCGCCGTCACGGGTGCTCGCTTGCGGCCGCAGCATCGGCCAGCGTATCGGGTCGGGCCCTGCACGTGTCATTCGCGATGTCAGCGAGATGGCCCGTGTGCAGGCGGGTGATGTGCTCGTAGCTGACATGACGGATCCCGACTGGGAGCCTGTCATGAAGCGCGCGTCGGCGATCGTGACCAACCGCGGCGGCCGCACCTGTCACGCGGCAATCATCGCGCGGGAACTCGGCATCGCTGCGGTTGTGGGCTGCGGGGATGCGACGCAAACCATCCGCGAAGGCCAGGAAGTGACGATCTCCTGCGCCGAAGGTGACACGGGCTACGTCTACGAGGGGCTGCTGGAGTACGAGCGCAAGCAGATTGAGCTCGACTCGCTGCCGAAGATACCCGTCAAGATCATGATGAATGTAGGCAATCCGGACCGGGCGTTCGATTTCGCCAGCATTCCGCATTGCGGTGTCGGACTCGCGCGCCTGGAATTCATCATCAACCGCATGATCGGCGTGCATCCGCGTGCGCTGCTGGAGTTCGACCGGCTCGACAGCGAATTGAAGGACCAGATCCGCGAACAGATGGCCGGTTACGCGGACCCTGTTTCCTTCTATGTCGAGAAACTCTCCGAAGGTATCGCGCAGATCGCCGCGGCTTTTGCACCGGAGCCGGTCATTGTGCGGCTCTCCGATTTCAAGTCGAACGAGTATGCCAATCTCATCGGTGGCACGCGTTATGAGCCCCACGAAGAAAACCCGATGCTCGGGTTTCGGGGTGCCTCGCGCTACGTGGATGAGACCTTCCGTCCCTGCTTCGAGCTCGAATGCCGCGCGCTGAAGAAGGTGCGCGAGACGATGGGCTTGAAGAACGTGCAGATCATGGTGCCCTTCGTGCGTACGCTGAAGGAAGGGCAACAGGTGATCGAGCTGTTGGCCCAGAACGGGTTGCGGCGCGGGGTCGATGACCTGAAGATCATCATGATGTGCGAGCTGCCGACCAACGCGCTGCTCGCGGAGGAGTATCTCGAGCACTTCGATGGCATGTCGATCGGCTCCAATGACATGACACAGCTCACGCTCGGGTTGGATCGCGACTCGTCCATCGTGGCGAAGCTGTTCGATGAGCGCGATGCGGCAGTGAAAAAGATGCTGGCAATGGCGATCACGGCCTGCAAGAAGAAAGGCAAATACGTGGGGATCTGCGGCCAGGGGCCGTCCGATCACCCGGACCTGGCGCGCTGGCTGCTCGAGCAGGGGATTGAGAGTATGTCGCTCAATCCGGATACGGTGGTCGAGACGTGGTTGTTTCTAGCGCAAAAGTGATGCGCTGGTGCGCGACTCTCACATGGGTGGCCCGCCCCCCGCGGGGCCGCCGGGCGCGTCAGCGGCGGCCGGAGTACGCCGGCGCGAACAGCCTCGCGCGGTAGTGCTGCAGCTCCCGGATCGACTCCATGATGTCGGCGTGCGCGAGGTGGGTACCCTGCTTCGTGAACCCTTCCAGGACCCCCGGCGCCCAACGCCGCGCGAGCTCTTTCAGCGTGCTGACATCCAGGTTCCGGTAGTGAAAGAAGCGCTCGAGCTTCGGCATATGCCGCGCCAGGAAACGACGATCCTGGCAAATGCTGTTGCCGCAAATCGGTGAAGCGCCGGGCGCCACCAGCGGCGCCAGAAACTCCAGCGTGCGCGCTTCCGCTTCAGCAGTCGTGACCTTGCTTGCCCGCACCCGCGCGAGCAAACCCGACGAGCCATGTTGTTTCTGGTTCCAGTCGTCCATGCCCGCCAGCACTGCCTCGGTCTGATGGACCGCAATGACCGGACCTTCCGCAATGACGCCCAGCTCTTTGTCGGTCACGACGGTCGCGATTTCGATGATGGCGTCGGAATCGGGCTTCAGGCCCGTCATCTCGAGATCGATCCAGATCAGATGGTCTGCGCTAGGCATATTGTGAGTATCGTGAGCCCGGGGTGTGTGGTCTGCGCCGGCCTGTAATGGTAGCGTCGCGGGGGTCGCGTATGAGTTTACCAGACGCCCCACGGCCTTATGAATGACGAATGACACCTTCGAAGCCCGCGTGACGGCCACTTTCGGCCGGCACCTGCTGGTGCGGACCGCCTCCGGGCAGGAGCTCCGCGCGCGCCCGTTCGGGCGTGGGCTCAACGTGGTTTGCGGGGACAACGTCCACTGCCGCCCGGACCCGCACCACGACGAAGTGCACGTTCTCGAGGTGATTCCACGACGCACGGCCCTTTATCGCTCGAATTTGCGTGGTGTGACCGAGCCGGTGGTCGCGAACCTCACGCGGCTGCTCGTGGTGCTCGCGCCGATGCCGGCGCCGGATCTCTTCGTTGTTGACCGGTATCTGGCGGCTGCCGCCTCCGGCGGGATCTCAGGAACGCTGGTCGTCAACAAGACGGAACTGGGTCTCACCGACGAGTTGCGATCGCAGCTCGAAAGGTTCGAAAAAGCGGGGTACCCGTGGATCCCCTGCTCGGTTCGCGGCGGTATCGGCATCGACAACCTCCTGGAGACGTGCGCCGGCCAGGTCACCGCGTTGGTCGGTCAGTCGGGCGTGGGGAAATCCTCCGTCGTCAAATGGCTCATTCCGAACGCCGAAGTTGAAACGGGGACGTTGGTTCGGGAGGAGGAAGGACGTCACACCACGACGGCCTCGCGGATGTTCGATCTGCCGCGCGGTGGGCACCTGATCGACTCACCGGGCGTGCGGGACTTCGCGCCTGCTGTTGATCGGCTGGACAGCCGGAGCCTGGGGTTCGTGGAGGTCGAGCGGCTGGCGCCCGGGTGTCGGTTTGCGGATTGCCGGCATATGCGGGAGCCGGCGTGTGCTGTCAGGGAGGCCATCGAGAGTGGCGGGATGGATCCGCGACGGTACGAAAGTTATCGGCGCTTGCGGCGGTTGTATGAGGAGTTGATGGCCGCTCGTGGACCAGAGCGGCGACGGTAAGTTAGATGCGCGCCGCATTCGCATGGAATGGCGCTGGGTCGCGGCGCGCTGCGGGAGCGATGCGGTCGCGCTGGGTCTCGGCACGGCGCTGAGTGCCCGAGGAAGCGACGCGTCGGCGATGGGTCTCGGCGGCGGCCAGGCGCTGGGTCGCGGTGCTCAATACCGCGTTAGGTGACGGACTGGCGTCCGCTTAGTGCGTGGGCGAGCGTGCCGCCGTCCACGTATTCGAGCTCGCCGCCGATCGGGACACCGTGGGCGATGCGGCTGGCGCGGATGCCGCGCTTCGTCGCAAGCTCGCCGAGGAAATGCGCGGTGGCCTCGCCCTCCACCGTCGGGTTCGTGGCGAGGATGACCTCACGCACTGCGCCCTCATTGAGGATCGCTTCCAACTCGCGAACGCCGAGTTGCTCAGGGCCGATGCCGTCGAGGGGCGAGAGATGCCCCATCAACACGAAATATCGCCCGCGGTAGCTGCCAGACATCTCGACCGCAACCACGTCCGCCGGCGACTCGACCACACAAAGCAGCGACGCATCGCGCTGAGGCGCCGCGCACGTCGAACACAACTCATCTTCGGTAAGCATCCGGCAGCGCCGGCAACGCACGACGGAATCCAACGCCGCGTCAATCGCACCCGACAAAGCACGCGCCCCCGAGCGCCCCTCCTGAAGGAGATGGAACGCCATGCGCTGGGCAGTCTTGGGGCCGACGCCCGGCAAGGCCCGCAAGGCGTCGATGAGTTGGGTGAGTCGTTGCGAGTGTTTCATCGTGGCGGGCTATCGCGTCCGTTCCCTGCTGTGCAGGCCGCAAAAACCGCGTTTTTTGCGCGGGGCGCGTAGCCGCCGGCAACGGAGCCAATGTCCGAAAAACGCCTGTCCGAAAAACGCCGGCCCCCTTGGGCCGAAAGCCGTTTTTCCAATTAAAAAGGTAGCTTCATCCCAGGAGGCAGTTGCAGACCGGCGGTCAGGCTCGACATCTTTTCCTGCACCCGTTGCTCCACCTTGTGTACGGCATCGTTGGTGGCAGCAGCGATGAGGTCCTCGAGCATCTCGCGATCCTCGTTCACCACGGCCGGCTCGATCTGCACACGCTTGACCTCGTGCTTGCCGGTCATCGTGACCTTGACCATGCCGCCGCCCGACTCACCGATGACTTCGATAGTGGCGATTTCCGCCTGGGCCTTCTGCATGTTGGCCTGCATGGCCTGGGCCTGCTTCATCAGGTTGTTGATGTTACCGCGCATGAAAGGACTGGCTCCTGGTGAGATTGCCTGAAAACGATACGATTACTTTACCGGGCGCACGGTATCGGGCAACAGCGTCGCGCCAAAGCGTTCCCGCAAGCCCTGTACACCGGGTTCGGTCTCGAATGACTGCCGCGCGGCCTCCAACTCCTGTTGCGAGACGCGCTGCTCGGCCTGAGCGGGCGTCTCGACCTCGCCCGTCGCCATTGTGATTTCCACCCGCACCGTCTCGCCGTAGAAGCGCGAGAGCGCCTGGGCGAGCTTTTCGTCTTGCGAGGACGTCCGGACGAACTTCACTCGCGGGTCGAGCGCCAGGCGCACCAAGCTGCCCTGACGCCCTAAGAGCACACAGTGGCTCGCTAGTTGGCGCGGGGACCCTTGGAGGTCCAATTGGTTAAGGATATCGCCCCAGGAGGCGTCTCTGGAGCCGTTGGGGGCGCCCTGCCCGGACGCCGCCGGGGCACCGTTTGCTCCCGGCCCCGAACCGTCTTGCAAACCACCGTTGCCAGCGCTCGCGCCACCGTGGGGCATCGCTCCACCGGCAGCGCCAGGCGCGGTGCCGGACATCGATGCTCCGCCAGCTGCGCCACTGCCAGGCGCGGCACCGTACGTCGACGCTCCGCCGCCACTTGCGCCGCCATGAGGCGCTCCACCGCCCGCGGCACCTCCGGACGCGCCGCCGTAGGTCGACGCTCCGCTGGTCGCGACACTTCGGCCGGCGGCGGCAGCTTGAGCGGCGGCTCGGGCAGCGGCGGCACCGCTTGCGCCGGCTTGGGCCGCGGCCCGGGCTGCGGCGGCCCCACCGCCACTGCTCGCGCTGCTGAGGCTGGGCGCCGGGGCGCCGGCATGGGCAGCCGCCTGGGCAGCGGCGACGCCACTCCGGACGACCGCCCCTGCCGCGGGGGCGGCAGCCTGGGCGAACGTCGCGTCGTTAGTCGGGCGGAAGGCAACCATTCGCAGCAGCGTCATTTCAAAGCCGGTGCGCGGATCAGGCGCCAAGGCCAAGTCGCGCCGGCCAATAATCGCCGTCTGATAGTAGAGTTGGAGGTCCTCCGGTGAGAACGCCTTCGCCAATCCCTCCAGCAACTCCGGCGCGTACAGATCGTCGCCTTCGAAATCGCTCACGGTCTGCTTCATCGCCACCCGGACGAGCAACCCCGCGAGCTCATCGAGGACTTGCGCATAGTCCGGCGCAAATTCCTCCAGCGAGCGAGCGCACTTGACGAGCTCCGGCACATTCATTGAGGCGAGCAGTTCCGCGAGACGCTCAACATGGTCGCGCGAAATCGTGCCCAGCATGGCGCGCGCCTCTTCCTCGCCCGCCTTGCCGCCACCGAAAGCAATGAGCTGATCGAGCAGCGACAGACCATCACGCATGCTTCCGTCAGCCGCTTGCGCAACCAACCGCAATCCCGCGGGCTCAAACGGCACGCCTTCCTTCTCCAGCAGTGCCTTCATGTGCTCGGCAATCTGCCCTACCGGCATGCGCTTCAGGTTGAACTGCAGGCAGCGTGACAACACCGTCACAGGCAGCTTCTGCGGATCCGTCGTCGCCAGAAGGAATTTCACGTGCGGAGGCGGCTCTTCGAGCGTCTTCAACAGCGCGTTGAACGAGTGGGTCGAGAGCATGTGCACCTCGTCGATGAGGTACACCTTGTAGCGACCGCGAGTCGGGGCGTACTGCACGTTGTCGAGCAGCTCGCGCGTGTCATCGACTTTGGTTCGCGAGGCGGCGTCGACTTCAATCAGGTCTACAAAACGACCACTGTCGATCTCGACGCACGCCGAGCACACGCCACACGGCTCAGGCGTAACACCCTTCTCGCAGTTCAAACATTTGGCAAAGATGCGCGCGATCGTGGTCTTGCCGACGCCACGCGTGCCCGTGAACAGGAACGCATGGTGCACGCGACCCGTCTCGAGGGCGTTCACCAAGGCCCGACGGACATGCTCCTGTCCAACGAGCTCTGCAAATTTCTTGGGGCGCCATTTACGCGCCAGCGCGGTGTAGCTCATGAAGTGAACCCTACAGGAGCGCGAAAGACTGCTGCCCGTCTTCCTCGGGAGGTAGCCCGCACCAGCTCTGGCTCCGGCACCCGACATCGCCGCTGCCGCTGCTGCCTTCCGGCCCTGACGGGATTCACGACTAGTCGTCGCGGAGAAGCCGATGCGAGCCACCATAGACTGGCCCGGGACGGATGCAGCGACGGATGAGGCTGGTGGGCTTCGACCGGGGCGCTCAGGTCAAAATAAATGGCCAAAATCAGCGACCTACCGTAACAGAGCCGAGTCCCCGACGATCCCCTCACAACCCCCCACAGGGGGCTTTTGGCCGGCATTGCTGCCTGGCCCACCCCGCGTGCGGCCCGCGATCCTACCACATCGACGAGCGCTCAATTTCGCGAGTTCCCGGCGGGCCGACGTACCCTATTTAGGGGCGCTTCGCGAAAATGCTAACCCCCTTTTGCCCTTTGTTTCGCTTAAGGCTATGAGGGTAGGCGTCATTGAACCCACCACCGCAGTTGATGAATGACCAGTACGGGAGAGAGTGACGAGTCTTTGCTCGGACGCTACGCGCGCGGCGACGCGAACGCGTTCGAGGTGCTTTACCGTCGCCACGAGATGCGGACGTGGCGCTATCTCGAGCGCAATGTCGGCAACCGGGCGACGGCTGACGAACTGATGCAGGAAGTATGGTTCGCAGTCGCAACGAACGCCGCACGCTACGAGCCGACCGCGCAATTCACGACCTGGCTGTTCAGGATTGCGCACAACCGGATGATCGACTCCTTCCGGACTCGGCGGCCGCACACGAGCTTGGAGACGATCGGGTACGAAGCCGACGCGGTGGTCCAGCAGTTGACAACGGACCCCAGCGTCGGGCCGCTAGCCGCCGTGGTGGCCCGCGACGAGGCCACCGCGCTGAATCAAGCCGTTGCTCAATTGCCACCGGAGCAACGTGAAGCATTTCTTTTGCAAATGGAGGGTGACCTAAGCGTCGAGGAAATCGCCGCGATTACCAACAGCAGTTTCGAGACGACCAAGAGCCGCTTGCGCTACGCACGGACGAAGTTGCGCGAACTGCTCATTGAATACGCATGAACGACGTGCCACCTAGCCAAGAGCCTTCAGACGACGACATCGATACGTTGTATCGGCGGGCGTCGGCTCTCGACCCAAGCCGCCCGAGTGCTGGGGTTAGTCGCGCAATCCTCGCCCATGCCGCGCAGGTGTCGGCGGATCGGGTCCCGCCACGCGATTCCGCGAGCACCAAGGTCATGCAGGCCAGGACGCGACGCACCTGGTGGCGACCGGCCGTTTTCGGGACCTTGGCAGCCGCCGTCCTCGCCGGCTTGTTTGTACTGCCGAATGTGCGGACGTCATACCTCGCCCCGAAGACGTACGCCCCAGCAGTGCATCAAGAGGCCCTCTCTACGCCTACTGCGCCGTCGCCAAGCTCGCCCCAATCGTCGCTGGCGAATGCACCAACATCGCCGATCTCGGCGCCCTCCTCGGCGGCGGCGTCGGCCGCAGCGCCATCACCCGCGCCAGCGTCATTGGCCGAAGCCGTCTCACCACAAACGGACGCTGCACCAGCCGCGGGTGCTGCACTACGCGCGCCAGGAGCGTCCACTGCGGCCGTTGAATCGCCACCGTCGCCAGACGAGGCGACATCAGCGCGGGCAACCGAGTCGTATGCGGCCGCGCCGCCCCGCACGGACACGACCTTCGCACGGTCTACCGCTGCAACACCCGCACCCGCTCCTGCGCCCGTGCCGCCGGCCGCACCAGCGGCGCGCGACAAGCAGTCGCCGACGGAGGCGCTCGCGTCGAGAGCGGCCGGCCAATTGGCCGCGCCATCGGACGCTGCCAAAGCAGCGCCGACGGCAAAAGCAAGCCGAAAATCAAAGGCCAACGAGCCCGCAACCAACAGCCAGCAGTCGGCGGCGGCTGACGCCAAAGGTCTGCAGCCACCCCTTGTCGACATAACCGTCACCGCCCAGCGCCGAACTCAGAATGACATGGCGACACCAAGTCCGGTTGCTTCGGTCGCTGCGGATTCCCTTGCGGAAGTGACCTCGGTTGCGCCACCGGACATTGTGTTCAGCTCTCCGGCAAGACTGCATCTGGCCGCCGAGAGAGGAGATTTGAAAACACTACAAGCCGCGCTCGACCAACTGACCGACATCAACTCTCGCGACGAGTCCGGCCGCACAGCACTACTGCTGGCAACACTGCATGGACAAACCAAAGCAGTGAGGGCGCTCCTCGCACACGGAGCCGACCCGAACATCGCGGACGCAAACGGCATGACACCCCTGCAAGCCGCGACGAGCGGCGGCAAGTCAGCCATCATCGACGCGCTGAAAGGCGCCGGCGCGCACTGACGCCGAGCCCGAGCTGACATCAGGCGGCCACACAACCGCGCTTCGACGCCGCCGCTCTCGGCGTCTATGCCCTGCCCCTGCCCCGCTTCGGCATCTTCGATGAGGATTCGAACAACTAAAGAGAGCGACGCCGGGCCGCAGGATCGGCGACGACGCTCGAGCGTCGCCGATCTTCACCGCATGACCGAGGCCAGCTCGAGATAGCGACAGAATGCGTTGGCCATTTCCATCTGCTCCGGGGTGCGGCATTCGGCCTCGAAGATGGCCGGTGAGCTTACGAGAATACAAATACAGCGGGCGCGGGATACCGCAACATTGAGGCGCTTGAGGCTGTAGAGAAAATTCATTCCCCGTGGCGCATCCGCATGGGTGGAAGTCGTCATGGAATAGATGACGATGGGCGCCTCCTGCCCCTGGAACTTGTCCACCGTGCCGATGCGAGCGTGGTGGATCCTGTCCTGAAGCTCCGAGACCTGGGCGTTGTAGGGAGCAATGATCAGGATGTCGGAGAGTTGGATGGGTTGCTCGCGTCCGTGGCGATCGATCCAGGTCGATCCGGAAGTCAGGATATCCACGACGAGCTCGTGAATGGCCGCCGCCTCCTCCGGGGATGAGCTCTGATTGCCCTCATGGGCCACGGCGAGATACCGCAGGCCCACTCCTTGAACACGGCCGCGTGAGCAGACTTTCTGGGCCGCCAGACTCTCCAACGGCCGAAGCCGGCTCTCGTAAAACAGCTCGGAGGTGAACTCGCAGATCCGCGGATGCAGGCGCCAGGTCTTCTCGAGAAACAGGCCGCGATCGGCCGTGATGGTTTTGTGGCCGCCCAGGACGTGATCCAAAGCAGACACACTCACCCCGTCAGGATGACTCCCCTGGGTGGGCTGATCGAGCTGCTGCGGGTCTCCGAGCAACACCACTGTTTCGGCCGCTTGCGACACCGCGAGAACATTTGCGAGTGACACCTGCGCGGCCTCGTCGACAAAGAGAACATCGACGCAATCGTGGGCTTCGGCCCGCGCCCACAGCCAGGGAGTACCTGCCGCAACCTGGCACCCGGTTTTCAAACTCCGGAACACGTCCTCGTTGGTCTTGGCGAACTTGATGTGTCGTTGCTCGGCTTCCGGCTCCGCAGCTTTCTGGATGCAGCGGATATCGAGGCGGTCTTCTTCCGCCGCGGCCACGACCTTCTCGAGGAGGTTGCGGATCACCTTGTGACTGTTGGCCGTAATTCCAACCTTGCAGCCTGCTTTGACGAGAGCGCAGATCATCCGCGCACCCGTATGGGTTTTGCCAGTGCCCGGCGGGCCTTGAATAGCGAGAACACCCCGCACGATGGGCGCGATACGCAGTGCGGCATCTAAAGTCGACTCGTCGGAACGTTGAATCGGAGCCCCACCGAGGCGCGGTGGCTCTTTCAACAGAAGATCACGGGCCGCTTGCAAGCGCCCCTCTCCGGTGAGTCCGTTCTGCGCGACGTAGGTGCCTATTCGCATCAGCGCTTCGGCAAGCTCCTTGCTGGAGATGAACTGGTGGGTAAACACGGCGTCCGGATGCACGGCGGCGGTGTCCTTCCGCTTCTTGATGTCAACCAGCCGTGTTTCGTACGAAATCGCTGCAACAGTGCCGAGCTTTGCACCCCCAGAGGCATGCAGTGCCTCTTCTTCCCGGATCTCGCAGTCCTGCAGAGGAAAGCGATACCGATGCACCGGGGCCTGCTTCGTTCCTCCAACCGTACCAACGAATTCGAGGCCGCTGAGGCCGGCCCGCTCCTGCTGCAGATCCTCCGCCGACAAGTCCGAGAGACGAAACAATTCCCACCAGATCGCCTTCTCCTCCCGCCGGTGCCAATCGAGCACGTTGGCCATGAGCCAGCGGGCCTTCTGCTCGTCAGAGCGTTCGCGAGGATCAGCAGGAATGTCACGGGTCAAACGAGCAACCAGCTCGGCAACTCGCTCCTGCCATTCAGTACGCGTCTCTGTAGGCTCGGCGTCCGGTACGGACGGTCGGTCAATGATCTGTCCCGAGGCCACGAGACCCGAACGGAGCTGTTCGAGCCAATCACGCAACGCCCGGTTGGCGGCACAGTCGTCCCGGTTGTAGCCTGCGACCGTGTCCTTCATTTCCGGTGTTGGGGGTCCAGCTTGCGGCAGCTCCAGGCACGCCTGGAGCGCCATCATGTTCTTGCTCGCATCCGGCAGAGCCACGCGGCGCTCGAAATCAAACACGCGCTCGAGCTCCTTGATGGAGTAACTCTCGACGCCCACGCGCACGCTCTGGCGAACAACCTGGTACAGGTCGACGAACAGGCCCCCGCGCAGCATCCGGTCGACCTCGTCCTCGCGGCTCGCGTAACGACCCATCAGGCGTTTGAGCGCACCCGGCTCATACGGCGAATAGTGATAAATGTGGAGGTCCGGATGGGACACCCACCGCTGCATGGCGAGATCGACAAAGCGCTCGAACACCCGCCGCTCGTCCTCCCGCGTGAGCGCCCAGTCACCGTGATAAGTCGGCTCATCGCCCGCGAGGACGTAGCCGAAGAGAAACTCGAGGCCGCCCTCTCCCGCAAAAGGGTCACCTTCGATATCGAGGAAAATATCGCCGGCGGAAGGTGCCGGAAGTCGAGTCAATCCTAACCCCGCCTCAACCGGTAACAGTTCAAACTTCGGTTTTCCCGCCGTCCCCGACTCGACCTGCAGGCGCGCCTGCTCACGAATCCGGGTGTACGAGGTCACATGACCCCGCTCGGGCCTCCATGGCACCGGCACGTCCATCGCCGCCAGTGTCTGCCTGGTCGACACCTGGTGACGATTGAGCTCCGCGATCTGCACCTTGGTGATCCCGGCGACGAGACTCAGATGATCATCGGCCCGGCGCCGCGCGTCACACTCCAGACGCCACCGGCAAACATGACAATGCTCTTTGGGGTCGGGGTAACTCGGCTCGGCCGCCGACTGCGCCAGCGAGCGCTCCAATCCGCTTTTGATTTTGCGGAAATAAGCAGCGTAGGCGCTCATGCGAAAGGTTTGCGGCTCGAAGTTCGACCACGGAGCGACGACATGCATGTGCGCTGGCGTGTAACCCTGTGTCGCTGCGACCAGGTCGGTGTAGAGACAAAGTTGTAGGATGGTGCCGCCGCGGGTCTCGCGAGCGAGCTTGGTGTCGATCGCTTCGTAGGACCAATCACCCAACGAGCTCGGCGCCGCAACGCGTCGCAACACATCCACGCGGCCGCTCCAGTTTGCGGCCAGGAGAGCGCCTTGGGTAATGATTTCCGTACCCGCACGCATGGCCTCGAGCGTTTTGCGCACCGACCCGGAATCGATGCCCTTCCCGGATATTTCGGCTACCTGATGACCTGCGAGCCGCAGATGCTCGACATAGTTTTTTTCGTGAGCCGAGCCGCGCTCCGCCAGAATGGCGAGGACGGGATCCCACACTCTGGGCCTGGGAAGCACTCCGTTCGCGACGGACAGGTCCAGGGCGGTCAGGTGGCGGCAATTGAGTCGATTGACGAGATCGGAAGCGCTGAGCTGCAGGCCATCGTGAAGCTTCAACATGTCCCTGACGCGTGCCCCCATCCGACGAATCGCGGGGTAGGGTAAGCGAAGTCACTAAACAGGGACAATCTGCGGCAGGCAACAAACTCGGCCGTACGGTCGGTGTGCAGCGCAACTTCGCCGCACACCGACAGGATGGAGTTAGTCTTACTTCTTCTTGGCAGGACCGTTGATGCCCCAGGAGACACCGAAAGGGTCCTTGAGAGCGGCATACCGGTCACCCCAGAACATGTCTGAGGGAGGCTGCGTGCCAGTGCAGCCGGCTTGAACCGCGCGGTCGTACCAAACATCGACGTCCTGAACCATGAGAGTCAGGCTGAAGCCCGCGTGCTCGCGGAACGGATGGCCGTGCTCGGGATAGGCATCGCTCAGCATGAGTGAGCTGCCGTTGATGTACACGTGCGCATGCATCGTGCGCCCTTTGTCATCGGGCGGAATCACCGCGGCCACTTCGGCGCCGAAAGCTTTCTTGTAGAACTCGGAGGCCTTGATTGCGCCTTCGACCGTGAGATAGGCGACCAGGCCGCCCTTGGGTGCTGGATTGTCAGCCATGGAGACGTCTCCTTTTGCGCGAGCCCCGCTCGCTCTTTTTAGAACTGGGGTCTGCGCCTCGGGGCAGAAGCCGCGCGACGCATACGTTGCGATCAGCTAGAAGACGGCACGCCCGGTCGCGCTCCGACACCGTCGCTCAAATCTCCGAATCGTCATAAATTCGTTAGTCTTATTTGCAAATACGAATCATTCTTATTTACACTCGTAATAACGAGAACAACGCTGGAGTGATTGCGATGGGTCTGATGAGAACGGGTGGGCCGTTGCTGGTGGCAGCGTCGGTCCTGGGGCTGGGTCCCCAGGGTTCGGTGGCTGCCGATAGCGCCAGCGGTGCGGATAGCGCCGGCAATACGGCTTCCGCTACCCCTGCCAGCGAGGTAGTGATTACCGGCCAGCAGCCCTCCGATGTCGCCGCAAGCGGCACCAAGAGCGAGACTCCTCTCATCGAGACGCCTCAGTCGATTACCGTCATCGATCGCCAGGATCTCGACCTAAGGGTCGTCCAGAACCTGAACGAGGCATTGCACTTCACGGCGGGCGTGGGGCCGGACACGCGCGGTAACACCGCGGGCCGCTACGACCTGCAGACGATACGTGGCTTCACGCCCGACCAGTATCTCGACGGACTGCGGCTCATCGGCTCGGCAAACGGGTACGCTACTCCTCAGGTCGACCTCGCCTTTCTCGACCGCGTCGAGGTCCTCAAAGGACCGGCTTCCGGGCTGTATGGGCAAGCGAGCCCCGGCGGCATCGTGGCACTGTCGAGCAAGCTACCAGTGCTCGATCGCTTGGCCGAAATCACGCTCGCCGGGGGCAGCTATGGCACGGAGCGGGCAAGCTTCGATGCCGGCGGCCGGATCGACGCGGATGGTCAATTCAGCTTCCGCCTCGCCGGCACCGGCTATCACTCGGACACACAGACTCAACATGTCGAAGCGGTGCGCTACGGCATCAGCCCCTCCCTCACCTGGCGCCCTGACGAGCTGACCAGCTGGACGCTCCTCTACAACTTTCAACACGATCCGAAGACCGGCGACTATGGGGCCATGCCCCTGCAGGGCTCGGTCCTGCCGAATCCCAACGGCCGCGTCCCGCGCGATTTCTATGACGGCGAGCCGGGATACGAGCGCTTCGACCGCCGGCAAAACGCGGTCACCTCCCTCTTCACCCGGCGGTTCGGCGACTGGGCGTTCCACCAGAACACCCGATACATGCAGACCGAAACGATCTATCGCAGCGTCTACCACGTCGGCCTGCAGCCGGACCTGATCCTGCTCAATCGCTCCGTCGCCCTGGCCGATGAGGCGGTCGACGCCCTGACACTGGACAACCAGCTCACCGGGACCGTGAAAACAGGCGTTCTGACCCACAACATCATCGTCGGCGTCGATTATCAGCAGACGCACCAGACGGAAGCTGCCGGTTTCGGCGGTGAGGTTGCGCCGCTGGACATCTTCACGCCTGTGTACGGTGCCACGGTCACTCCACCCGACATCAGTTTCAGCGTCCGGCTCAACCTCCATCAGACCGGCGTCTACGCACAGGACCAGATCGCGCTCGACAACTGGCGGTTGGTCCTGAGCGGCCGACACGACTGGGTGAAATCCGGTCAGTTGGACCGCCTGGGCGGTAACACCACGAGCTTCGACCAGAAGAAATTCACGGGGCGCGCGGGCCTGCTGTACTTGTTTCCGAACGGCGTGGCGCCTTACGTCTCCTATTCGACCAGCTTCCTGCCCCAGACCGATACCGACCGCAACGGGAATATCTTGCCGCCGACACAAGGCAAACAGTCGGAGGTGGGCATCAAATACCAACCTGGCGCTTGGAACACACTGCTGACCGCCGCGGTCTATGACCTGCGCCAGACAAACAAGGCCACCCAGGATCCCAGTGTGCCCGTCGGCTTTGGCTCCATTGCCGCTGGTGAAGTCCGGTCACGTGGCATCGAGCTCGAGGGGTCGTCGCACCCGACCTCGGCCTTGGAGGTGAAGGCGAGCTACACCTATCTGGACAATGCGGTCATCAAGGACAACTCGGGTCTGTTGGGTACCCGTCCATACGGCGTACCACAGCAGACTGCCAACCTGTACGCACTGTATACGGTTCAGGAAGGCTCACTTGGAGGTCTAGGGGTCGGCGGGGGCGTCCGGTATCTCGGACGGAACTTCGATGGAGCGGCGGGGACCGATGCCTTGAGCATTCCCGGTGCGACCCTGTTCGACGTGTTGGCCAGCTACGACCTGGGGAAGGCCACCCCGCGTGCCGCGGGCTTGACGCTCAATCTCGACGTCACCAACCTTTTCAACCGGACTTACGTTTCGTCCTGCTATTCGACACTCTGGTGTTGGTACGGCGCGAGTCGCAACGTGCAGGCGAGCCTGCGTTACCGCATGTGAGCTTCGTGGGCCCTACCCTCGCAATCACGATGTGAGCTTCGTGAACCCCATATTCGCAATCGCGAGTGGCGCGCTTGGTATCGGCCTCCTACGCGCCGCTTGGGCACGTCGTAGCGGTGGGCGTTGGCTCACCGCTGCGGGATGGCTCGTGTTGCTCGGCGGCGTGCTCCTCTGGCACGTCACGGGTATGGCCTGGGACAAGGCCACCGCCGCGGCTATGCTCGGCCCTTCGGTGGTTGCGATTGTGCTGTTGGTTCCGCAGATCGAATGGCGCAGTCGCGGGGTGAACGTCACGAGAGCGCGACTCCTCGCAGCTTCGGACGCCGTCGCCGCGAACTCATTCGGTCGTGGCATTGCGCGCACCGTCGTCGCGGCCCCGATTGCGCTCGCCGCCGCATTGGGATTCACGGCGGCCTTCGCCTTGCGCATGCCGTGGCCTGAGGCGGACCGCCTGGTAACGGCCGGCCTGCTCTTGCCGATGGCATGGGCAAGCGGCGCCGTATGGGCGACGATGGACCGCAAGCTCCTCCGGGTAGCCGTCGCGTTGGTGGCAACGGCGGTCCTCGGCGCGGCGTGCGCTGCTCTATGACGAGCGGTTCACGCAACGTCAGCAGTTTGCACGACGCCAGCGACCCGTTCGGCGCCGGCAGCTCGTCGAACGCCACCAGCAGCAGCCGCGCGCGCGCCGGCAGCTCGTCGAGTGCCCACACTCGCATCCCGGCCGGCCCGAGCAGCGCATCGAGCGTCGGCTGGCCCGCCAGCCCCGGAATGCCCCTTGGAATCACTACCCCCTCCGCGGCAGGCGCCCCAAGGCGCTGGCGAATCCCGCCACGCTTTATCGCCGCCGCACTCGACAGCCACTCGGCCATCGGGCTGGCCCTCAGCGCGCTGATCTATCTGATCTGCTTTACCGGAACCCTGAGTGTCCTGGTCGATGAGCTGAAGCTGTTCGAGCAGCCGTCGCCACCAGCCGTCGCTGAAACCGCTGCCGCATGGAAGGCTCACCGTGGAACACTCAACACTGCCGTGACGGCCGTGTTGGCACACGAGCCGCTGGCGACAGTGATCTACGCGGTCGCTCCAACAACTCCGAGACAGCGCCTGACGCTGACAGCCTACGGCCCTGACGGCGAGCGTGCGTTCATCGCCGACGCGTCCGGATCGGTCGTTCCCCAACACACTCCGTTCACGGACTTCGTGACCGGGCTACACATGACTCTGACGGCGCCGGCACCCTGGGGGTCACTCATCGTTGGAATCGCAGGGGCGGCTTTACTGGCGTTGATAATTTCGGGGGTGTTGGCTCATCCGCGCATTTTCCGCGACGCCTTCCGTCTGCGTCTGAATGGCTCACGACGCCTGCGCGAGGCCGAGCTACACAACCGCCTGAGCGTTTGGGGCTTGCCCTTCCACATTGCTGTCACGCTCTCCGGCGCCCTGTTCGGCCTGGCGAATCTGCTCATCCTGACCGTCGCCAGCCTGGGCTATCACGGGGACTCTGAGCGAGTGCTGGCGCCGCTGACCGGTCCCACTATCGCTGCCGACGCCCGACCCGTTCCCTTGCCGGACCTACAACTCCTCGCCAGCCGGGCGCAGTCGGCTCTTCCAGGCTCACATCTCGGTTATGTTGGAGTCGAGCGCCCGGGCACAGCCGGAACGCGTATCACAGTGGAGGTCGGTGTCTCGGAACGTCTTCCGCGCGGGGAAGCCTTCTACTTCGACGCTCGCGGACGCGAGATCGCGCGCGGTCGGTTTCTCACCGGGCCAACGGGGCTGCAGGTTTACTCCGGTGCGGCACAGGTGCATTTCGGCTTCTTCGGCGGCCTGCCCGTGCGACTCATGTATGTGGCATTGGGGTCGGCGCTTACGTTCGTGACCGCGTCTGGCTTCACCATCTGGTTAGAGCGGCAGAAAGAGCGGGGCAAACCGCGTCCCCGTCTTCGCGGCGCATGGCGGGCCTGGACCCGCGGCCTACCGGCCGCGCTGGCGGCAGCGGCCCTGGCGGCCAGCGTAATACCGGTGAGTTGGACGTTCTGGACTATCGTCCTGCTTGCACAAGGCGTCGCCCTTTGGCGAGGCACCAACGCGAGCGCGAAGACCGCCGCGGCCTAGCGCACTGGCGCGGCCGCCAACCGTGCCTGGCCAGGTAACCGATGCGGCCGCAATCACAAGTGCGAAGCGACGCCGCGCGTCACAACGCCTCGCTCGGCGCTCGAGCTACTTAAGCTCGCCCGCACTCCGGAGCGTCTGCTCCCAAGTGGGCACAAACCGACGCCGCTCCTTCTTACCCGCGGCGTCCCAACCCCACAGGTCCGTCGCCCGCTCCACCACCGGCACACTGACAGCGAAGACCTCCGCAACTCGTTCCACAGCGTCCGGGCGCTTGTAGTCGCAGCGCTCCATGAGCCGCAAGACCTCGGCGCACATATTCCGATCCCGCGCTGCACTGGTCGGCCGGGTGGGCTTCTTTGCATCGAGTTTGAACACGTCCCGTGGAGCTTTACCGCTGAGGAGCTTGCGTAAGCTCGCATCGATCCAGTGTTGAGCATCCCACGTCAACCAACGCTGTCTTGCAACACCCGACATGCCGGCGAGATCACTGGCCTTGGGCCACGCCTCGTCCGGGGGCTTGCGCACCACCCCGGGATCCCTCAAGTAAGCCTCGATTCGCTCCCGCACCGAGTCCACCGCGCCCAAGCGCTTGAGCTCCAGATGCTCCTTCAGCAGCCCACCGGCCTCGACGGGCTCGTCCGCCATGAGCTCCGGGACAACGAAGACCTTGGGTCCACGCGAATTCGACTTTCCGCCGCGACGTTTCATTTCAACTGCACCAGGTCCCAAAGATTCCCATAAAGGTCACGAAACACCACTGCGGTGCCAAAGGCTTCCTCTTTCGGCTCCCGCACGAACTCGACTCCCCGCTCCTTGTAGCGGCGGTAGTCGCGCCAGAAATCGTCGGTGTGCAAAAACAGGAAGACGCGCCCGCCGGTCTGGTTCCCAACACGCGATCCCTGCTCCTCGCCCACGGCACGCGCTAGCAGTAGCCGCGCCCCCGACGACCCCGGGGGTGCCAGCAACACCCAGCGCTTGTTCTGCACCTCGACTGCCGTGTCCTCGAGGAGCTCAAAACCGAGCGTCTTGACGTAAAAATCGATCGCCTCGTCATAGTCCCGTACGACGAGCGCAACATACCCGATGTTCTGTTTCATAGCTGTGACCTCACGCGCAGTGTGTCACCGGTGCTCACGCCGGACAAGCCGGCCCCGAGCACTGCACGCACAAGACCCAACACTTCCTTGCGCAGGACATCAATCGCGAGCGTCTCAGCCACCCCGGACTCGCACAGCGCATCGATGGACTGGCTGAGCTCCCGCAGCGGAAGCGCTTCGCGCACCGACACCCTGTCGATCGCCAGTTCCAGCAACGCCAGGAGCTCGTGGAGCGCCCGATAGCGGCGATAGGCGTCGAACATACGCGGCGCAAGTGAAGGCGTGGATTTCCAGGACTTCCCGCCGAACAACTGCTGCGTGACCCTCTGTCCCGCGCCATAGCAATCAAATGTGACGCAAGCGGGAAAACCGCGCTGCCGTAACTCATCGTGAATGCCACACCGGAAGTCCTCGCGCAGATGCGCACAAGGCGTGTGGGCCGGCTTGTCGAATCCAAACCCCTGCCCCGCATCGAACGCCGGCCCGACGCAACAAAGCCCACAGCAGCGCGCGCAGTCAGCCCGCAATCGCGGCGAACCCATCTGAACGGTCATTGAAGATCTCCTCAGTCGTTTGAAGGCCAAAACGACGAGGCCTCCCGCCGCGGTCGCGACGGGAGGCCTGGAGAGAGGAATTCAATGTGTGGACAGGTTAGTCGTTCGCTGGCCGTCGTGTCAACCAGGGTCTCGCTGACGGGAGTGCGCCCACCGGGCAGCCAGTAACTGCGGACCCCGACTTGCGGGGAAACATTGTCCCAGCAGCGCTGCGACTTTTCACGGTTCTCCCGAATAGATCAGGGCTCCGCCCCGCAGCCGGTGCGCGCCGGGTGTGAGCCTGGCGGGCTGTATGCTGTTGGGCCCCATGATATGCCCGACCGTAATGCCGTCCGCCAACAGGTAGTCGGCGATGATCCGGCGGTGGCAACGCCACCAGACGGCCTCCGAGCACATGATTGCGCAACGGCGCTCGAGGCTCAGTGAGCGCAGCTCGTCCAGTCCGACACGGAATTCATCTGTGTCAGCGTAGTCCGCGTAGTTGCGAAATGACCGATTGCGCCACAACGTGTTGGGTGAAGGCGGTGCGTCGGCGCCGTGGTGACGTCGTCCACCGAGAGCGCGCAAGTGCCGGTACCCGATACCAACCGCCGCCAGCGATTGCGGCAGGGTGTCGGCATTGAACTGTGGGTTGGTTCGGGAGCGGGGAAACGCGCGTACGTCGGCCACCAGCTCGACAGCGACCTGCTGCAACAACGCCACGAACTCGGCAATCGTATGGGTCGAGTGGCCGATCGTATAGACCTGGAACCCGGCGTCGTCAGCGCTTTTTCTTGAGCGCCGCGCCTTTGTGCAAGGCGACGTGATCGGTGCGGTCGCTTTGGATTTCGTACTGCGGATCGTCTTCGCTCGCGTGGTGAGTGTAGCCCTTATAGCTCAAATCCCGCGTGTGGACCTTGGTGATCGTGCCACTGACACGCCCGGCCTCCGAATTCCACGTCACATGATCGCCAACCTTGAATCGTGTGCTCATGGGCCCGTTTGCAGCAAACGATGTGCCGAGTTACTCTGCCTTGCAAAGTACTCTGCGTTTATATAATGTAACGCCCAGGATGAAGCTCTCCGATGGAAGCGCTCAGCATGCACATTCCCGCCCCCCGTCCCAAGACAGCCCCTCGGGACATGCTCATCGCCCCCGCGTTGCCCGCGATACGCTCCGACGTGTCAGTGCAACGACGCCTTGCCCTGTTCATCAATCCGTTCTACCCGAAGGACCCCAGGGCGAGCTATGGCAAACACGTTCTCACTCCCTCTCTCGCCCTGACCAGCCTCGCCGGCGCCACTCCAACTCACTGGACGGTGCGCTACTGGGACGAAAACCTGCTGCAGGGACCGCCACCCGGCAACCCCCTGCCCGAAGTTGTGGGGATCAGCGTCCATCTCACGTTTGCCAGGCGTGCCTATGCGATCGCCGACTGGTATCGAAGCCGGGGCTCTCGCGTGATTCTCGGCGGCCTGCACGTGCTGTCATGCCCGGAGGAGGCGTTGGAGCATGCCGATGCGATTGCCATAGGTGATGGAGTCCAACTCTGGCCCCAGATACTCGAGGACGTGGAACACGGCTCGTTGCGCGCTCGGTACGAGGCCGACTTCTCGCGGGCCTATGCGAAGGACCCTCCTCCGCGGCGCTCGATATTGCCGCGCGAGTCCTTCCTGACCACGAGCAGCGTCATCGCCACCCGCGGCTGTCACAACCGCTGCGGCTTCTGTTATCTCGCGACCGATGGCTTGCACATGCCCTACCGCATGCGACAGGTGCAACAGGTCGTGGACGAAATCGTTGCCGATGACCAACCCTACACGGTCTTCATCGACAACAACCTGGGATCGCGCCCCAACTACCTGAGAGCGCTGTGCACCGCCCTGCGGCCGCTGGAAATCATCTGGAGCGCCGCGGTCACGATCGACGTGACTGACGATCCATCACTCGTGCGCGAGATGGCACTTGCAGGCTGCACCGGGGTGTTTGTCGGGTTCGAATCGTTGCAGGGAGAAAACCTCACCGACTCCCGCAAGCGGACCCCGGCGCCCGAGGACTACGCGCGCCGCGTGGAGGTCTTTCATCGCCACGGCATCCAGGTCAACGGCAGCTTCGTGTTGGGATTTGACCACGACCGGCCGGAGGTATTCGAGCAGACCGTGGCCTGGATCGAGCAAAATCGCCTGGAGTGCGCGACGTTTCATATCCTGACGCCCTACCCGGGCACGCCGCTGTTCCGGCAGATGGAGGCCGAAGGCCGCATCCTGCACCGGAACTGGGACCTCTACGACACCGGACATGTCGTGTTCCAACCCAAGCACATGAGTGCCGAGGAGCTCGACCGGGGCTACGCCTGGTGTTACGACACGCTCTTCTCACACCGCTCCATCTGGAAACGCCGCCCCGTCGACTCCCGAGCGGTGCCCGGCTATCTCGCGATGTCCTATCTCTACAAGCGCTCCAACCGCTTCTGGCACCTGTTGATCAAGCATCGCCTGACCGCCAGGGTCTGGCGGCCGCTGATCGAGCATTCGCGACGTCGGCACCTGCGACTGCGCGAGCGGCTGGCGCACCTGGATTGCGGGGAAATTCGGGCGAGCCAGGTCGTCAGTGGAGGAGTTTGAATCATGTCGAGCGAAGTCGAAGTAGCCAGTCCGCAGGAAGCCTATTGCGGCAAGCGTGCGCTGGACATCGTGGCGGCCGCGGCCGCCTGCACGGCATTCACCCCGGCTGCCGCCGTGGTCACGTTGGCCAAGTGGCTGGAGGACGGCGGCTCGCCGCTTTTCTTGCAGACACGAGTGGGGCGCGGCCGCGAGCCCTTCACGATTTTCAAGTTTCGCAGCATGCGCGCACAACGCGTCACCCTTGTTGGGCAGTGGCTGCGGCGCACGGGCATCGACGAGTGGGCGCAATTTCTGAACGTCTGTCGGGGCGATATGAGCGTCGTGGGTCCACGCCCATTGACCGCAGACGATCTGCGACGACTGGGCTGGACCGACGATCGCACGGACTGGAGGTTCGCGACCAAGCCCGGCATCACAGGATTGTCTCAGCTCTTTGGCGGCCGCAGTGCCCGGGCGAGCCTGAGGTTGGATCGCCTGTACCTGCGACGCCAGAGCCTGTCACTCGATCTGCGACTCATCGCCCTGTCATTCGCTGCCAACGTTGTCGGCAAGCGGACGATCCGCCGGTTACGCCAGCGCTCAAAGGACAGGCGCCAGGGGGCATACTGTATATAGCACCAGCTCATGCGAGAGTGACGCCGCGAGAGTGGATGACGATGTTTGCCGCAGGCCTGTCAGTCCTCAGTGCTCGGGCACATACGTGCAGTGACTCTGCAGGCAATCGATGCGGGCCGTCGGGCGCAGGCGGGACTCCCAATCCGCGGCCTCACGCAGTATTTTCTGCCGGCGCGCGGGTGACAGTCCACGAATGTAATGGGCGTCGAGGCGTTGCCAAGGACTGTGAAAGCGGCCCAGTTCCTCAACCGCCTCCTCGCGGCTCATTCCCTCGACCAGAACGCGATAGGCTGCGATCAACACTCCGGAGCGGTCTACGCCGGCGCGACAATGCACGTATATCGGCTTTGGCGCCGCCTTGACGATCGCAATGAACAGCGCCAGATGCACATCGAGGCGCGAGGGGCTCAACAGATTGAAGGGGCTGAAGCCCGGCACGTGAAAGTAGGCCACGGAGTGCGCGAAGTCCTGGCCGACTGTGACCGACTCGAACGCGCGGCGGTCATCCAGCTGCAGACTCACGACCGTAGCGACGCGATGCTCCACGAGCCATTGCGCGTCCGCTTTGGTTGGACGTTCCCCCCTCCATAATACGTTCGGAGTGACAGAGCAAAAATTGCGAATGGGCGAGCCCAGGTCGTTCGTGCAGGCACCACGAATGGTGTGCCTGGAAATATAGACACAGCCGCAGACCAGTAGGGACAGGAAGATGCACGAGCAGGTCAGTATCGCTCTCGTGACGCCCACTGCAGTCTCTTCCGGGGTAGGATTTTCATCGGCATTTCCTCACGATGCGACACGCACATGAGCATACACCGTGCCCATTTCCGCGATCTCGCATAGCAGAAGAGCCGCGAATAGGCACGCTTTGAGCGCCGCCATGGCGTGTGACACGTAAACAACCCCGCGGCTGCCGGCCGCGCGGGTATGCTTGCGGTCGCATGCCTGTGCCCGGTCATCGGGCCGCTTCACGATCAAGGAGTCTTTGTGAACCGAGTGTCATACATCGCGATGGCCGTGATCGTCGCGGTCGGCTTCTCCGTAATGGGCTTCTTCATCGGCAATGGCCTGCGCAACATCAAGGCAACCGACCGATTTGTCAATGTGCGGGGTCTTGCCGAACGCCAGGTCAACGCCGATGCGGCGAAACTGGCCATTCATATCCAGCACACCGGAGCGACGCCAGCGGCCCTCTTTCCTGTGATCGCGACGACACAAAAGCTGGTCTTGGCCTTTCTCGCGGAAGAAGGTATCAAGGAGTCGGACGTCGAGATAGGCCAATGGATGACCGTCAGAACCAGCGCGCAGGAGTTGAAGGACGATCCGAGCCTACCGCGTTACTCCGTTTCTGGCATCGTTAATGTGACGACGCATCATGTCGAAGCTGCCGGAAACGCGTACCGGAAGATCAACGACCTTCGCGTCAAGACCAACGGTGGAGTCACGGAAGCCGAGATCGCCTACAGCTTTACCGGTATCGGCCAACTTCGTGCCGAAATGATTGCCGCCGCGACCAAGGATGCGCGTAACGCGGCAGCTCAATTCGCGATGGACTCCGGCAGCAAGGTCGGCTCGATCCGCAACGCCTCCCAGGGAATCTTCCAGATTACGGCCCCGGGTCAGGACAGTGACGACCCCGGGTCGATTCGCAAGAACGTGCGGGTTGTCACCACAGTCGACTACGCCCTGAATGATTGACGCAGGCGGCGCAGAGAAATTCGAACCTTCGAAGGGCTTTTGACCCGACAGAAGGTCCTTAGGAATCAGTACGGTACTGATTTCGCACGGAATGCCAATCCCCTCCCGTCACCTAAAGCCCCCATCCACGTGAAAGCCATTCCGGCCGTACAGATCGAAAACGAACGAGTCATTGTAACCGAGTGGACCTTCGCCCCCGGTGCAGAAACGGGACAGCATGTTCACGGTTTGGATTACGTCGTCGTCCCGCTGACGAGCGGCACCTTGCGGCTGATCGAACCCGAGGGTTCGCGCGACGTGCATCTCACCGCCGGCGTGTCATACACTCGCCCGGCGGGCGTGAATCACAACGTCATCAACGTGAATGCTCATGAGTTTCGATTTCTCGAAATTGAACTCAAGTAAGCGGGTCGGCCAGCAGGGTTCCGGTTTGCGCATTGCCGCCCAACGCGCTAAGCGCGTCCGCTCAAACGTTCCGCGGTCACCATCGCCAACAACCCGCCCGCGCAGTAATTGAGCAGCCGCAACCGCGCAGCTTCGAGGTCCTTGGCCTGACATAAGCCATCCGAAAGTCGATCGACCCGTTCCGCCCCGGACAGCGCGAGCATCATGGAGCCCGCCAGGAAGTTGTAGGCCCAATACAACTCGCGCCGGGGAATACCCGGCAGAGCACGTTGCAAAACATCGATCAGCTCCTGCACGTTGTCATCGAAGAACCGATGGATGATCTCACCACCCCAGGGCGTGTTATCGATCTGCGCGACCAGCGCAAAGTAGCTGCGCCAGCCACGTTCGCCATGCAGCCACAGATCGATCATGGGATTGATGAAGGCTGCGACGGCGCCCTCCACATTGATCTTGTTGGCCCCAGCCACATAGGAGCGCAACGAGTCCCGCCGGGCCAGCGCCAGGGGAGCGGCGCGGTGCTCGAACACCGCATCGAACAACCCCGACTTGTTCCTGAAGTGATAGTAGATGAGGGCGACATCGACGCCGGCGGCATCGGCCACTTGCCGGGTCGTCACCCCGTAGAACCCGCGCTCAGCAAACAATGATTCGGCGGCATCCAGGAGGCGCCCACGCGCCTGCAGGCCGTCATCTGACTGCCTGGGACGACCCCGTCGCGGTTGTTTCGCCTTCCTCGCTTTTACGAACGCTTTGGATTCGACCTTGGTCACTATGCTCTCTTTGCTCCGAGCCCGGGTCAGCTTGCGCGCGTAAGGCTCCGGGAATCATCTGGTGCAGCCGTGTCGTAGGCAATTCAATTTAACGATCGTTGAATAACAAAGCCACAGACCGGAAATCCGCGCTCTTCAGTCCGGGCCCTCTCTTTTAGCACGTCAACGACTCTCAGTCGGGCTTTCGCGCCTCAAACGCTGCGACACGCCCCGATGCATCCGCCCCTGCGACACGCACCTGATCTCTTGACAAGCCCCCTGACTCGGGAATAATTTCAGCGCTCGCTGAAATATGCAGAGGACCGTGAGCGACATGGTTCCGACAGCAGAGCATTCGCAAGGGGGTTCGAATGACTTTTTCCCGCTGGATGGGCGCGGCGGCTGTCGCTGCGATCTGTCTCTCCACGGCCCTGCCCACAAAAGCGCAAACCAGTCAGACCGCCGCGGCGGCGACGAACGCCGCATCCGGCGGCGAGCTCGAGGAGGTGGTGGTGACCGCCAATCGGCGCTCCGAGTCGCTTCAGAGCGTCGCCGGGCAGGTATCGGCGCTGACTTCCGGCGCGTTGGAGCAGATCAACGCCCGGGACTTCAATGACTTCGCGGCCTTCGTACCGGGCCTGAGCTACTCTTCGACCGGGCCTAGCACCAACCTGCTGGTCATCCGCGGCATCACCACCGGCTCGCAGCTCAGCAGCGCCACCGGCTTGTACGTGGATGACATTCCGATCGGCGCAAGTACCTCGAATGGCGTGGGTTATCAGAGCCTGAACGTCAATCTGTTCGACATGAACCGCGTGGAGGTGCTGAACGGACCTCAGGGTACGCTGTATGGCGCCACATCGCTCGGCGGTACTATCAAGTACATCAGCAACGCCCCGGAGATGAATTCCTTCGGACTGGATGTCGGGGCGCAGGTGTCCTCGACGCAGCACGGTCATATCGACCACGAATACACCGGCATGGCGAATATTCCGCTGGGTGAGATCGCCGCGGTGCGGATGGACGGTTACCAGGTGTATGACTCCGGTTACGCCAAGGATCCCGTCTACGGCCGCGACAATCAGGGTTGGTCGCGCTCCGAAGGGGGTCGCTTGTCGGTGCTGCTGCAGCCGATCGACGCCCTGGACATCCGGCTGAATGCTTCCACACAACACATTCCTAGCGAGAGCGCGAATGTGGCATTTCGAGACCCGGTCACCCGTCAGCCCACCTACGGAACCTACGCTCAGGCATTTCCCACGTTTCAACCATCCGACTACAGCCTGACGTTGTATTCGGGCACGGTCGACTACACCACCTCCTGGCTCAAGCTCTCCTCCATCACCGGGTATCAGATCAACAACGGTACGAGCTTTACCGATGACAGTCTCGTTTATAACGGGGCGCTCGGACTTGCGGACCCCTGGAGCCTGTATGTGAACACGACGACGAAGAAGTTCACCCAGGAAATCAGGGCGGCATCCCAGAACACCACGTACTTCGACTGGCTCCTGGGGGCGTTCATCAGCAACGAGAAAACCGACGAGCTCGTGCAGCTGTTCGATAATGCAAACCCGGGCGGGACTTTCCTGGGGATCTCGCCGTTTAACGGCTTCCTGCCGAGCACTTACCGCGAGTACGCGGCATACGGGGACGGCACCATACATTTCACACCGCGCTTCGAGTTGGGCCTGGGAGTGCGCTACAGCCGTCAAAAGCAGTCTTATGACGAGACCGTTGACGGTCTGCTGGCTACCGGCTCAGCTGCGGTGCTGACACCCCCGGTGGCGAAGTCCGATCAAAGCGTCACGACATACCTCATCAACCCCAAGTTCCACATTACAGATGAGCTGATGGTCTATGCGCGCGCCGCCAGCGGCTTCAGACCGGGGGGTCCGAACTTCGTCCTCAAGCCGGGTCTCGGCAATCCGACGTTCGACCCTGACCGGCTGTGGAGCTATGAGCTCGGCGAGAAGTCCACGTTCCTCAACAAGCGCGCAACCCTGAACTTCGACGTGTATGACATTCTGTGGAAGGATATCCAGGTTACGGTGAACAACGGCGGTGTGAATCAGCTCGAGAATGCCGGGACAGCGCGGGTCACCGGAGCTGAGCTGCAGTTCAATTACCGGCTCTGGCCGGCGTTGACTCTCGGAGGCTCAGCCGCTTATACGAACGCCCGACTCACCTCCACTGCCCCGGTGATCGGTGTCCATGAGGTTGGCGTACGGTTGCCGCTGTCTCCCCGCTTCAATTTCGCGTTGGTCGGCACCTATGATTTCGAGATTGTCAGCGGCTACACGGGAGCTTTCACCATTACCGATCGATGGGTCGGTGAGCGCAACGCCGGCTTCGGTACCGCTATCAGCCCGCAGTACCATTTGGCTCCCTATAACATCACGGACCTGAATCTGGCGGTGGACGCACCGCACGGTCTGCAATACAGCATTTTCCTACGCAATATGTTCGACCGGGTCGCGGAGGTTTCAGCCTCAGTGCTCGCGAACGAATACAATCCCGCCTCACCGGTGCCCGTCGTTCTGGCGCAGCCCCGCACGGTCGGTGTGTCAGTCCATTACAAGTTCCATTGACAATATGGAGCTCTGCACGGTCGAAACCACCAATGGCAAGATCCGGGGTCTGATCCACTCCGGCATCTGCCACTTCAAAGGCGTGCCGTACGGCGCCTCCACAGAGGGAGCGAATCGCTTTCAGCGCCC
>Ga0268266_10001479_pt1 | contig 27869 bp, 23 predicted proteins | sample KBSS13metaG_FD_190356 | JGI IMG/M metagenome (GOLD analysis project Ga0268266, IMG submission 190356) | Switchgrass rhizosphere microbial communities from Kellogg Biological Station, Michigan, USA - KBS S1-3 metaG (SPAdes) (version 2) | ecosystem: Host-associated > Plants > Roots > Rhizosphere... | reverse complement strand
GGGGCGGATGGTCGTAGACCTGCACCTCCTCGGGCGATATGGGTGGCCTCGCCTTTCCCAGCATGACGTGAGAGGTCGCGCAAGCAGCGAGCAGCAGAGCTGTCAGCGCGACAGTCGCAGCGGTGGTTTTAGATGAATGAGCCACAGAACGTACCGATCCCCCTGGCTTCGTAAGCGTCATGTTAGGGTCTAACGCGTGAAATATGGAAGAGTTCGACTCCAGACGATAGGACGGTGCGCTCGAGACATGCCAGTCTCGGCCTCTGGCATGGCAGTTGAGAGTGGGCATTCACCCGGTGTCGAAGCAACGCCGCCACCTGTGACGTCCAACGCGCAGAGATTTGAACTCAAGCAGGGTCTGTGCCTCGCCCTCGAGCGCGGTGAATTTGAGTTCCATTTCCAACCAGAAGTGGGCCTCGCGGGCCTCGATATCAAAGTAGTCGAAGCCCTGCTGCGTTGGCGGCTTCCGGAAGTGCGAGCGAGAACACGCATCCCCGCCCGGGCAAGTTGCGCACACTGACAGTGCCACCGTGAGCTTCAAGGGCCTGTTTGACGATGGCCAATCCCAGCCCGAAGCCAGTGCGGTTTTCACCTCGCTGCACGAATGGCTCAAACAGCTCGGTGGCATCGCCCTCCGGTAGACCGCCACAACCGTCTTCGACTTCAATGGAGGTCTGGCCCTCGCCGCGCGCAGTACGCACAGTGACGGCATGACCCTCATGAGTGAACTTGACTGCATTTCCGACAAGGTTACTGATAGCCGAGCGCAGCACTCGCCGGTCGCCGTTCACCGGAAGCGTGTCTGGGCCCTTCAGAATCAGTTCAATGTGACGGGGCTCTGCGGCCAATCGGGCATCCGCAATCACCTCATCCAACAGCGGTCGCAGATCGATCGACTCGGGCACCACGTGCAACTGTCCAGACAAGCGATCGGCCATGAGCACCTGGTCTACGAGTTCGCGTAACGCACTCAGATTGCGGGTCAGGAGAGTTAACGCATGATCATCTTCCGATCGGGCCGTCTTACGGAGCACCGTCGCGGCCATGAATGACGTCATCAATGGACTACGCAGCTCGTGCGCGATAAACGCGACATGTCGTGAATGCTCGCGTGCCATCTCGGTGTCACGCCGTTGAATATAGGCGGAGACCGCTTCCGCACGGCCGGCATTCAGCAGAGCCTGTACCCGGCGAAAAGCTCGTATCGAGAGGCTGCCGCCCAGTGCCTCCACCTCATCCAGAATGCACTCGGTGAGATTCTCGTACTCGCGCACCACCTCCGCCAGGTCGAATCCGACCCGCAGTCGCTGAGTCCCGTGGGCCGCCGAAGCGGTTGTGCCTTCGGTCGCTGCTACGAGATCAGCGCTCGCTCCCTCCTCGGTTCGGAGTGCCGCGACCACTCCATCGAAAAACAGCGGCAAGTGATCCCAGAGCTCACCGCGACTCAACTCCTTATCGGCATGCTCGTGGGCGATTCGCTGAGTCCAGCGTTGGAGGATCTCTGCGCGCCGCTCGGCGAGCAGCCGGCTGAGATGGATCGTTGTACTCATTAATCCCCCAAGGGTTGCGCCGTCCCAGCCTAGTGCGCTGGCGCAGCCAGTTCAACTCGGTCCGCCAAGGGCGGCGATAACGCTGCAGCTCAAGGTTCGGGGCGTGCGGTTCTGTGCGATGTTAATGCGTTGTGACTCGGCGATGTATTCATCGCTGAACGGGAGTTGATGAACCGTCGCAAAGATCAGGAGGACTGCAGGCAGACACCGGAACAGCAGTCGGCGGACCGCTTTCGGTGTTATGGTTGGTCGAAAAACCGGAGTGAGCTTCGACGCGGCGGGATCGGTGGCCGTGTTGCTGTGATCAAGCGAGTGCCAAACGCGAACAATATTGACGGCGTTGACCGCCTGCCTGGAAGGTCGGGGTTACTCCGTCACCACAAGTGATATCGCAGGCTGAAACGGAAGGTAGATGAAGAAAGCTGACTCGGTAATGCAGTTTCTGGGACAACGGCGCGGCTGGGGTCAACCAGGAGGTCCGCGAAAAGCCCGATCGTGCTGCATCGATGAAAGCGCATGGCGGGTTTGGCACACGCGGTAATGGAATCTAGCACCCCTCCGCGTCGTGGCCATAACAGGTAGAGGCCTCCAGCAGGCAGCGCCAGCGCACCCCAAAATGGCTTAGAACTGCCCGGTCGGTCGATAGGTAACGGCAGCTGTGCAGGGCCAGTCGATCTTCCGCTCAAATATATGGTCTTGGTGCGGAATCTTTAATCCCAGCCCAGCATTAACCTTATAGTCGCGCACATATTGCGATCGTGGCCCTTCTATTCCTATCATTTCAAGGGGCCACTAGAATGCGGGGGAAGACCCTTTGAATAGCGACAGCCCCAATTCCCCGCAAGACGCGGCGGTGGCAACTTCTCATATTCTGCCAGCAGCGCCGGCAGGGTCTGAGGACCGGGCCAACCTGCCCTTTCCGGTCGTCGGCATCGGAGCCTCGGCCGGAGGCATCGAAGCGCTATCCGGACTCTTCAGAGCCGCCCAGACGGACAGCGGAATGGCCTTCGTGGTGATTCAGCACTTACCTCCGGATAGTCCGAGCCTGATGCCTGAGATCCTAGGTCGATGCACGACCATGCCGGTTTTCCAAATTGAAGACGGCATGGCCATCCAGCCGAACGCGGTGTATGTCATCCGGCCCGGCTTCACCGTTACCCTCGCCGAAGGAAGGTTACGGCTCGGTGAACCCGTGGAGCAGCGTGGACACCGGCGGCCTGTCGATGACTTTTTCCGATCGCTCGCCCTCGAGCAGAAGGAGAAAGCGATCGTGGTGGTTCTCTCCGGAACGGGCACCAATGGGACCGCCGGCGCGCAGGCCGTGAAAGCTGCCGGCGGGCTCTGTGTGGCGCAAGACCCGGAGACGGCGGAATTTCCGGGTATGCCGCGCAGCCTGGTGCACTCCGGATATGCCGACCAGGTTCTGCCGGTCGAGCGGATTCCCGCTTTCCTGCTCAACTACGTGCGGCATGCTGTTGTTCAAGAAGGTGGCGCTGCCGTCGAGCACATCGTCGAACGCGACCTTCACGATGACCGGCAGTATCTGAATCAGATCCAGGCGCTTCTGCGCACACGCACCAAACATGATTTTCGGGGCTACCGCAAGCCGACCCTGCTCCGGCGCATTCAGCGGCGCATGGGCATCGTGGGCTCCGCTGACCTCGCAGAGTATGCGCAAGTGTTGCGTGACCAACCGCACGAATTACTTTCGCTTTCCAACGATTTCCTCATCCATGTGACCGGCTTCTTCCGTGATCCGGAGGCCTGGGAAGCATTGCGCGAGAGTGTCATTGTCCCCCTTGTGCGAAGTCGATCGGCGGGCGATGAGTTACGCGGCTGGGTCACCGCCTGCTCGAGCGGCGAGGAAGCCTACTCCTTGGCGATCCTCATCGCCGAAGAGCTCCAGTGCGCTCGCAAGACGCTTGACGTCAAGATTTTCGCGACCGATGCCGCCGACAAGTCTCTTGCGCTTGCGCGCGCGGGAGTCTACGCGGCCGGTATCGAGGGAGACATTGCCCAAGCGCGCCTGGATCGCTATTTCGATAAGGACGAGCACACCTATCGCATCAAGAAGGAAATTCGCGACATGGTTGTGTTCGCCCCCCAGAACCTTCTGCGGGACCCGCCTTTCTCGCGCGTGGACATTTGCACGTGTCGGAATTTCCTGATCTATCTCGAGCCCGAAACTCAAAAGCGCATACTCTCGCTCCTGAGCTTCGCGGTGCGCGATGGTGGTTACCTCTTCCTCGGCAACACCGAAAGTCTGAGCAGCGCGGAACAAAGCTTTGAGACCGTCAGCAAGCGTTGGCGGCTCTATCGACGCGTCGGTCCCGCCCAACATCGTCTCGCCGACATGGCCTATACGCATCCAGCGGCGCTGCCAGAGCCGCCGCAGACCCGCGAGAATGTGACGCCGATCATCAGGACGCAGTACGCGCAGACGGTCAATTTTGAACGCGCCTTGCTCGAAGAATTCGCACCGCCTTCGGTCATCGTAGATCGTCAGGAAAGAATGTTATACGTGCACGGCGACACCACGCCGTTCCTGGCCTATCCGCAGGGGGAACTGACAGCCAGCGTCATCGAAGCCACACGGCCGCCTCTGCGGACGGCCGTTCGCACGGCCTTCCGTCAGGCCGTCGATACGCACGTGCCCGTCGCGACTGACACTTCGCTAGACGCCGATGACCAGACGCTGTGGGTGCGAGTCACTGTCGCGCCGCTAAAAGCCAACTCAGGCGGCCGCAATTTGCGAGTGACGTTCGAATTGCGGCCGCACGCAGCCCAGAATCGCTCAGATAAGGATGAGGGGGCGACCAATGACACCCCCGCGCCGCCGGCGGTCTTGCTGCAAACCAACCCGCAGTTGGAGGACGAGGTGCGCATATTGAGGCGCGAGCTTCAGGCGGGGGCCGAAGCCTTCGAAGCCAGCAGGGAGGAGTTGAAGGCTTCGAACGAAGAAGTCATTTCCATCAACGAAGAGTTACAAAGCGCAAACGAGGAGCTCGAAACGAGCAAGGAGGAGCTGCAATCGATCAACGAGGAATTGACGACAGTCAACAGCCAGTTGCAAGGGAAGATAGTCGAGAGTGAACAAACGACCAATGACCTGTCGAACCTGCTGAGCAGTACCAATATCGCGGTCGTGTTTCTGGACACGGGCCTGAAAGTGCGGCGTTTCACTCCGGCGGTGCTGGATCTCATAGAACTTATCCCAACGGACGTCGGCCGTTCCATCAGCGATCTCGCGCCCAAGTTCGTAGCGCCAACGGGCAAGGATAATACCCACAGCGTGCTGCTGGAGTCCGCGCGAGCGGTGCTGGACAACCTTACGCCAATCGAGGCCGAGGTCCGCAGCCACAGTGGGCGGTCGTACATGCATCGCGCGTTGCCTTATCGGACCGCCGACAACCACATCGAGGGTGTCGTTCTCACGTTCATCGACATCACGGCTCGCAAATCGGCCGAGCAAGCCGCGCGTGAGATGCAAGTGCGGCTCGAATCGGCTATCGAGCAGTTGCCCGCGGCCATCATCGTCGCAGATGCACCGGGCGGGCGTATCATGCACGCGAACCGCCGCGCCGCCGAGTTATTTGGCCAGTCCTATCCGGTGCCGTTCCTCAACACCGAATGGAGGACGGCAGTTTCAACCCTGAAAGGGTGGCATGCGAACGCAGATCTTTATTCCGCCAACGAATGGCCGCTTGCCCGCTCCCTGGTAAGCGGCGAGATCGTTGTCGATGAGGAAATCGAGATCGTCCATCGACAGGGTGCGCATACCACTCTTTCGGTCAGCTCTGCTCCCGTTCGCGACAATGATCAAGGAATCATTGCGGCCGTGGCGGCCTTCTGGGACATCACTCACCGCAAGCGCATAGAGAAAGCGCTCCGTGAAAGCGAGCGTCGGTTGCGCCTGATCGTCGAGAGCCCGACGGACTTTGCCATCGTGATGCTTGACGTGGCCGGTAGCGTCACTTCTTGGAATTCGGGCGCCGAACGGATGTTCGGCTGGACCCAGGAGGAGATGATCGGCCGGTCTATCGCCGAGATTTTCTCCGCCGCCGACCGCGATGCTCATGCACCGGAACGTGAGTTGCAAACGGCGCTCCGAAGCGGTCATGCCAATGATGAGCGTTGGCATGTGCGCAAGGACGGTACGGCCATCTGGGCCAATGGAGTGATGTCGGTCGCGCGCGATGAAGCGGGAGTCCCGATCGGCCTGGTCAAGATCATGCGAGACAACACTGACCAGAAAGAAGCGGAGGATCGCTTGCTGACGGCAACTGTGGCTGCCAAGGAGGCGCAGGCGAGCGCCGAAGCCGCCAACCGTGCCAAGGATGACTTCATATCCATGGTCAGCCACGAGCTGCGCACACCGCTCAACACCATGCGACTGTGGCTGCGACTGTTGGATAATGAGACGCTTCCTGAGAAAGACCGTGCTGAAGGTCGGCGCACACTTGAGCGAGCAGTTTCAGCGCAGGAACAGCTCATTGAGGAGCTGCTGGACATCTCCCGAATGGCTTCGGGAAAACTGCGCGTTGAGCTCCGCGCGACTCGCCTTGCCGATACCGTCGGGGCAGCGGTTGAGGCGGTCCGCCCACTGGCAGCACGTAAGGAAGTGAAGCTTGGCTACCGTGCAAGCCCGGAGGTTGGGATCGTTCGCGCGGATCCCGATCGTATACAGCAGGTGGTGTGGAATCTGCTGAGCAACGCCGTGAAGTTTACTCCTTCGGGCGGCCACATCCAGGTCGAGCTTCGCCGGGAAAACGAATATGTCGTGATCGAAGTTTCCGACACGGGAATCGGTATTCGCCCGGAACTGCTCCCGCGGGTGTTTGACCGGTTTCAGCAGGGCCACTCGGGAGTGGATCGCCAACATGGAGGATTGGGATTAGGCCTTGCCATTGCCAAACAACTGGTCGAACTGCATCAGGGTGTCATTAGCGCGACCAGCCCGGGTGAAGGACAGGGTGCCTCATTTGTCGTCCACCTGCCTCTCAAGAAGGAAATGGATCCAGGATCGGAGCCGATGCCTGCCGGTCAGGCGGGGAGCGCGGAACTTCTAGGGGTCCGAGTCCTGCTCATCGAAGATGAGTCCGGCAGTCGCGAGGGGACAGCCCGGCTCCTCGAAACCTGTGGTGCAGCGGTACAAGCGGTTGAGTCCGCGGCGGCGGCCCGCGAGGCATACGCGCTACAGGTGCCGGACGTTATCGTCAGCGACATCGCCTTAGGCGGCGAAGACGGTTATGTTCTGATGAGAGCCCTGCGCGAGCTCGAGCGAGCTCACGGTTCGGCTCGTGTGCCCTCGTTGGCATTGACGGCCTTTGCAAGGAGCGAGGATCGCCAGCAGGCCAGCGACGCGGGGTTCGACGCTCACCTTGCGAAGCCCGTCGACCCGCAACGCCTCATTTCCCGGATCAACCGGTTGCTCAAAAAGTCGCGACCCTAAAGAGGTGACTGCCGCGCGGATGGGACCAACTTCCGCCTAGGCCACAGCAGCGAACCGCGTGACGCCCTGCTGATGCCGCTTTGTACGTCGCGAAACGATTGGGCTGAAATCGCGTGTCATCCGGCGAAGGGCCGTGATGTCCACGAGGCAAATACAAGGTGATCGCAGCACATGAAGCAGCTTCGCGAATCCACGCGGAGAACTCGAGCGTGGGTGTAATCGATCGTCGAGGCTGCGCTTACATGGGTATGCTTCCTGCGGGCTCATACTTGTGAAGCCATTCTCCATTGCACGGGGCCCTCGCAGTCGCGACGAAGCCGAGGGTTGTATCAGCGGTTCCAGTTCGCAAGGCACCGCCAAGCCGATCATTCTCGTCGTCGATGACGAGCCTGACAGCGTGGACATTCTCCAGTGGTTTTTGCGTGACGCAGGGTTCGTCGTAAGGACGGCGGCCAACGGCTCTGACGCACTTCGAAGCGTGCAGACTTGTGTGCCGGATCTCGCGGTTATTGATTACATGATGCCAGGCATGAACGGGGTTGTGCTCTGCCGGCGGTTGCGCGAGCAGCCTGCGACACAGCAGCTTCCGATTATTCTTCACACCGGCACTGACTTAAGCGTTGAGGAGGCGAACCACGAGTTGTGCGTCGATCGCGTCGTCAAAAAGCCGAGCGATGTACTCGATCTCGTCGAGGAGGTTCGTGAGTTGCTGGATCGAACTCATTGAACCGCCTCACGCCGATGTGACGGTGCCCCTGTCGAGAACGGCGCGGACCTTCGCGTCCGAATGCGCTCGCTCGTAACCTGTCATTCGCTTGATCATTGGGCGAACTTCTTGATCGCCTCGGCGCTGATTGGCGTAAAGAAGTTGACCAGGTTGCCATCTGGATCGCGGAAGAGGAGCGATCGGTTGCCCCAAGGCATCGTTGTCGGCTCTTGAACGAGGGAGTCACCAATTACCTCCACCAACTTTCGATACTCGGCATCCACGTCGTTCACGCGAAACTCGATGATGGCAGTGTGGTTTTCAGCGGGACGGGCCACATCGCCGCCGAATAACTGCAACGTGCGCGTACTGCCCATCGCCAGAGTGCAGGTGGCCGTTTTCAGCTCGCCGAAATCCTCGGTGTACATCGTCATGGAGATACCCGTGATCTGCTCGTAAAAGCGCGCGAGCCGCTTGATGTCGGCGGTGATGATACGGATCGAGACGAAATTCATGCAATTCTCCTTCGGTAGGCTGGAGCCGCGGGTGCGGCGTACCACTGTTCTACGCTAGCCCTGCTGACAGCATGGTGTCAGTATGGTGGCAGCAGACTGTCGACCAAGGAGATAGCCATGCGCCGTGCCGACCGACTGTTTCAGATCATCCAAATCCTGCGGCCGTCGCACCGGCCGGTGAGCGCCAGTCAGTTAGCCGAAGAGCTGGAAGTGTCGCAGCGTTCGGTCTACCGGGATATCGCTGACCTGATTGGGCAGCGGGTGCCGATAATCATCGGGTACGCCGAGACCGTGCGCCTCCTGGCCGGATGGTGTGAGCTTCGTCGGGGCTTCCGCCACTTCAGGACGGATCGCATCGTATCCGCCGAATTTCTCCAAGAGCCCTATGGATGCCCGCCCAGAGAACTCCAAGCACGATGGCGACGCTTCATGGAGGCAGAGCGTGGTATTCGCTTGCCATAGCGGCGCACCGCACTTCGCCAAGCAGTCACTCGCGACGTTGAGCGACGCGCTTCGGCCCAATTGGTCATCGAGCAGGTGCTGCCGTGCGCCTCAAATGACCGCAGCGTCCGGCAGAGCCTCGCTGTTGGCTCCCACGCGAGACTGCACCAGCGACAGAATCGTTTCCACGATGTGAAATTCGCAGACCCGGGACTTCACCAGGGTTGCCGCCACGCGACGCTGCACTTCCTGCGACACCTCGCCGGCGGACAGGATGACGACAGGCGGAGCCGATGCACGATTCACGAGGGGCAGTTGGTTCAAGAGAGTGAGTCCGTCGCCATCGGGTAACTCCACATCCAGGAGGACGAGCGAAAACGACTCTTCCAGCAATCGCCTGCGTGCCTCCTCCAAACTCGCTGCGGTCACAATCTCAGCGCGGTCTGCAAGAGCAGACTGAAGCACCCGCCACAGATCCATATCGTCCTCGACGTGCAACACGCGAGGGATCTCTTTTGACGCGTTGACCTCACCGGGACCGTCCGCACAGATCAGCACTCGACACCGAGTGGTATCGGCAAGTGTCGGCGTTGACGGGAGCTTCTGTGCCCCCTCCTCTGGCGCGCACTGCAGTTGAATGAAAAAGGTCGAGCCCCGACCGGTTTCGGTGTGGAATCCGATTGATCCCCCCATGGCTTCGACGAGCTGCCGGGTAATGCTGAGACCGAGCCCGGTGCCGTCCGCACGACGTGAGCTGGAGCCGTCCGCCTGCGCAAACTTCTCAAACACGCGGGCACGGAACTCCTCCGGGATGCCCATGCCCCGATCTTCGACCTCGACGCGGATCCGCTCTCCCTCGCGGCTCGCACGAACACTGACGGCGCCGCCAGGTGACGAGAACTTCGCCGCGTTGGACAGAAGATTGGCCATCACCTGCATCAGGCGATCCGCGTCAGCCACCACGGCATCGGCCGTTGGGGCGCTTTCCAGCTTCAGGCGTACCTGGTACTTATCCGCGTAGCCCTGGTTGACGTCGATGGCTTGCTCGAGTAATGAGCGTAATGAAACACGCTCACAATGTAACTCGAGCTTCCCCGCCTCGATCTTTTCGATGTCCAGAATGTCGTTGATGATCCTCACCAGCCGCTCACTGTTCTGGTGAGCGATGTTTACCATCTGTCCCGCCTTCTCAGACAGGCTCCCGAGCACGCCCGCGGCGAGCAGTCCCAGCGAGCCCCGAATGGAAGTGAGCGGCGTACGCAACTCGTGACTCACCGTGGAGATGAATTCACGCTTCATCCGGTCCATCTCGTGACGGTGCGTGATGTTCTCCACCTGGGAAATGAAATACTGCGGCCGGCCGGCGATATCACGCGCCAGAAACACACTCAGATTCACGAAAATGAGCGCGCCATTCTTGTGAAGGTAGCGCTTTTCGATCTCGTAACCGGGTATTTCCCCGGCCAGGGTGCGCTGCATGTGCATCGCGCTCGTCTCGCGATCCGCGGGATGTGTGTACGCCTGTGTTTCCGTTGCGAGCAGCTCTTCCTCCGAGTACCCGAGCATCCGGCACAACGACCTGTTGACCTTGATACATCTCCCCTGCGGGCTGCCCAGAGCCATCCCGATCGGCGCATCGTCAAAGGCGCGCCGGAAGCGATCCTCGCTGAGCCGTAGCTCAGCTTCCTTCTGCAAGCGCTCCGTCACATCAGCCATGATCCCCAGATAACCCGACACCTCGCCCGCGCCATCGGTGAGTGCCGTGACCACCAGCGAGCCGCGGAATCGGCTGCCATCCTTGCGGACGAACGTCCACTCACCCTCGTCCGGTTGCCCCGGGAGCGCGACCGCAACGAACGAGCTGACGGGTTCCGGTAACGGCCTTCCGAGCCGAGCCGATACCTCGCGAGCGCGTGCCTCGAGCTCTGCGGGATCATGCCAGAGCATAGGAGTTGCGCGTCCGACGACCTCTGCGGCGGAATAACCCAGCATCCGTTCCGCTGCGGCGTTGAAACTCGTTACCGTTCCGTCCAGCCTCGAAGAAACGATCGCGTAATGCGCATTGTCGATCATCTCCGACTGCAACCTGAGGCTCTCTGCCAGTCTGGCATCCGCGCGACGACGGCGCATCAGCTCGCGATCCGACAGAAACAGTGCCAGGCCGAGTAGCGTCGTCGCGAGCAGGCTGGCGGTCGTGGTGAGTCGGCCCGTATTGCGGAAATTCCGCTTGGTAAATCCATTTCGCTGCGTCAGCAACCCACGCTCCGTGTTCGAGAACGCATCGATGTCGGCCCGCGCGCGGTCCATTGTCCGCCGTCCGTCGCCCTGGTTGTCCAGGCGACCTGCAGCAGCCTTACCCAGGTGATCATGCGTAGCAATCAACCGGTCCGCAAAGGCCAGTACGTCGCCTACGTCGCGGGTCAATATCTGGATTCTCGCCTGCTGAGCGGGATTGTCCAGGGTGAGTTGCTCAAGCTCTGCCAGCGTGCGTGGAGCGTCCCTGGCAGCCGATCGGACCGTCTGCAGGGCCTCCGTCTGGTCAGAGAGAGCGTACCGTCGCATGCCGCGTTGGACATCCTGCAAGTGCCCGAGCAGTGACTGTGTGGTCAGCAAGACCTCGTAGCTATGTTTGTCCCAATCGACATCATTCTCCAAATGCGCCTGACTGATGGAGGAGCCGAGCGCCACGAGACCCATGATGGTCACGGCCGCCGTCCCAGGCAACCACCGCACGGGGTCGATCCCCTGTAAACGCCCCCTGCACCAGGCCCAGCTAATCAGGGCCGATGACAACGCGAAGAAAACCGCCCCGGTTTGTACTGCCATCCGGGTGTACACGCCCCAACCGAAGGCACTGTTGATACCGACCAGGTGCCCTGTCATAGCGGCGGCAGTGATCAGCGCGACGGCGGTTGAGGCCAGCGCCAGAAGCTTGAGCCCACGGCCAGAGCCGCCAGCGCAGCCGGCACCCATCAGCCCAGTAGCCAACAACGTGAGACACGCGGCGGTTAGAGGGGACATGCGCCCCGGGTCGACCGTCCCCGCCAACAAATAGTCCTTGATGAAGAATTCGTCGAAGAACCAGTGCGTCCCCAAGACATATTCGAGCAGGGTGCACACAGCGACCCCTGCAACAAGCGCCCCCAGGCCGGCGGCCCAGCGGAAGGACCGACCGCTCAGCGCCATTGCAGCCGCACCGCCGAGAATGAAGCACAGGGCCGTGTTGTATTTCATTGCCACGCCGCCCGGGACCATTTGGAGCAGCAGGCTCCAGTGGGCGTGCCAGCTCAGCAGCGTGATCGCCCCTACCAGTGCAGCTGCGGCCCCTGTGATGCGCAGGAAGAGATTTGCGCGCCTCAAGCTCTGGGTGAGATCGGATACAGCCATGTGCGGTGTCACTGATGCAGCTTGTGAGAGTCGCGACGGACTGGATCGGGACTCTCGAAGACTCCTGTTGCCCGTTATGTTGAACCGGAATGAGCCACGTGCTGCGGCAATCAGTCACAGACCGCCAAAAGCGCTGCGACCCACGTCGGCAGTCCCTGGGCCATTCGTGACAGGGTTCACAATCGCGGGCTGTCACAGGTCTAGCAGGATCCCGAGAGATCGCGCGGCTACTGCAGAGTTTTTGGCGCCGCTCGGCGCAGGCAAGCGCCCCTACGATGAGTCAGTTGCGCTACTGGATCAGGATCTGAAGTACAACACGCGCGGCGCCCAATCATTAGAATTGCCGCCGACGGCGATCGCCGAGGGGCGCCAAAACAACATAGGAGCGGATGCCAGGTAGTTCGCGTCGCCCCTGGCCCGGGTTTCTACGGATGAAAGGAGGTCAATGCGCCGGACTATGCTCGTGCCGCATTGAGGGGGAGCATCTCGATGCGGGCGGCCGAGTTACAGACTGTTCTCGATACGCACCTTGTGACGTACGGTCCGCCTGGTGCGGCGATGATCGTGAACGAGTCCGGGACCATCTTGTTCGCCAACTCGCAAGCGAGTCATCTGTTCGGTTATGTTCCCGGCGATCCCGACGGTTGCAGTGTTTGAGTCCGGTTCAGCGCGGACTCGAGACGCTCGTCGTGGCGGCCATTCGTACGAAGTGACAACCAAAACTTCGCGCATGCATCGCGTTCGGTTCGAACGAGTGAGGCATAGAGGAAACAGCAGACTGAGCGCGCCCCTGTTCGCTTCGCGCGCCTCGCGGCCGAATAGGACTCACGGTATGTGCAACAACTCGGCGTGCCCTGATACCCGGCCCTGCACGAATGCGCGCATACCGTGAGACGAGTCTCGACGCGACGCCTTTTTCCTTGTTGTGTCAGCGAAGGTGATCGTAGTCGCGCCAGGACTCCAGCGTAATAGGTACTATCCGCATGGACCGTCAGGTTTTTTTCCAAGAGGACTCGAGCTTCGCTGGCGCCGGCCTTCAGCAAGTGATCGGAAACTGCGACAGACGGGTATACGTAATTTCCGCAGGTGCGGCGCAGCTCCCAACACGTAGTAGCCGCCAAAGGCAAGCGTGCGCCACTTGGCATCTCTCACCCCTCGCGTGAGATATGGTCGCGCGCATGAACGGGCCCTTTGACATCGGCGGCACCACGCAAGTCCTGCAGCTCTCGCTCACTGAGAGGCCGAGGGTGCTGCTGGTCGATGATGACGAGCTGGTCCTCGAGCGACTTCACGGCCTCATTCGTGGCGCCGGGTTCGACGTCCAGACCGCCGCGGACGGCGCCGCAGCGCTAGAAACGCTGCAGCACAGCTTTGCGCCGATTGTAATCACCGATCGGCAGATGCCGGGCATCGACGGCCTCACACTGTGCCGGACCATCCGTCACAACAACTGGCCGGGTTACGTTTACATCCTTCTGTTGACGACACAGGATGCAGAGGAGGATATCCTGGCCGGATTGGACGCAGGTGCCGATGACTACGTAAGCAAGCGCACTTCTACCGCCCATTTGCTGGCGCGCCTGCGTACCGCGCGCCGGATTTTGGGTCTCGAGCACTCCTTGAAACAAGCTCTGGCGGAGAAGCGGCGCCTGGCGTTGACGGACCCCCTCACCGGCGCCGCAAACCATCGGCATTTCATGGACCGGTTGACGCGCGAGCTCGAGAGCGCACAAGAGCTGAGGAATCCCGTGAGCCTGCTCTGCTTGGATCTGGATCACTTCAAAGGCATCAACGACCGCCATGGCCACGCGGCGGGGGATGCAGTCCTGCAAGAGGTCGTGCACCGAATCAACCGCTGTTTACGACCACACGGAGACTGGTGCGCACGCATCGGCGGGGAGGAATTCGCCGTCGTGTTAGCCGATACCGACCCTCGCCGTGCCGGTACGATCGCCGAGCGAATTCGCGTAACTTTGGCTGACCAACCGATTGCAACCGCCAACAGCACCATATCGACCACCGTGAGCATTGGCCTCAGTGGCTGGTGTGCGGAAATTCATGGGCTCGCAACGAGCGCCGAGTCGCTGCTCCAACAAGGCGATGAGGCCCTGTATGCCAGCAAAGCGGCCGGTCGCAATTGCATCACGGTCGCGAAATCACTGGCACAACGCCTGGCCACCTGAACACGAGAAAACGAATAATGAATCGGACTGCGCTGCGCACGCTGCTGTATATCGATGATGAGCCGGATATTCGACATATAGTGCAGTTGGCGCTGAGTTTGGCACCCAGCCTGACCGTCCACACAGGAGACTCGGGCGAGCGAGCGCTCTCACTCGCACGCGAATTGAAGCCGGACCTGGTGTTGCTCGATGTCATGATGCCGGGCCTGGACGGGCCTGGGACACTGACGCGCATGAGAGCGGAACCGTCGCTTTCCGGTTTTCCGGTGGTCTTCATGACCGCGAAAGCCATGCCTCAGGAAGTCGCTCGTTTCCGCAAGCTCGGTGCCGCAGGAGTGATTGCCAAGCCGTTCGATCCCATGACACTCGCCGAGCAGGTATTCGTCCTATGGGAAAGAATTCCCGGTAATGGAGTGCAGCCCTCGTGATCCTCACGCCCACTCGAAGGCACGCTGATGGACTGCGTCCCTTTCATCCTTGAAAGCTGGCGCGAGACTCTCCAGGAAGCCGGCCACATCTTCACCTATCGCAACCTTCAAGCCTATTCCGGAATGGACGGCGCATGGATGTTGGAGCGCCTCCTTCCGACAGAGACTCACGGAGCGCGCGAGAAACTTCTGAAGTCCCAAGGTGAACGCTATCGCAATGACTTCATCGAGCGAGCGCAGGCCTTCTCCGCAGTTCACCCGCTCTTCGAAAGTTTGAAGCGCCACGGCATTTGCATCGGCATCGCGACGACCTGCAAGAAGGACGAGTTAGCGATATACGATCGTCGGATGGGCATACTCGAGCTCGTAGACGCCGTAGCCTGTGGAGAAATGGTCAGGCATGGCAAGCCGGACCCTGGCCTACTTGGACAGTGTCGCCGATCCCTCCATCTGCCCGATCCGTCCCGGGCTGTGGCGATCGGCGATACACCCTTCGACGCCTTCGCCGCGAAGGCTGCCGGCATGCGCGCCGTGGGGGTGTTGACAGGTGGGTTCGCCGGAGCATTGCTCGCGCACGGTTTGCGTTGTTTCTGGCCTCCCAGGCAGGCGCGCGCCAGGTGGTAGCGGCGCGGCTGCCACGGGCGTAGCTGCCAGCGCCTCTGCTGCGACTTCGAGGCGCGGGTGCCGCTGGCGAGCCAGAGGGGCGGCAGTAATCAACTTCCTATCTACATTATAAACAACTCATAATATATTGAAAATTCTAGATATTAATAAGTAGATGTCGCTGTGCCGCAATGAGCGAAACTGCGTGCTGCAACCGCGAACTTTCGAGGCCGGAACGTCACGCCGCTGACGTTGTTCAGGAGCAGATCAGCGCTTCTATATGTGTTCTTTATCATTATTTATATTATAAATTATATTGCAAAGTACATTGGGGACGAGCTATGGTTGTTGACGTTACACCCACCTAGGACGAAGGCTTGCTCATGAGCGGTTACGCTGCTGCCCCGAAGAAGACCACCAGTGTGTCGATGGCGGAGCCGCTGCTGGCCGAGGCCAAGGCTTTGGGAGTGAACGTTTCTCAAGCAGCTGAAGACGGCCTTGCAAAAGCGGTCGCCGCCAAGCGTGCTGAAGTCTGGCTCCGGGAAAACCACGAGGCTATTCAGAGTTCCAACGAGTACGTAGAGAAGTACGGGCTACCCCTGGCCCGTTACAGGATGTTTTGAGTGGCACGATTTAGCGTCTATCAAAACCCTGGCGGTGAAGGGTACTTGATCGACGTGCAGGCCGATCTTATGGCCCATCTCAACACCAGACTGGTTGTTCCCCTGGTGCCACGTTCCAAGGCTCCCAAACCCGCAAGGACGCTCAACCCGCTGTTCACGCTCGAGGATGTCGAACACGTCATGTTGACGCAGTACGCGGCGGCGATCCCGTTGAACGAACTCAAGCGCGACGTCATCAACCTTGCGAGTCGTCGTGACGACATCGTCGCAGCACTCGACCTGCTCCTGCAGGGCTTCTGATCGTCGACTGACGCGCTGGAGTCCACTTGAGGCTGGAAGCGCGGGCTCCCCTGGCATCAGGCCAGCAAGGCGCACCACGAGACTGAGCGTCCGGCGGATGGTGCTGGCTGTACCGACGAGCCGCTGACCCACAGCCAGCGGATCATGCTGCACGGCGTCGTGTCCTCGGAATCGTTGAGGGGCACAGCACGGGCCAGTAGGCGAACCCCTCGTGGTGTCACGCGCTTCCCTCTGGCGCAGGTCATATCGCGATACCTGCCTTTACCATCAATCCTGCTGCGGTAAGCGGCGACCCGACGTTCGAACACCAACTCACGGTCAATCACCTCTGCCCTCAGTACCTGCACTTATGTTCCAGCACGACGGCGGGGGTGTTTGTGCCTGGAGGGGTTACTTCCAACAATCCGAACGTTCGAGCTCTCGGTGACGGCTTCTTCAATGACGTCACACGCGGCTACCAGCAGAAGGCGGCTTATGCCTCACTCGACTTCGAGCTCATTCCCCAAACGCTGACGTTGACCGCCGGCACTCGATCGAGACGCAGCATTTCAGTGCAGCCGCGATGGGCGGCCCCTACGCCCGCTTCGGAGGTAGCTTAGCGGTGAATCGAAATGGACAGGCCGTGATCGGCACCCCGAGCGCTTACGACGTGCGCAATACCCTCGGTTAGGGCGTAATCTCAAGAGCGACGCGCACCCGGGTGTCGATCGCCGTGCGATCCACGTAGGCTATGGCGTTGGGGTTGTGTGCAACGATGTCGACGGCCATGCGTGCATCAGCCACCGAGAAGGGTGGCGATGTCTTGCCAGAAAAGGTCAGCCGTGCCCAATACGAACTCATGTCCGATGCGTCTTTGTGTGCGAGGGCTAGATAGAACTGCCGGCGCTCGGCAGAGTCGCTGGACAGATCGATCGGCAGCGCGGAGGCACCCGTTGGAAATGAGCGATACCGCCCGAGGAAGATGTCGAGGGCCTCTCGGCGGCTCAGGTGGATCACCCCGATCGATGGGTTCACGATTACAACGAGTGCCTGTGCATGCCCTGCCTGCGAAAGCAGCACAGCCGCGACGGCGCACACAGACCGCATGAATATGCTCATAGCATAGCAAAGTGAATGCTTCGCCACGGACCTGGCCCGTCGATTATAGCCTGCATCGAACAGAGTCCACCCATCAGTGATTACCGCAATGAGGCGTTTGAGTGTGGGAGCGCTTTGCGTCGTGACGACGGCGGCAACGGAGACGCCGGATATTCAGGACAACTGTCAGTAGGGGGTGGGCAACGGCTTCCGGGCACGGCGAGGAGCTGCTTTCGTTCCGCGTGCTAGCGGCCTGGCCCTTCTGCAGAGACTGTGTGGAGGGCTGGGGCGTGGGCAACACCGGATCGACTGGTTGGTCGGATGATCGTTAGTCCGTGGCCTGGCAGGTTGCGTCATCTCCGGCCGCTAGCCGAATTCACTCGTTCATGCCTGCCCCGCCGCCCCGGTTCCGGAACTCGGCCGTATGACCTCGGTGACCCGGTTGCGACCTGCGCGCTTGCTGTCATACAAGGCGCTATCAGCCAACTTGACGAGCTGCTCGTGCAGCTCCGTGATAGGTTCGGCCGGGTGTTCGAGGCTACAGATTCCAAAGCTTGCGGTCACGGACAAGCCGAGGCTGGTGCGCAGAAACGGTCTGTCACTGATGCTTTCCCGTAGACGCTCTGCGATGGCGCGCGCTTGGAAACGAGCCGCTTCAGGCAATACGATCGCGAACTCCTCTCCACCGATTCTCGCGACCCAGTCCTCACCCAACCGCAGTCCCTTTGTGAGGCGTTCGCCGAATTCTGACAACACCTCGTCACCGACGCGGTGGCCCTCCCGATCATTGATGCCTTTGAAGTGATCAATGTCACACAGGACCAGGGACAGCGGCCGACCCAATCGCACGGCGCCCGCAACCTCTTTCGGCCACTGGTCCTCGAAGTAACGGCGGGTGCCGACTCGCGTGAGCTCATCAATCGTTGCGAGCAAGCGGTTGTTGGTGATTGCGGACTGCAGGGAGGCGGCGAAACTGACGATACGGCGAGCTGTGCTGAGATGAGCCCAGAACTGCTCGCCGCGGCCGTCGGCGGGCATGACATCATTGGCCCCGGCGCGCAAACCCTGCACAGCACTGCCTTCATCGCCGGCCGAGATGAACACCATGTGAATGGTGGAGGCGGCATACAATTGCCGCGCTTCGTGGATCAGGTCTAGCCGATCGGTAAAGAGCAACGCGGGCACCCGAACGGCTAGACGTGCTAGTGCATCCCTCTCATCCCGGGCCAACTCGATCTCGATGTCAGCGGTGTGGAGCAGCTTGACGTAGCGGTCGCTGGTGACGGGTGATCCGATCATCAAGAGCGCGGCTGGAGCAGGCGGAGCGCGGCTCAAAAGACCGGCCAGGTTGGTTCCATCGCGGGGTCTGAGCACTCGCTCGACAGTGGCTTGACGCTGTAACAAGTAGTCCGCGGAGTTTCCGGCACCCGCTCTGCGGGCCGCTCCGGGCTCATCGGACGCCCGTCTCGAGCGCGTTGCCGACGGCAAGGCCGAACGAATCACGTTGGGCAACCGAGTCAGATCCGACTTGGCCACGAAGTCAGTGGCACCGTTGTCGAGGGCATAGCGAAGCGTCGACTCGTCCAAATGAGCCGAAACGAAAATGAAGGGCGTTTCGGGTCTCTCGCACTTGAGGATCGCAAGCGCCGCCATGCCATCAAAACCCGGGACGTCGGAATCCGATACCACGATGTCAGGGGCGCGAGTGAGTGCAGCCCGAAAGTCAGTTTCGTTCACGACGCGCTCCGCCGTACACCGTACGCCCGCAGAGTTGAGCGCATGAAGCGTCAGCTCAGCCGCAAGCGCGTCATCTTCGAGCATTAACAGTCGAAGCATCATGCCGGGACCTTCCTTCAAGCAGTCCACCATACAGGCGCGCTAGCGCGAGAATAGCCAGCAACGTACTCGCGGGAGACGGTGCACACATTGTCAATCAGGCGCCCCCTCGTGGGACAGTTCAACGATTGACGCAATGCATCATGGCCGTTCGCCAGCATTCAACAACAGTACGCGCGAGGATATGGGTTTCTTTCATCGGAGGATTAAGTATTTCGTGCGTCACATGTGGCGCAGGGTCGGGATACGCAAGCGGTGCATTATGTCGCCTGCGATGCTCGAGCGTGGCTATTAGGTTAGCCGGAGAATGCGGTTTCTTCACGGGGTCGTCGGATGCGCGAAGGTCCGCGTCGGGCGCGCGTTGAATCCAACATGGCCCGCCCTCCTCGAATTCTTGTGGTGAGCGATAACCCACGCAGCCTGACTCTGTTGCGCCTCTCTCCCGAGAGCGATAAAGGTCCCGACTCCGTCGGCGGCTGTACAGACCTCATAGCCCTCCATCTCGAGCAGTAAAGCGAGAGACGTGGCCGCATCCAAATTGTCGTCCACGACCAGAACGCGTTGCCCACCACCAGCCACTACGGCACGAGTGGCCGCCGGGAGGGGACGGGTGTGTCCGGTGTCGACCCTAACGAGACAATCGCATTGCTCCGAAGCGGTCGCTGGGGTTCAAGGAAGCACACGTTCGACAGTCCCGCGGAAGGAGCAAGGCAGGGCTGATTCTCGAAAGAACTTCAGGTCGGTTGAGTAGAAATCGACCTGAGACATCGAATCATCAGGAGAGGTAGCGCGGGATAGGTCCCATGCGAATGCAGTCGCGTATCGACGCGTCGCGTTCCGAGATGCGCGCTCTCCTCACGTACGTATCACCGCGCGCGGATCACAGTATATCGAGAGCGTTTACTCACCGGGGTGATACGCGTGCGTTGTGCCCACGAGCGTCGGGGTGCAGTGCAGGTACCACCATGTTCCATCGATTGGCTCGTGCACGGCTATCAGACTCTGCAAACACACCGTAGCGCGGTAGACTACATCGAGCTGATGTTGGTTAGCAGAGTTTAGCTGGTACGCTGAAAGTCAACCAAGATGGGATGAATGTACGATTGAGGTGCCCGACGAGGGCAAACTGAACAAACTCATCGCGCGCGCGAAAAGATGATCGGACGCTTCTACATCGTCGGAGTCCGCTTTCAGTTCTGAAGCAGGCTCATGCTCCAAGCCTTCAGGCCCTCGCTGACCGCGTGGTGGTCCTATCGCCGCCTGCGGGGCGCCGCAGCCTGAGGCCGCGAGGGCCTCACCCCTTGCAGCGATTTTTCCGGTAGAAATGCCGGTGCACCGTCGGAACCGTCGGCGCGGACTGCACGTTGTGTTCCTTGAGGGAGACTCCAACCGAACTCCGATCCTGGGCCCTTACCGGTCATAAAAAACTTTCCAAACGGAGTAACTTATGGCTTCTAAGCTACGGTTTTCTTTGGCAGCTTGTCTTTTGCCTGTTGTTTTGGGTGCCGCTAGCCTGGCGCAGGCCGATGACGCGTCGCCGGCGACGCAACCATCGTGTAATAGCGGCCTCCTGTTTCCTAACGATGAAGAAGCGGGCGACGGTTTTGGCGGTTCGGTGGCCGTGAACGGGCAAACCGCCATGGTCGCAATCCCGTTCTTCAGTACCGCTTTCGTGACGCCCCCCGTCAATCCACCGTACGTCAGCGGCCGTGTCGCCGTGTTCACCTGCGACGCGAGCACTCAAGCCTGGACCCGTACGGCGACCATCCAGCTCCCCGCGACGGACGCTAACCAGCACGTCGAGTTCGCGTTCTCTGTTGCATTGCAAGGCAACTTGGCGGCCGTTGGTACGCAAGGCCAGGGAGTCTACGTCTACAAAAGACAGGGGCTGAACTGGAACCAGATCGCGCGGCTCGTGCCGAAAAACTCGGATGTGGGAATCATCGGTACGCCCGCTGAGCAGTGGGGCAATGTCATCGCGCTCGACGATCACGTGCTCGCAGTAGGGGGCGTCGAAATCATCTCGAGTCCCGGGCCCGGAGGTATCGGTTTCGTGACTTCGGGTAGTTATTTTGTCGACGTCTATCAGATCGTGACCCTCGGCGACCACGGAGCGGCCATTCGAGTTGCCCGCCTGAGGCCGCCCGCGGGTGACACCGGTGGTTTCGGAGGCTCTTTGGCACTGGACCGAGATACGCTGGTCGTAGGCGACCCGCCCGATGTCACGGCTTACATCTACAAAAGACGGGGCGTTACGTTCAGGCTGGAACAAACGATCACGGGAGCGGAAGCGACCACGGACAGCGCATTCGGAACAACCGTGGCGATCGCCAAGGGTGTGATCCTGGTAGGCGCGCCCACCGAGGATGCGGTCTTCGACAGCTTCGGCGTCTATTCCCAAGGCGCTGTTTATGCCTTCCGTCACAAGTCAGGTCCGGGCAGCCCCTGGGTCGAAACCCAGCATTTCAGCCCCGCGCAGGTAGGCGCCTCTCAATACGCTTACTTCGGAGGCACCCTGGCCCTCAATCGCAACGGGCTGGCGGCGATCGGCACCCCGGGGGCTTATGATTACGCGTCGCAGACTGAACACGGGCCGACCTTCTTCTATACGCTGCACGGAGGGCAGTTCGTGTTGTCGGTGCAGCATCCACCACAGTTCGGTACGGTGATACCGGCAACAGGTCTGGGAATCACCGACGAGTATCTCATCAGCGGCAGCCTCTTCTACGAACATGGGTTCCAGATCTCGAGCGCGGAAATCACAAACTTGACCCAGTCGCCCGCGAACTGACGGTTCGACGGCAAGGGGAGGCTCATGCCTCCCCTGAGTTCCCCGGCGGCAGGTGCAGCTTGTCCACTATCCGGCAGAGCTCGGCGAGCGATGCAGCCTTGATCTTGCGCATCGCGTTGCTGCGATGAACCTTCACCGTGGTTTCGCTGATGCCCAACTCGCCGGCAATCTGTTTGTTCAGCCGACCCGCGACGACCTGGCTCAGAATGGAGCGCTCGCGCTCGGTCAACACTTCGAAGCGCGCCCGCAGCGCGCTCACTGCCGCCTCGTCCTCCCGGCGTCGACGGTCGTTACGCTGTCACATGCGGATCGCGGCGAGTCGAATTCAAGGTTCTCGATGGCTGGTACTCGCGAGCCCCCGCTGACCGACTTGATTAGCGGACCGCCGCCCATATACATACAACCTTCACCGTTAACCCTCCGTCCTCCCCATGTGCGGTCGTTTCATCACTGGAAACCAGGCAGCCATCGAGCGCGAGTTCTCGATCATCGAGCCGCTGTGGACGTTCCAACCGAGTTACAACGTCGCACCTACCCAATCGGTGCCGGTAATCCGGATGCACGACGGTCATCGGGCGGGCCTCATGATGTGATGGGGCCTGATCCCTTGGTTCGCCAAGGGCACACCGCCAAACTATTCCACGATTAACGCGACGCTCGAAAAGCTGGAGCAAGGTGCCGCTTGGCGGGGTCCCTGGTCCCGCGCCCAACGTTGCATCATGCCCGCCGCCGCCTTCTACGAGTGGCACCTGGGCGAAGACCAAAAGAAAAGTCCGTATCTGATCAAACTTGCCGATCAAGAAATTTTCGGCTTCGCCGCCTTGTGGGTGGGACCGTAGCAGCAAACCCGATGGCACCGCGATCGAAAGCTGCGCCCTGATCACAATGCCCGGCAACGAACTCATGCGCCGCATCCATAACACCGGCGCCCATCCCTTTCGCATGCCCGCACTGTTAGCCAAGGACGATCGCGAACAGTGGCTCTTGGGGACAGCCGTAGAAGCCAAAGCCGCGCTGAAGCAATACCCCCAGGATTGCATGTGGACCTACGAAGTCAGCACGCGCGTCAACAGCCCCAAAACAATGACGCTGCCCTAACCACCCCCGTCGATAGGAATATCGCGGACAATCACAAGCAGATCTCTCTGATATAGGGATCGTCTCGGCAGCAGTAGTCAATCGCGACCACGCCCTCGTCGCTCTCATGAACATCCAGCGCTGCGATTTCACCGTAGATTGCGGCTTCCGCCGCGTTGATGCGCGCCGCAGCCGCAGAGATTGTCGGCCCGATCAGCCTGCGGGTCGCCGGGTATTTGGGAGATACAACTTGCGCTCGTAACAGGGTAAGACTCCAGGTGATTTTGCGCAGCTCGCGCCAGGCGAAAATCAGATCCAACTCTTCACTGTCCTCACCGCGGGATGCGCGTCGTAGTCGTTTTGTGGAGCCTCGCGAGCGCGCATTGTAGAGTTCGATAAAGGCCACCATGGAAGCGTTGGCAGACTGGATGCTCGAGCCGTCCTGCAGGCGCAGCTCCTTCACCAGGGATCGACCCGCATGCACACCCGCTGGAGAGTGGAGCCTTCATGTCCGGGTCCGCATGTCACTCCAATTCGTAAATCACAGCGTAGCCCGTGGAAAAAAAGCGGTCAAAGGGCAAGCCTACAACGAGCGTCGAGCCGGACAGCGCCAGGATCGCCGGACCGGTTTCTGAGCCGGCGCCGCCGCCGATCGGCACGAACTCCCGTCCCTGTTGTTGGTAGATGAAGGTAGAGCCGTCGTAAAGCGGAAAACTGGTCGGAGTCGACGTCGCCAGCCAACGGCGTCCCAGCGCAACCTGGTCGCCGAAGCTTTCGGTGCACTTTGGGGGTCCCAAGAGTGTCTGGTGTTCGAACCAGGTGCCGCGATGCCGCTCGAACGTGTAGACGGCGCCTGAATACCCTACGAAGCAGAAGAACTGGTCGGGATCGCGCGCCGCGCGCGGTGCGCCGATCGCGATGACATCATCCGAGACGGCAACCGATACGCCGAAGGAATCGCCGGCCTTCCCATCGATCGCAATGAGCTTCTGCCGCTCGAACCAGTGGGACCCATGGTGCTCAAAAAGGTAAGCGGCACCGCGGGCGGCGCTGTCTCCCGGAGCACCGACGAGCAGCTTGCCGTCGGCGACTGAAAGGCGGCTGCCAAACTCGTCAGCGGGGTCTCCGGCTGGAGACTCGATCACCCTGTGAAGTCGCAATCTGCCCAGTCGATCGATCGCGAAGATCCGAACTTGTCCCGGTTCTGCGGCGACTGAGGTGCCGACGAATGCCTCATCCTCGCTCAGGGCCAGGTCTCCTTCCAGCGGTGCAGCCGCAGTGGCAGGCACCAGCTGCACCTGCCGCCACTGATTGCCGTACTGGCGAAAGACGTGCACGCCACGACTGGAGGCCACGAGAGCCTCGTCCCCTCGAATGGCTACACGTCGGCCGAACTCAAAAACCTGTGTCCTATCGGCAGGATCCAGGGTGCCTACACGACTCCAGTTACCGGCCTGATCGCGCCCAAAGAGGGCGACTCGACCGATTTCATGGTCATAGGCGGGCATGCCCACGGCCAACTCGCGCCTGTGCAAAGAGAGCGCCGCACCAAAAAACAGGGTGGGGGGAGACGTTCCAGAAGGGCCTGACCCGTCCCCGGCGCTGATCGTAGCCACCAGTCGCACTGACGATCCGTCGGAAAGTTGCTGCGCTTGAGCTATCGTCAGGCTCGAGCTCAACAGTAAGAATACAACACCAATAACATGATGACCGATGCGGTGCGGAAACATCGCATTCTCCCTGGCGCGTGTGATTGTTATTAGCGTTGATCAATAGTACTTGATCTGGCTGTTGTCAAGCGCCGGCCACCGTGTGATGTTGAATGAGGAGGTGAACCCCTGCGGGACCGACATGCTCTCGGCTTTTCGCCCAGATCAGCACGCGACTGAACTGGCGCGCGTCGCGACAGCGCGCCGCAATGGGAGGCGTTGGTCGACACGCAAGCACGCTCGGGCTCGCGTGCCGGCTGTGCCGAGCAACCACGTCATCCCCCGCCGCTGGATGATTGCAACAAGTGAACGACTGCACCCCTCTTATCGGTTCTGAATCCCACGAATGCCGAACTGCCCAACCTCCCGTCGTCGGTCCATTCATCAAATCGAATATGTATCCTAAGTTGGAGGGTGCACTATCGGTCGCGGCGACCATTGTTGCCAGCGAAAACAGGCGTCAATTGCGCGCTAGCTTATAGGGTCAACTCCGACGTCTCTGGACCTGACCGCCTGCTTTCGACCCGTTGCGGGCGGCGGATGCATTCAGATGGACGTCTCAGTGATCCAGAACCGGACGGTCGAAACGCAAGACCGCACCCAGTCTATAATCTCGCTTCAATGTTCAAGATGCGTCAGCAAGCAGCGCCCAGCGCTCATGATCTCGCCATTCGCCGTTGATCCGCAGATAGCGTGGAGAGTAGCCCTCCCTTTGAAAGCCCAGTTTCCGCACAAGGGCTATCGACGCAAGATTCTCCGGCTGAATATTCGCCTCCAGTCGGTGCAATCCAAGATCGCCGAATGCATAGGCAATAGCCGCACGCATTGCGTCGGTCATCAACCCTTTTCGGCTGAAGCTCAACATTCCGTAATAGCCGAGATATGCACTCTGAAAGGCGCCAGCGATAATCTCGTTGAGATTGATAACGCCGACGATTTCATTCGATTTCTCTTCACGGGCGACAAGCCCGACAGTTGGTCCGGTAAGACATCGCGCGAACCAGGTATCGAAGCCCGTCTGATCAGTGAACGACGCAACCCAGGGCCGGTGATATCCCTGACTCGCGTGGTTGGCGGCAATTAGATCGGACGCATCAGCTCGGGTTACCCGGTTCAGTCGAATCGTGCTCACAGATCCTCTCCACCGGCTATTGCTCCGTTTCCGAGCCGCGAATGTTACCTGATAGCGGCTTGGGAACAGAGAGCGTCCGCCACGAGTGGCGGGTTCCAGTCCCACCTGAGTCATCCGCGCCGAGGTCGTAACTGACCGCTCCTGGCCCGGTGTCGGCCATGGGAGGCGACTACCGGTCACCCCTCTCCTTCCGATCCTCCGCAATGAAAGCGCCAAGGCCGGCTCTTCCATCGCAGAGGGGCATCCATAGCAGGGGCACCGTAGGATTGACGCTTGACTGTGATGATAGCTCACCAGCATTCAGGCACGAGATATCGCCAAGCCGTGTTGCTGGAGGATTCTCTCCCATTCCTCGACCGCCTCTCTTGCAGCCAAGCGGGCGGAAGTGGTTCGGCCGTTCTCAAGGTCAGTCTTTCCTGGACCCCGACGTTTACTGCCTCGCCTGCGACACGCGCCTGAATAGACTGCGTCGAAACCCGATTTCAAACCCGAAATCTCCCTGCAGAGTAGATGATGACTGAGCAACGGCCAGTGTTTGTATTCGAAGAGTTGGCTTGCGCGAATGTGCCAACGCCGGCCCTGGTCGCCGAGGTGCCCGTCGACATCAAGACCAAAGACACGTTACTAAAGCAACTCGCTCAGCGCTTGCGATTTCCGGATTACTTCGGCATGAACTGGGACGCTCTCGACGAATGCATCTGCGATTTGTCGTGGTTGCCGCCGGGCACGATCCTCCTGAAGCATTTGGATCTACCCTTGGACAACGATGTGGAAAACGCGAAAGCGTATCTTTCAATCTTGGACCACGCTGTTCGGGAAGTCTCCGGCTCGAGCGCGCACACTCTTGTCGCCGTTTTCCCGGCCAGCACCCGGGACCGGGTCTCCTGGCTCCTTCGATACGCAGCGCGTAAGGGACCCTGACAGTGAGATCGTAGGCCTGCCAGCTAGCCAGCCTTGCGCAAGAACGCGGTCAATTGATCGCTTACCTATGAATCGGGGGGATTCGCGTTGCTTTTTCACCGGAGAGCTGCGACTGGTGATCGGCCTTCGTGATTTCTGTCAGGCCGCCATCTGATGTTTGTAGTAAAAGACCTCCCGATTGCTCAGGATTTCATCCACGCGCGCGCGGCTGACACCGGCCGGGGAAAGCCATTCGTGCAAATTTGACGGCTGGAGTGCGATAACACATCTCTGGTGACCCGTCTCCGCAATTTCCTGAGGCGGCTCGTCGGTCAGTGCCGCAAATGACCACAGATCCGGATCACCCGCCTTCTCCCAATGATCCCAGACGCACGCCACAAGCATGTCCCCAGGGGGCTGCGGCTGGAATTCCAGGATCGTGTTCGTTTCTTTCTCGCCTGGTTTGAGCTCGCGACGCTCATACAGGTGCGTCGGGACATTCTCAAAGAAGCCGCTGATCACCAGGATGGCGTGATGGCGCCCAATCACCTCACGCCAGAACCCGTCCAGGTTGTCCCGCCTGGCGTTGTAAGTCCCTGGATACCTGACATCGTAGTTAGCCGGTTTTCCCGCTAGGCGGCAGCCGTAGCGCATTGGCACGATTTGCAAACGGCCGTCGATCTCTGCAATGACAGGCGCATAGACCATCGGGAAAATTCGACTGTCCTTTTTCTTCGGCTCTGACCGCCGTGCATCCGCCAAACGATCCAGGCAATCCGCAATTTTCTTGTTACCGATGCGGATGTCCTCGCGGGCCTTTCGGGTCTCCTTGGTTTGCAGGCTGCGCTCTGCGTCAGCAACGCGCTTGCGCTGCTGGAACAAGGTCGTCTCCCATTCCGAAATGCGCTTTGCGCGATAGGCGTCGATGTCCGCTTTGATCCGCCGCTCGAGATCGGATTGCGGTTCCGCAAAGTTGTCTTCCAACGCGCGAGTCGCTTTGATGTCCTCGCCTTCGAGGCGCCGGCGGAAAAGATCGGCAAACATGTCATAGGCGATATCGGCCCCATAACGCCGGGCCAATGCATGAATGTCCTGACGGACGAGAGCTGAATAGCACATGAGCGAATTCTAGCGCGATACGATCCGGACTCCGAACTGT
>Ga0268266_10001478_pt1 | contig 27876 bp, 22 predicted proteins | sample KBSS13metaG_FD_190356 | JGI IMG/M metagenome (GOLD analysis project Ga0268266, IMG submission 190356) | Switchgrass rhizosphere microbial communities from Kellogg Biological Station, Michigan, USA - KBS S1-3 metaG (SPAdes) (version 2) | ecosystem: Host-associated > Plants > Roots > Rhizosphere... | reverse complement strand
GCCGAGGCTCTTGAGCTCGGCGCAGCGCGGAGCCGTTCGCCGGTCCTGCCACACGATCGCGTTGTGCGCGGGCTTGCCGGTCTTGCGATTCCAGATCACGGCGGTCTCGCGCTGGTTCGTGATGCCGATCGCCGCGATCGACGCCGCGTCGATGCCCTTCATCGCCTGCCCGAGCGCGCTTGTCACCGACGACCAGATGTCCTCGGGATCGTGCTCGACCCAGCCGGGCTCGGGATAGATCTGGCGAAACTCCTGGTAGCCGCGGCCGCGGACGGCGAGCTGCTCGTCCAACACGAGCACGGTGGAACCGGTGGTGCCTTGATCGATCGCGATGACGTGTCGCATCGCTAGTGAATATATCGACGCAGGTGCTCGCGCACCTCGGCCGCGACGATATCGCGCTCGACGTCGGCGGCAATCAAGTGATAGCTGCGGGGCAGGATGCGGACGCGCACTGCGCGCGTGCGCTCGGCGATGCGCGCGGCACACGCGACGGGCGCGGTGTGATCGTGCGTCGCGTGGACGACCAGCGTCGGCGCGGTGATCTGATCGAGCGCTTCGCTCGCGACGTGCATGTACTCGGCGAGCTGCGCGAGCGCGCGCATCGGGATCGCGTCGTACCCGGGGTTGATGCGCCGGGTCGCCGCGTCGCGGCAGTCGGAGCCGTAGAGCTTGGGCAGCGAGCGAATGCGGCGCAGCGCTCCGGACGCGGCCCATTTCGCGACGCGCCCCGACAGGCCCTCCAGCCACAGCGGCGTGGCCAGCGAGCCGACCGCGGCGACGTCGGGCCGCCGGCCGGCCAGGTGGAGCGCGAGCAAGCCGCCGAGCGATTGTCCGACCACCGCGACGCGGCGGCACGACAGGGCGAGCGCGTCGAACGCGTCCTCGACCGCATCGGCCCAGTCGCGCCAGGTCGTCGCGTCGAGGTCGCGTACGCGCGTGCCGTGGCCCGGCAAGCGCAGGCCATGCACCCGGAATCCCGCCTCCGCGAGCTGCTCGCCGAGGAACCGCATCTCGTACGGCGTGCCCGTGAAGCCATGGACGAGCACGACGCCGACGTCGCCATCGCCGAGATCGAACTCGCGCGCATCGATCATCGAACCCGCGTTATCACACCGCTCCTCACATTGACAGGTCCCAAAACGATCACGCACCCTTAATGGGGATCGCTGAATGAGCGAGTGGAAGACACGGATCACCAAGGTCCAGGTCGTCAAACCGGCCAAGGAGACCGGCGAAGCGTGCCTCGTGCTCATCTATCCGCCGGGCCCCGATATGGGCAAGCGGTTCCCGCTCGCGCGCGACGAGATCGTGCTCGGCCGCGGCGCGGATTGCGACATCCAGGTCGATCGCGATTCGGTGTCGCGCCGTCACGCGCGCGTGTTTCGCAACGGCGAGTCGTGGTCCGTCGAGGATCTCCAGTCGACGAACGGCTCCTACGTCAACGACGTGCCGGTCACGAAGTCGGTGCTGCGCGACGCAGACTTCGTGAAGATCGGCGCCGCGATCTTCAAGTTCCTGTCGGGCTCGGGGATCGAAGCGAGCTACCACGAAGAGATCTATCGGATGACGATCGTGGACGCGCTCACCGGCGCCCACAACAAGCGCTACTTCCTCGAGTTCCTCGAGCGCGAGATCGCCCGGTGCGCGCGCTATCGCCGGCCGCTCGCGCTGCTCATGTTCGACATCGACCACTTCAAGCAGATCAACGACAAGCACGGCCACCTCACGGGCGACTACGTGCTGCGCGAGATGTCGCGCCGGCTGCTCGCCCGCGTGCGGCGCGAGGAACTGCTCGCCCGCTACGGCGGCGAGGAGTTCGCGGCGGTGCTGCCCGAGACCGATCTCGCCGGCGCGCGCGTGTTCGGCGAGCAGATCCGCCGGCTCGTCGGCGAGCAGCCGTTCGAATACGAGGGCGACTCGTTCCAGGTCACGGTGTCGGTCGGCGTCGCGTGCGTCGAGGGCCAGGACATCGACGTGCCGGCGTTCATCAAGCTCGCCGACGACCACCTGTATCGAGCCAAGCGCGAAGGCCGCAACCGCGTCATCGGTTGAGCACCGGCGGCACCACTAGCCGTCTTCCCCTGGACGCGAGACGGCGCACCAAGTTGACGCGACCGCCGGCCGGGCGCGAACGATTCAGCGTAGATGCGCTCGGCATTGCGTTTGTACTAAGGCCGGTCATGACGAACATCGACCTCGACCAGCTCGCCCGCGTCACCGGTGGCACCACGAAGATTCCGAACGACCCGTTCCCCGGCGGGACGGGCCCGACGTTTCCGCGGCCGCCGATCTGCGACCCGGGCCCGTGCAATCCGCCGGAGACGCCGCCGTTCGGCCAGAAGTCGACGTTCTAGTCGAGCGCGCCGACGTAGAACGGCTTGCCGCGCGCGAACTCGGCGATCACGCCGCCGACGCTGATGCCGGCCGCGACGACGGAGAGCGGTGCGGCGAGCCACGGCACGGCGAGTGCGCCGCCGAGCAGGATGCTCACGCCGAGCACGCGGCCGCCCCACGCGAGCGCCTTGGTCGCGACCTTGTGGTGCGACAGCAGGTTGTCGAGCCCGCCGACCGCGAGCTCGAACGCGAGGATCGTGAAGATCGTCCAGCGCGGCGCGTCGGTGTAGTGCAGCAGCGAGAACAGCAAGATCGGCAGCGATAGCCCGCCGATCAAGCGAACGGCATCGGCGCGCGAGAAGTCGCCACGGCCGCGCAGCTCGCGCCAGCCGAGTGCGATGTAGTCGAGGCCGCTGATCCACGTGATCGCGACGATGCCGATCATGAGCGCGGTCGGCGCGTAGGCGTTGTCGTAGAGGAACACGGCGGTGAGGCCGACGAACGAGATGCTCATCCAGAACGCGGCACGCCAGACCTTGCGCTTGACGATCCACAGGCCGGCGAACAGCACGATCGGCGCGACGATCCCGAAGATCAGGCCGTACAGGATCGTCCTGGGGTTAGCGACGAGCGGGAACAACAGCAGCATGCCGATGCCCTGCATCTGAGTCCACGTCTTGGCCTTCGCGAGGAAGCTCGTCTTGAGCTGGAGATCGCGCTGCGCGTAGGCCGAGCGCAATGCGGTGATGAAGAACTCGCGCGTGAACATCAGCGCGCACGCCCACCACGGCACGAGCGTGCGCGTCGTGCCCTGGATGAACGCGTCGGCGAACGGCGTGTACGCGAACGCGATGAAGACCTTGTCGGCGATCGGATCGAGCAGGCCGCCGAGCACGGTCGGGCCGTACTTGCGCGCGAGCATGCCGTCGACCCAATCGGTGCAGCCGATCAGCACGCCCGCGATCAACGCCGCCCACAGCAGCGTCGTGTCGCCGCGCTCGTAGCCCTTGTAGATGAGCCAGCTCAGCAGCGGCATCGGGATCAGGCGAGCCACCGTGACCTGGTTCGCCGTGATCAGAGGTTTGCCCTTAGCAGGCACGCGCTGAACCTATCACGCTGCACGCGCGCACGACGTGCTACGCTTCGGCGATGCAGCGGGTGTTGCTGCTGGCGCCCGACGACGAGTCTCGCCGCGCGCTTCACGTCCTGCTCGATCGGCGCGGGTTCGCGGTGGTGGCGGCAGGCGAGCTCGAGGCCGCGCGCCGTCATCTGGCGGCCGCCGACTGCGATCTCGTGGTCGCGACCGACGAGCTGGCCCGCGCCGCTTGTGCCGAGCCGGATGCGCCCCCCGTGATCGCGATCGCGCAGTCGCGCGAGCTGGCGCGCACGCTCGTCGAGGCGGGCGTGACCGACATCATCGCCGAGCCCGACGAGCTGTCGATCACGCTCGCGCTTCGCCGCGCCGCGTCGCTGCCGCGCAAGCCGAGCGCGCCGGCGGCCGCACCGGCGCTGATCGGCGATGGTCCCGTGATGCAGAAGCTGCGGGCCACGATCCGCACGATCGCGCCGACGCGCACCACCGTGCTCGTGCTCGGCGAGACCGGCACCGGCAAGGAGCTGGTCGCGCGTGCGATCCACGCCGCGTCGCCACGCGCCGACCGGCGCTTCGTCGCGTTCAACTGCGCGGCGATTCCGGCGCCGCTGCTCGAGTCCGAGCTGTTCGGTCACGTGCGCGGCGCGTTCACCGATGCGGTGCGCGATCGGTCCGGCCTGTTCGAGGACGCCAGCGGCGGCACGCTCTTCCTCGACGAGGTCGGCGAGATCCCGCTCGCGCTGCAAGCGAAGCTCTTGCGCGCGCTCCAGGAAGCCGAGATCCGCCGCGTCGGCGATCCCGAGGTCATCAAGGTCGACGTCCGGCTGATCGCGGCCACGCTGCGCGATCTGCCGGCCGAGATCGCGGCCGGGCGGTTTCGCGAGGACCTGTACTACCGGCTCGCCGTGGTGCCCGTGGTCATTCCGCCGCTGCGCGAGCGCGCCGAAGACGTCCCGGTGCTCGCGCGTTACTTCGCCGCGCGCCACGCCGAACGGCACCAGCGCGAGATCGTGCTCACCGACGACGCGATCGAGATGCTGTCGCGCCACGCATGGCCGGGCAACGTGCGCGACCTCGAGAACGTGATCGAGCGGGCGGTCGTGCTCGCGGATGGCGGACGGATCGACGCCGCGTTCCTCGGCAGCGTGATCTCGGTGAAGGCGTCGCCGCAGGCCGCGAACGACGGCGACGTGGACCTATCGATCAAGAAGGCGACCCGCACCCTCGAGCAGGACCTGATCAGGCGAGCTCTTGGGGTAACGCAGGGTAATCGTACCAACGCCGCAAAGCTCCTCGAGATCAGCCACCGCGCCCTGCTCTATAAGATGAAGGAGTACGGCATTTCCTGACAGCACCGCGTGCTTATCGAAGCGGTGAAGTTTTGGAGATCTCGCCCCGGCATGACAAAATTTTTCGCCGCAGAGGTTCCATGGCGAAACAGTGCATCGGGCTCGATATCGGCTCTTCGTGTGTGAAGGCCGTGCAGCTCAAGCGGAAGCCGACAGGCTGGGCGCTGCAAGCGTTCGGCATGCAGCCGCTCGTTCCACAAACGATCGTCGACGGAACCATCATGGATCAAGGCGCGGTCACCGACGCCGTGCGCCAGCTATGGAGTCGACTCAAGCTGCGCCAAAAAGAAGTCGCGATCGCCATCGCGGGTCACTCGGTGATCATCAAGAAGATCATGGTGCCGGCGATGCGGCCCGACGAGCTCGCCGCGAACATCCGCAACGAAGCCGAGCATCACATCCCGTTCGGCCGCGACGACGTCGAGATCGACTACCACGTGACCAACCCGATGACGCCGAGCGGCCAGACCGAGCTGCTCCTCGTCGCGGCGAAGAAGGAAGTCGTGTCCGACTACATCCAGGTCGTGCGCGACGCGAACCTGGCACCGCAGGTCGTCGACGTGGCCGCGTTCGCGAGCCAGAACGGGTTCGAAGCGAACTACACGCTCGACGCGCGCGAGACGATCGTGCTGATCAACATCGGCGCCGCGATCTCGAACATCAACATCGTGCGCAGCGGCGTGTCGCTGTTCACGCGCGACGTCACGATCGGCGGCAACGCGTTCACCGAAGAGATCCAGAAGCAGATGGGCATCGCGGCTGACGAGGCCGAGGCCTACAAGGTCGGCGGCAGCCAGGGCGAAGACGGCGTGGTGCCGCAGGAAGTGCTGCGCGTGATGGAAGGCGTCGCCGAGGTCATGGCGGGCGAGTTCCAGCGCTCGCTCGACTTCTTCCTCGCGACCACCGCCGATGCCAACGTCACGCGCATCGTGCTCGCGGGCGGCAGCGCCAAGGTCTCGTCGCTGCACCGCGCGATCGAGCGCCGCTCGCGCCTGCCACTCGAGGTCGCCGATGCGTGGAAGCGCGTCGAGATCGATCCGCAGCTCGACCGCAACTACCTCGCGGCGCACTCGCCCGAGGCATTGATCGGCGTCGGGCTCTCGATGCGCGCCGGAGGCGATAAATGATCAAGATCAACCTCCTCCCGCAACGGCGCGCGAAGCGGGCGCAGGTCAGCGAGGGCGGCCAGCGCGAGATGGCGATCGGCGTCGCGTCGCTCGTCGCGGTCGCAGCGGTCACGTTCTTCGCGTTCGACGCGCCGAAGCGCAGCCGGCTCTCCAGTCTCCGCTCGTCCAACGAAGAGCTGCAAAAAGAGATCAGCGCCAAGAACGGGCAGCTCGTCGGCTACAACGAGCTCAAGCTCGCTGCCGACGACGCCAAGGCTCGCGAGCGCTCGATCAAGCGGCTGATGGCCGCGAAGGTCGTGCCCGCGAACGTGCTCCACGAGCTCGGCCAGATCCTCACGTTCGGTCAGCTGCCGACGATGACGTCGCAGATGTCGATCCGCACCGGCACGAGCAACCTCGCCGATCCGAACCGCCAGTTCGACCTCGCGTGGGATCCGAACCACGTGTGGCTGACCGCGTTCGTCGATACCGGCGGCGTGTTCAGGCTCGAGGGTGGCGCGCAGTCGGAGAGCGACATCACGCAGCTGTCGAAGCGGCTCCAGGCGTCGGTGTACTTCGGCGACATCTCGCCGTCGTCGGAGCAGCGCGTCGCCGACCGCGACACCGGCACCTCCTACTACAACTTCACGATCACCGGAAAGGTCGCCTACTGATGCCGATCATGGCCGACTTTGCCCGGTTGCCGAACCAGCGCAAGGTGATGGTGTTCGTGGTCGCCGGCATGCTGCTAGGCCTCTTGTACTGGCAGTTCGTGTTCAAGAAGCTCAAGGGCGATCTCGACGACGCCGAAGCGCAGCACAACAACAAGGTCGCGCTCAGCCACAAGCTCGACGGCGACATCGAGGACTACAAAGATCTCAAGCCGACGGTGAACAAGCTGCTCCTCGAGATCACGCGCAACGAGAGCGCGCTGCCGACCGAGGCCGAGCTCCCGGCGTTCTTCGACACGCTCAACCGCAAGGTCACCGAATCCGGCGTCACCGTGAATCGGTCGCAGCAGAAGTCCGAGGAGAAGGTCGAGTCGTTCGTGCGCGTGCCGGTCGAGTTCGAGATCCAGGGCACGTTCATGCAGATCAAGCGGTTCTTCGCGTTGCTCGTGCCGCACAAGCAGCACGCGGGTGACGCCAGCACCGACGACAGCGGCCAGCCGGAGCGCATCGTTTCGATCGAGAACCTGTCGATCGGCGATCCGCAGGTTCGCAACCACGAGCTCGTGCTGACCGCGCGCTTCACCGCGCTGACCTTCCGCAAAGAAGAGACGGCGCCGCCTGCCGGGACCCCGGCCCCGACCGCACGGCCGGCCACACCGGCCGCGCTGCCGCCCGCGGCGACGCCGGCTGGCGCGAAGGCTCGCGTCGACGATTCGATGAAGAAGAGCGAGGACCGCTCCACCAACGCGGCGGCGAAGCTCAAGGGAGGCACCTAAGATGCGCGCTGCGCTCGCATTTGCGTTGGCGGCCGCGCTCGTCGGCTGCGGTGATGACGACGGTGGCGGTGGTGGCGGTGGTGGCGGTGCGCCGCCGCCGCGTCCTGCCGCTGCGAAGCAGGACAAGGGCGGCAAGCTCCAGCCGCGCATGCACGTCGAGGATCTCGTGATGTGCGCGCCGCCCGAGAAGCCCACCGGACCGGCGTGCGAGCCGCTCGAGCTGGGATCGGGCGCTCCGCCGCCTGCCTCGGGACGCCAGAAGATGCTCGCCGACTGCGCGCCCGGGCTCTACTGCATGATGGTCGGTCACGCGTACAGCTGCGAGAAGTGCCCCGAGCGCGACGCGATCCGCCACGACTTCAGCGACCGCGACTTCGTCATCGATCAGGCGCGCGATCCCTTCTACAACTTCGTGATCGCACCGATCGGCGTCGGCGATACGTCGAACAAGCCCAAGCCGGAGCCGCACCAGACGTGCCGGCGCCCGGACCAGTTCGTCGCGCCGAACTACAGCTATCAGGATCTCAAGCTGGTCGGCATCGTGTCCGAGCGCACCATGCGCAAGGTGATGATGCTCGACAGCGGCGGCCTGGGCTACATCATCAAGCGCGGCGATTGCGTCGGCAAAGAGAAGGCCGTCGTGAAGGACATCGGCGCCGGCTACATCACGTTCGTCATCGAGGAAGACCCCGACACGAAGCGCCCGCCGCAGGAAACATCCGTGCAGCTCCACCCCGACAAGGAGCTGAACCAGACGCCTGCGCCCGAGATCGCCCCCGATACCAGCGCGCCGATCGTGGCGCCGCCGGTGGCTGGTCCGAGGAGCGGGCTGGGCGCGTCCAGCACGCCGCCGCAGGCCCCTCCGCCGCACACGCCGACGAAGTAACCGGCGCGGCGCACGCACGAAAATTTGTGCGCGCCGAAACGGCGGGCGAAAATTTTTCTGCTGCGCGGTCTCTGACGCGCGAGCAGGAGTCGCTAATGAGCATGAGCCCGAGGCCATGGATCGCAGCCGTCGTCGTGATCGCTGCCGCTGCCGTCGCGCACGCGGACAGCAAGAACGAGGTCCGTGCGGTCACGTTCGACGACGATGCAGGCGTCACGCGAGTGCACGTCCGAGGCGCCGAGGCGCCGATGTTCACCGCGTACAAGCTCGAGCGACCGAGTCGCGTGGTGATCGATCTCCCGCACTCGAAGCTCGCCGACGCGCTCAAGGGCCACGAGAGCGCCGCGACGTTCACGCCGAGCACGTGGGCGGTGTCGACGATCGCTGCGCAGCAGCTCGACGACGGCACGGTGCGCGTCATCGTCACGCTCGCGCGACCCGGCCGCTACGACGTCAAGACGTCCGGCGACGAGGTCGTGATCGTCGTGAGCGCGCGCGATCCCGCGCCGAAGACGGCGAGCCCGGAAGATCTGGCGCGCGCACAAGCCGAGAGCGATCGCGCGAAGCAGCAAGCAGAGGCGAGCCGCGCCGAGGCCGATGCGGCCAAGGCCGAAGCCGAGCGCTTGCGCAAGACGGCCGCCGACGCGACAGCGCGCGCCGAAGCCGCGCAACGAGCGGTCCAGCAGAAGAGCTCGGCGAGCTCGGCCGATCTCGGCCGCGCCCGCCAGGATGCCGCGAAGGCGCAGGCCGACGCCGATGCCGCGCGCACGGCCGCTCAGACCGCGCAGGCCGAGGCCGATCGCACGCGTCGCGCCGCCGAGCAGGCGAAGCAGGACGCGCTGGCCGAGACGCAGCGCGCCAAGGCCGACGCGGCGCAGGCGCGTGAAGAGACGGCGCGCGCGCGCAGCGATGCGGCGAAGGCGAAGGACGATGTGGCGAAGCAGGCCGTGGCGCTCGATCAGGCCAAGGGCGATGCAGCCAAGCAGGCCGCGGCGGCCGATCAGGCCAAGCACGAGGCCGCGCGGCTCGCTGCGGCGGCCGATCAGGCCAAGCGCGATGCCGATCAGGCCAAGACCGACGCGGCTCGTCAGGCAGCGGCCGCGGCGCAGGCGAAGATGGATGCGGCTCGCGAGGTCGCGGCTGCGGCACAGGCCAAGAGCGATGCCGCGAAGCAGCGCGCCGAGGCCGAGCAGGCCAAGAACGACGCGGCCAAGCAGCGCGCGGCAGCCGAGCTGGCGCAGAACGACGCGGCGAAGCAGCGCGCGGAAGCCGAGCAGGTCAGGACCGATGCGGCCAAGCAGGTCGCCGACGCGGCGCAGGCCAAGCGCGACGCGGCCGCGGCGCAGCAAGCGCTTGTCGCCGAGCGGAACGAGGCCGAGCAGGCCAAGCGCGACGCCGAGCTCGCGCGCAAGGATGCGGCGTCCGCGCGCGCGGAAGCGTCGCGTGCCGAGCGCGATCAGGAGCAACAGCTCGCGGCCGCGCGAGGAGAGGCAACGGCCGCGAAAGACGAGGTCGCGCGGCAGCGCGCCGATGCAGCGCAGGCTCGCAAGGATGCCGATCAGGCGCGCAGCGAGGCGAGCGCGGCGAAGACCGCCGCCGATCAGGCACGCGTCGCTGCTGCCGCCGACAAGAAGGCGGCCGCGAAGCTGGTCGCCGATGCGAACACCAAGCTCGCCGCGCTCGACAAGAAGTCGTCGGACGCGCAGGCGCTCGAGGATCGCGCGCGTGCCACGAACGCCGCCGCCCAGGCGCGCGAGGATGCGGCTCGCGAAGCGGCCGCGCTCGCGCAGCACGAGCGCGACGCCGCGACGGCGGCGGTGAAGCAAGCGCAGGACGCGCGCGATCGCGCGGCTGCCACCGATCGCGCACGGCTCGCCGCCGAGGCGAAGACCGCGGAAGATCGACTCGCAGACGCCAAGCACGCGACCGAGGAAGCCGAGGCGCGCCGCGCGGCCGCCGAACAGGCCGCGACCGCTGCCAAGCAGGAGCTCGACACGACGCGCACCGCGCTCGCGAGCGTCGAGGCCCAGCGCACGCAAGCGATGGCTGCCGCCGGCGATGCCGCGCGCAAGCGGAGCGATGCGGAAGCCGCCGCGAACGATGCGACGCGCCGGCGCGGTGAAGCCGAGGCCGCGGCGAAAGCGGCCGCCAAGCTCAAGTCCGACGCCGAGCTCGCCGCGAGCGACGCGACGAAGCGCAAGACGCAAGCCGACCGCGATCGCGCGGATGCCGAGGTCGAGCGCCAGGCGGCATTGACGGCCGCCCGCTCCGCACAGCTCGCGCGCGATGCCGCCGACAAGCAGCGCCAGGTCGCGGAGACGGCGGCGCAGGCCGCGCTTGCCGCGAAGCACAGCGCCGAGCAGTCGCTCGCCGAGCTGACCTCGCGCAAGCTCGATGCCGAGCACGCCGCGCGCGAGCTCGAAGCGCGCGCGCAAGCCGAGGCACGCGCACAGGCCGAGGTTGCGGCCGCCGAGGCTCGCAAGGTCAACGCGCGCGAGCTCGAGTCTGCTCGCGCCGAGCTCGGCAAGCTCGCCGCCGATCGCAAGCACGCCGAGGACGAGCTCTCCGATCGCCGCAAGGCCGTCGCCGTGCAGGAGGCCGAAGCCTCGAAGCTCGAGGCCGCGGCCACGCAAGCGCACGACGCCGCCGATCGCGAGGAGACGCGGCGCGCCGACCTCGCGAAGAAGCGCGCGACCGAGGAGCAGGAGCTCGATCAGCTCGAAGCGAAGAAGACGCAGACGCAGCAGTCGATCGCCGACGCGCAGGCCAAGGCCGACGCGCAGCGCGTGAAGCAGCAGGTCGCCGCGAAGACCACCGCGAAGCCGGCCAAGATCGGCTCGATCGACTTCCATGGCAGTGAAGCGGCGAGCCAGGTCGACATCGCCGTCGGCCACGACGCGGTCGTCACGATCGGCGAGGTCACGCCGACGCACGTCGAGCTGATCGTCGATCACGCCGAGCTCGCACCGAAGCTCGAGCGCACGCTCGACGTCTCGAAGTTCGGCAGCCCGGTCAAGGCGGTGTCGTCGTTCCGCGATCGCCGCGATCCGGATCGCGTGCGGCTCGTCGCCGAGCTCTCGGAGCCGGCCACGCCGACCGTCGATCGCGACAACGGCGCCGTGCACTGGCGGTTCGACGTCGCGAAACACGCGATGCACACGACGGTGATCTCGCCGGTGGTCGGCGGTTTCGGTGCCGCGTCGACGCCGATCGCGCAACAGTCGGTCACGCAGCTGCCGCCGCAGGGCTCGCGGCGCCACGTCTATCACGGCGCGCCCGTCGACATCGAGCTCGACAACGCGCCGATGCACGAGGCGCTGCGCATCATCCAGGACATCGGCCACATCAACATCGTCGTGCCCGACGGCATCGATCCACGCGTCACGGTCAAGCTGACGCGCGTGCCGTGGGACGAGGCGCTCGAGGTGATCCTGTCGTCGCACCAGCTCTGGTACCGCAAGGACGGCAACATCTATCGGATCGATCAGCGCAAGACGCTCGACTCCGAGGACGAGGCCGAAGCCGCGCGCCGCGAGGCCGCGCTCAAGGCCGAGGCGCCGCGGCCCGAGACCGTCACGCTCAACTACGCCAACGCCGATGATCTGCGGCTCAAGCTCGCCGACCTGCTGTCGAGCAAGGGCCACATCCAGGTCGACAAGCGCACCAACACGCTCATCATCAACGACGTCTCCGGCAACCGCGCCGAGATCGCGGCGCTCGCGTACAAGCTCGACACGCAGACGCCCGAGGTCTCGATCGAGGCGCGCATCGTCGAGGCCGACTCGACGTTCTCGCGCAGCTTCGGCATCCAGTGGGGCGGCAACGCCAACGCGGGCGCCAGCGGCGGCAACGCGACCGGCCTGATCTTCCCGTCGAGCGTCGGTCTCGCCGGCGGCGCCGACGATACGACGACGAACGCGACCGGCGTCGGCGCCAGCCCGTCGGACTTCGCGGTCAACCTGCCCGCGACGGTCGGCACCAACGAAGGTGGCGCGCTCGGTCTGTCGCTCGGCTCGGTCGGCGGCAACCTCAACATCAACTTGCGCCTGTCCGCGGCCGAGGACACCGGCAACGTCCGCATCATTTCGTCGCCGAAGATCACGGTGCTCAACAACAAGCTCGCGCACATCAGCCAGGGCACGTCGATCCCGATCTCGGTCGTGTCGGCCGCCGGCACCAACACCCAGTTCGTGCAGGCCAACCTGTCGCTCGAGGTCACGCCGTACGTCTCGCAGAAAGACTGCGCGATCGCGATGGAGCTCAAGATCACGAACGACCAGCCCGACTTCTCGCAGACCGGCGCGCGCGGCGATCCGACGATCCAGACCAAGACCGCCAACACGTCGATGCTCGTCAACGACGGCGAGACCGCGGTCCTCGGCGGCATCTACACGCGCAACACGAGCCTGTCCTACAACAAGGTGCCGTTCCTCGGCGACATCCCCGTGCTCGGCTGGCTGTTCAAGAAGCGCACGGAGAGCGACAACCGCACCGAGATCCTGGTGTTCATCACGCCGCGGATCGTGAACCGCGCGAATCTGCTGTGCGGCCCTTCGGGCACCGGCGGCTAGACTAGAGCATGCTGTTTCTCATCGGCTTCATGGCCGCCGGCAAGACGTCGGTCGGCCGTGGGCTCGCGGCGGCAACCGGACGCAGGTTTGTCGATCTCGACGACGAGATCGCGGCGATGGGCGAGCCGGTCGCGCAGCTGGTCGCGCGCGACGAGCCCGAGTTCCGTCGCCGCGAGGCCGCGGCGCTCGCGAGCGTGATCGCCGATGGCCGCGCCGACATCATTGCGACCGGCGGAGGCGCGCCGATGTTCGGCGACAACCTCGAGCGAATGCGCGCGGCCGGGCTCGTGATCGCGCTCGACGTCGACGTCGCAGAGGCGCGCGCGCGTGCCACCGGCGGCACCGTGCGGCCCTTGCTCGCGAACGCCGAGGCGCTCGCGGTCGAGCGTGCGGCGACGTACCGGCGCGCCCACGCGGTCGTGAGCACGACCGGGCGCTCGCTCGGCGAGGTGATCGCGCACGTCGCCGCCGTCGAGCGCGTGCACGCGGCGTTGCCCGACCGGCTGCGCGATGCCACGCTCGTCGCGCTCGGCGAACGCACGTACCCGATCTGCGTCCAGGACGGCTTCGAGCTCGGCGATGTGCTGCGGAGCGCCACGCGCGTCGCGCTGATCAGTGACGATCGCGTCGCGGGCGCGTGGGGCGCCGCCGCGGAAGCCGCGATCGGTCGCGACCTCATCAAGCTCGCGATCATTCCCGGCGAGGCCAGCAAGTCGCTCGCGACGTACGAGAGCTTGTGCAGCGAGCTGATCGCGCGCGGCCTCGATCGGGGCTCGGTGATCGTCGCGCTCGGCGGCGGCGTGGTCGGCGATCTCGCCGGGTTCGTCGCGGCGACCCTGTTTCGCGGGATCCCGGTCGTGCAGCTGCCGACGACGCTCGTCGCGATGACCGACGCCGCGATCGGCGGCAAGACCGCCGTCGATCTGCCGGCCGGCAAGAACCTCGTCGGCGCGTTTCATCAGCCGCGGCTGGTGTCATGCGCGCTGTCGACGCTGTCGACGCTTCCGGCCCGCGAGCGGCGCGCCGGGTTCGGCGAGCTGTGGAAGTACGCGCTGCTCGACAGCCGCGCGCTGTGGCGTGCGGTCGATGCGTGCACCGGCTGGGCGGGCTCGGGAGGCGATGCGCCGGCCGAGCTTCGCGACGTGATCGCGCGCTCGATCGCCTACAAGGCCGCGATCGTCGGCCGGGACGAGCACGAGCGCACGGGTGTGCGGGCACTGCTCAATCTCGGCCACACGGTGGGCCACGCGATCGAGACCCACACCGGCATGCTGCACGGCGAGGCCGTGGGGCTAGGCCTGATCGCGGCATGTCGCGTCTCGGCCGCCCTCGGGCTGGCACGCCGCGAGCTCGAAACCGAGGTCGTAGAGGCGCTTCGCCGCACCGGAATGGACGTGGATCTCGACCCGCATCTCAGCTCCGAGGTGACAACCCGCATCGGGGTCGACAAGAAGCGCATGGGCGACCGGGTGCGATTCGTCGCGATTCGCGAGGTGGGCGCGTGTGAGCTGGTCGAGATCGAAGTCGCAGAGCTCGGCAGAATTTTGCGCGCCGCCGCGCCGCCTTGATACGATTTTTCGACGGAGGATCTGATGCGTTCCGCTCCAGTACTCGCCATGTTCGCGTTCGGGTGCACCGCCAACGGGGCCCAGGGCATGGTCATCCTCGGCAACACCGCGGCGACCGGCACCTCGTGCGCGTTCAGCGGCGCGGCCGGTCAAGCGACGCTGTCGTCGGGCGAGATCGCCGCGAGGTCGACGCTGCCGTACTTGCTGACGCCGCTGATCCAGAGCCGGCTCACCGCAGGATCGGGTGGTCAGCCCGTCGATCGCTCGATCTTGCTATCGAGCGCGAACGTGCAGCTCTCCGCAAACGGCGCAGGCCTGCCAGCGTTCTCGTCGCCGGTGTCGGGAACGATCCCGCCCGGTGGGACGATCAACGTTTCGTTTCCGCTCATCCCGGTCGACGTGCTCAACATGCTGAACAGCGGCACGTCGCAGACGGAGGTGATCGCGACCGTCACGATCATCGGCGACGAAGGCGGCGGTCAGGTCAACAGCGAGCCGTTCACCTACGGCGTCAACGTATGCCCTGACATGGCACCGTGCGTGACGCAGAACCTCGGCATGTGTGACGAGATCAGCGGGACGGTCTCGCAGGGCAATCCATGTAATCCGTTTCAGGATGGCGTGGTGTCGTGCTGCACGGACATCAACACCGGGTCGGCCATTTGCCCAGCGGTCGCGGAAACGGCGGGATCTGGATCTGCCGCGTAGGGATGTAATCACCGCGCGAGCTGGAGTACGATCTCGTCAGCATGTTCGCCGAAGCGCTCAAGAACATCGTCGATCACGTCGACGGAGGCATTGCGGCCGTCGTCATGGGGCTCGACGGCATCCCGGTCGAGACCTACGTCCGTCAGCGCGACAAGCTCGACGTGACGACGGTCGGGATGGAGTTCTCGTTCATCATCACGCAGGTCCGGAAGGCTGGTGACAGCCTCCAGGTCGGCGGGCTCGAGGAGCTGTCGGTCAAGGCGCAGCGCCTCGTGCTGGTGTGCCGGATGATCTCGCCGCAGTACTTCGTCGCGGTCGCGGTCTTGCCCGAGGGCAACTTCGGCAAGGCGCGCTTCCTGGCTCGGATGGCGCAGCCTGCGCTGCAAGCAGCGCTTTGATCCGCGTCCAGATCCTTCACGGCCCGAACCTCAACCTCCTCGGCACGCGCGAGCCCGAGCACTACGGCTCGATCACGCTCGAGCAGATCGATGCCGAGCTCGCGAAGCGCGCCAGCGCACGCGGCGCCGAGGTTCGCTGCGCGCAGAGCAACATCGAAGGCGAGCTGATCGACCTGATCCAGCGCGCGCGGGGCTGGGCTGACGCGATCGTCATCAACCCCGGGAGCTACAGCCACACGTCGATCGGCATTCGCGACGCGATCGACGCAGTCGCGATTCCGACCATCGAAGTTCATTTGTCGAACATCTACGCGCGCGAAGCGTTTCGGCACGAATCGCTCACCGCGGCGCGCTGCGTTGGCGTGATCTCGGGGTTCCGCGCACAAAGCTACTACCTGGGTCTGGACGCGGCCCTCGCACACGTGGAAAGTACGAGGCGCTCTCATGGCCAAGCCCAAGCAAAACCGCGAAAGCGACGCGCACGCTGACGAGCACGAGCTGGTCACGCTCGCGCGCGGTCTCGCGGAGATCGCCAGCAACCACGGACTCTCCGAGCTGATCGTCGACACCAAGGAAACCACGCTGACGATCCGTCGCGGCGGCGTCGCCGTCGCGATGCCAGCGGCTGCGCCGGTCGTGATGCACGCTCCGGCGGCTCCGGTGCACCATGCGCCGCTCGCCGCCGCTCCGGCACCGGTCGCCGCGGTGCCCGCGCCGGCTCCTGCCGACGACAAGACGCACGTCGTGACGTCGCCGTTCGTCGGCACGTTCTATCGCAAGCCGAACCCGGACTCGCCCTCGTACGTCTCGCAGGGCGACAAGATCGACAAGGGCCAGGTGCTCTGCATCGTCGAGGCGATGAAGCTGATGAACGAGATCGAAGCCGATGTCGCCGGCACGGTCGTCGGCATCCTCGTCGAGGACGGCATGTCGGTGGAGTACGGTCAACCGCTGTTCAAGATCGCGGTCTGATCATGTTCAAGAAGGTCCTCGTCGCGAATCGAGGCGAGATCGCGCTCCGCGTGATCCGCGCGTGCAAAGAGCTCGGGCTCGAGTCGGTCGCCGTGCACTCGACCGCCGACGCCGACGCGCTGCACGTGAAGTTCGCCGACCAAGCTGTGTGCATCGGGCCGCCGCCGTCGAAGGCGAGCTACTTGAACGTGCCGATGATCATCTCGGCGGCCGAGGTCACCGGCGCCGACGCCGTTCACCCCGGCTACGGATTTTTGTCCGAGAACGCCGATTTCGCCGACGTGTGCCGCAAGTGCGGCCTGACATGGATCGGCCCGCCGCCCGACGCGATGCGCCTCATGGGCGACAAGATCCGCGCGCGCGCCGCGATGGCCGAGGCCGGCGTGCCGATGCTGCCGGGCACGAGCGGCATCCACGACGAGATGACGCTGCTCGAAAGCGCCGAGCGCATCGGCTTCCCGGTGATCTTGAAGGCGAGCGCCGGCGGCGGTGGCCGCGGCATGAAGATCGTCTACGAGAAGGAAAAGCTGCTCGAGGCGTGGGCGATGGGCCGCACCGAAGCGCAGGCCGCGTTCGGCAACCCAGAGATGTTCATGGAGCGGTACTGCCAGAAGCCGCGCCACATCGAGATCCAGGTCATCGGCGACAAGCACGGCCACTACACGCACCTCAACGAACGCGAGTGCTCGATCCAGCGCCGCCACCAGAAAGTCATCGAGGAATCGCCGTCTCTCGCGCTGCCCGAGAGCGTGCGCCAGAAGATGACGGTCGCGTCGGTGAACGCGATCAAGGCGATCGGCTACACGAACGTCGGCACGATGGAGTACCTGCTCGACGTCGACAACAGCTTCTACTTCATGGAGATGAACACGCGCCTGCAGGTCGAGCATCCCGTGACCGAGCTGGTCACCGGCCTCGATCTCGTGCGCGAGCAGATCCGGATCGCCGCCGGCGAGCCGCTGTCGTTCTCCGACGAGCGCCGCCCGCGCGGCCATGCGATCGAGCTGCGCGTGAACGCCGAGGATCCGAACAACTTCGCGCCGTGGCCCGGCAAGATCACCGCGGTACACCTGCCCGGTGGGCTCGGTGTGCGTGTGGATACGCACGTGTACGCGGGCTACGTCGTGCCGCCGAATTACGATTCGTTGCTGGCGAAGGTCATCGTCCACGACGTCGATCGTGGTGCGGCCATCCGACGAGCGCGCCGCTGCCTTGAAGAGATGGTCATCGAAGGACCGCGGACCAACATCCCGTTCTTGCGGCGGATCATCAATCACCCGGACTTCATCAAGGGTGATTTCGACACTGGCTTCGTGGGGCGAATGCTCGCGGAGCGAGCGTCAGCTGCGTGACTGTTTCAGTAGTGCGAACTCGGTGATCCGATGTGTGTCGCAAGCGAAGGGAATCCTTCGTGCTTTTGCTTGACCGTGAGATGTCCAGGGACGTACCCTTTCGGTATGCGCGCGGCATACTGCCGCCGGGCGCAGCCCTGTGATGCAACGCACCTGGAGGTTGTAGCCGGCCGTGGCCTTCAACAAAGAAAAGGTCATGGATGCGGCGCGGAAGTTTGTCGATAAAGGCCAGATCGACAAAGCGGTGAAGGAGTATCTGCGGATCGTCCAGGAGGATCCGAAGGACGTCCGCGTCTGGCTCAAGATCGGCGATCTCTACGCGAAGAAGGGCGCGAAGCAGGACGCGACCGACACGTATCTCAAGGTCGCGCGCTTCTATCACGAGCAAGGCTTCATCGAAAAAGCGATCGCCGCGTACAAGCAGATCCTGAAGCTCGACGCGCGCCGCGTCGACGTGATCTTGAAGCTCGCCGAGCTGTATCGCGAGCGCGGCAACATTCACGAAGCGATGCAGCACTTCGAGTCCGTCGCGGCGCACTTTCATCGCGAGGGCAACACCAAGGACGCGCTCGGCACGGTCGTGCAGCTCGTCGAGATGGATCCCGAGAACATCGCGACGCGGATCAAGCTCGCGGAGCTCTACTCGAAAGAAGGCCTGCTCGAGGAAGCCGCGACGCAGTTCACCGTCGCGTGCGATCAGCTGCGCCGCCAGGGCCGCCAGGACGACTTCCTCAAGGTCGCCGAGCGCCTGCTGTGGCACAAGCCCGACAATCACGCGCTCAACCGCGAGCTCGCCGCGCTCTACTTGCGCCGCAACGATCCGCGCCGCGCGCTCCAGAAGCTCCAGACCTGCTTCAAGGCCGATCCGCGCGACGTCGAGACGCTCGGCTTGCTCGCGCTCGCGTTCCAGGCGCTCGATCAGAAGGCGAAGACGGTCAGCGTGCTCAAGGAGCTCGCGCGCATTCACAACGAGAACAAGGCGCGCGACAAGGCCGGCGAGGTCTATCGCAAGATCCTCGAGATCGTCCCGAACGATCCCGACGCGCACGCGTTCCTCGGCCCTGCCGCGGCGACGCCGCCGCCCAAGCCGGTCGTGCCGCCGCCGCGTCCGCAGACGCAGCTGCCGCCGGCGATCCGCGCCGCGACCAGCGAAGCGAAGTTCAACCTCACGAGCGACCTCGCCGCGATTCCGCCGCCGCCGTCGTCGCGAATGATGACCGGCTCGATGCCGCTCGTCGACGAGCAGAGCCTGTCGAGCGTCGACTTCGCGCTGCCCGAATACGACGACGGCGATTTCTCGGCCGACATGGAGCCGCCACCCGATCCGCGCTCGCGGTCGGCCAAGGGCGAGCGCCACGCCGAGGAGATCTCGAAGATCCTCGCCGAGACCGACGTCTACATGAAGTACGGCCTGCATCAGAAGGCCGTCGATCACCTGCGCCGCGTGTTCACGCTCGACGACGAGAACGTCGAGGCGCACGAGCGCCTGAAAGACATCCTGGTCTCGCAGGGCCGCGAGCGCGAGGCCGAAGAGGAGCTGCTCAAGCTCGCCGAGCTCGTCGCGCCGGCCGATCCGGATCGCGCCGAGGCGTACCTGCAAGAGCTGCTCGCGATGAACGGCACGCACACCGGAGCGTTCGAGCTCGCGCGCCGCTTCCGGCTGCGCGTCGCGCGGATGAGCTCGTCGGTGTCGGAGGTCGAGTACCAAGGCGGCGGAGTCGCCGAGGTCGAGTCCGACTCGCTCGAGGAGCTCGATCTTTCGACGCCGCCGCCGGCACGCGCGCCGCGCCGCGCCGATTCGCTCGACGAGTTCGCCGACGATCTCATCGGCGATCTCCATCAAGAGCAGATGGCGCATGGCTCGCCCGCGCCGAGCCGCCCGCCGCAGCGGCCGCGCAGCGCGCCCGCGCACTACACGGAAGAGAGCTTCGAGCTCGACTTCGAGCCGCAGAACCAGTCGACGCGTCAGGTTCCGCCCGAGCAGATCGAAGCGCTCGCGAACATGCCCGAGGAGGAGTACGACGACGGCGCGCTGATCGCCGATCGTCCGCCTCTGCACGACTACGGTCACAGCCTCGACGACGCGCTCGAAGCGCAGCTCGACGACGACGCGCTCGGCGAGGACATCGATCAGGGCGTCGCCGCCGAGCTCGGCCAGCATCACGAAGAGCCCGCCGAAGATCTGCCGTTCGATCCCGACGACGCCCGCTCGTTCGACGCGGCCGTGAGCGGCAAGGGCGAGACCGACGCGACCTACGATCCGTATCAGGGCGAGCTGCCGCCCGACGCGAAGACGCCGTCGTTCGGTCCCGACACACCGGCCGCGTTCCCGCCGGCCGCGGCATCGTTCGAGGACGTTAGCGAGCTATCCGTCGAGGGCAGCTACGATCCGTACGCCGCCGCCGATCCGACGTCGATGAACGCCGAGATCGTGGCGCCGGCGTTCGTCGAGGACGATCTCGACGAAGCCGACTTCTACTCCGGTCAGGGCATGTACTCGGAGGCGATGGCGTCGCTGCGCACGCTCGCCGAGCGCCACCCCAACCATCCGCTGATCCTCGCCAAGATGCGCGACGTCAACGCGCTCCACAACGGCGACGCGATCTCGCCGCCGACCGGGCAAGGCGAAGGCATCGAGACCGTCGATGCGAACATGCTGCCGCCCGAAGCGACGGGCGCGACCGGCATGCTCTCGCTCGACGAGCTCGAGGAGGTCGCCGAGGACGAGCTCGATGCGGCCGACGTCGAGGTCGACCTCGACTCGATCGACTCCAACGGTGGCGAGCCCAAGAAGCGCAAGCCGACCGTGATGCTCGAGAAGCCGGTCGACGAGGGCGATGCCGAGACGCACTACGACCTCGGCCTCGCCTACAAGGAAATGGGCCTGTTCGACGAAGCGATCAAGGCGTTCGAGAAGACGCTGCGCGCGCCGAACCGCGAGGTCCAGTGCCGCGTGATGATCGGCATGTGCCAGCGCGAGCAGGGCAACCCGCAGGAAGCGATCCATCAGTTCAAGCAGGGCCTGCACGCAAGCCCGACGGATCGCGAGCGGCTCAGCCTGTACTACGAGATCGGCCAGACCTACGAGTCGATCGGCGATGCCGGTGAAGCGCTGTACTACTTCGAGTCGGTCACGAAGCGCGATTCGTCGTTCGCGGATGCCGGGGCGCGCGCCGAGGTGCTGCGCCAGGGCGGCGGCCGTGCACGCGCGCCCGAAGACGAGATCTGAAACCGGCTACTTCTTCGCTGCCTTCACGCAGTCGGAGACGAGGCCCATGTACTCCTTCCAGTTCCAGTAGCGGCCTGGATCGGTGTGGTGATCGACGCCGCCGCACTTGCCGGCCTCACCTCGCGCGTCGCTGCACAGCGTGTGCGAGTCGAGGTTCGAGGGCACGTTCAGGTGACCGAAGATGTGCTTGCGGTCGACCGGGATGTTGTAGCGAACCGCGAGCGAGCAGGTCAGCGCCGCCGACGCTTCGTAGAGCGTGTTCGTGTAGTAGCCGCCGCCGTCCTTCTTGTTCGCGAAACCTTCGTGCTCGATGCCGATCGAGTGGCGGTTGAACCAGCCGTGGCCGCAGTGCCAGGCGTCGTCGCGCTCGAGCACCATCTTGACGATGTGGCCGTCGTGCGAGCGCACGATGTAGTGCGCCGAGACCTCGTTCGCCGGGTTCTTGAACACCGAGATCGCGCCGGCCATCGTGCCTTCGATGTCGTGGATGATCACGTAGTGGATGGCGTCGCCCTCGCGGCTGCCGAAGTTCGGCGACGGGATCCACTGATAGGCCGGCATCTTGCCGGGCGCGACCCGGCGCACGGGATCGGCGAGCACGCCGTCTTCTTCGACCATGTCGCTCGTCGGCAGCGACGGTAGGGCGGCGCCGGTGCCGTCGAAGACGATGTGCTCGCCGTCGTCGGTCGTGACGTCGAAACCGGTGCTCTGCGCGACCGCGAGGTCGTCGAGCGCGAGGCTGGCGGCGTCGTCCTCGACGCCGAGGAACGCCGTGGTCGCGGCATCGAGCGAGCCCATCGCCTGCGTGTCGGCGGCGAGGATCGCGGCGGCGCCGTCGATGTTCGCGGCGACGTCGGTGCGAATCGTGTTGGCGTCGGCGCCGGTCAGCGTCGCGGCGCGCGCGATCTGATCGTTCGTCAGGTACATCACGCCGAAGCTCGCGACGTCGGGCGGCGGGCTGTTGGGATCGGCGGCGTCCTGCGTCGGATCGTCGGTCTCCTCGACGGGCGTGTCGGCGAGCAAGTTCACGCTCGCGTCGGTCATGTCGAGCGACGAATCAGGCTGCGCGTCGCTGTCCTGCGCGGACTCGAAGCGGCCCTGCTGGTAGCCGAGCGCGACGAGCCAGTCCTCGGAGATGTTGTACTTCGCCGAGGCGGTGCGAAACGCTTCGTTTCGCGCTCCAGAGAGATCCTCGACGTGAGTGGTCGGTTCGGTGCCGCAGGCTGCGGCGAGCAAGACGAGACTAGCTGCGATGCGCATGAAGGTCCGAATCAGCAAGATAGAGGCCCGCGCACGCCGACGCGATCTCGGTGAGTTGTCGCCGTTCGGTGCAGGGCGCCCCCGACAGTGCACACGGCCGTGTGCAGCTCAAAAGTGCTAAGCCCAACCCATGGCGACGCGAACCGAGAGCGACAGCATGGGCCCGATCGAGGTCGACGCGAGTCATTACTGGGGCGCGCAAACCGAACGCTCGCTGCATCACTTCAAGATCGGCACCGAGAAGATGCCGCCCGAGCTGATCCGCGCGCTCGCGACGATCAAGCTCGCCGCCGCGAGCGTCAACGCCGAGCTCGGCTTGTTGCCCGCGGCGCTCGCCGAAGGCATCTCCCGCGCCGCGCGCGAGGTGATCGACGGCACGCTCGCGGGCGAGTTTCCGCTCGCCGTGTGGCAGACCGGCAGCGGCACGCAGACCAACATGAACGTCAACGAGGTGATCGCCGGGCGCGCCAACGAGCTCGCCACCGGCACGCGCGGCGGCAGATCGCCCGTGCATCCCAACGATCACGTCAACATGGCGCAGTCGTCGAACGACGTGTTTCCGACGGCGATCCACGTCGCGATCGTCGAGCGCGTCGACGCGCATCTGTTGCCCGCCGTGAAGGCGCTGCGCGCGACGCTCGCCGCGAAGTCCACCGCGTTCGCCGACATCGTCAAGATCGGTCGCACGCACCTGCAAGACGCGACGCCGCTCACGCTCGGCCAGGAGATGTCGGGCTGGGTCGCGCAGCTCGATTACGGCATCGCCGCGATCGCGAGCGCGCTCGGCGCCGTTCACGAGCTCGCGCTCGGCGGCACCGCGGTCGGCACCGGGCTCAACACGCACCCCGAGTTCGGCGTACGCGTCGCGGCCAAGCTCGCCGAGCTCACCGGCAAGCCGTTCGTGTCGGCGCCGAACAAGTTCGCGGTGCTCGCGTCGCACGATGCGGTGCTCGTGCTGCACGGTGCGATCAAGGCGCTCGCCGCGAGCCTGACCAAGATCGCGAACGACGTGCGCTGGCTCGCGAGCGGACCGCGCTGCGGGATCGGGGAGCTGAAAATTCCGGAAAACGAGCCGGGCAGCTCGATCATGCCGGGCAAGGTCAACCCGACGCAGTGCGAGGCGATGACGATGGTGTGCGCGCTCGTGCTCGGCAACGACGTCGCGATCGGCATCGCCGGCGCGAGCGGCAATTTCGAGCTCAACGTCTACAAGCCGCTGATCGCGCACGCCGTGCTGCAATCGATCCGCTTGCTCGGCGATGCGTGCGCGTCGTTCGACGAGCACTGCGCGCGCGGCATCGAGCCGAACGTCGTCGAGATCGCCAACAAGCTCCACAGCTCGCTGATGCTCGTGACCGCGCTCGCGCCGCACATCGGCTACGACACCGCCGCCAAGATCGCCAAGCGCGCGCATCACCAGGGCACGACGCTGCGCGACGCCGCCGTCGCGCTCGGCATCGCGGCCGCCGACTTCGATCGCTGGGTCATCGCCGAAGAGATGACCCGGCCGGGCTAGCTCCCGATCTGGATCGACAGGTTCGTGGCGGTCACGCGGTGCGCGACCACGGTGATCGACGTCGGCGTGAACCCGTCGAATGCGACCTCGAGCTGATCGAGGCCGTCGAAGTGCAGCCGATCTGCGGTGAGCTCGATCCCACCGAGGCGGACGTCCTTGATCGTGGTGTCGACGCTGCCGATCGCGCCCTGCAACAGGCCCGCACCGCGATCGTGAATCGCGCCTTTGACCTTGAAGTCGACCATGCCGGGCTGATCGTCGCCGCCGAACATGATGAGGCCGCCGCCGGCATCGAGGCTGCGCGGCGCGAGTAGCGACAGCGCGAGGTCCATTCCCTCGACGGAGAACGACCGCAGGATCTTGCGCTTGCTGTCGCTGGGCTTCGCGGGCTTGGAGCCCGAGCCGAGCCTGAAGTCGGTCAGCGAGCGCACGGGCACGCGGCCGAACGCGGCGAGCGTCGACGCGTCCTTGTCGAGCATCCACGTGATGAGGTCGTGCGAGGTGCCGAAGATCGGGACCTTCCAGCGGACCTTCAGGCGATCGCCGTCGGCGTCGATGTCGAGGAACGCGCCCTCGAGCCAGTCGAGCCCTTCGTCGAGCGCGCGAAAATCGAGGCTGCCTTCCTGGACCGGCACGCGCAGCTGCTGATCGAGCGTGCGCACGCCGAGCACCGGCAGATCGAGCTGGACCTTGATCGTCGCGTAGATCCGGCCCGACAGGCTGTCGAGGAAGCGCAGCCGCTCCTGGCGGTGCGTCGGCTCCGGCGTCTCGGTCGTCGTCGGCGAGCTGCGGCCGAACGGCCCCTTGATCGTGATCCGCGCTTCGGAGAGCGAGACGTGCGGCGACACCAGCTCGAGCCGGCTCGACGCGCCGCGCACGAGCAACACGCCGCGAGGCAGCTCGATGCGGTCGGCAACGATCTCGAAACGGCCGGCAAGATCGCGCAGCCACGCTTCGCCGATCGATGCCGCATCGGCCGACCAGCGGAGCGCGCCCAGCCGGCCTTCGAGGTTCTCGAACGTGCAATCTGCCGCACCGTAGCTGGTGTTGCCGCTCTGGCCCTCGATCCGCTGCGCTTCGGCGTGTGGAAACGCGAGTCGGTTGCCTTTGTCGTCGGAGACAAACCCGAAGCGCTGGACGGAGACATCGGCGTCGACGTGAGTCGGCATCGGGCTCGTGCATCGTATCAGGGTTATGCTGGCAACATGGCCAAGCGCACGCGGCTCGGCGTCGGAGGCGGTGATCGCCCGGCGAAGTCGCGTGCGCTCGTGGGCACCACGGTGCTCGACACGTACGTGATCGAGGCCGAGCTGGGCAGCGGCGCGATGGGCGCGGTCTATCGCGCGCGCCACGTGCGGCTGCCGCGCCACGTCGCGGTCAAGGTCATGCACGAGCATCTCGTGCCCGAGCCGGCGCTGCTCGCGCGGTTCTATCGCGAGGCGAAGGCGGCGGCGCGGCTCCAGCATCCCAACGTCGTCTCGGTGCTCGACGTCGGTGAGACCCCCGATGGCAAGCACGTGATGGTGATGGAGCTCGTCGAGGGCGAGAGCCTCGGCGACCTGATGGACGCGGGCCTGCCGCGCGACCGCGTCGTGCCGATCGTGATCCAGCTGCTCGCGGGCCTCGAGCACGCACACGATGCGGGCCTCGTGCACCGCGATCTCAAGCCCGACAACGTGCTCGTCGATCGCAGCGGCACCGCGCGGGTCGCCGACTTCGGTGTCGCCGCGCTGACGCGGCCCGACGAGCCGCTCGATCGGCTCACCGGCACCGGCATGATCGTCGGTACGCCGCTGTACATGGCGCCGGAGCAAGCGCGCGCCGAGACCGTCGATCACCGCGCCGATCTCTACGCGCTCGGCATCATGCTCTACGAGATGCTCGCCGGCATCGCGCCATTCTGGGGCTCTGCGATGGAGGTCGCGGTCGCGAAGATGGACAAGGATCCACCGCCGATCGCGGAGCGTGCGCCGAACGTGAAGGTCGATCCCGTGCTCGAGGCGTACATGCGCCACTTGATCGCGCGGCAGCCCGACGATCGATTTCCGACGGCGCGCGACGCCCGCGAGCTGCTCGAGCTGTACGCGCGCGATCGACTCGCGGCGGCGAGCTTGCTCGGCGTGATCGACGTCGAGCGTGCGCTGGCGATCGTGACCCTGTAGTACGGCTCCGCTTGCCTGTTCCCTATCGTCAGACTCGGCACGTAGCGTGCCCGAATGAAGGGTGAGAACATCGCGACGCGGTTGCGCTTGTTCGCGGCCGGCGTGATCCGGCTGACGCGTCGATTCCCGACGGCGTTGCGGCACGGCATATCGAGCGCCAACTCGTGCGTGCGGGGGGGCGAACTACGAGGAAGCCCGCGGCGGCGAGAGCCGTGCGGACTTCATCCACAAACTCGGGATCGCAGCAAACGAGCTCGTGGCAATCCTCGCGACCTCGATCAAGACAGCGAAGCACCACGCTGCGGCATGGCAATAGGGAGTAGGGAAGCGGAAGCTGAGCTCGGAACTATCCGAGCGCGCGTGGCGCGGCGTGGATCTCGGCGAGCACGCCGTAGTGATCCGACGGCCATACGCCATCGCTCGGCTGGTCGAGCACGAGCTGCGCTGCGATCGGCTCGCCGCGCATCCGAGCGTCCGGTCCGCGGACGTAGATGTAATCGATGCGGGTCGACGGCTCGTGCGAGCGCAGCGCGAACGCGTTCTTGCGATCGTACGTGAAGCCGGGCTCCTCGGCGCCGGCGGCGCTCCACGCGTCGGCGAAGTACACGCTGCGGCCGTCGATCGAGGTCGCGCCGCGCAGGAACCGCATCTCGTCGGAGTCGGGCCGCGCGTTGAAGTCGCCGAGCACGACGGGCGGCGGCTCGCCGATCGGCGCGAGGCGCGCCACGTGATCCGCGAGCGCGACGACCTGCGCGCGCCGCACGTCGCACAGATGAAACTGCACGGTCAGGTGCGTCGCGAACACCGGGATCGGGCCGTGCGGCGCGTGAACGCGCGCGAACGCGACCGAGCGGGTATCGAGCCCGGGCGGCGTCGGCAGTGCGAGTCGCTCGCCATCGCTGATCGCGTGCGGAGACAGGATCGCGTTGCCGAACGTCAGCCCGCCGCCGATCTGCCACGCGGGCGCGTGGAACACGTTCCAGCCCAGGCCGTCGGCGATCGCATCAGCCTGCGTCGGAACGCCCGGCATCGCGAGGACTTCCTGCAGCGCGATCACGTCGGCGTCGAGCGCGGCGAGGCCCGCACGGATCAGCGGAAGCCTGCGTTCCCACGGGCCCTGGCGGTTCCAGATGTTGAAGGTGACGACGCGCCAGACGTCTCCGCGGGACACCATTCCATGGTACCTCGTCCTCGTGAGCGAACCGGCAACGGACGACGCAGAACCCGCACCGCCGCCCGTCGGCGGCCTCAAGAAGAAGACGCTGATCACGATCGGCATCGTGATCGCGGCGATGTGGGCATTCGCGATCCAGACCGGCAGCACGGTGCTCATGATCATCGTCGGCGTGCTGACGGCGCTCGTCGGTGGCGTGCTGATCTGGGCGTTCCGCATGCTGCGCAAGCAGCGCGGGCTCGTCGGCATGCTCCAGGGTGCCGCCGCGTCGCCGGATGCGCGGCGCGAGGCGCTCGCGAAGCTCAACGCGCAAAAGGATGCGGATTCGCCCGTCAACGTGTTCGCGCGTGCGCAGTTGCTCGCACAGGACGATCCGAAGGCCGCGCTCAAGCTGATCGAGCCGCTCGGCATCAAGGGCTTTCAGGCCGCGATGCAGGACGACGTCGCGCTGCTGCTCACGCAGCTGTATCTCGGGCTCGGCCGCACCGCCGATGCGCGCAAGTCCGCCGACACGATGAACCTCGACAACCCCGAGCGCAAAACCGTTCGGCCGATGGCGGCGAGCCTCGTCGCCGAAGCGTGGGCGCGCACCGGCAAGCCCAAAGATGCGCTCGCGCTCGTGGAGACCGTCGAGCTACCGAAGAAGGAAAAAGACCGCGAGCAGCTCGACCTGCAGCTGCGCGTGGTGCGCGTGTTCGCGAAGTTCGCTGCCAACCAGCGCGGCCCGGCGCGCACCGAGCTCCAGCAG
>Ga0268266_10001477_pt1 | contig 27905 bp, 23 predicted proteins | sample KBSS13metaG_FD_190356 | JGI IMG/M metagenome (GOLD analysis project Ga0268266, IMG submission 190356) | Switchgrass rhizosphere microbial communities from Kellogg Biological Station, Michigan, USA - KBS S1-3 metaG (SPAdes) (version 2) | ecosystem: Host-associated > Plants > Roots > Rhizosphere... | reverse complement strand
GCGGCCGGCATCGGCGTCGATACGCCGTTGCTCGGCTTTTCCATGACCAAGTCGGTGGTCAACGCGCTGATCGGCATCCTTACGCAACAGGGCCTCGTCACGCCCTCGATGCCGGCGCCGATTCCGGAATGGCGCGGCGCCGACGATCCGCGGCGCGAGATCGAGGTCGAGCATCTCATGCGCATGACCAGCGGCCTCGACCTGGACGAAACCAATTCCGGCTTCGATCCGTCGAGCCGAATGTATCTGCAGAACGACACCGCCGCCTACGCAGTTAATGCCAGGATGATCGCGCCGCTGGGCACGCGATGGCGCTATTCGAGCCCGACCACGCAGATCCTGGCACGCATCGTCCGCGACGCGGCCGGGGGGCCGGAGCAGACGCTGGCGTTTGCATGGCGCGAATTGTTCAATCCGCTAGGCATGCGCAACGTCACGCTGGAGTTCGATGGCGCAGGCACGCTGCTGGGCGCGACCAACATGCTGGCGAGCGCGCGCGACTGGGCGAAATTCGGCCTGCTTTATCACAACGACGGCATGGCCGGGGAAAAACGCATCCTGCACCCGGACTGGGTCGACTTCTGTGCCGCAGCGACGCTCGACACTGACTATGCGGCGGGTTTCTGGACCAATCGCAGCGAGCACCCTAACGCCAAAGGCCGCGTGCGGCTGGGCATGCCCCGTGATGCGTTCTTTGCGTCCGGCGATCTCGGCCAGCGCATCGTGATCATGCCGTCACAGCGCCTCGTCGTGGTGCGTCTCGGCGACAGCGTCGATCCGACCGGCGACATCCGAGGGTTGGCCCGGCTGGTGAAGGAAGTGATCGCGGCAGTACAACCGTGAGCGTCACCGTCCGATCACATACGGCCCGCCCTTTTCCAGCGCGCGCGCATAGGCGGGCCGGGCATGAATGCGTTCGAGAAACGCCATCGCCTTGGGATGGCCTTGCTCCAGCCCGCCGCGTGCTGCGGCAGCTTCCAGCGGAAAACTCATCTGGATGTCGGCGCCGCTGAATTCATTGCCGGCGAACCATTCGCTTTTGGCGAGTTCGCTCTCCCAGTAGTCCATGTGCTGCTTGAGCTGCGGGTTGACCAGCGTGGTCAGTGCCGTGTTGGAGACCTTGCGCACCAGCGGCCGCAGCAGGGCCGGCGCACGCTTCGGCATCAGCGTGAAAAGAAGTTTCAGCAGCAGCGGCGACATCGCCGATCCCTCGGCATAGTGCAGCCAGTAAGTGTAGCGAAGTCGCTCCGGCGTGTTCGGTGGCGGGATCAGGCGGCCGTTGCCATAGGTTCCGATGATGTATTCGCAGATCGCGCCGGATTCGGCGATCGTGTTGCCGTTGTCGGTGATGACAGGTGATTTGCCGAGCGGGTGAATGGCGCGCAGTTCCTTTGGAGCACGCATGTCCGGCTGGCGCTGATAGCGGACGATCTCGTAGGGGACCCCGAGCTCTTCGAGCAGCCACAGCACGCGCTGCGAGCGGGAGTTGTTGAGATGATGCACCGTCAGCATTTCCGTCCCCTTCCATTGGCGCGCCGTTGGTGCCAGCCGAGTGAGGGAAAGTCGAGACGGCCATTGTACGCGCCATATATTTACCCGGATGATATTGACATCATAATTTATCCGGGTAAATATAGTCCCCTGAAAATCCAGAGTGTTTCCAGATGGCCGACAACGCCCGTCCCCACTTCACGGCCTTCATGGGCCCGCAACGCCTGGCAACCGGCCCGCTCGCCGAGGTCGCGATTGCAGTCATGCAGGCGTCCCGCAGGCCTGCCGCGCCGTCGATCATCATATTCAGCGACGCGACCGGCCAGCCGATCGATCTCGATCTTCGCGGCACCGAGCGCGAAATCATTGCCCGCCTGCCGCAACCCGCCTCGCCTCCTGACGTCGAAACCGACGAGACGGCCGCAGCGGAGCCGCGTGGGCGGGGCCGGCCGAAGCTCGGCGTCGTCGCGCGCGAGGTGACGTTGTTGCCGCGCCATTGGGAGTGGCTAGGCACGCAGCCCGGCGGCGCATCGGTAGCGTTGCGCAAGCTGGTGGAAGAAGCCCGCCGCACCAATGGCGATGCGGATCGCGCCCGCGCGGCAAGGGATGCCGCCTATCGTTTCATGTCGGTCATGGCCGGTAACCTTGCCGGCTTCGAGGAAGCGTCGCGGGCGTTGTTCGCCGATGACCGGCGGCGCTTCGTCGGCCTCGTCGCCGGCTGGCCCGACGATATTCGCGACCACGTCGTCAAGCTCGCCTTCAGCGATCGCGCCGAGCCATAGGCGCGATCGACCTCCTCGGCTTAGTATGGCGGTGGCGCCCGCTTCATCGTCTGGCTTGGCCGGAACAAGGCCGCGCGTTTCACAATATTACGATCGTCATGATACTGTGGACGCGCCGCCCGCCTTGCGCCACTATGCGGCAAATATCCAGGGAGGCTGCCGTGAGTTCAAATCCGCAATTTCTGTTCGATTTCGGCAGCCCCAACGCGTTCCTGAGCCACGAGGCAATTCCAGCGATCGAAAAACGCACCGGCGTGAAGTTCGAGTATGTGCCGGTCCTGCTCGGCGGCATCTTCAAGGCCACCAACAATAAGTCGCCGGCCGAAACGCTGGCCGGCGTCAAGAACAAGCGCGAATTCCTCGCGCTGGAGACGGAGCGCTTCGTGAAGCGGTTCGGGGTCAAGCCCTATGTCTGGAATCCATTTTTTCCGGTCAACACGCTGAACCTGATGCGCGCGGCGGTCGCAGCCCAGCTCGAAGGCGTGTTCGAGAAATATGTCGAGGCCGCCTTCCATCACATGTGGGTCGAGCCGAAGAAGATGGATGATCCCGAAGTCGCCGCGAAGGCGCTGGCCTCGTCCGGTCTCGATGCCGCAAAACTGCTGGAGCGTTCGCAGGATGCCGACGTCAAGGCCCGGCTGATCGAGAATACCCAATCCGCCGTCGAGCGCGGCGCGTTCGGCTCGCCGACTTTCTTCGTCGGCAAGGAAATTTTCTTCGGCAAGGAGCAACTTCGCGAGGTCGAGGAAATGGTCTCGGCGAAGTAGCCGTCTGGCGCGGCGAGACATGGCTGGCAGGCGAATCGTGAGTGGCAAATAGCGAATGGCCGGTGGTAAATGGCGGCCTGAAATCCCCGGCTCGTCATTCGTCAACCCGCTATTCGGCTCCTGCGAAGACCGGCAGCAAAACCAACAACAAAGGAAGTTGATCCATGCGTATTCTCGTGGTCGGCGCCGGTGCCATCGGCGGCTATTTCGGCGGCAGGCTGCTTCAGGCAGGCAACGACGTAACATTCCTTGTCCGGCCGAAGCGCGCCTCAGAACTCGCAAACGCAGGCCTCGTCATCAAGAGTCCCAACGGTGATGTGACGCTGAAGAGCCCGCCGACAGTGCAGGCGGACAAGCTCGCCGAGAAGTTCGACGTCGTGCTGCTGAGCTGCAAGGCATTCGACCTGGAAGATGCGGTCAAGTCCTTTGCATCAGCGGTCGGGCCGCAGACCGCGATCATCCCGCTGCTCAACGGCATGCTGCATCTCAACGTGCTGGACAAGAAGTTCGGCGCCGACCGCGTGCTCGGCGGCCTCTGCGCCATTGCCGCAACGCTCAATGAGGCCCGCGAGGTGGTCCAGCTCGCACCGATGCAGTCGCTCAATTTCGGCGAACGCGACGGCTCGATGTCGGATCGGGTGCGCGCGATTGCAAAGGTGTTCGACAGCGGCAAGATCGGTGCCGTGGCCAGCGAGCACATCATGCAGGACATGTGGGAGAAATGGGTTTTCCTCGCCTCGCTTGCGGCGTCGACCTGCCTGATGCGGACCTCGGTCGGCAACATCCTGGCTGCCACCGGCGGCAAGGATTTCCTGCTCGGCATGCTCGATGAATGCAGCGCGATTGCAAAGGCGTCGGGACACGAGCCGACCGGCCCGTTCTTCCAGCGCACCAGCGGCATGCTGACGACAGAAGGCTCGCCGATGACAGCTTCGATGTTCCGCGACATCAAGGCAGGCCTGCCGGTGGAAGCCGATCATGTGATCGGCGATCTGGTCGCCCGCGCCGACGCCGCCAAGATCCCGGTGCCGAAGCTGCGGATCGCCTATACTCATCTCAAGGCGTATGAGAAGCAGCGCTCGGCGTAATCGTCCGGCTCGATATCAGTCGTCCCTGTGAAAGCAGGGACGACGTCAGAGATGCGCAAGATAGTGCGCCAGCGCCTCGATCTCTTCCTCGCTGAGCGAGAAGGCCACATCGGCCATCGCTGCCATCGCGCCGCCGGCCCGCACACCCGACTTGTAGTCGTGCAACGCCTTCACGAGATATTCCTCGCGCTGGCCGGCCACGCGGGCAACCGCCTTGGTGCCGGCGTAGGTATCCATGTGGCATGAGGCGCAGCGCCGGCCGACGGCCGCCTGCGCGCCCTTCTTTGAAAGATCAGGATTATCGTCGGGCTTTGGCGTCGCCGGCGCAAGGGAGGCGTAATAGGCGCCGAGGTTGCGGATGTCCTCATTGTTGAGCTGCTCGACGACCGGCTGCATCTGCTCGTTCTTGCGGGTGCCGGCGCGAAAGAACACGAGCTGCCACTGAATGAAGAGATCAGGCTGGGCTGCGAGAGAGGGAATATTCTCCATCTGCGAAATGCCGCCTTCGCCGTGACAGCCGACACACATCTCGGCCTTCTCCTTGCCGGCCGCAATATCGGCGGCGCGGGCGGGCCAGCCGCAAACAATTGCCGCCGCCAGCGCGATCCCGACCGATGCAATTCGCATGTCAACTCCTGTGCACCACGCGCCAGACAACAGAGGCCGCGGCCACCCGTTCCCGGATAACCGCAGCCCCTGATCGTCGACGCCTTACTTCTTGTAGCTGATGCGATAGATGGCGCCGGCCCAATCATCGGACACCAGGATCGAACCGTCCTTGGCGAGGATGATGTCGTTCGGACGGCCGAGATAGCCGGTGTCGCCTTCGATCCAGCCGGAGGCAAGGATCTCCGACTTGGCGTTCTTGCCATCCGCATCGACGATCACGCGCTTGATGCGAGCACCCTGGTACTTGGCGCGATTCCACGAGCCGTGCTCGGCAATCAGGATGTTGTTCTTGTATTCGGCGGGGAATTGATCGCCGGTATAGAACTTCATGCCGAGCGGCGCGACGTGCGCCCCGAGATTGACGACCGGCGGCGTGAACTCCGAGCACTTGTGACCCATCGCGAATTTCGGGTCCGGCATGTCGCCCTGGTGGCAATAGGGATAGCCGAAGTGCTCGCCGATCTTGGTGATCATGTTGAGCTTGTCGCTCGGCATGTCATCGCTGATCCAGTCGCGCGCATTCTCCGTGAACCAGTAACGCCCGGAACGTGGATCGACGTCGCCGCCGACGCTGTTACGGACGCCAAGCGCCCAGATCTCGGCATTGCCTGTCTTGGGGTCGACGCGGCGAATCTGCGAGACGCTGGTGGGCGGGATACCGATGTTGAAGGGCGGTCCGAACGGCAGATAGAACCAGCCATCCTTGTCGACGGCGATGTATTTCCAGCCATGCGCGACGTAGCTCGGCATATCGTCGTACACGACCTTGCCCTCGCCGAGATTGTCGAGATTGGCTTCGGCGTTTTCGTATTTGATCAGTCTGTTGATCGCGACGACGTAGAGCGAGCCGTCAAGGAACGCCAGGCCGGTGGGCATGTTGAGGCCCTTGAGGACGGTCTTGACCTCCCGCTTTCCGCCATTGTCCTTGATCGCATAGACGTTGCCGAGACTGAAGGAACCGACAAACAGCGTGCCCTTGTCGCCCCAGGCCATCTGGCGCGCTTCCAGGACGTTGGAGGCATAGACTTCAATATTGAAACCCGCCGGCAGCTTGATCTTCTTCATCAGGGCCGCGAGTTCGGCCTCCGATGCGCCGGTCGGCGGACCGGAAGGTGGCGCCTGACCTTTCTGAGCCTCGGTCTCGTCGCCGAGGAACCAGTCTGGCGGCGGGTTGGTCCAGAAGTCCTTGGTGCCGGACTCATATTTTTTCAGAGGCTTCTGTTGCGCGGTAGCCTGGCTGACCCCCGCCACAACCAGAATGGCTGCGAGCGCAAGAATGGATCGATTGAAAGCCGATTTCATCGCGTCACTCCCTATGCAGCCCGGCGGCTGCGCCTGTTATTATTTTGAAACGTTCGAGAGACGAACCTCGTCTGGTGAAGAGAAACAGACTGGAAAATGGTAGCACATCCGTTGCGGGAGAGAAGCGCGCCGCACGGCTCTGCCTGATCAAAGCAAAATTGTGAGACCGATTGCCAAGTTGCCGCGCTTGATCCGCGTTCGCGATCGAGCCCGCTGCACCGCAATATTCGAGTCGAGCGAACGCTGCCCCTCATCAAAGGCGCGGGCGGGCGACGTTCCACACGCGGATCGGTCCTCATTCCGCCTTGATGTTGGCGGCTCGCACTACCTCGCCCCATGCCTCGGCTTTTTCGGTGACGAACTTCGCGAGGTCAGCAGGCGACCTCACAAACGCCTCGCCGCCCAGATCCGCAAGCCGCTCATTGATCGTCGAACGGATAAGACCGGCATTGATCTCTCGGTTAAGGTTGTCGACAATTTCGCGTGGCGTGCCACTCGGAGCACCGATGCCAACCCACCCGCTGCCCTCAAAGCCCGGCAGGAATTCGTCCATGGTCGGAACGTGTGGCAGTGCTTGCGAGCGCGTCGCCGTGGTGACCGCGAGCGCCCGCAGCTTGCCTGCCCTGATATGCTCGACGGATGAAGGAAGGGAATCGAATGCAGCCTGGACCTGACCGCCGAGAAGATCCGTGACCATCGGCGCCGAACCGCGGTAGGGGACGTGGATCATGTTGACGCCAGCCTGCATTTTGAACATCGCGCCGACGACGTGAGAGGGGGTGCCGGACCCGAACGAAGCCAGGCTGATCTTGCCGGGGTTGGCCTTGGCATATGAGATGAGTTCGGCAACGGAATTCACTGGAACGGCGGGATTGACCTCAAGAACAAACGGTTGGTGGAGGATGCCGGCGATCATCGTGACGTCGCGGATAAAATTGAAACTGAGATTCTGGTAAACTGCGGCGTTCACGATGTTGCTGGCAGTAGCCGCAAGAAGCGTATAGCCATCCGCAGGCGCACGAACGACTGCCTCGGCCGCTATGTTGCCGGCGGCACCGGACCGGTTCTCGACAATAAATTGCTGGCCGAGGCGTTCAGAAAGCCACTGAGCAATGAGACGCGCGGCGATGTCAGACGTGCCACCGGGAGGGAAGCCGACGAAAATGCGCACCGGGCGGACCGGATACACCAGCGCCGATGCCGTCCGCGACGTTACCGTGAGCGCAGCTGCGCCGGCTGCCAACTGTAGAAACTCTCTGCGAGGAAGTTTCATTGACTTCACTCCGCGCCGTGTCCACTTGGCTCGCTCAACTCAACTTACGACCAACGACACTGGACGCCTTCCTACGGCACCCACGCTTCGCATAATCGTGCCTTCGGCACGTCCGGATAGAGATCGAAATAGAAGCTACGCCCGTTCGTACTGTGGCGGAAGTCCGCCAGCTTTCAGTTGGCACGGCCCCCGATCGACAATTGCCCGAGTGAAAATTGCAGCGCAAAAGCTGTCATGTAAAGCCGGGGTTATCGACCTCAATCTCTTCGGCGTCCGGCTATCCGTGGCCGCGCGGCCCTCACCGCGGGCTTACTCGCAACTGGCTTCTTGTGCGCACTCGACTTTCGCCGGCGTTCCACAAGATCCCGGTCCCCCGCGCAGGCAACCGCATTCTTTCCTGTTCACCCGTACGCGAGTATCGCGCTTAAGTTCGTCAACAGGAAAGCACGTCATGAGTGCACAGCTTGAATTCCGATGTGGCAAGCCTGTCAGGTGGCCGAACTCGTGAGCCCACAAGATACGGTCCGGGAAATCCTCGCTGGGAGGAACAACAATTATAGAACGAAATTCGATCGGAAAGGCACATCCGTTGAATGAATCGCCTAGACCCGGTCTGCAGAACTTGATTTCCTTGACAACCTTGACGTGGAAATCGACGCCAGCAATTTCAGAATCCACCTTATGTACCGCGTCTCTGTGCTGCTCATCCACGATATTCGGCGATATGCCAACTGATCCAAAAGTGCGCACTGGACCTTTCAGTGTGAAGGTCACATCGCAAGCAACGTCGGTGTCGTCGTTGCTTACGGAATTTTTCTGCAATATCTCTGAGGCGTCTTTCAGGATTTTACGGACCTGGTCTTCGCTCAGCTCGTGAACGCTAGCGTGACGACTGACACTCACTGAATATGTGGCCTGCGCGCTCGCTTCGTTGATCAACATCAGCAGAGCAGCAGAAAGGATGAACATGATCATCTTCATTTTCAACTCCGTTGCCGTTGGTCTCTCCACCAAGTATGGCCGCGCGCTCCCCACCGCGAGGAACGGCGCGTTCGGTGTCAACTCGCATCTCGCCGGCGGTAACGCTAACCGGAACGCGGGCTCTTCAGACCGTCAAGGAAGGCTTTCGACCTCTGTTTCACCATGTCTCCAGCTTCTCCAATTTGGCCGGTCGGCTTTTCCTGCAATAGTTTGCATAGCTCCTCTAGAACGTGCTCCTCGAGCTTACGGTGATCATGGTTGCTGAGACCTTCTACTTCATCGTCTTTAAATATTCGCAATCGTCTTCCCCTGACGCTTCCCATGGCAACTTCCTCCTTGGCTTCCCAATGGCAGTTGGATGATAAATACAACTTTTAGGCGTACCTAACCATTCGATGTTTGCTCATTCAGCGAAACGCAGATAGCCGAGATTGGCTGTTCAGGCTGTGTCGTCATGCGTGCGAGCACCTCCTGGAAATCGCAAAGCAGGCGATCGATCGTCGCAGCCTGGAAGAGGTGCGGCTTGTAAACGCAGGTCCCTGCCAAGCCATGAGGGCTTTCCCTCAGCATCAAGATAACATCAAACGGTGTTATCGTCACCAAGGGCACCAGCATATTCGGGTTGACCTCCTCCAAACTGAGCCTGTGTCCAGAGGCTGCGGTCGGGCGTAACGCGGCGTTTTGAAATATGATCATGGCGTTAGCCGGCGCCGCGAGGCGACGCTCGCGCTCGAGTGTCTGATCGAGCTCTTCGAAGGGAAGATCCTGACGGGCGAAGGCTGCGAGGGCGGTCGAACGAACCCGACGCATCACTTCTCGAGCACTGGGGTCGCCACCGAGATTCGTGCGGAGAATCACCGTGTTGACCAGAGGGCCGATAAGAGCCTCGGTCCCTGGACGATTGCGATTGGCAACGTTCGTGGCCACCCGAACGTCGTCCTGACCCAGGTAACGATGCAGTAGCGTCTTCATGGCCGCGACGAGCGTCATGTACAAGGTGCCACCTTCTTGACGGCTGAAACGCTTGGCGGCTTCCGCAAGGCTCTCCGGCAACATCCACGCCCGCCGCGCCGTGCGCAGATCGTCGATTGCCTGTTTCGGACCCGACCTCGCAAGGCGCATCACGGGCAGCGGCTCTCGCAGCTGTTCTCGCCAGTATTCAAGCTGCGCAACGATCTCGGGATGGAACTGCCAGTGCCGCTGCCAGTGCGCAAAGTCTGCGTACTGGATCGAGAGCGGCGCCAAGGGCGATTCCTCCTGGCCTGAGAACGCGTCGTATAAGGTGACGAGTTCTTCGACGAACACGCCGAGCGACCAGCCATCACAGACAACCTGGTGCGTGGAGATGAGGAAAAGGTGTTCCTGCTCCGCCATGTGCACCATGCGAGCCCGGATGAGGGGGCCCTTTGCGAGATCGAAGGAATGAAGCGCTTCTGCTTGAATGAGTTGCTGTCCGACTGTCTCCTTCTTGGAACGCGGCAGCGCCCGCAGATCGTCGAATGCCAGTGGTACGGTCAACTGAGGCGCAATGACCTGCACGTATCGACCATCGATATGGGCGAGGGTCGTGCGCAGAATTTCGTGGCGTCGCACGATTTCGTTGATGCTCCGTTCCAGGACCGCTACGTCGCATGACGACGTTAGTCGGAGCGCATGCAGGACATTAAAAAACGGTATGTTGGGAAGCGCGTGCTGTAGCTTCCACAACTCTTCCTGCGCAATGGAAGCTGTCACCGTTCCATTTTCCCGGGGCACGTGGACAATGGCCGAGGAAGGTTGGGACGCTTTGGCGCTGTCAATCAATTGTTCCAGATGGTGCGCCACCTCCGCAACAGTCGGAGACTCGAAAAATCGTGAAGCGTCGAGCTCGACCTGCGCTATGTCGTAGAGATGACTGAGAACGTCGGTGACCAGGAGAGAATCTCCGCCCACCGCGAAGAAGTCATCGTGAATGCCGATCTGCTCGACCTGGAGGATCTCTGCCCAGTGCTTGGCCAGCACCTTCTCGAGCGCCGTCCGCGGCGCGACGTAGGCCCCCGGCAGACCAGTGCCGGTCGCGAGACCAAGCTTGGCCGCCAAGCCGATGCGCTGCACTTTCCCAATCGGGCCTTTTGGGATTTCCCTGACGATCAGTATCTGGCGTGGGACCTTGAAGTCGGCGATGCGCCCGATGGCGAACTGACGAATGTCTTTCGCCGTTGCCATAGCGTCGGATCGCAGCACGATGGCCGCCGCGACATCCTCCCCCAACGTGGCATGTGGGACGGGAAAGGTCACCGCCTCTTCCACTGCGGGATGTTCCAGAAGCAGCGTGTCGACTTCCCGGGGCGCAACTTTCTCCCCGCCGCGGTTGATGATCTCGCCAATGCGGCCAGCGAGAAACAGGTACCCGTCGTCATCGAAGAAACCGACATCCCCCGTCTTGAACCAATTGCCCGCAAATGCGGCCTGGGTCGCCGCTTCGTTGGCGTCGTAACCTGACATCACGCTTGCACCACGGACAACGATCTGTCCCGTCCGACCGCCCGACACGAAAGCCCCTCCGTCGTCCATAATTGCGACGTCTAAAGCCGCTGGCATCCCTACCGAACCCGCCTTGCGCTGGCGCGGCGGTAGCGGCTTGCATGCGATGGGAGAGGAAGCGGTTTCCGTCATCCCGTAGAACTCGATAACGGAGGTCCCGAAAGTCCCCTCCAGCTCGTCAATAATGCGGGGTGGTAGAGGAGCGGTCGCGGAGCGAATCAAGCGTAGCCCGCAGTCGGTCGCTCGCAGGCGATTGTGCCGAGCGTGGGTGAGTATTGCTTGATGCATGGTAGGCACCCCGGAGTACCACGTCGGCCCAAAGGTAGTTAACCACGCAAAGAAACGATTGACGTCACATCCCGGGGCACACACGACACTCGCGCCGGCCGCCAGCGAGGCCAGCACCGTGGCGTTCAAGCTGTAGCTGTGAAACAGGGGTACGATATTCAAGCATCGATCCGTTTCGCCCAGTGCCAGCGCCGCACCGCAGGCGTAAGCCGACGTACAAATGTTGGCGTGTGTCAGCGGGACAATCTTGGGCCGCGACGTTGTGCCTGACGTAGGCAGCAGGAGCGCCACGTCGTCGGCGCTGCTGACTGGGTCGTCGGACGGCACAGTCTCCAGGCAGCTTGTAAGCGCGAAGAGACCAGCCTCTGCGTCGGATGGGATCGACAGTTCGATGACACGGATACCGCGCGAGAGCGCTGCCCGGCGTGCCGGTGAGTCGATTCCGGCCAACGTGATCAACGCGCGAGGATGCAGATCCGCGAGATACCTGTCCAGCTCCTCGCTCCCATAGGCCGGATTCAACGGGGCGCACGCCCCGATCGCCGCGGCGGCGAAAACTGCCACCGCCAGCTCTGGACCATTCGGCAGCACCACGGCGATGCGGTCACGGTGGCCTATCCCCATGGCCCGTAGCGTACGCCCCACCTTGTCGACGTGCTGATAAAGACGGCCGTAGGTTAATGGAGCGCGGTCTGGAGCGAGAATCGCTGGCGCGTCGGGAATACGCTTGGCTTGATGCTCAAGAAGGTGCGCCACACATGAAAAGGGAACAGTGGGCCCTGGATGTTTGGAACGTTCGGCTGACATGTTTCTCAATCCGCGTTCGAATTACACCGAAGCCGGGACTGAGGATTTTGGCGGCAGGTTTAACCTGCGGGCCTATATCGCCAGAGTTCCTCTATCCGCCCCCGCGTCGAGCCAAAAATGCATGTCCATCTCTCGGTATAGCGTTGTCGCGGCGACCATGTTCTCCCGGGCGTGCTCCGGCTGGCCGATGCGGTCGTAGAGCTTCCCCAGGCCGAGGCGACAGTGGGCGGCGAGCGGGCGCATGCCATGCAGCTGGGCGAGTGCAAGAGCCTGCTGGTAGTGAGCTGCGCCGGTTTCGGCGTCGAACTGGTCGGGATGGGTTGCCAAATCACCGAGAAGTCGCAACGCGTGGGCTGTGAAGCCCGGCTGACGCGGCGCGGATTCAACCGAGCAACGGCCCAGGCGCCTCGCATCATCCAACCGACCAAGCAGCAAACTGGCGCGACTCACTGCATGGTAGCCCCAAGCGCGATGACCAACGATCCCTCTCGCCGCCTGAACCTCGAGGAGCCGCTCACCCTCTCGCACCCGATTTAACGCCTCGTCAGTCTCGCCGATCTCGGCCAGCGCCCAGGCGGAGGAAGCAACCGCCCAGGGGAAAAGCATAGCCACTTCTGTTCCAGGCACGTTCATCCAGTAGTCGACCAGCGAACGCGCCCGGGCCCAGTTGCCTTCGAAAAGGTGGAGCATGCTTGCGGCAAGGTGGGCCCAACCGATGGTGTGCGCGTTCTGGGTTTGCTCAGCGAGTTGGATCGCCTCCGTCTCATATTTGGCCGCCGCCGCGAATCTGCCGAGCTCGGCGAGGCTCATAATCAGCCAGGAGCGACCGAAGACTGATGCCGGCACCGCCAACCCGAAAAATTCTTTGCCCCATTCGACAGGCAGCTCTGGAACGATGCCAGTTGCGACTTCGACGACGTGCTCGTACTCGCCGCGGTAGTAGTATGCCTCCTCCAGGCAGCTTGTCGCCACGGCGCCAAGCCTCAAGTCCCCGCTGTGCCGGGCGATCTCCACGGCCCGGATGCCGGTCACGAGGGCTTCGTCCAGTTCGTCGAGCGTCGACAGGACAGTCGTCATGAAACTGCAGACCTGGCAACGCCGGCGATCGTCTTTTAATCGCTCGGCAAGGGCCTCGGCCTCGCGGAGGTGCTCGAGCATCTGCCTGACTTCACCAAGCTGGCGCAGCACCGTCCGCAACTCGAGGCGGATCTCGAAAGCGTTCTCCAGCGCAGCCTCACTCTCTGGCAGCGTTTTAAGAATACTCAGCACCTGCTCGAAGCAAGCCCGAGCTTCCAGGAGCGCCGATCTTCCAGCCGCCTTCGCTCCGGCCTGCCGGAGATAGTACACCGCCTTCTCCTTCAGCCCGCCTCGGATGGCATGATGCGCGAGCCGCTCGACCTGCTCGCCCAGTCGATCGGCGTAAATCCTTTCCATGGCGTTCACGACGTGCGCATGGATCTCGCGGCAACGTTCGTGGAGCACCCCACTGTAGGCGACCTCATGGGTGAGGGCGTGCTTGAATGTATACTCCAGGTCAGGAAACAGCCGCGTCGAATAGAGGAATTCGGCTGCCTGAAGATTATCGAGCCGACTGCGAAGCTCGTTCTCCTTCAGCCCGCAGATCGCGTGCAGGAGCTCGAACGGGACTGTGGGCCCAATTACGGACGCCTCCTCCAGCAGGTGCTTTTCAGTGGCCGGCAACGCGTCAATGCGGGCAGCAAGGACCGCCTGCACGGTGGGCGGAACTTCAGTGCTCGAGAACGGCCTTGCAAGTCGGTAGCCGCCCTCGAGCGCACTGGTATCGATCAGCGATCGCACGAGCTCTTCGACAAAGAACGGATTCCCGTTGGCGCGCTCCGCGAGGAGGCGCTTTGGGCCATCAAGACTTGGGTCGGAGCCCAACAGGGCTTGAAGGAATTCCGCGAGGCTCTCGCTAGTGAGGGGATCCAGATGTAGCTGGTGATAATTTGGCCTGTTTCTCCATTGGTCCCTGTATTCGGGCCGGTAACAAACCACCAGGAGCAAGCGGCTATCCTGCGCAGCTACGACCACCTCATTCAACAAACTGAGGGAGAGCGAGTCGTTCCAGTGAAGTTCTTCGAAGACCGCAACGACCGGCTGCACACGGCTCTCGCTCAGCAGCAGGCGAACGACCGCCTGATACGTGCATTGCCGACGCCGGACCAGATCGAGGGACCGGAATGGATGACTCTCGTCCAGCGAATCGAGAAGATCCAGCAGTGGCGGAACGGCGTCCTGCAACGCTTGATCAAGCCCAAGTATCTTCCCTGTTACTTTCTCGCGGATGGACCGAGTGCTGTCCTCGGCGCTGAGCTTGAAGTAGTCCTTGAGCAGTTCGATGACCGGCAGGTAGGGAGATGCACGACCATAGGGGGCGGACTTGGATTCCAAAACAAGCCAGTCGGCTGTGCAGTTCGAATGAACGAATTCACGCACTAGGCGCGACTTGCCTACACCTGCTTCGCCGATGATCGCTACCACCTGGCCTCGACCACGGCCGGCAAGGTTCTGCACGCGGCGGAGCTGCTCCAGCTCGACCTCGCGCCCGACAAAGCGCGTCAGCCCCCGACCAGCCGCGACCTGGAGGCGAGTCCGCGCCGTGCCCGCGCCAGTCACTTCGTAGACTTGCACCGGCCCGGCTACCCCCTTCACTTCCATTGGGCCGAGTCGCTTCATCGCGACGTAGCCTTCTGCCAATCGGAACGTGGCAGCCGTTGTCAGCACCGAACCGGCCTTTGCCATCTGCTGCATCCGAGAGGCCAAATGTGCTGTCTGGCCAACGACGGTATAATCCATGTGCAGATCGTTACCTATCGCACGGATAACGATCTCTCCTGAGTCGATCCCGACTCGAATCTCTATTACCGGCCCATGAGACCGGTGAAGCTGGACTGCATACCGCGCGACCGTCTCTTGCATCCTTAGCCCGGCATAACAAGCACGCACGGCATGATCCTCGCGAGCGATCGGCGCGCCGAAGAGGGCCAAGATGCCGTCGCCCATGACCCTGTTCACGGTACCCTCGTAGCGGTGAACCGCTTCAATCATGCTGTCGAGCACAGGATCGAAGAACTTCTGTGCGGCCTCCGCGTCGCGGTCCGAAAAGACCTTCATCGAGTCTTTGATATCAGCGAACAGGACAGTGACCTGTTTGCGCTCGCCCTCGATGGTGGCCCGTGCGCCCAGGATCTGGTCGGCCAGGTGTTGAGGAGTGAAACTACTGGGCGAGACAAAGCGGCGATCGTCGCCAATGGACTTTGCCGGATGACCACATTCGGGACAGAACTTGGCGCTTGCTGGCAACACGTGTCCACAGTTGCCGCAAGCTCGCGCCAGCGGAGCTGCACACTGATCGCAGAACTTCGCGTCAACAGCGTTCTCGTGCTCGCAGCTTGGACATTTCATTGTGAGCAGTCCCGAGCCGAATAGCTATAAACGTAGCCTCGCGAACGATCGCTAACAAGCCAAATGTTCCCCTCCGAGACTGCCACGGACTCACGCTCCGCGGCAACTCGTCATAAGATCATCTGCACGGTGACCTCTCGCTGGACATAGGCGCGCCGCGCCCAATCGCCGGTATCAGGCGGACCGACCCAGACAATGCTGCCATTGCCGTGGGAGCTGCCCGAGGGGACGGAGGGGAAGCAAAAACGTGGGCTCCCGTTGTCATCTCGGGTAGGATCAAAAAAGAATGTCCGTTCAACCCCCGGCGTTTCACAACCGGTCGACGCAGCATAGGCGTTTAATTCTCTACCGGACTTCAAATTCCAAGGTTTTACGTGATCGCACGATTACCAGATGAGCCGTTTTGTTCAGATGGGCTCAAACCTGGCAAGCCCCGGCGGATCGTCCTGTGCGCAGGCAAGTGGCCGCGGCTGTGTGCGCACCTAACAATCCGCAGAGCAAGAAGGCGGTCACCAGCTATTGGCTCTGCGGCACAGCGGAGCAAAGGTGAGCGCTACCGCGACGATAGCGCGTGAATGCGAGGCTCACGACCTCTAGCGCCAGGTCTGCAGCTTCAAGCTTCTGGTCGCGATCTTCTTGCGGCAAATTGAAAGGTTGTTTGGCAATTCCTGCGGTGCGCCCTGGACGTCATCAAACGATAGCGGCAAATTGCTGCGGAGTGTTGGGACTACGAGCTGGCGCCTTACGCTCGGTCGAACGACGCCAGATTCAACCCCGTGAGGGTGAGGCCCAGGCGCAGTAGTCCAAAAACGGGACATGCCGTCCAATCGCTGGGCCTCTTTCCAAGCCCACGAGGTGCCGACGTCAAAGATTTTTGCGCAGCTACGTTCTCGCCGCCCTTGGCTACACGCCTTTATCGACAGCGCGAGTGATCCAATCAGCGTTATAGACCGGAAGGTTTCGTGCAGAGCCGGACCGCCTATCGGCGGCCCATCGGAAGCAGTTCAACTACCAGGAAAATCTGGAGCGGGCGAAGGGGCTCGAACCCTCGACCCCGACCTTGGCAAGGTCGTGCTCTACCACTGAGCTACACCCGCATCCGAGATGGCGGCGATCGCGCGCCGTCAACGGCAGACGTATGACAAATGCGGACCGCGAATGCAACAGTCCGCGTGCGGTTCGATGCCACGCTGATCATCCAATTTCATTAAGAAACTGGAGGAAATCGGTCCGAAACAACGCCTAAACGGGTTTGGCGCCGCCTTGGCCCAGGTCCGGCCCCAAGATTCGGCCGTCGGTGTAACTCCGTCCGATTCGTCCGGTGCGCGGCGCGTACAATCGGAGGTTCCGGACTTCGGCCCGCGGCAGGGGGTTCCGGCCTAACCGGCCTCCGCCGCCCTGGCGGAGGTACCAGCGGATTGAATTTTGCGGCCAAGGCGCCATCTAGCGGATGAGGAACTTCGGTCCCGGCCGTGCTAGAACGGGCCCGAATTTCAAGACCCCTTTTCAAGACATCAGGCGAGGACACCGTGACGATAGTTGAGCAGGGCGGCGGCCCGGCGCCGCAGGCAGCACCCGATCTGATCAAGGAGACGACCACCCAGACCTTCGTGAAGGACGTCATCGAGGAATCGAAGCGCCAGCCAGTGCTGATCGACTTCTGGGCGCCGTGGTGCGGACCCTGCCGCCAGCTGACGCCTGTTCTCGAAAAGGCGGTCCGCGCGGCCAAGGGCAAGGTCAAGCTGGTCAAGATGAATATCGACGACCATCCGGCCATCCCTGGCCAGATGGGCATCCAGTCGATCCCGGCCGTGATCGCGTTCGTCAACGGCCAGCCCGCCGACGGTTTCATGGGCGCGGTGCCGGAGAGCCAGGTCAACGCCTTCATCGACAAGCTCACCAAGGGCATGACGGCCCCGGGCGAACCCAATATCGCGGAAATCCTGCAGGAAGCCGAAGCCGTGCTGGCGGAAGGCGACCCTGCCGCAGCAGCCCAGATCTACGCCGAGATACTCGGTTTCGATGCCACTAACATCGCGGCGCTGGCGGGGCTGGCTAAATGCTACGTGACGACTGGCGCGATCGAGCAGGCCAAACAGACGTTGGCGATGGTGCCGGAATCGAAGCGCAATGATGCTGCCGTCAAGGCGGTACAGGCTTCGATCGACCTTGCCGAACAGGCCCAGGCGGTCGGTCCGGTGACCGAACTGGAGCAGAAGGTCGCCGCGAACCCGCTCGATCATCAGGCGCGATTCGACCTCGCGACCGCGCTCAATGCGCAAGGCCAGCGCGGTGAAGCGACCAACCAGCTGCTGGAAATCGTCAAGCGCGATCGCAAGTGGAACGATGACGGCGCGCGCAAGCAACTGGTGCAGTTCTTCGAGGCGTGGGGCGGCACCGACGAAGCGACCGTCGAAGGACGAAAGCGGCTGTCGACCATCCTGTTTTCGTAGGGCGCATTCCACCGAACCAGCGAACTGACCGGGACTGCAGATGCCGATCAATGCCGAATACCGCGGACCCGGCGAGCTTCCCAAAACCATTCCGGTGTTTCCGTTGCCGGGCGCGCTGTTGCTGCCGCGCGGCCAGATGCCGCTCAATATTTTCGAGCCGCGCTATCTGGCAATGGTGGACGACGCGCTGCGCGACGGGCACCGGCTGATCGGGATGATCCAGCCGGATGTTTCTCACAGCAGGGACGAAGCGAAGCCCGAGCTGTTCAAGGTCGGCTGCGTCGGCCGCATCACGCAGCTCGCCGAGTCCGGCGACGGCCGCTACATCCTCGAGCTGACCGGCGTTGCCCGCTTCAAGGTGGTCGAGGAAGTCACGGCGCTGACCGCGTACCGGCAGTGCAAGGTGGACTTCTTTCCCTTTGCCGACGATTTCGTCGCCCGCAAGGGCGAAGAGGCCGTCGACCGCGCAGCCCTCCTCGATGTGCTGACCGATTTCCTCGAAGCCAATAACCTGAAGGTGGATTGGGAAGGCATCGAGAGTGCGCCGAACGAGGCGCTGGTCAACGCGCTGGCGATGATGTCGCCCTATGGCCCGGCGGAAAAGCAGGCGATGCTGGAAGCGCCCGACCTGAAAACGCGCGCCGAGATCCTGATCGCGGTGACCGAAATGGATTTGGCCAAGAAGCGCACCAGCGGCGATACAGGTCTGCAATAGAACCGGGGTCGCGGGTTTATCCGCGACCGCCGGCAACGTTGATATCGGTCAGGCCGCCCGGACCGTTGCGAGAAACTTTCCGACCTCCGTCTTGAGCCGGTTGCTGTCGCCGGACAGCATTTGCGCCGCCGACAGGACCTGCGAGGAAGCCGATCCGGTCTCGCTGGCACCGCGCTGGACGTCGGCGACGTTGGAAGACACCTGCATCGTGCCCTGCGCGGCCTGCTGCACGTTGCGGGAGATTTCCTGGGTTGCCGCGCCCTGCTCCTCCACCGCTGCCGCGATCGTGGACGAGATCTCCGACAGCCTTTCGATCGTGCCGCTGATCTCCTTGATGGCGCCGACCGATTCCTGCGTTGCGGCCTGGATGCTGGTGATCTGCTGGCCGATTTCGTCCGTCGCCTTGGCGGTCTGCTCGGCGAGCGCTTTCACCTCGGAGGCAACGACGGCGAAGCCACGTCCGGCCTCGCCGGCGCGCGCGGCCTCGATGGTGGCGTTCAGCGCGAGCAGATTGGTTTGCCCCGCGATGGTGTTGATCAGTTCGACCACATCGCCGATCCGCGCCGCAGCCTTTGACAATTCGGAGACACGGTCGTTCGTCTTGCGCGCCTGGTCGACCGCATCGCTGGCCATCCGCGCCGAGTCCTGCACTTGCCGGCCGATCTCATTGACGGATGAGGTCAGTTCTTCGGTCGCGGAGGCAACCGATTGCACATTGGTGGAGGCTTCTTCGGAAGCCGCCGCGACCATGGTGGTGATTTCCTGCGCGCGTTCCGCCGTTGCGGTGAGCGTGGAGGCGGACGCCTCCAGTTCGGTCGAGGCCGAGGACACCGTTTCGACGATTTCGCCGACGGCGGCTTCGAAAGTATCCGCCAGCTTGATCATGTCGGCCTTGCGCTGCCGGGCTGCGACGCGATCCTGATCGGCCTTGGCTTCGGCTTCCGCGCGGGCCTTCTCTTCGGCCTTGACCTTGAAGGTCTCCACCGCCTGCGCCATGTCGCCAACTTCGTCGCCCCGGCCGAGACCCGGCAGGACGACCGCGAAATTGCCGTCGGCGAGTTCGCGCATTCCGGCGCAGAGGCCGATGACCGGCTTCGAGATCGCGCGCCCGATCAGCCAGGCGAGCAGAACGCCGAGCGCGAGGCTGCCGATCGAAATGGCGACGATCAGATGTTCGGTCGATCCGATCAGGTCCAACGTTTCATGCTCGATCTTGGCCTCGTCGGCGACGCCGGATTGCCTGATGCTCTCGGCTGCGGCGGCGATCGCCTGGGCTTCCTTCGCCATCTCGCCATTGGCGAGCAGCTCGACGTCATGGGCATCCTTCGCCGCCTTATGGTAGGCGTCGGCATATTTGTCGACGTTGCTGTTTGCATCTGCAAACAGCTTGCGAGCCTCGTCGTTGGCGATACCCGCACTGAACGCCGTCATCGCGATCTTCAGCGCCGTCAGGGCCTTTTCGGCTGCCTGCGCGGAGCTCTGTTCATGACGGCCGAGCAGCTTGTTGACGTTGAGCCGCGCCAACAGCAGCTGCTTGATGGCTTCGCCGCCCAGTGCAGCGTTGTTCGTGTTGCCCGCCTTGACCGCGATGTTCTGCAGCTCTTCGATCATGGCAAGCGACTTCGCGCCAAGCGGATCGAGAACCTCCTTGGTCAGCTTGTTCTGCTCCTGCTTCAGTTGAACGAGCTTGTCGAAATTTTTGACGTATTGCCCGAATTGTTCGCCGATCGCGGTCATGCCGGCGCGGCGCTCGGGGTTCTTGATCTCGTCGAGCCCCTGCTTGACGCTTTTTGCAAGCGTCTCCTGCCGCTTCCGCGCTTCAGCAATCAGATTCTCGTCTCCCGAAACCGAGAATTCGCGCACGAAGCGGCGATATCCGACAAAGCCGTAGTCAACGTCGCGGACGATGCTAACGACCTTGACGCGCTGATTGAAAGCGCCGAAGCCTTCCGAGACCTTGACGAAGCCCTGATACGACAGCACCGAGAGCACGGCCAGCAACGTCAGCACGGCTGCAAATCCGACCATGATCTTGGTGTTGATCCGGCGGTTGGTAAAGAAGCCAAATAGTCCGGCCGAGGGACTGGCAGCTGGCGATGATGCCGTTGTCATGGTGCTATTCCTTGGTTCTGGGAATGGGTTGTCGGGAGATGTCGGTCACCAGGCGGCGGCATTGGCGCTCGCGCGGTCGGGACCTGCTATTCAAGTTTCAACGACATGCTCCGCGCGAGCTGAAGCAGTTGCTCGATCGTCGCGATCTGCGCTTCGAAATGCTCCCTGCGGGAAGGATCGTTTATTTCCATTACAAGGAGGCGTGACTGCCGGGCGGCGATATCGAGCAACAGAATCGCACGATCGACGTCCTCCTTGCTCGGCTCGCGCTGATCGGCGAGAGGCACTGTTGCCGCGCAAGCAGGGAGATCTGTAATTGGCTGATGCATGCCCGTGCGTGTGTGCAACGCGTTCTGCAGAACAATTACCTGTGCCATCCGTCGGCCTGTCGATCTCGATGTTGCGTTCAGCGGTGAGCGCCTGACAGCAAATTTAGGTTAATCGGGTTAGTGATGCTTGAGACCGGATTGCGACAGTCTTGACCGAATACTGCCAAACACCCGTAGAAACGCGGTGGTTTGCAAATGTGGGCGTGGCGGAAACTGAGCAGCGATGGCGCGATTTGATCGCTCCGTGCGACCTTTTGTTTGCATCCGCGCAACTGTTGATGGGTTGTGTCGAAAAATACCCAGCGTTTTCATCGTCGAGACGCGAATCATTTCCAACCGCAAACTTTTTATGCCCGGCCGTTCGACTATTCTGAGCAATTATCCGGTCGTTCGCTCGAACGATCCCGCATTCGCACGCGATCGTCTTTTCGCCGTGTACGGCGCGAACAGTTTTGACGTCAGAAAGCCGCGCGGCTTTGCCATGACCGCCGATCATGTGCAGATCGGCGGGGTTGGGCTTTCCTATGTAGAGTATGCCGGCGACGTATCGGTCGGTTTCGGCGACGTATCGTTTGTCCGCCAGTGCTTCAGTATCGAGGGCGCAGCCCGCTACACGACGAGCCGCCTATCCGGCGGCGAGATCGCGCCGGGATCATGGAGCGAGATACTACCCGCATACCAACCGCTGACGTTTGATTTCCCGTCCGGTTATCGCCAGGTCGCGATGCGAATCGAATTCGATGCCCTGTTGCGTAATCTGAATGCCCTGCTCGACGAGGATATCGGCCGAAATCTGGTCTTCGCTGGCAAGCCCGCGCACCCGTCCGCGATGGAATCGTTGCGCCGGCGCGTCTTCCACCTGGCCATCGACTACAACGAACGCGGCGCCTCGTTCTCCAGTCTCGCTGCCGCCGAGGTCGCGCGCATGCTGGTGATGAAATTTCTGCTGTGCCACCGGCACAATTACACGCCGCTGTTGTTTCGTGAGCCGCTGCCGGTTTCCTCGGCCGTCGTGAAGACCGTCGAGGAATTCATCGAAGCCAACTGGGACAAGCCGATCGATATCGAGGCGATGGTTGCTGTGGCGCAGGTCAGTGCGCGAAGTCTGTTCCGGCAATTCAGGAAAGATCGAGGTTGCTCACCGGCAGATTTCGCCAAGCGGGTTCGGCTCAATCGCGCCCGGGAAATGCTTGAGCAATCCAATGACAGCGGCTCTGTGATCCAGGTTGCCTTGAAATGCGGATTCCAGAATCCCGGTCATTTCGCGCGCGACTACCGGAATTCATTCGGCGAACTGCCTTCGGCAACCTTGCAGCGCGCCCGGAAGTGGATGAGTTAGGCCCGGAGAATATTTCCGACCGGCCACCGCTTCCCTAATACCCCGCCACGGCGAGCACCACGACCGCGCCGAGTGCTTTCCAGCCGAAGCCGCGGCCCCGCGACCACCACGCATTGGCGACGGCGGCAAAGGCATAGACCGCGACAATCGTCGCGACGATCCAGTGCCGCGCGCTTTCCGATCCGAGCGATGGCGCGGCGATCAACAGCACGCCGCCACCGATCCAGGCCACCGTGCCGGCCTGCCATACGAGGCGGATCAGGGTCCGCAGGCTCTCCGGCTGGATGGTCGCCCTGGCGAACACCTTGGTTTCTCCCAGCACGCCGTGGATCACGGCCACGACAATCCCGGCGACGCCGGCGCATTGCAGAATGAGATCACGCATCGGATGCCTCCATACACCACTGTATGGTTATGCGCCGCATTCTGGCGCTTGTCAATACAGTGGTGTATGGTTGATCGCATGAACGATCAGCTCTCCGCGAAGGACTGGCTCGACCAGGGCCTGAAGGCATTGGCGAGCCGCGGCTTCACCGCGCTGAAGGCGGATCCCCTGGCCAAGGCCATAGGAGTTTCGCGCGGCAGCTTCTACTGGCACTTTGCCGACATCGCCGCGTTCCACGCCGCGATCCTGGCGCGCTGGCACGAGGTGGCGGCCGAGCAGATCATCGCCAATGTCGAGGCGGCCTCGAAAGACGAGAACCCGCTGGCGCTGCTGCTGCGCCGCGTGTTCGGCGAACGCCTGACGCTGGAGCGGGCCGTCCGCACCTGGGCGAGCGTCGATCCCGCCGCGCGCGCTGCAGTGCAGGCGATCGACCGGCGGCGGCTGAACTATGTCGAAAGCCTTTTGACGCAGTCTGGATTGTCGACCGATACGGCCCGCGCCCGGGCGCAAATTCTCTACTGGGCGTTCCTCGGCTTCGCGCTCTCCGACCAGCCCCTGCCAAAGGCCCGGCAACAGGCCGTGCTCGACGAACTGGTGCGGATAGCGACGTCATGACACCCCGCAATCCGATATGCTAAGCACCAGCGGTTAGCCGGAGACCTGAAATGAACGCCACGCCCGAACGCCTCGACGGCACCGTCGATCCAAAACTGCTGGAGATCCTGGTCTGCCCGGTGACCAAGGGCCCGCTGGAATTCGATTCAACGCGACAGGAACTGATCTCGCGTTCCGCCAAGCTGGCCTATCCCATTCGCGACGGCATCCCGATCATGCTACCGGAAGAGGCGCGGAAGATCGACTAGGATTGCGCAGTTGTCGCTTCGTCATTGCGAGGAGCACATGCGACGAAGCGATCCATCGATCCGTTATGCCGCGCCATGGATTGCCGAAGCGGCTACAGCGTCTCGCCCTTCAACAGCCGCGGCACTTCGCCGGACAAACCCGCCGCCTGGCGAATGAACAGGCTCTTCAGCGGCGGCGCGCGATCAACCAGACCGAGCCCGATGTCGCGTACGGTGCGCAGCAGCGTCGATTCATTCGAGAACAGGAAGTTCAGCGAATTGGTGGCTACCCCCATCGCCATGGTGTCGAAGCGCCGCCAGCGCTGATAGCGCTCAAGCACATCGGCCTGCCCGGGATCGATGCCGAGCCGGGCCGCATCGACCACGACTTCCGCCAGCGCCGCGACATCCTTCAGGCCCATGTTGAGGCCCTGCCCCGCGATCGGATGAATGACGTGCGCGGCGTCGCCAACCAGCGCCAGCCGCTCGGAGATGAATGAGCGCGCAACGAAATAGCCGAGCGGAAATGCGCGCGGCTTGTCGAGCGCCTTGATCTCGCCGAGGTGCAGCCCGAAGCGCTTCTCGAGTTCGTCGTGGAATTCGGCTTCACTGAGCGCTGTAATGCGCGCGGCCTCGGCGCGCTTCTCGGTCCAAACCAGCGACGAGCGCTTGCCGGTCAGCGGCAGGATCGCGAACGGACCCGCGGGAAGGAAATGCTCTTCGGCGCGGCCGTGATGATCGCGTTCATGGCCGACGGTGACGACGATGCCGGATTGATCGTACTCCCAGCCATGGGTGGCGATGCCGGCGCGCTCGCGCAGCCGCGAGCGCGCGCCGTCGGCGGCGACCAGCAGGCTTGCCTCGATGACGTTGCCGTCCGCGAGCGTCACGGTGACGCCATCGGAACGAGAATCGTAGCTCGAAACCGCGGTGGCCCGGAGATCGACGCCTTCAGCCTCGGCGCGCGCGACCAGCGCATCGATCAGCCGGCGGTTTTCCACCATGTGGGCGAAGGGCTCGCCGGGCTCGACATCTCCGGCAAAAGTCAGGAACACCGGCCGGGTGGCATCCTCCAGCTTCGAATCCGTGACCACCATGTCGAGGATGGCTTGCGAATCCGCCACTTGATCCCAGACGCCGAGCGCCTCGAACAGCCGCCGGCACGCCGCCACGATCGCGGTCGCCCGCGGATCGCGGCTCGGCCGCGCAGCCAGCGCCGGATCGGCGACTATGACGGGAATATCCGCGCCAAGGCCCTGACGGAACGCCAGCGCCAGCGCCAGCCCGGCAAAGGCGCCGCCGCAGATGACAATGCTTCGCTGTCCCGCCATACGGTCCTTACCCGGTTACTTCGTCAGACTACGCTTGCTACCTGATAATAGCTGGGCGAAACAGGGCCGAGAAACAAGGTACTTAACGCCCCGGAATCGCGCCCATTTGCGACCGGAATCGACCGAAAGCGCCATCATGTCCAAGGGCTTGATTGACCTGATTTCCATCCTCGATCTGGAGCCGCTGGAGGTGAACCTGTTCCGCGGCAACAGCCCGAAAACCAGCTGGCAGCGGGTGTTCGGCGGACAGGTGATCGGACAGGCGATGGTGGCGGCGTGCCGCACCGTCGAAGGCCGCCTGCCGCATTCGATCCATTGCTATTTCATCCTGCCCGGCGACCCCCAGATTCCGATCATCTACCAGGTCGAGCGGCTACGCGACGGCAAGAGCTATTCGACCAGGCGCGTCACCGCGATCCAGCACGGCAACGCGATCTTCTCCATCATGGTGTCGTTCCACGCCGAGGAAGAAGGCGCCTTCGACCACCAGGAAAAGATGCCGGACGTGCCGCCGCCGGAAAAACTCACCGCCGAGGAAGTAGCGAAGCAGCCGATGTTCCGCGAGATGCCGGAATTCATCCGCCGCTACTACGAATCCGACCGGCCGATCGAACTGCGCCCGGTCGAGCTCGGCCGCTATTTCGGACAGAAGATCGACGACGGACGCATCCATGTCTGGATCCGCACCGCTGCCAAGCTGCCCGACGATCCGGCGCTGCACATGTGTGCGCTGGCCTATGCGTCGGATTTCTCGCTGCTCGATGCGGTGATGGCGCGTTACGGCCGCACATTGTTCGACAAGCGCATGATGCCGGCGAGCCTCGACCACGCGATGTGGTTTCATCGGCCGTTCCGCGCCGACGAATGGCTGCTCTATGCGCAGGACTCGCCAAGCGCGCAGGACGGCCGCGGATTGACCCGCGGCCTGATCTTCAAGCCTGACGGCACGCTGGTGGCGTCGGTGGCCCAGGAAGGCTCGGTGCGTCAGCGCAAGTGAGACGCACCTCTCCCGCTTCTCACAGCAGGAATTCGCCCGCACGACTCCCGGGCGAGGCGTCTTACGCGTTCGCCATCGTGCCGCGCTCGGCCAGTGCGAATTGCGACGCGTACCAGCGCCCGAACCAGGCCAGCATCCAGGGAATCGGAATGATGAAGATGCAGGCGATCACGAACACGATGGTTCGCCACAACACTTCCAGTCCGCTACCGGTGAAGATGACTTCGCGCTGCGTGCCGTCGATGTTGCGGCAGATCCAGCGCATCCAGGCCGTGACCACCCAGGCCCAGCCGATGATGGTGATAAAGGATATGTACAGCAGCACCTGCCAGCCGACATAGCCCAGCGCACTGCCGTTGAAGGCGATCGGAAGCGGCTGGCCGTTGGAGCTGAGGTTGGAAGCGATCCAGCGAATGACCATCCAGGACAGCACAGCCTGAATCGGGATCGAGAGATACTGCAGATAATAGAGGTCGGCCGAGCCTACATAGGTCAGGATGCCGATCGCGATGAAGACGTACCAGATGTCGAGCGGTTGACCGGTGAAGGCGAGGTTCGGCCGGCCCGGCACATAAAGTCGCGAAAACACCCAGCGATAGAACCAGGTCGCGACCCAGGGCGCCGGAATCACCAGCACCATGCCGATGATGAACACGATGCTTCGTCCGAGCAGCTCCCAAATGCCGACGTCGATCGAGAGAGCACCGCCGCCGTAACCGCCGGCTGCAACAGGGGGTGGGCCACCGGGGAACGGGACCGAGGGCGGGGCTGACCCGCCGGGGACCAGGCCTGGAATGTCGCCTGCCCGCTGCCAGCCCGACATCCCCTCGGTCCAGACCAACGTGTCCGCCCCGACCGTGCCGCGAGTTATGAGATCGCGGAGCTGGGCTTCCGGATAAGGGCCCTGTTGCTGGCCGCTGGATGCATAAAACCACGATCGGTTCGACATTTTCGTCTTGGTCCCTTGAGCCGTGGAGAGAGGCCGGCCGAACGGCTGGCAGTGAACCCGCATTTTGGCGGACGATCCGGCCGCCTGTATAGTGATCGGCGTCACCAGCTCGAATGTTTTCTCCTTTTACCTGCAACTTTTTTGTGCCATTTGCCCAGAAAGATGCCAGATTTGCATCGGCAGCGCGCCGCCGGGCGGTCAGGCCGCCGAGTGCTCAAGAAATATCCAGGTAAAACGCAGGGCTGACCATGAAACTCGTTGTCGCGATCATCAAACCCTTCAAGCTTGACGAAGTGCGCCAGGCGCTGACGGCCATCGGCGTCCACGGCATGACGGTGACCGAGGTCAAGGGCTACGGCCGCCAGAAGGGCCACACCGAGATCTATCGTGGCGCCGAATACGTCGTGAACTTCCTGCCCAAGCTTCGCATCGAAATCGCAGTCGCATCCGACGTCGCCGACAAGGCGGTCGAGGTCATCACCGCGAATGCGCGCACCGGCCAGATCGGTGACGGCAAGATCTTCGTCACGCCGATCGATCACGCGCTGCGAATCCGGACCGGCGAGACCGATAGCGACGCGCTCTGAGGCATCACTGAATTCAAGGCGCGGCGGCAACGACGCCGAACGCGACACCTCAAGAAACGACAACACGCCGGGGGATTCCATGGGGGCACCATCGTATCGTGCAGCAGCCAATGCTGCGCTCATCACGCTTGCGGCGAGTTCGCTCGCGACGCCGGCCATGGCAGAGACTTCCACGATCAATGCCGCTGATACCGCGTGGATGATCGTCGCCACCGCGCTGGTACTGATGATGACGATACCGGGCTTGGCGTTGTTCTATTCCGGCATGGTGCGCAAGAAGAACGTGCTGGCGACCATGGCGCAGAGCCTCGCTGCCGTTGCAATCATCTCGATTCTCTGGGTCGCGTTCGGCTATTCGCTGGCCTTCGTCGGCGATGGTCCATGGATCGGCACGCTCGATCGCTGGTTCCTGATCGGCATGACGATGGAGGGCGTCAACCCGGCGGCAAAGACGATTCCGGAAGCGCTT
>Ga0268266_10001473_pt1 | contig 27941 bp, 30 predicted proteins | sample KBSS13metaG_FD_190356 | JGI IMG/M metagenome (GOLD analysis project Ga0268266, IMG submission 190356) | Switchgrass rhizosphere microbial communities from Kellogg Biological Station, Michigan, USA - KBS S1-3 metaG (SPAdes) (version 2) | ecosystem: Host-associated > Plants > Roots > Rhizosphere... | reverse complement strand
AGGACCTCTACCGGGCGCGCGGCGCGGCGATCAATTCGATCCCGACCTCGACCGGGGCCGCCAAGGCCATCGGCCTCGTCATTCCCGAGCTCAAGGGCAAGCTCGACGGCTCCTCGATCCGCGTGCCGACACCGAACGTCTCGGTGATCGATCTCAAGATCGTCGCCAATCGCGCGACGACCAAGGAAGAGGTCAACGAGGCGTTCATCAAGGCTGCCGCTTCCGGGCCGCTCAAAGGGATCTTGGCGATCACCGACCAGCCGAACGTGTCGAGCGATTTCAACCACGATCCGCATTCGGCGACCTTCCACCTCGACCAGACCAAGATCATCGACGGCGATTTCGTCCGCGTGCTCGCCTGGTACGACAATGAGTGGGGTTTCTCGAACCGCATGGCCGATACGACCGCCGCTCTGGCGAAGCTGATCTGATGCGCAAGAGGCTGGTGATAGCGGCCGCGGTGCTAGCCGGCATATCCGGCCTGTTGCCGCTGCCCGCGCTAGCCTCTGGCTTTGTCGATGCGGTGACCGGCTTCAAGGTCGATCCGCCGCAGCCGTTTGTCGTGGCGCCGGCGAAGACCAAGTCCTACGACCTCGCCGTGATCGTCAATTCGCTTAACGGGAAACCCTCGCTCGGCGCCGACGACAACTATCTCTGCCAGGTCGGCTACAAGGCGGAGCCCGAGAACGCCGACTTCGCGCAGGAGGACATTAACCTCCAGGTCGAGCAGCCGGAATGGCTCGACAATGCCGCGCAGGCGATGTCGCAGACCTTCGACATCGCCGGCAAGGCAACGTTCGTGCTGAACGGGGCGACCGGCATCGAGATCATCGGCAAGTCCAAGGACCCGGCGCATGGCGCGAGCGTCTTCGTGTCGATGATCGACACGCCCAAGGGGCGCACCACGCTCAACTGCGCCACGCGGCCCGAGGAAATGGACGCCGCGATCAACCAGTTCCGGCTGATCCGCGCCACGATCACGCCGCCCGGCACCACCGCCCCCTGAGGGCGTGCATGAAGCAGATATTCGTCGTTACGCACGCGGAGTCGGTGCATCATGTCGAGGGCCGGGTCGGCGGCTGGTACGACACGCCGTTAACGGAAACCGGGCGCCGGCAGGCCGGGCAGATTGCCGAACGGCTCCATTCGCTGTTGCGGAAGCAGGAAGTCGAACTGTTCAGCTCCGATTTGCTTCGCGCCTCGCAGACCGCCGAGGCGATCGGCGCGCGGTTCAGTGTCACTGCGGTGCTGATGCCGGCGCTGAGGGAAATGAGCCACGGCGTTGCCGAAGGCCAGCCGCAAGAATGGCTTAGCCGAAACCAGGTGCCGCCGTCAGAGGACGACCTGCTCGACTATCGGGGCGTCATCAAGGGTGAGACCCGGCGCGAGGTGGCCGCCCGCATCTATCCGGCGTTAGAGCAGATCGCGGCGCGCGATTGCGAAACGCAGATCATCGTCACGCACGGTTTTGCACTGACGTTCATCGTAGCGGCGTGGATCGACATGCCGATCGAGACTCTCGGCCGCGTCAGCTTCCCTGTCCGCAGCGCCAGCATCACGAGGCTCGCTTCCGATCCCTATTGGCGCAACCGGGCTGTGCTCAGCCTCGGCGACGTGACGCACCTCACGGCCGCGGGATAGCGGACCACATCGCGCGCTTTGTTGCCGATTTGTTCACTTAGCGCTTGGTAAGTTTCGGCCTCAACCGTAGTCTGGGGTGGACATGGCAAGTGTGCGAATCATCGGCATCGATCCGGGGCTCAGGCGGTGCGGTTGGGGCATCATCGAGAGCGAGGGCAACCGGCTGCGGTTCGTTGCCTCCGGCACGATCACGCCGTCGGTAGACGCTGGGATGCCAGAGCGGCTGCGTCAGCTCTTCGAGGGACTGTCGGCGCTGATCCGCCTCCACGCACCGGATGAGGCGGCGGTCGAGGAGACGTTTGTCTCCGCTGGCCCCCGCTCGGCACTGCAGCTTGGGCAGGCGCGCGGCGTGGCACTTATGACGCCGGCTGCGCTCGGGCTGCCTGTCGGTGAATATGCCGCCAACCTCGTCAAGAAATCGATCGTCGGGGCGGGGCATGCTGAAAAGGCCCAAATCCAGATGATGGTCAAAATCCTACTGCCGGCCGCCGATTTCAAAGGCGCCGATGCCGCCGACGCGCTGGCTATCGCCATCTGCCACGCGCATCACCGTTCGGCGCCGGGGATGAGGGCGGCGGGATGATCTCGAAACTCAAGGGGCTGATCGACGGGTTCGGCGACGACTACGTCGAGATCGACGTCAACGGGGTGGTCTACGAGGCGTTCTGCTCGTCGAAGACTTTGGCAACGCTCCCCCGGGTCGGCGAAGCGGCGGTCATCCATATCGAGATGGTCGTCCGCGAGGACATGATCCGGCTTTACGGTTTTGCGACCGAAACCGAAAAGGCATGGTTCGGTCTGTTGATGACGGTGCAGGGCGTTGGCGCGAAGGTGGCGCTGTCGATCCTCTCGACGCTGGCGCCGGGGGAACTGTCGAGCGCCATTGCGCTGCAGGACAAAGCGATGGTCGGCCGCGCCAGCGGCGTCGGGCCAAAACTTGCGATCCGGCTGGTCACCGAGCTTCGCGGCAAGGTGCCGGTACTGGGTGGCATCGAGGCTGGCGTCATCGGCCTCCAGGCGGCGCTCGGTGAGGGCCGAGCAGGCGGCAATGTCACCGACGCGGTGTCGGCGCTTTCCAACCTCGGCTATTCGGGCGCCCAGGCCTCGGCGGCAATTGCCCGCGTTGTGGCCAAGGAAGGCGACGGCGTGGCGACGGAGAAGCTGATCCGGCTGGGCTTGCGGGAATTGAGCAGCTAGTGATGCCTCATGGCTGATGATTTAACCTCCGGCTCGGCCGGACGCGACGATCCGCTTGATGTGTCGTTGAGGCCCACCGGCTTTGCCGAGTTCGTCGGGCAGGCCGATGCGCGGGCGAACCTTGAGGTTTTCATCGCGGCCGCGAAACAGCGGAAGGCCGCGCTCGACCACGTGCTGTTTGTTGGACCGCCCGGCCTCGGCAAGACCACGCTGGCGCAGATTGTGGCGCGTGAACTCGGCGTCGGTTTTCGCGCGACCTCAGGTCCGGTGATCGCCAAGGCCGGCGATCTGGCGGCGCTGCTGACCAATCTCGAAGATCGCGACGTGTTGTTCATCGACGAAATCCACCGGCTCAATCCGGCGGTCGAGGAAATTCTCTATCCGGCGATGGAGGATTTTCAGCTCGACCTCATCATCGGAGAAGGGCCGGCGGCGCGGTCGGTGAAGATCGATCTCGCCAAATTCACGCTGGTCGGCGCGACCACGCGGGCGGGGTTGCTGACGACCCCGTTGCGCGATCGTTTCGGCATCCCGATCCGGCTCAATTTCTATACCCCGGAAGAGCTGGTGCAGATCGTCAATCGCGGGGCGCGGCTGCTGGGTGTCGGCATGGCGACGGATGGGGCGATGGAGATCGCCCGCCGGTCTCGCGGCACGCCGCGTATTGCCGGCCGGCTGCTCCGGCGCGTCACCGATTTTGCGCTGGTCGATGGAGCGAAGGAAATTACCCGCGCCGTCGCCGACAAAGCGCTGCTCAGGCTCGATGTCGACGCGCGCGGCCTCGACCAGCTCGACCGGCGCTATCTCACGACGATCGCCAACTTTTACGGCGGCGGACCGGTCGGGATCGACACGATGGCGGCGGCACTGAGCGAGCCGCGCGACGCGCTCGAGGAAATCGTCGAGCCTTATCTGATCCAGCAGGGGTTCATTCAGCGCACGCCGCGCGGCCGGCTGCTTACAGCGCTTGCCTTCCAGCATCTCGGTCTTGACGTGCCGCAGGGTTTTGTCGGCACGCAGGCCAACCTGTTCGAGGAGCCCGACGAAGAATGACCGCCGCACGCACGATGATCAGCTTCAATGTCGGCGCCACCCGGTTCAACTATCGGACGGCGGCGATCGCCATCCGCGACGGCCATGTGCTGGTCTGCCGCGAGGATAACGACGACTACGTCATGCTGCCGGGCGGGCGCGTCGAGATGGGCGAGGCGAGCGACGTGGCGCTGGCCCGCGAAGTCGCCGAGGAACTGCAATCAACGGCAGTTATCCAGCGGCTGATTTTTACCGCCGAAAATTTCTTCGAACACGAGGGCCTCAGCGTCCACGAGATCGGCACGTACTATCAGATCGAGCTGCCGCGCGAGTTTCCGTTCAGGACGGAAGGTGTCGTGCGCGAGACGCACGACGAAGGTCTGCGGCTGCAATTCAGCTGGGTGCCGATCGAGGGCGGCGCGCTGGGTGAGATCAATCTCAGGCCCCGCTGGATGATTGAAAGGCTGCGTACACTGCCCGCGGCGCCGGCGCATCTCGTGCTCAATGAGCAGCACCTGTGACGGCGCCTGATCGCTTCGATGTCCGAGTCTATTACGAGGACACCGATTTTTCGGGAAACGTCTATCACGCGGCCTATCTCAAATTCCTCGAGCGGGCGCGAACGGAGTTTTTGCGGGCGCATGGGGTGCATCATTTCGAGCTCGCCAAGGACGGTATCGCTTTTGCGGTGCGGTCGATGACCATCGAGTTCGAGGGCGCCGCCCATATCGACGATCTGCTGGTGGTCGAGACCAAAGTGATTGCGGCAACCGGCGCGCGGCTGTCGCTGGAGCAGGCGATTTTTCGCAACGACGTCCGGCTGGTCGAGGCAACGCTCGTGGTGGTCGCGATCAACGGGCAGGGCAGGGCGGCGCGGCTTCCCTCCGCGGTGCTGGCTCTGGCGATGCGCGAAGGCTGAGCCAAAGGCTGCATGCCTGACATGCGGCAACGCGGCTTGCCGGCAGTCTCGCGTGGCGCGAAAGCCCGTGCGCTTGGATTTCCCATGTGCGGAAGCGCTTTGTTAACCATTCATTGACCATAAGTCAGGGAACGGAATTGCACCCGCGGCAAGGCCCGAGAGAACGGGACATTTCTCTTAAAATTGACAAAGTTTGACCCCATCGCACCGATGCTGGATCGGTCCGCTCGGGGCCGGGCCGAAAGGACCTTTTCATGGACACAACGACTGCTGTTGCGAGCGTCGCTCCCGTCGCGCCGCAAGTTGTCGACTTTTCGCTGATTGCGCTGTTCCTCAGCGCAAGCTGGGTCGTCAAGATCGTGATGATCGGTCTGCTCGGGGCCTCGGTCTGGTGCTGGGCGATCATCATCGATCGCTCGCTGCTGTTTACCCGGGTCAGCCGCGCCATGACGCAGTTCGAGCGGGTGTTCTGGTCGGGCCAGTCGCTGGAAGAACTTTACCAGCAGATGGCCGACCGGCCGGCCACAGGGCTTGGTTCGATCTTCGTTGCGGCGATGAAGGAATGGAAGCGCAGCCACGAGCAGGGCGCGTCGTCCTATATCGGGGTGCAGGCGCGCCTCGAAAAAGTGCTCGACGTGGCGATCTCTCGCGAAAGCGACGGGCTCGAGCGGGGCCTCAGGTTCCTCGCGACCGTCGGTTCCTCGGCGCCATTCGTTGGCCTTTTTGGCACGGTATGGGGCATCATGAGCTCGTTCCAGTCGATCGCCGCATCGAAGAGCACCAACCTCGCAGTGGTGGCGCCGGGTATTGCCGAGGCGCTGTTTGCGACCGCGCTCGGCCTGCTCGCGGCTATCCCGGCGGTTATCGCCTACAACAAGCTTTCGGGCGATGCGAACAAGATGATCGGCCGGCTCGAGGGCTTTGCCGACGAGTTTTCGACCATCCTCAGCCGGCAGCTCGAGGCCAGGGGCAATAACTGATGGCAATGGCAGTTTCCAGCGGCGGTGGTGGAGGCAGACGGCGCGGCCGTCGCCGCGGCGGCGGTAATTCGCCGATGAGCGACATCAACGTCACGCCGATGGTCGACGTGATGCTGGTGCTGCTGATCGTCTTCATGGTCGCCGCGCCGCTGCTCACGGTCGGCGTGCCGATCGACCTGCCCAAGACTGAGGCCAAGGAGCTTAACACCGACAGCAAGCCGGTGACGGTGACGGTGAAGCCCGACGGGACGATCTATGTCAGCGGCGGCGACAGCAATGCCCGCGATCCAAATGCGCCGGTCGATGCCGATGCGCTGATCGCGGCGATCCAGCCGCTGACGCCTAACGGGACCGACGATCGCGTTTATCTGCGCGGCGACACGGCGGCCAACTATGGCGCGGTGATGAAGGTGATGGGCGTGCTGTCGAAGGCGGGCTATTCCAAAATCGGCCTGATCACCGACCAGGCGCAGGGTCAGGCTCAATAAGCCATGCGCACCGGGGTAACGGTCTCGACCTCAGCCCACGTGGTGCTGCTGCTTGTCGCCATCATCGGCCTTAGCTTTCCCCAGCAGCTCAAGCCGGACGAAGAGCAGTCGATCGCCGTCGACCTTGTGCCGCTGACCGATACGGCAAGCGTCCGTGCCGGCAGCGAGCAAAGCAAGGTGATCGACACCAAAACGCCGTCGGTGGTCGAGAGCAACAAGCCGGCGGTGCCAAACCAGCCGACCGGCAATACCGCCCAGGACCAGCCCAAGCCGGCGAAGGCGGATACGCCGAGCCCGATCCCCGTGACCAGCACCGCTCCCGTGCCCGCCCCTCAGCCGACGCCGCAACCGGTCGTTCCGGCTGTCAAACCGCCGCCACCCGCCCCGGCCCCGGCGCCGCAACCGGCTCCCGCCCCGGCGCCAGTGCCCAAGCCGCAGCCGAAGGATACAAGCGCGCCGACGCCGTTGTCGCAGCTCGCCACCGACACCAGCACGTCAGACGACAGCGCCAGCGATACGCCGACGCCGGCGGCGCAGGCGGCGAGCCTTGCGGCCAAACGGGCTGAACTTAAGAAGCAGCAGGATGCCGCGGCGGCCGCTAAGGCCGCGCAAGACGCCGCGGCCGCCAAAGCGGCGCAAGCGGCCATCAACAAGGCAATCGCTGACGCTGATGTGCAGGCAAAGGCCGATGCCGCCAAGGCGGCGAAGGCTGCGGCTGCTGCACAAGCGGCGGCAGATGCCAAAGCTGCGGCGGCCAAGGCGACGCAGGTCGCCAACGCAGCCAAGGCAGCGAAAGCGGCCGACGAGATTTCCAACCTCATCAACGATCAGAAATCGACTGGCGCGACGACCGGCGCTGGCGGTTCACCCACTGCCGGTAAGGCGACAGGCAAGGCCGCGGCGCTGACGCAAAGCGAAATCGGCGCGTTGATTGCCCAGATCAAGAAGTGCTGGACGCTGCTTCCAAGCGAGATGGATGCCGGTCTCAGCGTCGAACTGAGTGCCGAGTTCAACCGCGATGGCAGCGTGAACGGCATGCCCAAGGTCGTTCAGACGGACTCGAGCCCGATGGGTGCGTCGATTGCACGAGCTGCGCAGCGCGCTATCGCCCAGTGCGGCCCCTACACCATGCCCGCCGAAAAATACGACGGCCCAGTGGGATGGCATCAAATCGAAATCACGATGGTTACAAGCGAGTAATAATAAGGGATCTAGGCGCCTGGGCGGAACTTATGGCTGGTTTCGCCGCTTTGTTGCCGCACCACTGCTACTAAGAAATCTTGAGTCCAAGCCTTTGCGCGATACTTTGAACCGCCGCATCTCAACGGAGACGTGAAATGACCATCCTCAACCGGCGCCACGCGCTGCAACTGGGTCTCGCCGGCGGCGCCATGCTGCTCGCCGCGCGGCCGGCAAGTGCGCTGGTCAAGATCGTGGTGTCAGGCGCCGATTTTCAACCGCTGCCGATCGCCATTCCGGATTTTGCCGGTTCCGATCCGGCGTTCGGCAAGGAAATTGCCGATATCGTCCGCAACAATCTGACGCGGTCGGGGCTGTTCGCGGTCATCGACTCGTCGACGCTGCCGCAGAAGGTGGGCAGCGTTTCGGCGCAGCCGGATTTTGCGGGGTGGGCCGGCGTCAATGCGCAGGCCGTGGTGATGGGGCAGGCGGAGCGCGGCGCGCAGATCCAGTCGGCGGTGCGCGTCTGGGACGTGCAGGCGCAGGCACAGGCCGTGGGTAAATCCTATACCACCGACGCCAGCAATTACCGGCGTGTCGGCCACCTGATTTCGGACGCGATCTACTCGGCGCTGACCGGGGAGGGCGGCTACTTCGACACGCGTGTCGCGTTTGTCGCGGAGAGCGGTCCCAAGGCCAATCGTCTAAAACGCCTCGCCATCATGGATCAGGATGGCGCCAATGTGCAGTACATCACCCAGGGTACGCCCGAGACGATGACGCCGCGCTTTGCGCCCAACCAGCAGGAACTGACCTATATCGCCCTCGATAACGGCGATCCGCAGATTTATCTGCTCGACCTCGCCTCGGGCAAACCGCGGCGGCTCGGCAATTTTGGCGCCATGACGTTTTCGCCGCGGTTCTCGCCGGACGGCAAAAGCCTGGCGTTTTCGGTTGAGGGCGGCGGGACGACCAACATTTATTCGACCGCTATCGGCGGCCAGCCGCAGCAGCTCACCAGCGGCGCCTCGATCGATACGTCGCCCTCCTATTCGCCGGACGGCGCCAACATCGCGTTCGAATCCGACCGCGGCGGCACCAGCCAAGTTTATGTGATGCCGGCCGGCGGCGGGAATGCCCAGCGCATCAGCTTTGGCGAAGGCGGCACGTACAACACGCCGGTCTGGTCGCCCAAGGGCGATCTCATCGCCTTCACCAAGCAGGCCGGCGGGCAATTCCAGATCGGCACGATGAAGCCGGATGGATCGGCTGAGAAGATCCTATTCTCGGGCTATCACGCCGAAGGCCCGACCTGGGCGCCGAATGGGCGGGTGATCATGTATTTCTCCGATCCGGGTGGGGATGCGGGTCCTTCGCTCTATACGGTCGACATCTGGGGCCGCGCCAATCTCAAAGTCCCGACCGAAACCTTCGCCTCAGACCCGGCCTGGAGCCCGCTCAGGAGCTAAGGACGCATTCCCGGCTTCCTGCGCTCTTTCGGCAACAGCGGCTGCGACCCTGTAGAAAGGCCGGAATCCGGCCATATTCCAGCCAGAATAACCTCAGATTAACCAGTCGCGACAACCCGAGCTTAAGATAACGCGCGGTAAATACCGATCCTAAATTTCATATCTTCAGGAGTCTGAACCCGATGCGTTCTTTGGCGCCAACCCTCGGCATTTTGCGCGGTATCGCGCTGGTCGCCCTCGTCGTCGTGCTCGCGGCCTGTTCGCGTAACCCGTCGACCGGCGTCGGCAATCTCGGCCCGAATGGCGGCCCGCCGGGTAGCCAGCAGGAATTTCTGGTGACCGTCGGCGATCGCGTGTTCTTCGACACGGACTCTTCGGACCTGTCGCCCACCGCCATCGCGACGCTCGACAAGCAGGCTGCCTGGCTCGGCCGCTATTCGAACTACCAGCACGTTCTCATCGAAGGTCACTCCGATGAGCGCGGCACGCGCGAATACAACATTGCGCTCGGCGCCCGTCGCGCCAACGTCGTGCTGAACTATCTCATCAGCAAAGGCGTGGCGTCGAACCGGCTGACGATGAAGTCGTTCGGCAAGGAACGCCCGGTGGCGCTCTGCGACGACATCTCGTGCTGGTCGCAGAACCGGCGCGCCGTGACGGTCGTGCAGTAACCTGGAATCCAGCCGGTCCTAAGGGCGGAGCCGCAAGCTTTCCGCCCCCTCCCACCGGCTGGCTATACTGGAGGCATAGGCGCCGGACGTCGCGTAAACTGGCGTCCGGCGCTTTCTTTTGACCAAAATTGCGGTGTATGTGGCGCCAAGGTTTAATCAGCCCACTCATCGCGATATCGACGGAGGTGCATTTGTCTTTGCCAAGCCTTTTCCGGCGATCGGGGCGCATGCTGCCTCTTGCGGCGATTTTGCTGGCCGGCCTTGCGGTTCCGACGTTTGCCGATCCTGCCGCCCAGCCGGTGATGCTGGTGGCGCAGAACGACCAGAACGCGGCGCAGCTCGTCTTGCGCATTCAGCAGCTCGAAGGCCAGGTGCGCGACCTCACGGGACAGGTGCAGGGGCTGCAGTTCCAGCTCACGCAATTGCAGACGCTGATCGACCGGAACAGCCAGGATGCCGACTTCCGCTTCAAGCAGTTGGAGGGCGGGAAGGGCGGCGCGCCGGGAAAAACTGATGCGGGCGATCAATCCGGCAGCGTGACGCCGTCGGAGATCGCGCCGCAAAGCCCCGGCAGACGAAACTCAGGCGTCGGCGCGCCGCCGGCCAATCTAGGCGCGACCGCCAGCGATGATCAAGGTGGCGATGTCGCGTCGGCGACTACGGGCGATCAGGCGGGCAGCGACGACCTCGGTCCGTCGTCCGATCCGCTGGTCGGCAAGGGCAGGGCGGGGGCAGCGCCGGGTGCGGATGAAGTGCCGTTGGGCCCATCTCGCGGTCCGGGCGTTGCGACCAATCCGGCGCGCCAGAACGCCGCGCCGGTGACGCTGGCCTCGGCCGGCAATCAGGCGAGCGCCGCGAACCCCGCCGCGCAGGCGCAGTACAAGGTCGGCTATCAGGCGATCGTCAAAGGCGATTACCCGACGGCGACGACCGAGTTCAAGACGTTCATCAAGCAATATCCGGACGATCCGCAGGCGGCCGACGCCACGAACTATCTCGGCGAGGCGCTGCTGCAGCAGCAGAATTATGTCGATGCCGCCGATGTACTGGTGACCGGCTACAAGAGCTTTCCGAATTCGCCGCGCGCGCCAGATATGCTGCTCAAGCTCGGCATCGCGCTGGCCGGCGCGCAGCAGCCGGACGCCGCGTGCAAGACGTTCGGGTTGTTGTCGACAAAATATCCGAACACCACGGCGGCGTTCAAAACGCGGTTGAAGCAGGAAATGGCCAGGGGCAAGTGCCCGGCCTGACGGATCTCGCCGCGCTCAGGCGCGGTTTTGGCGACCGGCTCGCGCCGGTTGCTCATCACCCGGCCCTCGGGCTTGCCGTCTCAGGCGGGGCCGACAGCCTCGCCGTGATGCTGCTGATGGCCGAGTGGGCGAGGGAAGTTTCCAAGCCGCCGCGGCTCGTCGTTTACACGCTCGATCATGGGTTGCGTCCCGAAGCGGCCGATGAGGCGGCGTTCGTTGTGCGTGAAGCCGAACGGCTTGGCCTGATTGCGCGGTCGCTACGGTGGATGGGCGAAAAGCCTGCCGCCGGGGTACAGGCTGCCGCCCGCGCGGCACGCTATCGGCTCATCGGTGAAGCCATGCGGACTGACGGCGTGCAGATGCTGCTGACGGCCCATCACGCGCAGGACCAAGCCGAGACCGTGCTGATGCGGCTTGCGCATGGCAGCGGTCTTGATGGGCTGCGCGGCATGGAAAGCTTCTCGGAAGTCGAAGGCGTGCCGGTGTTCCGGCCGCTGCTCGATGTGCCGCCGGAATTGCTTCGGGCGGTGGTCGCGGAAGCCGGGCTGACGGCGGTTGCCGATCCGAGCAACGCCGACCCCCACTACGAGCGTGTGCGATGGCGGCAGGCCATGCCGGTGCTTGCGGAGCTTGGCTTCAGTGGCGCGCGGATCGCGCAGTTTGCGCAGCGCGGCGGCGAGGCCGACGATGCCCTGAGCCAGTGGGCCGACGAACGGTTTGCTGCGCTCGTTACTGTCGATCAACTTGGCACCGCACAACTCGCTCACGCTGAGCTTTCGTCTCTGCCCAAGGCTGTGGGCGTAAAACTCATCGGCCGGCTGCTGGACTTCGCCGGCGGCGGGCAGAAGCCGCGGGCGCTTGGCGCGGTCGAGCGCCTCTATCAACTGCTGACCCGGGAGCCGTCGTTCCGCCGCTTCACGACGCTCGGGGCGCTGGTGGCGCGCCGCGGCGACACCCTTTGGTTCGCCCGCGAGCCGGGACGGCAAGCCACGCCAGCCGCGACAATCTTGCCGCGCGAAAAGCTGCTCTGGGATCGACGGTTCCGCATCTCCAATCGATCAGGAGAACAACTCGGGGTTCGCCGGGCGGGCGATTTTTCGCGGCGGGAGGCAGAAAAGCTGGTCGGTGCGGACATCGCTGGTCCTGCCGCCTCGTTCCGCAGCGCGCCGCTAATCAGCGCGCCCGACGGCACAGTGCTGGCTCTTGGTTGCTATCGATTCGACAACAATATTACGGTTGAATTGGCGGGCACTGATGCTGCATTACCGCACACATGACCGCAAATTAACGTGTTTACGACAAAACTCTTGGTTCACCGCCCGAAAGGGCAGCTAGTGCCGCCCTTGTAACGCCCCAAACCGGGGCCTAAATTAGCGTGACGTGCCCGCGGCCTCCTCCGCCGGCCATCTGGGAAACTCTTATGAACGCAAATTTCCGGAACTTTGCCATCTGGCTCGTCATCCTGTTTATGCTGATGGGGCTGTTCCAGGTTTTCCAGTCTTCCACTCATTCGGTTCAGGTCGCCGACAAGAGCTATAGCCAGTTCGTCAGCGACGTCGACGCCGGCAGCGTCACGTCGGTGGTCATCACCGACAATGTCGTCAACGGCACGATGCGCGACGGCACGCGGTTCGAGACGATCATCCCGCAGGGCGGCGACATCATCAACAAGCTCGAATCGCGCAACGTGAGCATCACGGCCCGCGCGCCGGAATCGAGCCCGTTCTGGGCGATCCTGCTTTCTTCCTGGCTGCCGTTCATCGTCATCATTGGCGTGTGGTTCTTCTTCATCCGGCAGATGCAGGGTGGCGGCCGTGGCGGCGCCATGGGTTTCGGCAAGTCGCGGGCAAAACTGCTGACGGAAACGCACGGCAAGATCACGTTCGAGGACGTCGCGGGCGTCGATGAGGCCAAGCAGGACCTCGAAGAGATCGTCGAGTTCCTGCGCGACCCCGGAAAGTTCCAGCGCCTCGGCGGCAAGATTCCGCGCGGCGTGCTGCTGGTCGGCCCGCCCGGTACCGGTAAGACGCTGCTTGCCCGCTCGGTTGCTGGTGAAGCCAGCGTACCGTTCTTCACGATCTCGGGTTCGGACTTCGTTGAAATGTTCGTCGGCGTTGGCGCGAGCCGCGTGCGCGACATGTTCGAGCAGGCCAAGAAGAACGCGCCCTGCATCATCTTCATCGACGAAATCGACGCGGTGGGCCGGCATCGCGGTGCAGGCCTCGGCGGCGGTAACGACGAGCGCGAACAGACCCTCAACCAGCTGCTGGTCGAGATGGATGGTTTTGAGGCGAACGAAGGCATCATCCTGATCGCCGCCACCAACCGTCCGGACGTGCTCGATCCGGCGCTGCTCCGTCCCGGCCGTTTCGACCGTCAGGTCGTGGTGCCGAACCCGGATGTCGCCGGCCGCGAGAAGATTCTCAAGGTGCACGTCCGCAAGGTGCCACTGGCCCCCGATGTGGACCTCAAGGTTTTGGCACGCGGTACCCCCGGCTTCTCGGGCGCCGATCTGATGAACCTCGTCAACGAAGGCGCGTTGCTGGCGGCCAGGCGTAACAAGCGCTTCGTCACCATGGGCGAGTTCGAAGATGCCAAGGACAAGCTGATGATGGGCGCCGAGCGCCGCACTCTCGCCTTGACCGAAGAGGACAAGAAACTCACCGCCTACCACGAAGCGGGGCATGCCTTGCTCGCGGTCAGGATGGTCGGCTCCGATCCGATCCACAAGGCGACGATCATCCCGCGCGGCCGTGCCCTCGGCATGGTGATGCGGCTGCCCGAGCGCGACTCGGTTTCGCTCACCCGGCAGAAGTGTTTTGCCGACCTTGCGGTCGCCATGGGTGGCCGTGTCGCCGAGGAAGAAATCTTCGGCTACGAGAAGGTCACGTCAGGCGCCTCCGCCGACATCAAAATGGCGACAGGTCTGGCTCGCGCCATGGCGACCGAGTTCGGCATGTCCGATAAGCTCGGGCCGCTGCTCTACGGCGACAACCAGGACGAGCTGTTCCTCGGCCGCTCGATGATGCAGCGTTCTGTCCATCTTTCGGATGACACGCAGAAGATGGTCGATGCGGAAGTGAAGCGGTTCGTCGAGGAAGGCTACGAGACGGCCAAGCGGGTGATCCTCGAGAATATCGACGATCTCCACGCCATCGCCGGCGCACTGCTCGAATACGAGACGCTTACGGGCGACGAGATCCGCGACCTGATGAACGGCAAGCCGCCGTTCCGTGCGGATACCGAGACGACCACGACCAAGGGGACGGGCGTTCCCAAGGTCGGCCGGGCGGCACCGAAGAAGCCGAGCCCGGATGCGGGCGGGCTTGAGCCGCAGCCCGAGGGCTGAGACTTTTCCAACGACGCGATCAAAGGCCGCCTTTCGGGGCGGCCTTTTTTATTCTGGAGCGGCGCCGCGAGGCAGGGGTGACCCCATCGTCAAAATACCCCAGAGTGGTTGCCTCACCTTTTTGGAGTTTTCCGTGGCCTACGTCTCTGGCCGTACCTACCTTGCCATCCCGGGCCCCTCGGTCGCCCCCGATCGCGTGCTCAATGCCATGCATCGAGCCGCGCCAAATATCTATGAGGGCGACATCGTCGCGATGACGCGATCCATCGTCGCCGACCTTAAACGTGTGGCGCTGACCGACCAGCATGTCGCCATCTACATCGCCAACGGACACGGGGCGTGGGAAGCGGCGATCTCCAACATGTTCTCGCGTGGCGACCGGGCGCTGGTCGCGGCGACGGGCCGGTTTGGCCATGGCTGGGCCGATGCTGCAGGCCGCATGGGCATCGCCGTCGATTTGATCGATTTCGGAAAATCCTCGCCGGCCGATCCCGGCCGTATCGCCGATGCGCTTGCGGCCGATACCGGCCACGCCATCCGCGCTGTGCTGGTTACCCACGTCGATACGGCTTCGTCGGCCCGCAGCGATATTGCCGCGATCCGTACGGCGATCGATTCAACGGGCCATCCGGCGCTGCTCGCCGTCGATGCCATCGCCTCGCTGGGCTGCGACGAGATGCGGATGGATGAATGGGGTGTCGATGTCCTGGTCGGTGCCAGCCAGAAAGGCCTCATGCTGCCGCCGGGTCTGGGCTTCGTCTGGTTTTCCGCGAAGGCGCTCGCGGCGTCGCAGAAGGCCGACCTCGTGACGCCTTATTGGGACTGGAAGCCGCGCGGCCTCGCCGTCGATTTCTACCAGTATTTCGGCGGTACAGCGCCGACCGCCCATCTCTTCGGCCTTCGCGAATCGCTGACCATGATTCTTGAGGAGGAAGGGCTGCTCCAAGTCTGGCACCGCCATGAAGCGCTCGCCAGCGCCGTGTGGGCCGCCTTCGATGCCTGGGGTGCCTCGACGAATTCGATCGGCCTCAACATGAGCGATCCGCGCTGCCGCGGCCGCTCCGTTACCGCCGCGCGCATTGGCAATGGCGGAGCCGGCGCTCTCAGGAAGTGGCTCGAGGCGGAGGCAGGCGTAACGCTCGGCATCGGGCTCGGCATGGCGCTGCCCACCGAGCCCGCTTACCAGGATTTTCTCCGGGTCGCGCATATGGGCCACGTCAACGCCCACATGGTGCTCGGCGTCCTCGGGACAATGGAAGCGGGGATGCAGGCCCTCGGCATTCCACATGGCCCAGGCGCGGTCGAAGCCGCCGCCACGGCCTTTGCCCGCAAACCAGGCTAAGCTGCCCGGAGAGACGTGCGGCGGTTCGCCCGATTGGCGGCCGGTCAGGCGGAGCCGAGCCCGTCCCGAAAATCGTTGAGCTCGGCGTCCACCGACGAGGGCGTGTCGATCCACTCCTGCATCGCCCCGCCGGTCGCCGGATCACGGGCCGGAATGGGCAGCATCATGATCCGCTTTGCCGCCGTGCGCCGGAGCTCCTCGGTGAGGTGATCCTGCTGCATGTTGTCCCAGTCGCGACCTTCGGGATAACCGCCAACCATCAGCACGTCGTCCGACTGGCCGATCATCATGTGCGACACGCCGGCCGGCATCACGACGATGTCGCCGGTTTCGACCCGGAGGCGCTTGCCGCCTTCGCCGAACACTTCGATTTCCATCCAACCCCGCGCCACACCCAGGCATTCGTGGGTGGTCGAATGGAAGTGGCGATAAGTGTAGATGCCAGGCCAGCGCCAGTTGTTGTACCAGGCGTTCGACCGGAGGCGACCGATCATCGCCTCCGCGCCGCCCCCCGGCACGGCGCCGCGATGCACGAGCAGGGGAAAGCGGCTGTTTGGCAGCATGCCTTTTGGCTTCGACCAGTGCTGCTCAGTCTCTCTGTTGGCCATTGCGTCCTCCCCTTTTGGCTTTGATGCGGGTATGCCTCTTTGCAAAGCATAATGGAGGAGACTTCGCATGGTCCGCTACCTAAAAACCGCTGCCGCCGCTGCAAAAACGGACGAGCGGGACCGTGAGGTCCGCGAGACGGTCAGCGCGATCATCGAGGATGTCGCGAAGCGCGGCGATGCAGCGGTCCACGAGCTCTCCCGCCGCTTCGACAATTTCGACCGCGACGATTTCCAGCTGACGGAGCGGGAGATCGAGAGCTGCCTCGATGCCGTTGGAGAGGAGGCGCTCAACGATATCCGCTTCGCGCAGGCTCAGGTGCGGCGGTTCGCCGAGGTGCAGCGGGCGGCGCTGACCGATGTCGAGGTCGAGACGCTGCCGGGCATCGTGCTTGGCCACAAGAACATCCCGATCGACGCGGTGGGCTGCTACGTGCCGGGCGGCAAGTACCCGCTGCTTGCCTCTGCGCACATGTCGGTGGTCACCGCCCGGGTCGCTGGGGTCAAGCGCGTCATCACCGTCGCTCCGCCGTTCGAAGGCAAGCCGGCGCCGGCCATCGTCGCTGCCCAGCATCTCGCAGGGGCCGACGAGATTTATTGCCTCGGCGGCGTCCAGGCGGTTGCAGCGATGGCGCTCGGCACAGCCGGCATAAGGGCCGTCGACATGCTGGTCGGGCCTGGCAACGCCTATGTTGCCGAGGCGAAGCGCCAGCTCTTTGGCATCGTCGGCATCGACCTTCTCGCCGGCCCGACGGAGACGCTGGTGATTGCCGACGACACCGTCGACGGCGAACTCTGCGCCACGGACCTGCTGGGGCAGGCGGAGCATGGCCCGACATCACCGGCCATTCTCCTCACCACCTCGGAGAAGCTGGCACGCGAAACCATGGTTCAGGTCGAGCGCCTGCTGCAGATTCTGCCGACGGCGGCTGTCGCGGCCAAGGCATGGGCCGACTACGGGCAGGTCATCGTTTGCGACGATGATGCCGAGATGCTGCGCGTCGCCAACGAGATCGCGTCGGAGCATGTGCAAGTGATGACGGCCGACCCCGACTATTTCCTCGCCAACCTCACCAATTATGGCGCGTTGTTTCTTGGGCCGCGCACCAATGTCGCTTTCGGCGACAAGGTTATCGGCACCAATCACACGCTGCCGACGCGGAAGGCCGCGCGTTTCACTGGCGGGCTCTGGGTGGGTAAATTCCTCAAGACGGTGACCTATCAGCGGGTACTTACCGACGAAGCGTCGGCGATGATCGGCGAGTACTGCTCGCGCCTCTGCATGCTCGAAGGATTTGTCGGCCACGCCGAGCAGGCCAATATCCGTGTCCGCCGCTATGGCGGCCGCAATGTTCCCTATGGGCAGGCCGCGGCGCGACGGCCCCTGTAAAGGGCGCGGGTCTAGCTGGTCGGCATGCTGTGGAACGGGCGCACTTCGACCGACGCCCGGCAGGCGATTGCGGCCTTCCGGCCCCAGGCCAGCGCTTCTTCAAGGTTGGCCGCTTCGAGCACCCAGAAGCCGCCGATCTGCTCCTTGGTCTCGATATAGGGGCCATCGGTGATGAGCACCTCGCCGGGGGCTTTCACCCGCAGCGACACCGCGTCTTTTGGCGGCCGTAGCCCGCCAACGAAGACCCTGACCCCGGCCGCCACCATCTCGTCATTGAGTGCGTCGATGTCGCGATCCATTGCTTCGCCGCCCACCGCCGGATCAAAGTCGTCGGGAAGGAAAATGACGACCAGATACTGCGTCATGGTTTTTCTCCTGCATCGCTTCTGGCGGGCCGGCTGCCCTTCATTTGATAGACGTCGTGTGCGGACGAAATTCGACAGGCCGTTCAGGAAAATTTCGGCGGCAAAGAGTGGCCGAACTGCAAACCCCTTGCATGTGCCGGTGTCGACGACACCGACTACTTCTGCGTGGCTGCAGCGTTCCACAGCCAGCCGGCCAGCGCCAGTGCCAGCAACGCGCCGATGACCTGGGCGACGATAAACCCCGGCACATCTATCGGACGAATGCCCGAAAAAGTGTCGGTCAGTGCGCGTGCGATAGTCACCGCGGGATTGGCGAATGATGTCGAGGCAGTGAACCAATAGGCGGCGGTGATGTAGAGACCTACCAGCCACGGCACGGCGACACGATTAACCGCCAATCCGCCAAGAATAATCGCGACGAGACCGAAAGCCGCGATGCCCTCAGCCAGCCACTGGCTTGGCCCGGTACGAGCCTTTGCCGAAGCCTCGATCAGCGGTAGCGCGAACATAGCGTGCGCCAGCACCGTTCCGATGATCGCACCGCCGATCTGCGCCAGCACATAAAACGCAGCATCAAGCGCCCGAAGCTCCCGCCGCAGCGCAAAAACCATCGACACGACCGGGTTAAGGTGCGCGCCCGAGATCGGCCCGAGCACAGTCACCAGAACCACGAGAATGGCGCCGGTCGGCAGCGTGTTGCCGAGCAGCGCCATACCGCCGTCGGCGGTGAGATTGGCCGCCATGATGCCGGAGCCCACGACCGTGGCGACGAGCAGGCATGTGCCAAAACCTTCGGCGACAAGCCGGCGCGGAAGATCAATCATACCGATGGCAATGCGCCTGCATCATGCTACCCGCGGTGAGTGTCTGGTGGCGCCATCCATCTCACCGATATCGCGCAGCTTGGTTTGCAGCGACATCTGGTCGATGCTGGTCAGTGGCAGATTGATAAAGGCGGTGATGCGGTTGCGCATATAGCGCAGCGCGTCCTCGAATGCGGCCTTGCGCCTGAATTCCTGTCCACCCACCCGCGCTGGGTCCTCGATGCCCCAATGGGCCGTCAGCGGATGACCTGGCCAGATCGGGCAGGTTTCGCCGGCAGCATCATCGCAAACGGTAAAGACGAAATCCATTTTCGGCGCATCTGTCGCTGCAAACTCGTCCCACGATTTGGACCGCAAGCCGTCAAGCGGAATGCCCGTCTCGGACAGCACCTCCAACGTCATAGGGTTGACCTCGCCCTTGGGGTGACTGCCGGCCGAATAGCCGTGGAAACCGTCACCGGCCAAATGGTTGAGCAATGCTTCGCCGAGGATCGATCGGGCGGAATTGCCGGTGCAGAGGAAAAGGACGTTGTAGACGCGATCAGCAGGCACAGGCCATCTCCTTGGGTGCAGGGGCGCAGCAGGATGCGGCGACTTCGCCAGCAGGAACGCACACTTCGGGTCGCCCCTGGCAGCAGTCGCGCATCAAGAATTCGACAAGGCCGGACAGGCCTTCATAATTGGCGGTGTAGATGATCGACTTGGCAGCCCGGCGGGATCGCACCAGCCCGGCACGCTCGAGATGGGCAAGATGAAACGAGGCCCCCGATGACGAGGCGCCGACTGCGTCTCCGACCGCGCCAGCGGCCATTCCATCTGGACCCGCAACCACGAGCGCGCGGACCATCTGCAGCCGGGTCGCTTGCGACAAGGCGCCAAACGCATCGAGGGCTTGTGTTTCTTCGATTTTCATTTCAACATCTCATGAGTCGTTGAAATGAGGATATCTCACCATGAACGTTCACGCTAGTCCCCTGATGCAAGGGAATGACTCGTCGCTGCAGGCCGTCCTAGGCGCTCTCGCGCCCCACGACGATAAGGCCCTCGTCTTCGAATATGCCGGCCGCGAGGTGCAAGCCGGCTATCACGTGACCGAGGTAAAAGCGGGCTCCTTCGTGACGCTCGACTGCGGCGGCAACCCTGATGCCTGGCAGGAAACGATTCTGCAGGTCGAGGACATTCCCGCCGCCGAAGGCACAAGCTTCATGACCGTCGGCAAATTCCGTGCGATCCTCGCGCAGGTCGACAAGAAGCTTCGTCTAGACGCCGACGCCCGGCTGACGCTGGAAGTCAGCCGCCCGGATGAGGCGATGCAGGTCTATGACGTTGCAGGCATCGACCTCGAGGCCGACCGGGCCATCGTTCACCTCGGCGAGCGTCCGGCCATCTGCAAGCCGCGACATCGTGCGGCGCAAGCGGCAGCCAGCGCCTGTTGCGCGTGACACTGTGGAGGAGGCAATCGTCGAGGCGGAGCCAGGACGCGCGCTTGCGTTGCGGCCGGCTGTCAGGGCCGTCGCCGCTCTTGCCCCTTCGCGCTGGCGTTAGGGCCGCTCCGCCACAATTGCCCTCAATCTCGCCGCCATGCACCATTAAGCAGTGTTTGCGGTTGTATTTTTGGTGCATGGGGCAAATGCGCTATAAATGCGCTTGGCTTGGAAGTGGGACGTTCTCATCATGGCTAGAAAGTATTTCGGTACCGACGGCATTCGCGGCCTTGCCAATGGCGAGAAGCTGACGCCGGAACTGGCAATGCGGGTCGGCATGGCCGCCGGGCTGATGTTCGACCGCGGCGAGCACCGTAATCGCGTGGTGATCGGCAAGGATACCCGCCGTTCCGGCTATATGATCGAGAACGCGCTGGGCGCGGGATTTACCGCCGTGGGCATGGATGTCTATTTCCTCGGCCCCATGCCGACGCCGGCCGTCGCCATGCTGACGCGCTCGCTCCGCGCCGATCTCGGCGTAATGATTTCGGCCTCGCATAACCCCTTCGACGACAACGGCATAAAACTGTTCCAGCCGGACGGCTACAAGCTGTCGGATGAAATCGAGGCGCGGATCGAAGATCTGATGGACAGCAATATGCTGTCGCGCCTCGCGCATGGGCGCGACATCGGCCGCGCGCACCGCGAAGAGGAAGCGCGTACGCGTTACGTCGAATTCGTCAAGGCCACGCTGCCCCGTGGGCTCGATTTCACGGGCCTCCGTGTTGTGCTCGATTGCGCCAACGGCGCCGCTTACAAAGTCGCGCCGATTGCGTTGTGGGAGCTGGGCGCGGATGTCGTCGCCATCGGAGTCGAGCCTGACGGCTTCAATATCAACGACAAGGTCGGCTCGACCGCGCCGGAGGCGTTGCGCGCCAAGGTCAAGGAAGTGCGCGCCGATATCGGTATCGCGCTCGATGGCGACGCCGACAGGGTGATCATTGTCGATGAGCATGGCGAGGTGGTGGACGGCGACCAGCTGATGGCCGTGATCGCACAGAGCTGGGCGGCGCGGGGGCGTCTCGTCGGCGGCGGGCTCGTTGCGACCGTCATGTCCAATCTGGGGCTCGAGCGGTATCTCAGCTCTATCGGCCTGAGCCTTGAGCGGACGCAGGTCGGCGATCGCTATGTGCTCGAGGCGATGCGCGGCAAGGGTTTTAATGTCGGTGGCGAGCAGAGCGGCCACATCATTCTCTCTGATTTCACCACGACAGGCGATGGGCTCGTGGCGGCGCTGCAGCTCCTTGCGGTGGTCAAGGAACTCGGCACGCCGGTGTCCGAAATCTGCAAGCGCTTCGACAAGGTGCCGCAGCTCCTCCAGAGCGTTCGCTACAAGCAGGGCAAGCCGCTCGACCACAAGAACGTTGTGCAGGTTATCGCCGAAAGCCGCGCGCGCTTGGGCACGGGCGGGCGGCTGGTGATCCGCGAATCCGGCACCGAGCCGGTGATCCGCGTTATGGCCGAGAGCGACGACGAGGGGCTGGTCAAGGCCGTCGTCGGCGAAATCGCCAACGCCATCAAGCAGGTGGCTTAGCCTCTCTGCCTCTACGGAACAATGACAGTTGCAGCCAAGCAGGCCGACGCTTGCCGGGCGCGCGTTGCATTGCCGAAGGCCGTGACTGCGGCAGATTTAGGGCGCCGTTAGGGTTAAGCGTTTAGGTTAAATGGCCATTAAGGAAGTTCCTGCATATTGCACTCAATCGACTGGTGTCGAGGCAATGTGAAGGAACGAGAGATGCGAAATATCCTTGCGGTATTTGTTGCTGTTGCCGCGCTCGTCGCCGGTCCTGTGATGGCCGCCGACTTGCCGCAATATGCCCCCCCACCCGCGCCGCCGGTGGATAATGGCCTGGGCGGTGCGTTTTACTTGCGCGCCAGCGTCGGGGTTAACGCGCTGTGGACGCAGAACCACGTGTTCGGCAACACAACGGGCAGCGACTCCGCTACTGCCGCCGGCTATGGCTACAGCTACGGCGTTGGTGTCGGCTACGAGGTGGGCAACGGGCTCCGCGCCGACGTGACCCTCGACGAAATCAGCAATGACGGCCTGACCGATGGCATCGATACGCTCCACCTGCGTTCGACCCTCGCTCTCGCCAACGCCTACTACGATTTCCCGCTTAGCGGCTTCGGTGCAGGCGGCTTTGGGGCTTATGTTGGTGCCGGTTTGGGCGGCGCCTACTATCAGGTGTCCACGACGGGTTCTGCTCCGCAGGCCGACGGCTCGGGTTATACGGCCGCCGGTGCTGCGATGGCTGGCGTGACCTACGACATGGGCAACGCAGTCGCCGACCTCGGCTATCGCCTCGTCTACCTGCCGCAGCTCAGCAACAACCAGACCTACCCGGGCACTTCGTACTACCTCAACCAGAACTTCATCAACGAAGTGCGGGCCTCGATCCGCTACCGCTTCAACTGAAGCGTCCAGCTTCGACCGATCGATCATGGAGCGGCGCCCCTCAGGGCGCCGCTTCGTTTTAGCTATTTGTGAGCGGTAACAGGCCGTTAAGTCTGGTTCGCGGAAATGTGCCGCATTTACCAAGCGTAACCCACCAACGCGTAGGCTTTCCCCCGTAAAAATCATTGGCCGCATCTGGAGCGGCCAATGCCATGGGGGCAAAACAAAATGCGTCGCCGCTTCGCCGGATCGGTTGGCTATGGGCTGGTCGCTGTCGCGATGCTTGCCCTCCCGCTCGCCGGCTGCAACACCCTCAACTTCGCGAGCCCAAGCACGTTCGGCGGTACTGCGCCGGCGGCGGTTGCCGATCTGCCGGATGCGGGAAGCTATACGTCAGACACGGCGCTTGCAGCGGCCCGCGATCATTTCCGCGACAACGATTTCGGCTACTCGGCCGCCCTCTACAAAAAGGTCGTCGAACTGTCGCCGAAGAACCCGGAAGGCTATGTCGGGCTTGGTGCATCCTATGACCGGCTCGGCCGCTTCGATCTTTCGGATCGGGTCTATGCCTCACTGTTCGCGCTCTCGGGTGGCACGGCACAATATTTCAACAATGTCGGTTATTCATATCTGCTGCGGGGCAATCTGACGGCAGCGCTGACCAACTTCCGCAAGGCGCAGAAGCTTGACCCCGACAATGTCGTGGTCGCCAACAACATCCAGATTCTGAGCAGCGCTACCGGCCCGGCGCACGCCTGAGGGCGACCGGCGATGCGCCTCCCGCTCCTGCGTGCGCGCCTTTGGTCCTCGACTTAAGGCGTCGAGGTGGAAGGGGCGGAGCTTGAGGCTGTCGGCGCCTGCGGCGTGACGCCGGTCAGCTTGGCGACCCCATTCTTGCCCAGTCCCGATGTCACATACATCGAGCCCTTCGAGGGATTGATCGTCTCGGCTTCGAGATTGGCCGCAACCGCATTGCCAGCGCCATAGCCGACCCGGTCCGTGTGCTGAAGATAGTCGTACGTGCAGCCGCCCAGCAGCGGTGCAAGAACCGCTGCCAGCCCGACAGCTCGCAGTATCGCCGCGCGCGGGTGCCCGCTCAATTGGTGCTCCCCTGGCCGAGATTGATGATGTAGCCATAGGGGCCCGCGACGCCGCTGCCCGACTGGAAGCTCTTGATCATCGTGGGTGTCACTTCCATCTGGCCGAGCGCGAAAAACTGCGGATCGTTGGCCGGCTGCGTCTGATCGAGCGGCGAGGCGACGATCTGGGCCGGCGTCGACGGCTGCACCAGCCGCGGTGTGACGATCACGACGAGTTCGGTGTCGTGCTTCTGATAGGCCGATGATTTGAACAGTGCGCCGAGGATCGGCACGTCACCGATCCAGGGAAGCTGGTTGGTGCTGAGAGTGGTGCTGTTCTGCAGCAGGCCGGCGACGGAAAAGCTCTGCCCATCCCTGAGTTCGACCGTGGCATCGAGCGTGCGTGTGGTGAATACCGGATCGCCGCCGGAGGTGTAGCTGCCGATGTCGCTGACTTCCGGAGTCAGGTGGATCTGGATGCGATCGCCATCGAGCACCATTGGCGTGAATACTAGCCGGACGCCGAAATCCTTGTAGCTCAGCGTGGTGTTGCCGTTGTTGTCCGGAACGCGGATGGGCACTTGGCCGCCGGCGAGGAAGCTGGCGCTCACGCCGCTGAGCGTGGTGAGGTTCGGATCGGCCAGGGTGCGGACGAGGCTTTTGGTCTCAAGCGCGTTGATCATGGCGGCGATGCCGACGCCACCAGAACCGGCGATCACATTGGTAATGAACTGGGAGAACGATCCGGCGCCGGCAGCAGGGTTCGAGGGACCGCCGGCAAGACCGGCGGACATATTGCCCCCGTTGGCCGCCCACTGGATACCGAGCTGGCGGCCGGCGTCGCGCTGTGCCTCCAATACCCTGACTTCGAGATTGACCTGCTGCCCGCCAACGAAGGTGATCGTGTTGATCACCGCGGGGCTGCCGTATTGGCTGACGATGTCGAGCACTTTTTGCATCGAGCCGGCATCGGTGACGGTGCCCGAGAGCAGCACTCGCCCGTTGACCGAGCTTACTTTGACGTGGGAGGTCGGCACCGCGGCGCGGATCGATCGCGACATGCTCGCGGTGTCGGCGCCTACTTCTACGGCCAGGAGGCCGACCGGTGCCCCGGTGGCGGAGAAGAGGTTGACGGTCGTCGTGCCGGCGGTCTTGCCGATGAGGTAGAGCGACTTATCGGTAATGGGCTGGGCATCGGCGATGGCCGGGTCAGCGGGGACGATCTTGCCGACCGGATCCGACACCATAACGGTCACCGCCTGCGACACCGGCAGGTTAATCCGCATCACCGAGGTGGTCTTCAGATCGTAGCTTACGGTCTGGGCTGCGGCGGGGATGCAGCACGCCGCCAGCGCGCTGACGACGAGGGCGAGTGCCGCCAACAAAACTCGCGGTGAGAACCGCGCCCGATATGCCCGACCTGCCGTCAATTTCTGATGCTTTGCCAATGTTTTCACGGATGGATTGATCCTAGCAGGCGCCAGTCAATGGCGCTTTAACGAGCGGATGGGGACGAGGCTGAGGTGCCACCCCCGACCCAGAATGGACTGGAAACGCGGATAGCCGCGTTGACGATGCTGTCGGCGGAAGCTGAGTCATTCGCGTCGGCGGTGGCGCGGAGCACCAAAGCGAGCTTGCCGACGGCGGTGGCACCGGTGATCATCTCGGCCTGCGTGGCATCGAGTTCGAGCGTGGCTGTCGCCTGGCCGGAAAAGACATCGGCAGCAGGGTCAGCTGAACCCGTCTGCGCGGTACCGGGGCCGGTCTGTCCGAGCCGGGCATTGATGGCAAGCACGCGGACATTGCTCAGGATGGTTTCGACGCCCTGCGTCGTTCCGCTGGTACGTGTCAGCACGACATCGACGTGATCATTGGGGACGATGAAGCCACCCGAAGCGGACTCGGCGGCGATCGACACCGAAACGCCGCGCATGCCCTTATCGAGAATGGCCGAAAGGTAGCCGCTGCCGGCCGGCGCCAGTTTCTCCTGGCGGATCGGCTCGCCGGCAAAGATCTCGACCCGCGCAGCCGACCCAGCCATGTCGGTGATCGCGTTGGGCGTCGCCGTGGCCGTGACGTATTGGGGCAGGACCGAGGCCGCCGGCCAATCCTTCCACTCGACTAACGCCGGCGACAGCCGCTCGCCGGGTCCGATGGCCTGCTTGGCGACGAGGATTTGGGTTTTGGCCTCGACGACGGCGGCGACGACGGGCTGCGGAACCGGAATAGGGCTTGCCTGGTCGCGCTGCGTCGCGAGGAAGGCAGCGACGCCGCCCGCCACCAGCGCCACGCCGACCAGTGCTATGCGGGAGGGGGTTATGCGCCCTCTCCGTGGCATGGCGAAGCCGAGACCCATGCTTTTGCGCTGGGGCTTGGCGGCAGTGAATTTATCCTGCACGCCGGCACGCAGAGTTTCGAGGCGGGGCCGCTCAGCTTTCGGGACAAAGACTCGCTCCGCTTCCGGGGCCGGAGGATCCGGCACGCCAAGGTCGATCTGAGCTGCGAGTTTGCGCTGAACTTCGGCCCTGAGGCCGTCCAAGCCTTGCCGGTCGGCTCTGGAGGGAGCCCGGCGCTCGGGTTCGGGACGTGACGTAGCCTCCCGAGTTTCGCTCTCGGGATCGGAAACAACAGATTGACTACGCCCCAGCACAGTCTCTCTCCTTAGCGGCAGCTCACATACGCCGGAGCGGAGACTCCGTCTCGTGTGCCTCGGACCATAGACACAAAGCCTCACCGCTTGGTTCGGGCCGTGATTAAACTTTGATCGATGCTGGATAGGGTTGGTTGGCCATGTGGGGCCTGCTGTAGCTACGCAGAGCTGCGTATGCGCCGGCGCCGCGAAATTCGCCGCTTTTCCTAAACCCTTCGGCAACCTTGCCCTTCAAATCGGCCGGTTCCCAGACCTGCTTTAGAGTTTTGCTAAGCGGCGTCTCTCTTAAATTGGCGCCTCGATTGCGAAAAGGAGGCTCCGATGCCGGCTGCCGCACAACGATACTCGCCCGAAGTCGACGACACGTCGCGGCTCGAGGCGCTCGATCAGCTGGATGTTCTCGATACGCCGCGTGAGGAAGCGTTCGATCGCATCACACGGCTGATCAAGAGCATCTTTGACGTCGAGATCGCGATCGTTTCGATGATCGACGGTCACCGTCAGTGGTACAAATCCGTAGAAGGTCTTCCCAATACCGAGGAAGCTCTCGAGACGACCTTTTGCAAATACACCGTCCTCGGCACCGAACCGATTGTCGTCGCCGATGCAACTTCGGATGCGAGGTTTCAAGACAACCCGCATGTGACGGGCGACCCGCACATCCGGTTTTATGCCGGGATCCCGCTTCGAACCAGTGGGGGGCATAACGTCGGCACCGTCTGTGCCATCGGCTATGAGCCGCGCCGGTTTTCTGCGAGGGAAACCCAGATCCTCCAAGATCTGACTCAGATCGCCATGAACGAACTCGAGCTGCGCCAGCAGGCCAGCGCGGACAGCCTGACGGGCGCGCTTTCCCGCCGCGCCTTCAAGGAAGAAGCGTCTCGCGCCGTCTCCCTGGGCAAACGGCACGAGCATCCGGTCAGCTGTATCGCCGTGGACCTCGACCGGTTCAAGTCGATCAACGACCGGTTCGGCCACCCGGCGGGCGATCGCGTTCTTGTCGGCGCGGTCGAAGCCTGCCGGCGGCATTTGCGAAAGACCGATCTCTTCGGGCGGATGGGCGGCGAAGAGTTCGCCATCATACTGCCGCACACAGCCGCCGAAGATGCGCTGGCGGTGGCCGAAAAGCTGAGGGCGTCGATTGCCTCTCAGGTCTTCGAATTCACCGGCAAGAGGATTCTCGTGACGGCGAGCTTCGGCATCGCGACGCTGGATGGTGACGACAGCCTCGACGACCTGCTCTCCCACGCCGACGTCGCCCTTTACGAAGCCAAGGCTGCCGGCCGAAACACCTGCGTGACATGGCACGCGCCGGTTGTACCTCTGGCTGCCGATGTGGCGAGACGTCGCGTGCTCAAGGCGGGGCGGCTCGTCTTCAACCGCCGCCGCTCGACGGTCAATTGCACCATTCGCAGCCTTTCCGATACCGGGGCAGGCATCGACGTATCGAGCTCGGTTGGTATCCCGGACGTTTGCAGCCTCGCCATCAACGGCGAACAGCGCGAGCGGGAGTGCCGCGTCATCATCCGCGCGTCGCAGCACATCGAGGTACAGTTCACCGGCGCATAAAAACGGGCGCCGCAAGGGCGCCCGTTCGAGTTCATGCCGTCGAGGCGAACGCTTACTTCC
>Ga0268266_10001471_pt1:5000-27988 | contig 27988 bp, 18 predicted proteins | sample KBSS13metaG_FD_190356 | JGI IMG/M metagenome (GOLD analysis project Ga0268266, IMG submission 190356) | Switchgrass rhizosphere microbial communities from Kellogg Biological Station, Michigan, USA - KBS S1-3 metaG (SPAdes) (version 2) | ecosystem: Host-associated > Plants > Roots >... | reverse complement strand
CCTGGAAGCCATAGTCCACCGGCGGCACGAAGAAGTGCTGGTAATGCCAGAACAGCACGAAGAACGCGGCAATCACCCGCGACAGGTCAAGCGCGTTGAAATGCCGCTTGGCCAGGCGCAAGCCGGGCAGGGGGGCAGGACGGGCCGGCGCGTTCACGGATGGCGATGCCAATCTTCGGGCAGCGGTGGCGGGCCGTCGAAATGAAGTCCGGGGCCGGTTGGCTGGACAAATCGCTCCATGGCACGATGCTGGCCCCAGGCCTGAAGCCCCAGCACCGCAGCGGCACCCAGCACGGCGGCGAGCAGAAGCCCGGTCCAGCTGCTGCCGCGCGTCTCAGGGTCGCGCCGCTTGCGCTCCCACATCAGGTCCACATGCGGCAGGGGCGGGGCTTCGGGGGCGCCGCCCTTGGGCGGGTAGCGATCCTCGATCCGGCGGATCAGTGCGGGCAGGCGCAGCAACGTGGCAGCGTCTTCCTGCACGCGCTGGGCAATCGCGGCTTCGGGGCCCAGTTCGTCGCGAATCCAGTTGCGCACGAAGGGCGCGGCGGTTTCCCACATGTTGATATCGGGATCGAGCTGCTGCGCGATCCCTTCGACCATCACCATGGTCTTTTGCAGCAGCAGCAGGTGCGGCTGGGTCTGCATGTCGAAATCGCGGGTGATGGCAAAGAGTCCGTCGAGCATCTGGCCGACCGAGAGGTCTTTCACCGGGCGTCCGCGCATCGGTTCGCCCACGGCGCGCAGGGCCGTGGCGAACTCATCGACCGAGTGATAGCTCGGCACGTATTGCGCCTCGAAATGAATCTCGGCCACGCGCTTGTAGTCGCCCGTGGTGAGCCCGTAGAGAATCTCGGCCAGCCATTGCCGTGCCTGGCGGTCGATCCGGCCCATGATGCCGAAATCGATCGCGGTGATCGTGCCATCGGCTTCCACGAACAGGTTGCCCTGGTGCATGTCGGCATGGAAATAGCCGCCACTGATGGCCTGCGTGAGAAACGCCAGCACCAGCCGGCTGGCCATTTCCCGGCGGTCGTGGCCGGCCGCGTCGATCGCTTCGAGGTTGCTGATCTTGACGCCGTCGATCCAGTCGAGCGTCATTACCCGGCCGTTGGTGCGGTCCCAGTCGATGCCCGGCACGCGATAGCCGGGAAAGGCGTGCATGGCGTCGGCCAGTTCGGAAGCGCTGGCCGCCTCGCGGCGCAAGTCCACCTCGCGTGCGGTCCAGCGCTTGAAATTGGCAATGACCAGGCGCGGGCGCAGGCGCCCGGCTTCGCCGCCCAGCGCTTCCAGGTGGGCGGCCGCCCATTCATAGGTCTCGATGTCGCGCGCCAGCTTTTCGCGCACGCCGGGGCGCAGAACCTTGACCGCAACCTTGCGCCCGTCGGCCGTCCAGGCCTGGTGCACCTGCGCGATCGAGGCCGCGCCCACCGGTTCGGGATCGAAGCGGGAGAACAGGCTTTCGAGCGAGCGTTCGAAGCTCGTTTCGATCTCGCGCCGGATCAGCGCAAAAGGAACCGGCGGCAGCTTGTCCTGCAAGGCCAGCAAGTTGCGCGCCGCTTCCTCGCCCACCAGATCGGGCCGCGTGGCGAGCGTCTGCCCCAGCTTGATCGCGGCCGGGCCGATCGCGCGAAACGCGCCGGCATAATCGGGCACCGCCGGCTGGCGCGTGCCGAATCGGGCAATGCGGCACAGGCGGCGGACCGGCGCCGGCGTGTTGGGGCTTTCTTCCAGCAGGCGCAGCGCGCCGTGGCGCGCCAGGATGCGGCCCCAGGCCAGCAGGCGGCGAATATGGGTGACAGGACGGGTCAAGGGATAGGCGCTCTCAGACCTTCCAGCCGGAATGGATCGCCACCAGGCCGCCCAGGATCGGTTCCACCTTGGTGTGGCGGAAACCGGCGGCTTTGATCATGCCTTCGAACGCGTCCATCTTGGGGAAGCGGCGGATCGATTCGATCAGATAGCGATAGGATTCGGCGTCACCGGCAATGGCCTGGCCGATCTTGGGCACCAGCTTGTGCGAATAGGCATCGTAGACTTCGGCAAAGCCGGGCCATTGCGTGGTCGAGAATTCCAGGCAGAAGAACCGCCCGCCGAACTTGAGCACGCGGTGCGCCTCAGCGAGGGCGGCATCGATGCGGGTCACGTTGCGAATGCCGAAAGCGATGGTGTAGGCGTCGAAGAAACGGTCACCGAACGACAGTTCCTCGGCATTCTGGCGCGACCAGACAAGGCCGTCGATCCCGCGCTGCATCGCCCGCTCGATGCCCACGTCGAGCATGTCCTGGTTGATGTCGGAAACCGTGATCGACGCCCCTTCGCGCGCCATGCGGAATGCGATGTCTCCGGTGCCGCCGGCCATGTCGAGAATCTGCTCGCCCTCGCGCGGCTTGACGCGCGCCACGAAGCGATCCTTCCACAAGCGGTGCATCCCCACCGACATGGCATCGTTCATCACGTCGTACTTCTTGGCGACGCTGGAAAACACTTCGCCCACGCGAGCGGTCTTTTCCTCAGGGGTGACGTCCTCGTAACCGAAGGACACGCTTTCCGGGCTGGTCATGGTTCAGGGCCTTTAAAGGGGAATTGCCGCAGGCGCAAAGCATGATAGCAGAGCGCCACGATGCCCGAATTACCAGAGGTTGAAACCACCGTCCGCGGCCTGGCGAGCATACTCGACGGCCAGACGATCACTCGCGTGGCGCTGCGCCGTGCCGACTTGCGCCGTCCTTTCCCGCCAGACCTGGCCCAGGCGCTGGTCGGCGCGCGCGTGACGGGCCTGTCGCGCCGCGCCAAATATGGACTGATTCACACCGACCGCAGCCGCACCATGGTGTTTCACCTGGGCATGTCGGGCCGCTGGCGAATCGATCCCGAAGAAATCGCCAAGCACGATCACCTTGTCCTCGAAACAGGCAACGGCCACGTTCTGGCACTGAACGATGCGCGCCGCTTCGGCTCGGTGGACCTGGTGGACGATGCAAGCATCGATGCCTGGCCGGCATTCGCCGCGCTCGGGCCGGAACCGCTGGGCTCCGGATTGACCGCGCAGCATCTGGCCAAGGCCTTTGCCGGGCGGATCGCGGCCATCAAGCTCATGCTGCTCGATCAGCGCGTGGTGGCGGGCCTGGGCAATATCTATGTGTGCGAGGCGCTGCACCGCGCGCGCATCCATCCCGAGCGGGAGGCGGGCACGGTCTCGCTGGCTGCGCTCAAGCGGCTCGTACCCGAAATTCGCGCGGTGCTCGAAGAGTCGATCGCCGCGGGTGGCTCCACCTTGCGCGACTATGCCCGGCCCGATGGCGAACTGGGCTATTTCGCCAAGGACTGGCGCGTCTATGGCCGCGAAGGCGAAGTGTGCGCCTGCGGCAGTCCGGTGGTGCGCGTGGTGCAGGGTGGGCGCTCCACGTTCTTTTGCGCAACGTGCCAGAAGTGACGTGAACCTCGGGTTTTCTCTTTGGCGTTCGATCTGTTACGTTATCCCATGGGATCGAACGGATAGGTCATTTTGGTAGAGTCGCTTTCACATCGCATTTCGCTGCTTTGCGCTGCGCTGGCCGGATTGATCATCGTTCTGGCCGGCGCACTCCTGGCCGTGACCGTGGCCATGCATGACAACCTCGGCTGGGTGGACCATTCCTCGCGCGTGTTGCGCACGGCCAACCATGCGCTCACCAGCCTGCGCGCGGCGGAATCGGGCCAGCGCGGCTATACGCTCACGCGCAATCCGGAATTTGGCGCTGCGGTGCTCCCCGCGCTCGACATCGCCCGGCGCGACGCGGCCGGCCTGGTGACGCTGACCGCCGATAATTTCGAGCAACATGAACGCGCACGCCAGTTGCAGGTCTTGGTCAATGGCCGCGCCGATGCGCTCGCCAACGTCTATCGCCAGGCGCGCAGCGGCGCGTTCGATCAGGCGCTCGAAACGACGGCGAGCGGGCGCGGGCTGGCGTTGATGCAACTGGTGGAATCCAAGGTGAACGACCTGCTGCTCGACGAGCGCGCCTTGGCCGCCGATCGCATGGCTGCGGTGGAAACCCTCCTGCGCACGATTCGCTGGCTCGTGCTGATCGGAACGCCGCTCACGCTGCTGATGCTGGCGCTGGTGGCCCGCTCGCTGACCCACCGCATTCGCCGTCCCATGGGCGAAATGCTGGCCGTGATGGGCGAACTGGGCGCGGGCCATCGCGAGGCACGCGTGACGGGAGACATGGGATCAAGCGAATTTGCCCGTCTCGCCGCCGGCTACAACGCCATGGCCGACGAATTGCAGCGCGCCGTGGCCAGCCAGGTGGAAGCCGGGGAGAACCTTCAGGCCGCCAACGCAGCGCTGAGCCACAACGCGCAGACCTTGCGCGAACGAGGCGAAGTGATCGAGATCCTGGGGGGCATGGCCCACCGCATGCAGGCCGCCCGAACGGACGAGGAACTGGCCGCGATCATCCAGGTATTCGTGCCGCGCGTGCTGCCAGACATTCCCGGCGCGCTCTATGTGCACAACAACTCGCGCAATCTGCTGGTGCCAACGGCAACCTGGGGCGGCGCCGATGCGGGGCAAGGCGGCTTTGCACCGGAAGACTGCTGGGCCTTGCGCCGCGGGCAGAGCCATCATGTGGACGAGGCCGGGTCGGACATCGTCTGCCCGCACGTGGGTGCCTTGTCGGACCACTATCATTGCGAGCCGCTGCTGGCCGGTGGTGAAGTGATCGGCGTGCTCTATCTGCGGGGCACGATCGGCACCGAAAATCGCTTCCGTTTGGCCGTGCTGAGCGAGAATATCGCCTCGGCGCTGGTCAACCATCGCCTTCAGCGCGGCTTGCGCGAACAGACGATCCGCGACCCGCTCACCGGCCTGTTCAACCGGCGCTATCTGGAAGAGACCCTGGCCCTGGAAATGGCGCGCGCCTCGCGTTCGGGCACGCCGCTGACCGTGGTGATGTGCGACGTGGATCACTTCAAGCGGTTCAACGACGAATTCGGGCATGATGCGGGCGATCAGGTCTTGCAGACGGTGGCAGGCGAACTGCGCCGCCGTTTCCGCGAGGGCGACGTGGTGTGCCGCTTTGGTGGCGAGGAATTCCTGGTCATCGCCCCCGCCACCGACGTGGCCGCGCTTCGTGCCCGGGTGGAGGACGTGCGCGAGGCGGTCAGCCTGCTGGCCGTGCGCCAGGGTGAGCGAACGTTGGGCTCCGTCACCATGTCGTTCGGCCTCGCCAGTTGGGCGCCGGGCATGGACCGCGAAGGCCTCGCCCTGCTCAAGGCGGCCGACGCCGCGCTCTATGCCGCCAAGCGCGAGGGCCGCAACCGCGTGGTGATCGATCCGGAAGCGCTCGCTGCGTGAACAATGGCGGTCGGTTCTGTTGACGGGCGGGGACTTGGCGCCCAAAATACGCCGAAAAGAACCCCCCGATGCAGGCGCCCGTCCGCGATCACCAGCGACCGAATGGCGCCGAATTATCTTGGTTTTCTGGGGTTTGTCCAGTCGGTAGCGGGAATCCAATTTTCGTGAAATTATGCTGATAATAAAGCAATAAATATGAGATTGGTTTTGCAGTACCCCCAATCGTACCCCCCATTCACGGGGTGGCGAATTGGATGCTATCCATCGAGGCCGATCATTCAGAAAATCGATGCTGTCTTATGAATGAAGTTATCGATCGAAGCGGAGCCTCATTGGCAAACGCTATACACCGGGGGGGCATCCTTCGATAGCCGCTCGCAGACCCAGCTCGGTTGCCCGTAAAGGGCACACCCCAATTTTTTAGATCAGCATATTCGGGCTCGCGGAAAATTTATATTTCAACGAATTTGGTAGACCCAGTTTTCAGATTTGTGATGAAAAATTTAAAATAAATTTACAAACCAAAATGCTCATAGAAACTGCCAAACGTGTGAAAAGCGCATAGTATCCCTCTTATACCGTCTGTTGTTTGCCTAGCAGACTATGCACATCACGAAACGCATAACCAGATAAGTGATTTTGATACCGTTAAAACCCGGAGAAAACCTTCAAAACGTCTGTTAGGCATAAACACCACTACGCTTAACGTCTGCTAGAATTGTCTATATACGCGTGTGCGCGTTGGAGAGCGCGCTGCCTTCGTCCGCATCGCAATCACTCCGTCGCCGTGGCGCTTGCGCTAGCCCGGGTCTTACTCGCTATGCTCTGCTTCCCATGTCATCCCGCCCATTTCACTTAATCCCGATCTTCTAAAAATTTTCAGCAATCTCAAATCTCAAAAAACCCATTTTCTCTTTCTCGGAAAATTCTAGCCGTTGGCATTCCCGACACTCACCCGCGCCCGCAAACAAAAAGGCAGCGCGATTAAGTGCCGGCCGATATTCACCGTCAAAAAGCTTTCAGAGATTGCCCTCATTCGAATTCCGGCTAACATCATAGACGGATTAATCATCCGCATGCTGGGCAAATGGCGCGCTCTGTGCGGCCCTGTGAGAAGCGAAAGCGCCCGGCTGGGACCATGTTACCCCCAGTTTCTGCCTAGCGCAGAATGGGCACTCTGTACGCGCTCAAAATCGATCCTTGCTGGCCATTGCAACAGCCTTGGTGCGCGTTGCGTCCGTGCCTGCCACGATCGTTTCAATCTGTCGGGTTCTCGCTGCCAGCAGCGGAGCGTTATTCACTCCCAGGAGAAAGAAGAGCGTGCAAACTCTCGGCTGGGATAACCGTTCGCGCACCTATCTTCCGGGTTTCGACGCAACCTTGGCCGATCAACTCATAGAGCTTGGACCTGCCGATTCCGACGGCATGGCAGGCTTCGGCAATGGTGAAGGCCAATTTAGGAGTTTCGAGCTTTTGCATGGTGCTGTCTCCGCTAAGTCACGGGCGTCATTGTCCGGACGTTGCTGGACAGTTGATCAGCCGTCTTCCGCCGGAGAAATAGGTGGGGTTTTCCAGATTCCGTTCGTGTGAGATGAGGGGGAGGCATTCACATAATCGATCATGAACTGGAAAGCGTCGGCTTCTCCAAAGATAACGCCCGACTGTTCGAAAAAGTCATTGAATAGAGCAGCGATCAGCACGGCAGGGTGGTCTTTCGCTTCTTGACTGACTAATTCGCGCGCAGTTTTGAGGCTTGAGCGAGTAACCTCTCCGAACCAGCCCCCGCTCATTTTTCTAGCCGCTTCAGACAACTTGCTTCCTTGAGTCCGACCGTCACCCTTCTTGATGTGTAGCCATGCATTGGCGAAAGCTGCCAAAATCCCGATGCGTTCGAGGTCATCTATTGTAGCTTTGGGCCGTCCGCCGCGCGCCCTCTGCGCAAACATCTGGTCAAGGTTGTTATTCTCCCGCTCGGCCAAAGCGAGCACGGGACGCATAATCGGAATGAGTGATTCCGGAGGAAAGTTTTGAGCCTCAAGAAAGTTGGCCACGGCAGCTAAAGCGCTCGCGACTGAACTGCGCTGATGGTTCAGATCATCAATCTGGTAGAGCGTTCCGGCTGTAGCTAGACGCGACCGCAGTTCCGCTAGATCTTCTTTAAAGTCGGTCAAACTCCACCATCATCAACGATTGAAACATGTAGGGCCGCCGGCCCAAGGCATCGACTGTATCTCGCCATCCGCGCCCTTGATCCAGCATTTTTCGTTGAGCTTACCAGCCGCGTCAAACGGGGCGGCGAACTTATACCCTTTGGCTTCCATACAGGTAATCAGAAAGGCGCTGTAGGCTTGATCCCCCTTTGATTCTGGTCGGAAGTTGTTGGCCACATATTGCTTACGGAATTCTGTGCCGCTCGTCCCGTTGGTGTCGATCCTGCATTGTGCAAGACTTTGTTCCTGCCCGTTCGCGCCGGAACAACCAGCAACCGCCGCAGCAGCCCAAATAGCCCACAATCTCATCACCGCCCTCACGTTTTCGGGAGCGATTTTCGGCTGGCCTCTCATCGCTCCTATGTACCTCTCGGAGCGACGGCCGAAGCCGGATGTTGGAAACCTGTCCGTAAGAGCAGGCGCATGCGCCTTTACCGTTGCCGGCTGGACATGCGCGCATGCCACCCGGCCGAGAAATCGACCGAGTTCTTACGGAAAGGGGTTTCCACGCCCCACCTTCCGACTTTCACGGAAGGCAAGGCCATTTTGCCCGTTAGTGGGGAAAACGCAATGACCCACATCGGGGCTGCACCCGTGTTGGGCGCAAAAATCTCGTCAGAGCTAGCGTGTGAAAAGTAAATTAATCCTCACACGTGTTGATGCTGCTGTGCAGCCTAGCGTGGCGTCGTAAGGCTCTTTTAACGCCGTGAAATGCGACCACAGAGGCCGTGCTAGAAACTATAAATCTCTCCCAAAGAATATATTTTATAGCGTCTATATTGAAGCTATTCTGCATACCCTCGGAGTAAATCGGAATTTTTCTAAAAGGATGCTAGCCAGCTTGACTGCGGAAGGGCAGAACTTCGGCGCCGCTGCGTAGGTTGTCGAGATGATCGCTCCACCATTGTGCCATCTCTACCCGTTCTTGCCAGTACGCGCCGCGCGTGTAGGCGGCCCTCACCTTGTCTGCATCGCCATGAGCTAAAGCCCGCTCGATCGCGTCCGGGTTCCACTTCCCGCTTTCGTTCAACAAGGTTGCTGCCATTGCTCTGAATCCGTGCGCTGTCATTTCGTCGCTGGAATAGCCTAGCCGGCGCAGGCCTGCGTTTAATGTGTTCTCGCTCATTGGCCTAGCGCGGGTGCGAACTGACGGAAAGACATAGCCGGCCGGACCGGTAATCGCATGCAACTCACGCAGGATAGTAATAGTTTGGCGGGACAGCGGAACGCGGTGATCCTTACGCATCTTGGTTTTTGCGGCTGGGATCGTCCACAGCGCCCCGTCTAGGTCGATTTCCTCCCACAGTGCCTGGCGCAGTTCCCCCGGCCTCACGAACACATGCGGCGCGAGCTTCAGGGCCTGTCGGGTGAGGCCCAAGCTTTCATAGCCATCTATGGCGCGCAGCAACTCGCCCACCTTAACCGGCTCCAGGATCGCCGCATAATGCTTCACCTTTGGCGTTGCCAGAGCGCCACGTAGATCGCGTGTAGGATCGGACGCCAAACGCGCCGTGGCCACGGCGTAGCGGAACACCATCCCCGCTAATTGCAACGTTCGCTTGGCGCTTTCTAGAGTGCCTTTACCCTCGATCTTGCGAATAGCGGAGAGAATATCGCTCGGCTCAATCTCACCAATTGGCAAACTTCCGATTGGGCCGTACAGGCGGGACAGCAGGTATTCGCTGCGCTTCGCCGTCGCCGCGGACCAGCCGCCTTGCCCGTCGCTTTTGCGCTTCGCGCAATATTCGGCGGATATAAAGGCAAAAGTATTAGAGGCCTCGGCCCGCTGCCGTACCTCGGCGCGCTTCTTTTCCCGCGCCGGATCTTTGTTGGCAGCGATTTGCTGGCGCGCTTGATCCCGGCGCTTACGGGCATCGGCCAAGCTGACTTCCGGATAGGCTCCAAATGCCAGCAGCTTTTCCTTGCCGGCAACGCGATATTTCAACCGCCACAGCTTACCGCCCGCTGGGGTTACCAGCAGATAGAGACCTCCCCCATCTGCTATCTTGTATTGTTTCGCTGCCGGCTTCGCCTGCCGGATTGCAATATCTGTAAGCGCCATGCCCTATCCTCGCATACCCCCAGGCTAATGAACGCTACCCCCAGCAGTGTTTTGCTTACCCCAATCATACCCCCACAAGCGGCTGGCTAGAGGTGGACACGGCTGGACGTCCTTGGCCTGATAAAGCCCGAAATACCGCGGGTTTTAGGGGTGTGTCTAGCCGGATATGGACGGGGCTGGACGGCAAATTGGAGCGGGTAGCGGGAATCGAACCCGCATAACTAGCTTGGAAGGCTAGGGCTTTACCACTAAGCTATACCCGCCCGCTCTGGCCATGCGCTTGCCACGGGCGATCGTGCTCCGTCAACCGCTGTTATCACTTTATGGTGGATCCCCTTGGCGGGAAGCCCACGGTGGTGTCGTGGCCAAAGGCCCCTTGCCGGGTTTTGCTAATTGTTATATGTCATAGCGAAATTCGGAGGATGTCATGGCTGTTGAACCCGTTCTGACGCATCAGGCGATCGCCCGTTTTCTGCGCCCACGATCGGTGGCCATCGTTGGTGCTTCCGACAAGGTCGGCGCCCTGGGGGCAACATTGTTGAGCAATCTGGAGCGCAATCGCTACGATGGGGCGATCTATCCGGTAAATCCCAAGCGACAGGAGATCGGCGGGCGCGCTTGTTATCCCAGTGTCGACGCCCTGCCCGAAGGCGTGGATGTAGCGGTGCTCGCTATTCCGCGTGCAGGGGTGCTCGATGCAGTGCGCGGGCTGGCGGCCCGCAAGGCTGGCGGGGTGGTGATCTTCTCGGCCGGCTTTGCCGAAGGTGGCGAAGAGGGCCTGGCCGAACAGCGCGAAATTGCGCGCCTGGCCGCCGACGCGGGGATGGTGGTGGAAGGCCCCAATTGCCTGGGCGTCGTCAACTATATCGATGGCATCCCACTGACTTTCGTGGAGACCAAGGCCGTCTCGCCTGCCGGAAAGCGCGCGATCGGCATCGTTTCGCAATCGGGCGCGATGGCCGCGGTTCTGGGCACCATGCTGTTGGCGCGTGAGTGCGGGGTGTCCTACTCCGTCTCTACCGGCAACGAAGCGGCGAGCGGCGTGGAAGACTTCGTCGACTGGTTGGTCGATGATCCCGACACCCATGTGGTCGCCATGATCGTGGAGCAATTCCGCAAGCCGCAACGCTTTCTGGCTGCTGCCCGCCGCGCTCATGCAGCAGGCAAGCCGGTCGTACTGCTGCATCCCGGCAAATCGAGCGCGGCGCGCGAATCGGCCGCAACCCACACCGGCGCGATGGCTGGCGATTACAAACTGATGCGTGCCATGGTGGCGCGCGCGGGCGTGATGTTTGCCGAGACGCTGGAAGAACTGGGCGATATTGCCGAGATCGCCGCGCGCTGTCCGATCGCCCCGTCGGGTGCGGCCGCCGTGCTGGGCGAATCCGGGGCATTCAAGGCGTTGACGCTCGACCTTGCCGAAGAGCTGGGCCTGGAATTGGCCGGGCTGCACGATGATAACTCGCCCGAATTGCGCGCTGCCCTGCCGCCGTTCGTGCCGGTTTCCAATCCGCTGGACATCACGGCACAGGGCCTGTCGGAACCGGCGATCTATACCCGCACGCTCGATGCGCTGCTGGGCGACGACCGGGTGGGGACCGTCCTGGCCGGGATCATCCAGGCCGAAGCGATCACTTGCGCAATCAAGTTCCCCCCGATCCTGGCGGCGGTGGAAGGCAAGAGCCTGACCAAGCCACTGATTTTTGCCGGTCTGGACGAAGGGGCGGAAGTGCCGGCCGATCGCATCGCAGCCTTGCGGGCTGCGGGCATTCCCTGGTTCCCCACCACCGAGCGTGCGCTGCGCGCGATCGCGCGGCTGACGCATTGGTCTGCCCGCGACCTGTCGGCCACCGATGCTCCGGCGCTCCCGGTGGCCGGGCTGGCCGACGTGGCGGGCGTGATCCCCGAATACAGGGCAAAGCAATTGCTGGCCCCGGCCGGCATCGCCTTTCCCAAGGGGCAGTTTGCCGCCAGCGCCGAGGAAGCGGTCGCTGCCGCGCAGGCCGTTGGCTATCCCGTGGCGATGAAAGCGCAGGCTGCGGCGCTGGGCCACAAAAGCGATGCGGGTGGCGTATTGCTCAATCTTGCCGACGACGCGGCGGTGCGCGAGGCGTGGACCCGCATGTTTGCCAATGTTGCCGCCTATGATGCCAGCATCGCGCTTGATGGCGTGCTGATCGAGGCGATGGGCAAGCGCGGGATGGAAATGATCGTGGGCGCCAAGAACGATCCCGAATGGGGGCCGGTGGTGCTGGCAGGCTTTGGCGGGGTGACCGCCGAGATCCTGCAGGACGTGCGGCTGCTGACCGCAGACCTGACGCAGGCTGCGGTGGAAGCCGAACTCATGGAATTGAAGAGCGCAGCGCTCTTGTCTGGCTATCGCGGTTCGCCGGCGCTGGATGTGCCGGCACTCGCGGCGCTGATCGTCAAGGTCGGCCAGGTTCTGCGCGCCGAACCTTCGATCCGCGAGATCGACCTCAACCCCGTGATTCTGCATCCCAAGGGCGAGGGCGTGGTCGCGCTTGATGCACTGATGCTGGTGGATTGAGCCAAATGCCGAGCTGCATGGGCCTTCATCCCTGCAGCTTGGTAGGAACCCCCTCCCGCAGGCGGAGAGAGGGGTAACGTTGGGGCGCGCGTTCTTCCCCAACCCGGGCAGTTCTCAGTGCCCCGGAAAATCCACCAGCGCATCCACGGTTACGCCGGCATCGCGCAGGCGTTGTGCGCCGGGCAGATCGCACAGGTCGATAACGAAAAAGGCATGCGTCACCACGGCGCCGGCCTGGCGCAGCAGATGCGTGGCGGCGAGCGCGGTGCCGCCGGTGGCGACGAGGTCGTCGACGATCGCGACGGGCTGGCCAGGCGTGATCACCGTCGGGTCGATCTCAAGCCGGTCCGTCCCATATTCCAGGTCATAATCCACGCCGAGCGTTGCCACGGGCAGCTTGCCGGGCTTGCGCACAGGCACGAAACCGATGCCGGCATGGGCGGCGGCGGCAGCGCCAAAGATGAAGCCGCGCGCTTCCATCCCGGCGATCAGCGAGGCCCCGCTTGCTTGCGCGCGCTGCGCCAGATGGGCGATGGTGGCGGCAAAGCCCTGGGGATGGGCGATCAGCGTGGTCACATCGCGAAACAGGATGCCGGGCTTGGGAAAGTCGGGAACGGCGCGGATCAGGGCCTTGAGGTCTTGGGGCGTCATCGGGCTTTCCTGCAAACAGATGGGGGTCGCAGTGCGAACACATGAAAAAGGCCACCGTTTCCGGTGGCCTTTTTCATGTGTGGCGTTCCTGCCCGGTCTTAGTGGACCTTGGACCAGACGTTGCGCTTGGCCAGGTAAGCCAGCGCCGTGGCGGCGAGCAGGAAGCCGAGCACGGCCCAGCCGGTCTGCTTGCGCTTTTCCATCTTGGGCTCGGCCGTCCAGGTGAGGAAGGCGGCCACGTCGGCAGCCATCTGTTCCTTGGTGGCCTTGGTCCCGTCGCCATAAGTAACCTGGTCGTCTGCCAGCGGGGCGGGCATCGCGATGTTCAGGTTGGCGAAGTAGGGGTTGTAATAGAGGCCTTCGGGCGTCTTGCTGTCAGGATACTTCTTGAGCAGCGCCGCGGGCTGGGGCTGGTAGCCGGTCAGCAGCGAATAGACGTATTCCGGGCCTTCGTGGCGTGCCTTGGTCACCAGCGAAAGATCCGGCGGATTGCCGGTGCCGGTGTAATAGACCTTGGGGAAGTGATCGGCGGGCACGTTGTCGCGCTCGCTTTCGTCACCGGTCTTGGGGTCCTGGACCTTGGCCTTGGTGCCCCAATCCTTGGCGATCGCCTTCACTTCCGCTTCGGAATAACCGAGCGCGGCAAGATCGCGGAACGCGACGAAGTGGAGCGAGTGGCAGTTGGAGCAGACTTCCTTGTAGACTTGGAAGCCGCGCTGCAACTGCGCCTGATTGAAGCGGCCGAAGGGGCCGTTGAACGAGAAGCCGGGTTCCGGCTCCTTGGGTGCAAGATGGAATTCATGCACTGCCGTGGTGGGTTCGGGCTCGCGGATCGCCTGGATCGCGCCCACTCCGAACGACCAGAGCAGCGCCACGGCGAAGAAGAGGCCGACAAGAGGACCAAAAAGACGGACCATGGGGTTCTCTCTCTTTGTGCGGTTCGCGCGGGCTCAGGCGGCCGGGGCGGTCTGGTCATCCTTGCCCAGCACCGCTTCGGTGATGGAGAAGGGCAGCGGGGCCGGCTTCTCGATCGAGGCGACGATCGGCAGGATCACGAGGAAGTGGAGGAAATAGTACGTGGCAGCGATCTGCGAGATCAGCACGTACTTGGTTTCGGCCGGCGAACCGCCGCAATAGCCCAATACCAGCACGTCGATGACAAGCAGGTAGAAGAACTTGCGGAACAGCGGCCGGTAGTGGCCCGAACGCACCGGCGAGGTATCCAGCCAGGGCAGGAAGAACCACACCAGGATCGCCGAGAACATCGCCAGCACGCCCATCAGTTTGGCCGGGATGAAGAAGAAGTCGGCGGTGAAGGCGCGCAGGATCGCGTAGAACGGCCAGAAGTACCATTCGGGAACGATGTGCGCCGGCGTGGAAAGCGGGTTGGCCTGGATGTAGTTGTCCGGGTGACCCAGCGCGTTGGGCAGGAAGAACAGCAAGGTGCAGTAGAGGATCGCGAAGACCCCCAGCCCGAAGCCATCCTTGGCGGTGTAATAGGGGTGGAAGGGCACGGTGTCCGATTCGGTCTTCACTTCCACGCCCGTGGGGTTGGAAGAACCGGGGATGTGCAGCGCCCAGATGTGCAGGATCACCACGCCCAGGATCACGAAGGGCAGCAGGAAGTGCAGGCTGAAGAAGCGGTTGAGCGCGGCGTTATCCGGTGCAAAGCCACCCAGCAGCCACTGCTGCAACGGTTCGCCGACCACCGGGATCGCCGAGAACAGGCCGGTGATGACCTTGGCACCCCAGAAGCTCATCTGCCCCCAGGGGAGCACATAGCCCATGAAGGCGGTGGCCATCATCAGCAGGAAGATGGTCACGCCCAGAAGCCAGATCATCTCGCGCGGGGCCTTGTACGAGGAGAAGAAGAACCCGCGGAAGATGTGGATATAGACCACCACGAAGAAGGCCGAGGCGCCGTTGGCATGCGCATAGCGCAGCATCCAGCCCCAGTTCACATCGCGCATGATGTGTTCGACGCTGTCGAACGCCACGCCCTGGTTGGCGGCATAATGCATCGCCAGCACCACGCCGGTGACGATCTGGAGCATCAGGCAGACCCCGGCAAGAATGCCGAAGTTCCACCAGTAATTGAGGTTGCGCGGCACCGGATAACCGGCGCCGACGGCGTTATACACGAAGCGCGGCAGTGGCAGCTTCTCGTCCAGCCACTGCATCAGCGGGTGGCTTGGCTTGTATTCGTTCGCCCAGGGAAAGCTCATCGGGTCTATCCTCAGCCGATCTTCACGACAGTGTCGGACGTGAATTCATAAGGCGGCACTTCCAGGTTCTTGGGAGCGGGACCTTTGCGGATGCGCGCGGCGGTATCGTAGACCGAGCCGTGGCACGGGCAGAAATACCCGCCGAACTCGCCCTTCACCTCGCCCTCGCCGGCACCCAGCGGCACGCAGCCCAGGTGGGTGCAGACGCCCATGGTGATCAGCCAGTTCTTCTTGCCCGGCTTGGTCCGTTCCTCCAGCGTCTGCGGATCGCGCAGGCTGGCAACGTCCACTTTCTCCGCCTCGCCGATTTCGGTCGGGTTGAGATTGCGCACGAAGACCGGCTGCTTGCGGAAAACCGCCTTGATCGCCTGGCCCGGCGCGATCTGCGAGATGTCGATCTCGGTCGAGCTTTCGGCCAGCACGTCGGCCGAAGGTGCCATTTGCGACACCAGCGGCACCAGTACGGCCAGGCCGCCCACCCCTGCAAAACTCACTGCCGCGATATTGATGAAATCGCGCCGACGCACGCCTTCATCGACGCCCACACTGTCGTGGACGGCGGGCGTATCTGTGCCGCTTGCGTTCACAATTGCCTCATCAGCCATTGATAATCCCTGCCTGCTGCCACCCCGCCTGGAACGGCCGGGCACGGTATTTCCCCCTCCTTGCGCGCGGCGGCGAACATCGCCGGTATCATGCGCGCCGGGCCGCCGTGGTTTGCACGTGCCAGGCCCAACAATTCTCATGCGTGTTAGCCACAGATTGGCTGCTTTGCCAACAAGCATTTTATCGGGGCAAATGCGCAGGTTTTGCGTTGACGCAATGCGCGGCGTGAATTTCTAGAACGCCGCGCCCACAGGCCAGTGCGCGGCGGAAAAGGCCATGACCTTGAAGAGGTTGCCCATTTCGTCCGGGGCTATCAGTCGCGCCAGCGCGCGGCCAAGGGCCGGCGCCTGTTCGCTTGCCCGGCTCGCCAATGCCGCCGCCCGTGCCTCGATACCCAGGCTCCGCAGGAATTCGCCTTGGGTGATTATCCCGTCGAGACGGGCGCTGGCGCGTTCGACAACGGGCCCCAGTGCGGCAAAATCGACCAGCGCGGTCAAGTCCGCCTCACCGGGATCGGCAAAGGGATCGACCTTGCGATGCGCCCGCACGGCCTGGAGCGTGCTGCCCGGTTGTGGCTGCGCGTGGCCGTAATCGATCCACAGCGCCACGCCGCCCTGGGCTGCGAGCCGGGAAGCCACCTCGGCGGTAACGGCCGCAGCGGCCGGACAGCTTTCGATGATCGTGCCTTCGGCGGCATCGCGCCATGGTGCCGGAACGGCGGCGTCCATCGGGCGATCGCCTGCGACGGGCAACAGGCGCTGGGCCGGCCCATCCCAGCCCACCATGCGTTCGCGCCAGCCCTGCGCCATGCGCACCATCTGGCGCACCGGCAATGCATCGAGAAATTCGTTGCCGACTATCATCAGCGGGCGATCGTCGGGCAGGGTGGCAAAATCGTTGTGCCAGATCGCGCCGGGAAAGCGCTCTTGCTGGGCGGCGCGCAGCGCCGGGCTCGTTTCGATGAAATGCACATCGGGCACCAGGCCCTGGCGTGCCGCTGCCCGCAAGGCATCCTGCGCCAGCGTGCCGCGCCCAGGCCCCGCCTCCACATAGGCAAGGCCGGCCGGGCGCCCGGCGCGCAGCCAGATGTCCGCCAGCCACAGCCCGATCATTTCGCCAAACATCTGGCTCACTTCGGGCGCGGTGATGAAATCGCCGGCAAGGCCCAGCGGGTCGCGCCTGCCGTAATAGCGCGCGTTGGATTCGGCCATGAAGTGCGCAACGCTGATCGGCCCGGTGGCGCGGATCAGACGGGCAAACACCTGCCGCAGCGAATCCGGCGCGGGCGTTTCTTCTGCCATGGGAAAATTCAATCGGCCGGCGGTGGCGACACGGTTCCGAGCGGGGGCCGCACCATCGCCCGCACCAGCAGGGTCAGGCCGATCGCCAGCATGGGCAGTGTCAGCCACTGGCCCATCGACAGCCCGGTGCGCATGGCGAATTCTTCCAGCTGCGCGTCAGGCTCGCGATAGAATTCGACGATGAAGCGCGACAGGGCATAGCCGGTGGCAAACGTGCCCATGAGCAGGCCCGGCCGCCAGCGCGCCCGCGTTTTCCAGAACAGCGTGATCAGCACCGTGGCCAGGATCAGGCCTTCCAGCAGCGCCTCGTAAAGCTGGCTGGGGTGGCGCGGATTGGGCCCGGCGCCGGGAAAGACCATGGCCCAGGGCACATCGGCGGTCGTCACCCGTCCCCACAATTCGCCATTCACGAAATTGGCGCAGCGGCCGAAAAACAGCCCGATCGGGGCGCACGGAGCGATATAGTCGCACACGCGGATAAAGCTGAGCCGGTTGCGCCAGCAGACGAAGGCAATGGCCAGGATCGTGCCGATCAAGCCGCCATGGAAGCTCATCCCGCCCTGCCACAGCTTGACCAGTTCTGAAGGGTGCGACCACAGTTCCGGATCGTAGAACGTGGCATAGCCAAGCCGGCCGCCCAGGATGATGCCGAGCGTGGCATAGAAGAACAGATCATCGGCATGGCGCTGCGCCATCGGCGCGCCGGGCTGGCGGATCATGCGTGACAGGTGCCAGTAGCCGATCAGGATTCCGGCAAGATAGGCCAGCGAATACCAGCGCAATGCAAAGAAGCCGAAATCCCAGGCAATGGGCGAAAGGTGCAGTTGATCCCAGCGCAGCGGCGTGTGGGATGCGGTGGCCGCTGCGGCTGAAAGGGCCGGGATGAGGGACAAGCGCGAAGCTCCGTTGAACTGTTGCCCGCAAGGGAAGAAATGCGGATGGCGCGCCTTCTGGCACAGCGGCCAAGCCGCTGGCAAACCCCAAACGATGGGCCGCACCCTGTTGGGCCAGGCAGGCCCGGCGATGCCCATCGGGAAAACTTGGATGCCTGCGGTGTTTCCCCTTAACGCCACCTGGTTTATTGAGCAGCCATGACCTTGCCCCGCATCGCGCAGCAGCGCACCATCATTGACCGTCGCTCCCTTGCCGAAGCCGTCGGCCGTGCCGTGGCAGAAGCGGATGGCGATCTGGTGCGCGCACGACCCGCTGTGGTCGAACACGTGCGCGCCGCCCTTGCCCATGGGCGCGACGAACTGGCCCGCCGGTTGCGCGGCAAGCCGTCGGCCGGCTATGAATGCGCGCAGGGCCAGGCATTCCTGGTCGACCAGCTGGTGCGGGTGATCCATGACTATGTGATCGGCCACGTCTATCGCGCCAGCACGCGCGGTCCGGGCGAGCGCATCGCCGTACTGGCCGTGGGTGGCTATGGTCGCGGCGAGATGGCGCCCCATTCCGATGTCGATATCGCCTTCGTCACGCCTGAAAAGCCCACCCCCTGGTGCGAGCAGGTGATCGAGGCGATGCTCTATTTCCTGTGGGACCTGGGGTTGAAGGTCGGGCATTCCAGCCGCTCGCTCGACGAGATGGTGCGCATGGCCAAGGGCGACCTGACGATTCGCACGGCCTTGCTCGAAGGGCGCTATGTCTGGGGCGATCGCGACGTCTACGAGGATTGCTCGCGCCGGTTCTGGGCCGAAGTGGCCGCCGGCACCGAGCGCCAGTTCGTGGCCGAGAAGCTGGCCGAGCGCAACGAGCGGCACAAGCGGCTGGGAGACAGCCGCTATGTGGTGGAACCCAACGTCAAGGAAGGGAAAGGCGGGCTGCGCGATCTGCACACGCTCTACTGGATCGGCAAATATGTCCACAAGGTGCGCGATCCATCCGAACTGGTCGATGTCGGCCTGCTCACGGCGGCGGAATATCGCGCTTTCCATCGCGCGGAAAACTTCTTCTGGGCGGTGCGCTGCCATCTGCACATGATCACCCGCCGTGCCGAAGACCGGCTGACGTTCGACCTGCAACGCGAAGTGGCTGCGCGCATGGCCTTTGCCGATCGCCCCGGCAAAAGCTCGGTCGAGCGGTTCATGCAGTTCTTCTTCCTCCAGGCCAAGCAGGTCGGCTCGCTCACCGGCGTGTTCATGGCCCAGCTCGATGAACAGTTTGCCCGCACCAAGCCCGGCTTCTTTGCCGCCTTGCGCCAGCGCCGCAAACGCAAGGTTTCCGGCTTCCCGATCGTGGCGGAAAAGATTTCGGTGCCCGATGACGAATTTTTCGCCACCGATCCGGTGCGCCTGATCGAGATCTTCGTGGTGGCCGACAAGCACGGGCTGGAAATACACCCCGATGCCATGCGCCTGGCGCGGCGCGATGCAGGCCTCATCGACGGCGCCGTCCGCAAGGATGCGCGCGCCAATGCCCTGTTCCTCGATCTGCTCACCAGCCGCCACGATCCCGAAACCGTGCTGCGCTGGATGAACGAGGCGGGTGTGTTCGGCCGCTTCATTCCCGACTTTGGCCGCGTGGTCGCGCAGATGCAGTTCGACATGTACCACCACTATACGGTGGACGAGCATACGATCCGCGCGATCGGCCTGCTCGCCCGCATCGAAAAGGGCGAGGAGCGCGAACCCCATCCCCTGGCCAGCAACGTGGTGGACAAGATCGTGTCGCGCCGCGTGCTCTATGTCGCCACGCTGCTGCACGATATTGCCAAGGGCCGGCGCGGGGATCACTCGCTGCTGGGCGCCGAAGTGGCGCGCAAGCTGTGCCCGCGGCTCGGGCTTTCCGCGGCAGAGACCGAGATGGTCTCGTGGCTGGTACGCTGGCACTTGCTGATGAGTGCCACGGCTTTCAAGCGCGACCTGGCCGATTACAAGACCATCGCCGATTTTGCCGCCCAGGTGCAAAGCGCCGAGCGGCTGCGCCTGTTGCTCGTGCTGACCATCGTCGACATTCGTGCCGTGGGGCCGGGGATCTGGAATTCGTGGAAGCGCCAGCTGCTGGGTGACCTGTTCATCCAGACCGAGGAAATGCTGCGCCTGGGCCACAAGCAGCACGGCCGCCCCGAGCGCATCGCCGCCAAGAAGCGTGCAGTGGGCGAACTGCTCAAGGAGCGCGACGCCCTGATCGGCACGGTGGGCCGCCAGCTTACCGATGCCTATTGGATTGCCGAGCCCGAAGACATCATCGCGCTCAATCTCCAGCAAATGGACAGCGCGCTGGGCGAACCACTTTCGGTGGAGGCGCATTATTATCCCGCGCGCGGCGCCACGCTGGTGACGGTGCTGGCGGCCGATCATGCCGGGCTGTTCTATCGCCTCGCCGGCGCCATTCATCTTGCCGGCGGCAACATCATCGACGCGCGCATCCACACCACGCGCAATGGCCTCGCGGTCGACAATTTCCTGGTGCAGGATCCGCTGGGCCGTCCGCTCAACGAAGCGCGTCATATCGAGCGGCTCAAGGCCAGCATTGCCGATGCCCTGTCCAATCGCGTCAAGCTGATGCCGCAACTTGCCGCGCGGCCTCTGGCGCGGACGCGGGCCGAGGCGTTCGATGTGCAGCCGATCGTGATCTACGACAACAAGGCATCCAATCGCTTTACCGTGGTGGAAGTGGGCGCGCGTGATCGGCCCGCGCTGCTCGGGCGGCTGGCCCACGCGTTGTTCGATTCGCGGCTGGTGGTTCATTCCGCGCATATCGCGACGTATGGCGAGCGCGCGGTCGATACGTTCTACGTCACGGATATCCTGGGCGAGAAAGTCACCAGCGACACGCGGCTGCGCAATCTCGAAAAGCGGCTGCTCGATGCCGCCGAGGATCGTGGCCCGGGCGGTGCCAACGAAATCGTCGCCGCAGCCTCGGCTGCCGCAGCCTGACCGGAACAGCCATGTCCTCGATGCCGCAAGAACTTGTCCCGCAATATCTCGCTGGCCGCCTGCTGCTGGCCATGCCGGGCATGATGGACGCGCGCTTCGATCACGCGGTGATCGCGCTGTGCCTGCACGATGCCAATGGCGCGATGGGCATTGGCGTGGACGAGGCGCGCGAGGGCATCACCTTCCACGCGTTGCTGCAAGACGTTGGCATCGATCCCGGCAGTTGCCCCGACGTTCCCGTCTTGCATGGCGGTCCGGTGGAAACCGGGCGCGGCTTCGTGCTGCACTCGCCCGATTGGGGCGGCGAAGGTTCGGTCACGGTCAATCCGCTCTGCACGCTTTCGGCCTCGATGGACGTGCTGCGCGCCATTGCCGAAGGACGCGGGCCGTCCCGCTGGCTGGTGGCCTTGGGCTATGCCGGCTGGGGGCCGGGACAGCTTGAGGAAGAAATGCACCACCACGGCTGGCATGCAGCCGATGGATCACCCTCCATCCTGTTCGACACGCCGCGCGAACAACGCTGGGCCGCCACCTGGCGCGCCGCCGGCGTGGACCCGGCGCATCTGGTCGCCGATACCGGCCACGCCTGATCAATCAGAACGCTGCGGTAATGCCCACTTCGGCTGCCACGCGGCGATAGTCGTAGATGTCCACGGTAGAGCGGTTGCGCTCCCAGCGCAGGCGCGTGATGGGCGCAAGGCCTTGCCATTGCAGCGCGCGCCAGGTCGTGCTCGCCACGATGGAGAAGCGGTCGTCCACGCGGCGGCGGGGATAGAGGAACAGCCGGTCATCGGCCTCCAGATGGCTATAGCTCGCGTTGATCACAGCGGTGGTGCGTCCGATCTCGCGAAACGCATAGAGCGATCCGCCCGCAGTCACGTCAGACCACCCGGCATCGCGCGCCTTGGTGCGATTGACGAAAGCCTGGACGCCTCCACCCAGCCGCGCAGAGATCGCGCGGTCGAGACCGGCGGACAGCGAATAGACGTCGCCGGTCTGCAGCGCATTGCGCCGATTGGCGGTGTGCGTGATCCCCAGGTCGAGCCGGCCTTGCATCTTCTTGCCCATCGGGTGAATGAAATCGGCGCTTGCCCCCACCGACGTGCTGTATGGCTTGAGACCATACCAGCGCCAGGTCGGCCCGGCCGCCAGCGTCAGCCGGTCTGCCCCCAGCGCATATTCGGGGCCGGCCTGGATGCCGAGCAGGATATCGTCGAAGCGCTCGTCGCGGTAGAGATCGCCTGAGCCATTTGCCCGCACCAGCAGGGTTGCATCCTTTTGCAGTGGCATGCGGAAATAGGTTTGCCCGCGCAGCGCAAGGCCCAGGCCTGACTTCGCCTTGGCATCCTGGTCCAGCGTGAAATCGCCGATCACCGTGCCCACCGTGTTGGATCGCGTGGCGCGGTTGATGTTGCTGTCGGGCGCAAGCGCCACGTCCAGGCTGCCGCCGAACGGCTTGCGGGCCTTGAGCGCCGCCGCATAGAAACGCACCATGCGCTCCACATCGGGCGGCAGTCCGCCGGCCTGGGCCGCGCGCATTTCCCGCCGTGCGGCGCCCAGGTCGCCCATCATCGCCTGCACGCGTGCCAGTTCCAGGCGCACGCGCTGCGCCTGGGGTCGCTCGTCCAGGATGCGCCGCAGAACCACGGCCGCATCCTTGAGCTTGTGTTCGCGGTCGGCCAGCATCAAGGCCAGACGGAAGCGGGCTTCATTGCGCAAGTCGATATCAGGATTTTCCGAGAGCGCGCGATAGGCCGTCTCGGCCGTGGCGAAATCGCCCTGGTCACGCGCACGGTCGGCCAGTTCGAACAACTGCGGTGCACTCAGCGAAACCGTGTCGGCCCGTGCCAGTGCCGGGAACAGCAAGGCAGCAAGACTGGCAGCAAGAAGATGGCGCGTAAGAATGGACATTCCCCCTCTGCACAAAGGCCTATTTCATGGCGCCGGCAACGTCCACCACCCGAATCTCCCCACCCGCCGGGCGGTGCCGGGTGAGGGCATGTTGCCTGGCGATTCTGTCTGTGTGATTCGGGTGTTGATCCCGGTGGATGACAGAAAAGTTTCGTGTGGAAACGCAGGCGCGGTGGGGGTTTTGGGTGGTGTGGGCGGGGTTGTGGAAAAATCGATATTGACCGTTTGGGTCGGTCTCCATATATGCGGCTTCACCGA
>Ga0268266_10001471_pt1:0-2500 | contig 27988 bp, 18 predicted proteins | sample KBSS13metaG_FD_190356 | JGI IMG/M metagenome (GOLD analysis project Ga0268266, IMG submission 190356) | Switchgrass rhizosphere microbial communities from Kellogg Biological Station, Michigan, USA - KBS S1-3 metaG (SPAdes) (version 2) | ecosystem: Host-associated > Plants > Roots >... | reverse complement strand
ATGCCGTGTTGCATCGTATCGGCGATTACGGTCGCTGTGCGAGCAGGCAACACACATTATGGGCAGCGGTCGCATAGCTTCGGCTAGGCGATGCGTTGTTCGATCTGGCTGAGATATCGTCCGCACCTGGTACATCGCAAGCGTTATGCAGGCTTGTTGGTGATGGTGTGGATTCTCAAGCGTGAGGTAAGAGCATCTGGTGGATGCCTTGGCATGTACAGGCGAAGAAGGACGTGGCACGCTGCGATAAGCGTCGGGGAGCTGTGAGCGAGCTTTGATCCGGCGATTTCCGAATGGGGAAACCCACCTTCACCATTTCTTCTGTCACTCTGGCAACAGGGTGGTTGGAGAGGTGGATAAGGTATCACCTTAGTGAATAAAATAGCTTTGGTGAAGCGAACCCGGGGAACTGAAACATCTCAGTACCTGGAGGAAAAGACATCAACCGAGATTCCGTTAGTAGTGGCGAGCGAACGCGGACCAGGCCAGTGCGCATTCTTCAACTAGCAGAACTGTCTGGAAAGGCAGGCCATAGCGGGTGATAGCCCCGTATGCGAAAGTGATGGATTGCGCCTCGAGTAGGGCGGGACACGTGAAATCCTGTCTGAACATGGGGGGACCACCCTCCAAGCCTAAATACTCGTACATGACCGATAGCGAACCAGTACCGTGAGGGAAAGGTGAAAAGCACCCCGATGAGGGGAGTGAAACAGTACCTGAAACCGGATGCTTACAAGCAGTAGGAGCCCCATAGGGGGTGACTGCGTACCTCTTGCATAATGGGTCAGTGACTTAGTTTATCGAGCAAGCTTAAGCCGTTAGGTGTAGGCGCAGCGAAAGCGAGTCTGAATAGGGCGCTAGAGTTCGATGAATTAGACCCGAAACCCGGTGATCTAGGCATGACCAGGCTGAAGGTGCGGTAACACGCACTGGAGGGCCGAACCGTTCAATGTTGAAAAATTGTCGGATGAGTTGTGTTTAGGGGTGAAAGGCCAATCAAACCGGGAAATAGCTGGTTCTCCGCGAAATCTATTGAGGTAGAGCGTCGGACGTATACCGTTGGGGGTAGAGCACTGGATGGATGCGGGGGTCGCGAGATCTACCAACTCTAACCAAACTCCGAATACCAACGAGATTTATCCGGCAGACAGACGGCGGGTGCTAAGGTCCGTCGTCAAAAGGGAAACAGCCCTAACCTACAGCTAAGGTCCCCAAGTCACGTCTAAGTGGGAAAGCATGTGGGAATCCCAAAACAACCAGGATGTTGGCTTAGAAGCAGCCATCATTTAAAGAAAGCGTAACAGCTCACTGGTCTAACCAAGGGTTCCTGCGGCGAAGATGTAACGGGGCTCAAGACGTGCACCGAAGCTTAGGGTTCAGATCTTTGATCTGAGCGGTAGCGGAGCGTTCCGTAGGCCTGCGAAGCGGAAGGGTAACCGACCGTGGAGGTATCGGAAGTGCGAATGCTGACATGAGTAGCGATAAAGAGGGTGAGATGCCCTCTCGCCGAAAGACCAAGGGTTCCTGCTTAAAGCTAATCTGAGCAGGGTGAGCCGGCCCCTAAGACGAGCCCGAAGGGGGTAGTCGATGGGAACCACGTTAATATTCGTGGGCCTGGAGATGAGTGACGGATCTCTTAAATTGTCAGCTCTTATCGGATTGAGCTGGCTGTGACGAGGTTCCAGGAAATAGCCTCTCCATATAGACCGTACCCGAAACCGACACAGGTGGTCAGGTAGAGTATACCAAGGCGCTTGAGAGAAGTATCCTGAAGGAACTCGGCAAATTGCCTCCGTACCTTCGGAAGAAGGAGGCCCCACATATGCGCAAGCACTTGTGGGGGGCACAGGCCAGGGGGTAGCGACTGTTTAGCAAAAACACAGGACTCTGCTAAGTCGGCTTCAAGACGACGTATAGGGTCTGACGCCTGCCCGGTGCCGGAAGGTTAAGAGGAGGAGTGCAAGCTCCGAATTGAAGCCCCGGTAAACGGCGGCCGTAACTATAACGGTCCTAAGGTAGCGAAATTCCTTGTCGGGTAAGTTCCGACCTGCACGAATGGCGTAACGACTTCCCCACTGTCTCCAGGATATGCTCAGCGAAATTGAATTCTCCGTGAAGATGCGGAGTACCCGCGGTTAGACGGAAAGACCCCGTGCACCTTTACTGCAGCTTCAGAGTGGCATTAGGAAGAAATTGTGTAGCATAGGTGGGAGGCTTTGAAGCGACGGCGCCAGCTGTCGTGGAGCCATAGGTGAAATACCACCCTGTTTGTTTCTGATGTCTAACCCAGTACCGTTAGCCGGTACGGGGACCCTCTGTGGCGGGTAGTTTGACTGGGGCGGTCGCCTCCTAAAGAGTAACGGAGGCGCGCGATGGTAGGCTCAGGCCGGTTGGAAACCGGCTGCAAGAGTGCAATGGCATAAGCCTGCCTGACTGCGAGACTGACGAGTCGAGCAGAGACGAAAGTCGGTCATAGTGATCCGGTGGTCCCTCGTGGAAG
>Ga0268266_10001469_pt1 | contig 28008 bp, 26 predicted proteins | sample KBSS13metaG_FD_190356 | JGI IMG/M metagenome (GOLD analysis project Ga0268266, IMG submission 190356) | Switchgrass rhizosphere microbial communities from Kellogg Biological Station, Michigan, USA - KBS S1-3 metaG (SPAdes) (version 2) | ecosystem: Host-associated > Plants > Roots > Rhizosphere... | reverse complement strand
AACCATCCCCATCCCTATCCGCCGGGCGTGGTTATCACCGACATGGATGTGAAGACGGCGGGCGCCTATCACAATTCCGACCTGCCTTTCTGGTACGGCACCCTGGATTCGCTGAACATCTTCCGCCACACCCGCGACTGGACGCCTTACGATTACAAGCTGTCCAACCAGATGCAGGATGTGCTGGTGGCTTTTGCCAAAAGCGGCAATCCCAATACGGCGGAGGTGAAAATTCCGCGCTATGATCCCAAACACGAACAGCGCACGGTCTTCGGCGACAATGGCACGGCTATGGAAACGCTGAACGAAAAGCAGATCGATTTCATCGAAACCCACCCGCCCAAGCGTTAAGGAGCATCATATGACCAGCCGCCGCGATTTTCTTCTGGGAGCCGCCGCTTTGAGCATGACGGGATCTTCGTTTGCGAAGTTGGCCTGGGCACAAAGTGGGCCCATCCCGCTGGGCTTGCAGATGTATACGGTGCGCGCCGATCTGGCGAAGGACTTTGACGGCACCACGAAAAAACTGCGCGAATACGGCATCCGCCATGTGCAGGCCAACCTGACCATGAGCGGCAAGTCCTCACAGGACCAGAAAAAGCTCTATGACAGCCTGGGGATCACCTGGATCAGCATCCATGCCGGCGGCGATGGGTTGCGCAAGGACCTGGACGCCACCATCGCCGAGGCCAAGTCAGTCGGGATCAAGAACATCACCTGTTCCTTCCCGATCTATCCGCTGGACCGCGGCGCCATCATGGCGGGCCCGGGACTGGAAGGGTGGAAGCAGAATGCCGATGCCTTCAACAAGATCGGCGCGGCCTGCAAGGCGGCGGGAATGACCTTCTCGTACCACAATCACAATATCGAGTTTCACAAGGTCGGCGACGTCACCCCTTACGACTATCTGATCCAGAACACCGATCCCGCGCTGGTCGGGATGGAAATGGATATCGGCTGGGTCGTGGCGGGCGGCGCCGATCCCGTGGCCTATCTGAACAAATATCCCACCCGCTTTCGTTCCCTGCATATCAAGGACCTGAAGAACGAGGGCATCCCCAACACCAATGGCAAGATGGTCAGCGCCATCATCGGCCAAGGCATCATCGACTGGAAAAAGCTGCTGCCTGCGATCCACAAGACCAAGGTGGAGCGCGCCTTCGTGGAGATCGAGGAACCTTATGTTCCCTCGCCCATGGAAATGGTGCGCCAGAGCTTCGTCTATTTGAAAGGCAAGGTTTAGGTCTTCACGGCATAGAGCGCGTGATGGGTGAGGATGAACAAGGTTCGCCCATCCGCGCCGCCGAACAGCAGTTGCAGCGGCCGGTCCGGCACATCGATGCGGCCGATCTGTTTGCCTGACGGGTCGTAGACAAAGATCTGGCCATTGGCCAGATAGACATTGCCGTTGGCCGCCGTCGCAACGCTTTCCCCGCCACGCTCGGCGAACAGCTTGAGATCGGTCACCGTGCCATTGGCATTGACCAGCCCACTGAACGTGCGCGCTTCGGATTCATTGCTGACCAAGACGCGGGTGCCCGGCTTGACCGTCACAAAGCCATAGGTGTCCCAGCGTGTCGGAGAAGCGCCACCGGTGCCGTCCGGCGGACCCTGCTGGAAGGTGCGGGACGCAGGCAGGAACAGGCTGCCGTCGGGCGAGACATATTCCCTGGCCTTGGGGGCGGCCATGTCGCGGGCGAACATCTCGTGCAGGGTTGTGTAGCGGTAGGTCTGGGGATCGAGCTGATCCCTGAACTCGCCATTGTTCCAGTAATTGACCGGGAGCACCGCGGAGGCTTCGGGATGAGCCCGCGCCGGCGTGGGCGCGATCACCGTCATCTCGGTGGCGGGCGAACCCGGCTTGAAGCTGTAGAGGGTGCCTTCGGCGCCCAGCGACGACAGCACCAGCAGATTGCCGGACTTGTCGAACACCAGATTCACCGGATCGACGGGATTGTCGCGCTCGATCGAAAGGCCTTCCTCGCGCGACCAGCCATAGATGCGCTGCTGATGCTTGTCCACGAAGTAGAGCTTGCCCTTCGCATCCACCGCCGCGCCGGAGATGGAATAAAAGCCGTCCTCCAGCTTTTCGACCTGGCCGGACAGCGCGGGCATAGCAGGTGCTGCCGGATAATCCAGCATCGCGAATTCCCGCTCGCGCGTGTCGATATGATGGGTCAGGTCTCGGATCGCATTCTCCGCGGGGAATTTGCTCGGCCTGAGGAAGGTGCCGCAGCCATTGGCGTCACAAGTGCCAAGCCCGCTCTCGGCATTGACATGCACATTGCGGAAATGGATGCCGCTGGAATTGACGATGCGGGCTGCGGTATCCACCGGCCGCACTGTACGCGTCACGCGATAGGCGTGCCAGTTGGCGATGGTGATGTTACGGGAATCGATGATCTCCAGTGAAATTGCCTCCTGGCTTTCACCAGCTTCCTCCTCGGTCTGGGGCGCATAGACTTCCCAGTTCTCGGCGCGCCGGAGCTGGAATTCATTGCGTACATGATGCTCGCTGGAAATCTCATAGAGATGGCCGGGCGTTTTCGTATCCGAGACAGTGACGCCGGACTGGGCATAGGTGTCCACCGTCCACAGATTGGTGAAGGTGCCGCCGCCGCCATTGGCGATCCATAACGAGGGATATTGCCCGTCCCAGCGCTTGCGCATGTCCGGGTCGGCGCTGTGGGTGGCGTTGTAGGGATCCCAGCGCGAGCCGTCGGGATTGTTGGTGCCGTGGCCGCCCAGGAAGCGGACATCGTCCATCAGTGAGCTGGCGCCCGCCTGCCACAGGGCCTCCACCGCGCGCGGATTGATGCCGCCAGTGAAAAGCCCGATGCCGGCCACGATATTGTCGCCGCCCTTGGGGGCCTCCAGCAGCGCCTTGGGCGCGCCGACACCCGCAAAGCCGGGCGTGTTGTCGGGAAGGTCGAACTGGGTGATGGACGGGTGCAGGCCGATCAGCACCGTGTCCGGCTTCAGCCGGATGGTGTCGTGCACAATGTAGCGGCCGCTGGGGATATAAAGCACGCGGGTAGTGTCGATGGCGTGCTGGATCGCGGCGGTATCGTCGGTTTTGTTGTCGCCCTTCACGCCCAGCGTGCGGATATTCACCCATTGGCTGGAAGGCGGCAGTGGCCGGATGGCGGGCGGCAGCGCCGCGGGCAGCGTTTTCAGGGGCGCGATGTCCCAGCGCGTGCCGATCTCGCCCATTTCGCCCGGCGCCTTCAGCATCAGGCCATGATTGAAATTGCGAACCTCATAAATGCCATTCGAGCCCAGAGTCTTCCCGCTCTCGCGGAAACGGGCAAAGATCGGCGTCTTCGCCGCCACGGCATTCTCGAAGCCGATCTGGGTATAGGCATTGTTCTCGGCGCTGATGACCACCGCGGCGCGGCTCACATTCTCGAAGCGCGTGTTCTTGGCCCACAGCCAGTCGGAATAGTCGGGGTCGATATCGATCGCCACCGGCACATTGCGGAATGTGTCATGCACCAGGGTCAGCGAAGCTTCATGCTCGCGGATCCCCGCTTCGCGCTGGCCATCGAACACGCTGTCGATCAAGGTGAACTGCCAGGCGGGCGAGGGCTTTTCCGCCAGGATGCCATAGCGGCCGCCGAAGAAGCGCAGGTCTTCGGCTTCATTGGCCACCTGATGCAACCCAGCCAGGCCTGAGCCGATATGGAAATCGATGTGGCTCAGATAATCGTGCTGCGCGCCATGGAAGCGGATGGCGACGGCACCTTCATTGCCCTTGCCGATCTCGAAATCGATGTTGCTCATCGCCGAATAGAAAGTGCCGGGATTGGCGTCGGCGATGTTGGGATTGGGTGGCACGCTGTCGGGCGGCGGGAAGGGCACGCGGAAACCGGGGCGTTCGGGGCGCGAGCTCGCGCCGGCGCCGGGGCGGAAGCCGGCAAAGATCACCATCGCGGCGACCCCGCTCCCATAGCCCGGTGTGTTGTCACCCAAGACAAAGATGGGACGCTTGGCGCCCCAGCCGATCACGCGCACCGCCGGCCAGACATAAATGGTGCGCGTGACGCGATAGCGGCCTTGGGGAATGAAGACGATGCTTTCCTCGCGGTCCGAGGCGGCCTTGTCGATGGCGGCCTGGATGGCGGCGCTGTCATCAGCCCTGCCATCGCCCACCGCGCCGGTCAGGGGAATGGCCCGCGGATCGTCCAGCCTGGTGGTCAAAAAAGAGGCGCCAGGCTGCGCCAACGCGGCGACATTCCCGGCGACCAGCAAAAGGACGGAGAGGAGCAGCTTTCTCATCGCGGCAAGTTCCCGAGATACCGGTAACTTCCTTAGCAGATCAGGAACTTGACGTCCCACGGGCGCTTTTGCCGCGTCCCGCTAACGTGAAACTAATATTGCAGTGCAAAAATCCTGTCATGCTTGTGGCCGGCCTTTCCACCACTGTCCGGGGGCGGACAGGAAAGGCCCATAAAGGCGGGCTGTGATGAAGCAGTTTTTCTTTGCTCTGGTGACTTGCGGGCTGGCGGCGGGGTTGCCCGTTCAGGCCGCGAATATGGCGGCGGCGAAAGTGGCGGCGATGGCCGTTTCGAACAGCGAGACGGTTCCGGCAGAAACCAGCGATTCCTCTTTCTGTCTCGACAGTATGGAGACGGTGCCAGATGACGATGATCTGGTGCCGACGCCTGCTTCGGCGGATGGCGGCTGTTCGACCTCCGCGGACACCATTTCTACCTGACAGCAGACGGCTTACGCGTGGCCAGTGATCAGCCACAGCAGAAGGATGATCGGCAGCGGAACGCCGAGTAACCACAGACAGCCAGATCGCATCGCTTTGTCCCCGAACCTTGCCTTGAGGATCCGGTGCGAGAACGCGGCCGCGCCTTAGCCGTTCCGCCTCGGAACGATCAGGTCTCGATCCCGTTATCGCGCTAACCCGTAAAACAAGGGGCGCACCATGACGACCGTATTGACCGAAGGCTCTGGCGGGAGAGCCACCATCCTCAGTGAAACACGCTTCAACTGGAGCGCCGCGATTGGGGGCGCCGCCGTGGCGGTGGCAACCGCCTTCTTTCTCATTGTCCTGGGTGTCGGCTTCGGCCTGACCCTGATGCCGCGCGAGCCGGGCGGCGGCTTCTTCACCCTGGGAGCGATCTATTTCCTTGCCGCACAGGCTTTCGGCTTTGTTGCCGGTGGTCATGTCACCGGCCGCCTGATCGGGCCGGCGCTGGAAAGCAAAAGGGAAGAAGAATGGCGCGCAGGTCTGGCCGGGCTGGTGATGTGGGCCATCACTGTGGCCGCAGGGCTGGTACTGCTGGCGCTGGTTGCGGTCGGCGGGACCCTGCGCCTGCATGGCGATGCCCCGCGCAGTGAAAGCAGTATCGCCACCTATTGGGCCGATGTGCTGCTGACGCCGATGGGAGAACATGCGCCTGTGCGCGGCGAGGAACTGGCGCAGGACAAGCTGGAAGCCGCCCGCGTGCTGGCGGCCGACCTTCATCCCGGCAATGCCGCGCACAATGCCAACCGGGAGAATCTGATCCGTCTTACCGCAATGGACGCCGGTGGCTCCTATGAGGCGACGAGCGCACGGGTGGATTTTGTCGAAGCGCGCATGCGCGATGAATTGAATGCAGTCCGCAAGGCCGCCGGCTATGCGGCGCTGTGGATGGCTTGCGCGCTGTTATTCGGTGCGGTGCTGGCCGTCGCCTCCGCCATTTCTGCGGGCTGGGAGGAGGACAAGCTCGGCTTCAGCATGGCCCGCCGGTACTGATTTTTCATAAGGAGTGATTTTTGATGAGCAACGATTCCCAGCCATTCCTGTCGGATGTCAAAACCCTGCGCGAGCGGGCCAGGGCGAACCTCAACGAAGGCGCCATCGGCAGCACCTATGTCGGCGACGTGAAGAAGACTATCGAGATCCTGCAGGCGGTGCTGGCCACCGAGATCGTCTGCGTGCTGCGCTACACCCAGAATGCTGTCGCCGCCACCGGCCTTTCCAGCGAGGGCGTCCGGACTGAATTCCAGGAGCATGCCAATGAAGAGATGGAGCATGTCCATCTGGTGGCCGAACGTATCAACCAGCTGGGCGGGGACCCCAACTTCAATCCCGAAGGGATTCTGACGCGCTCAGCCTCGCAATATTCGCAGGGCGGCAATCTGGTCGACATGATCAAGGAGAATCTGGTGGCCGAGCGCATCGCGGTGGATCATTACCGCGAGCTGGTCCGCTATTTCGGCAACAACGATCCGGGCACCCGCAACATGATCGAGGACATTCTCCGGGTCGAGGAAGAGCATGCCAATGACATGCACGATCTGCTGGTCGCGCATGAAGGCAAACCTATGTTGAAAAAGTGAGCCGAGGCCCGCGAAGCGGGTGAGCAGGTCCAGTGGACCTGCGAAAGCGGCGAACGCGCGGTCTTTTTGCCCGCTGAGTGCGTCGCGCGTGCTGTGAGCCGCGTCATGCGAAGCATGTGAGCAGGTCCGGTGGACCTGCGAAAGCGGCGAACGCCGCAAGCCTAAGCGAGCGGCCGTGGGGATTGCTCCGCGCGTTGCCTACGCTGTGGCTAGGCAAACCTGCTCATCGGGCAAAATCCTCGCGCCGGTTCCGTAAGGTTGTCGGAACCGGAGGCTGTCCTCGCCTGTTTCCTTTCAAAGGACAGGGAGAATGGCCATGAAACCCATCGCCGTATTCATTGTGGTCGCGGCCTTTGCGGTGGCAACGCTCGCCGCTGGTGCCAAGACCGTCACGTCTGCGCAAGGAAACGCCAACGACAAGAGCGTTGCTGCCGTGGCTGGCCCCATGGCCGCCGCCAATGCCTCGCACAAGATGGCGGACAAAATGACAGAGCCGGCCGAGAAGAAGAAAGCCAAGACCAGGACGGCACAGACGCAAAAGCGGGTCCCCACGACGGACTAGTTGCAGCGCAGCGTAGGGGTTTTAAGACGCCCAAATGACGGTAAGCGCGTCTTGCCCTTGGCGTTTGCGCGTATACACTCCCCGCCCGTAACCAGGCGCCAAAGAGCGCGGGTTAGCTGGGGAGGTTCTCGTGAAGATGCATCTGGCGGCGGCTGCCGCTTTGTCCCTGTTGCTCAGCACCAGTGCTGCGTTTCCGCAATCCGCGGCAACCGCTTCTGGCTCGGCGCCCGACCTGCCCTATGAGGCGGTGCCGAACTTCTTCCAGGCGCCCGCGAATGACTATATGGGCGAGCTGCAGGGCGTCGCCACCAACTCCAAGGGCAACACCTTTGCCTTCTTCCGCGGGCCCCAGACCCGGTTGTGGGAATTCGGCCCTGACGGCAAATTCATCAAGGAAATCGGCAAGGGCTTTTACGGCTTCCAGTTCGCCCATTCGGTGCGGGTGGACCGCCACGACAATATCTGGACGGTGGACGAGGGCACCAACGTCGTCACCAAGTTCGATCCCACCGGCAGCAAGGTGCTGATGGTGGTCGGCCATCGCCCCAGTCAGGCTGATGGTCCCTATGCCACGCCGCACGGCCCCAATCCGCCGGACAACAATTATACGCTGTGCCGGCCCACGGATGTTGCCTGGGACCAGCAGGACAACATTTTCATCAGCGACGGCTACTGCAACAACCGGGTGCTGAAATATTCACCGACCGGCAAATTCCTGGCGAAGAATGGCGGTTCGGCGGTCGGCAAGGGCGAGAATGAATACAATCTGCCCCACGGCCTGCAGGTGGATCACCAGGGCAATGTCTATGTCGCCGACCGCGGCAACAACCGCTATGTGGTGCTGGACAATAATCTGAAATGGAAGACGGCCTATACCCAATACGGCACCGCCTGGTCCGACTGCATCTCCGAGGGGGCGCACCAGTATCTCTTCATGTCCAACTCCAACCCCAACGGCAATTCGCCGGGCAGCTGGGCCAAGACAGGCCAGATTTACAAGGCCGAGCTGGATGGCACCCCCGTCGGCAAGTTCGGCCATGCCGGCAAGCTGGCGCCGGGTTTCCAGGTCGTCCACATGATGGACTGCCGCAATCCCAACCAGATCGTCGTGGGCGAGATCGAATCCTGGCGCATGCAGAAATTTGTCCTGAAGGGGAGCAAGTAACATGAAACGCTTCGCAACCCTTCTGCTTGCGGCCGTGGCCGTGATCGCTTTGCCCGCCACGGCGCAGGAACTCAGCTACGCGACGTCCCAGCCGCTGACCTTGCCCCATGACACCTTCTTCGGCATGGCCGCGGGCGTGGCGACGGATTCCAAGGGCAATGTCTTCGTCTATACCCGCAACGGCGATCCGACCGTCACCCTGGCCGGCAGCCGCAGCTTCGCGCATGGCGGCTCGAGCCTGTACGAGTTCGGGCCGGACGGGAAATTCATCCGCCAGATCGGCAAGCTGGCCTATGGCTTCCTGGCCGCCCAGCAGGTGCGGGTGGACAAGAATGACAATATCTGGGTGGTGGACCGCTACTCCTCGATGGTGATGAAGCTCGATCCGCAGGGCCGCGTCGCCATGCTGCTCGGCAGAAAGCCGGAGTCGGTGGACGTGCCCTCCAAGCCCGACGAAGGCCGCGGCAATCCGCCGGGCTCGGGCGCGCAGAGCGACCTGTTCCAGTCACCCACGGACGTGGCTTGGGATGCGCAGGGCAACATCTTCGTCGCCGACGGCATCGGCAATGCCCGCATCGCCAAATTCACCCACGACGGTGTGTTTGTGAAAAGCTGGGGCTCGCGGGGCACCGGCGACAGCCAGTTCCATACCGCCCACGGCGTGGCGGTGGACGCGAACGGGAACGTCTATGTCGGCGACCGCGGCAACAAGCGCATTCAGGTGTTCGACAATGACGGCAATTACAAGAGCAGCATCACCACCGGCGGCGATCCGGAAGCGATCTGCATCTCGCCCGGCGCGCATCAATATCTCTTCAGCTCCAACTCCAACCCGGCCGATGACCTGGATCATGGCGGGGAGATCTACAAACTGGAATTGAACGGCACGGTGGTGGGCAAGTTCGGCCAGGCCGGCAAGGGCCCCAAGGATTTCGGCAGCGTCAATGGCATCGACTGCCGCAATCCCAATGCGCTCTATGTCGCCGAGGCGGGCAACTGGCGGGTGACCAAGGTCGCTCTGCACTGATGTTGCGGCGAGATTTCCTGGCGGGCGCGGCAGCGATGGCTGCTGCGCCCGTTTTCGCACAGGGATCGCCGATCCCGGTGATCGATACCCATGTTCACATCTTTGATCCGCGCCGGCCGCAGGGCGTGCCTTACTCCGGCCCCCGGGGTCAGCCGCCCCAGGTCGCCACGCCGGAGAATTACCACCAGCAGATTGTGGGCACCGGCATCGTCGGCGCGGTGATCGTCGAGGCCAGCCCCTGGATCGAGGACAATCTCTTCATTCTGGAGCGGGCCAATTCCGATCCGATTTTTGTCGGTCTGGTGGGCAGCCTCGATCCATCAAAGCCCGATTTCGGGGACTATCTGAACCGTTTCTCCAAGGATCCCCTGTGGCGTGGCATCCGCTATGCCCGCGTCTGGCAAATGGAAAACGGCAAGCAGGTGCTCAAGCCCGGCATGGCGGAAGGCCTGAAGCTGTTCGCCCAGACGGGGCAGACGCTCGACATGGCCAACCCGTCCTTCGATCTGCTGCGCGGTGCGCTTCTGGCGATGGACGCGGCTCCCGACCTGCGCGTGGTCATGGATCACATGCCCTCGCTCGATCCCACGCCACAGACCGAGAGCCTCTACAATTCCCTGATCGCCGAGCTGGCGCAGCGGCCGAACTTCTTCGTCAAGCTGTCACAGGTCCGGCACAAGGACGCCAATCTCAACACCGTCACCGCGCCAAAGGAGCGGCTGGACCGGTTGATGGCCGCCTTGGGTGAAGATCGCGTCATGTTCGGCGGCGACTGGCCCAACAGCGTCGGTACCGCGACCATTCCTGATGCCCTGGCCCTGATGCGCGACTATTTCGCTGCGCGCCCCCGTATACAGGCTGAAAAATATTTCTGGCGTAACAGCCAGCACATCTATCGCTGGAAAAAGCGCGACGCCGCCCAGCCCGGATAGAGATTTGCTGCTAGTGCGAAGAGCGGAGGTTTTGCGTCTCGGCAAAAGCCCGCTTAGGATCGAAAAAATTCCAGTTGTTGGGGAGGGGTCGTGACTTCAAGACATTCCACGCGCGGCGCGTGGCTGATCATCCTGGCATCACTGATCGTGATGGCCATCTGCGTCTATGACTATTACACGCCGGAAACAGGACTGATTGGCACGGGCGGCACCATCCTGGTCGCGGTGGCGGGCCTGCTGATGCTTCTCGCCGCGCTGGTGGTGGCCAAAGTCCCCAATCGCTCCTGTCTGCTGCAGAACTTTCTGGTGGTGTCCATCCTCCTGGACATCATCGGCTCTTCGGTAGCCGGCTATTTCCTGGAAAGTCCTGTCATCATGGCCGCCGAGGCCCTGGCGCTGATCGGCTGGCTGATGAATGTGATCGGTGATGCCGCCGACCGCAGCGTGGAAATCGACGAGGTTGAAGATGAAGATTAAAGCTCTCGCCCTCATTCTTGTGGGCGCCGCGGCTACGGCCGGCGCATTGTTCCTTCTGCCTGCCAACCATGCCACCGCCCAGGGGCCCGACAACGACGCGGCCCAAGTCTGGGATGCGTTCGGCGGCAATCAGCAGGCGCAGAAATATTCCACTGCGACCCAGATCACGCCGGAGAATGTCGGCAATCTGAAAAAGGCGTGGGACATTCACACCGGCGACGTTTCCAGCGGCCCGCATGAGACGACCTGGGGCGCGACGCCTTTGTTCGTCAACAACACCGTCTATGTCGGCACGCCCAAGGGCCGCGTCTTCGCGGTCGAGCCCGACACCGGCAAGCAGAAGTGGATCTATGCCGCCGGCGGCGCCAACGGCAAGGGCGAGAACCAAGGCTCGAAGAATCGTGGTGTGGCCTATTGGGCGGCCTCCGCTCCGGCCGCCGGCCAGCCCTGCCAGAAGATGATCTATATCGGCACCCAGACCGGCGAGCTGCATGGCGTGGATGCCGATACCGGCAAGCCGTGCGCCGGCTTCGGCAAGAACGGCGTGGTGGATGTCGATGCCTGGACTACGGCCAACCACAAATGGAAAGTGGGTCTGATCCAGCCGCCGGCTGTCTACAAGGACACGCTGATCCTGGGTTGGGCGGGCCTGGACTGGGTCTACAAGGTTGAAAATCCCGGCACCGTCTACGGCATCGATGCCCGCACCGGCGCGCTGAAATGGACCTTCAACGCCATTCCGCAGGAGGAGCAGAACCAGACCGGCACCGCCAACGTCTGGGCCGGCATTTCGGTTGATCCGGAAACGGGTCTGGCCTTCCTGCCGACGTCTTCACCCAGCCCGAACTATTACGGCGGCGACCGGTTGAAGGAGATGCCCTATGTCACCGCCACCGTGGCGGTGAATGCCGAAACCGGCGAGGTCAAATGGGCGCGCCAGCTGGTGCACCATGACATCTGGGACGTCGACATCAATTCCGCGCCCACCCTGGTGGACCTGCACAAGAACGGCCAGACCATTCCGGCCCTGGTGCAGGCCAACAAGATGGGCCTGATGGTGGTGCTGAACCGCAATACCGGCGAGCCCGTCTATCCGATCGTGGAAAAGGCCTATCCGGCATCCGACGTCAAAGGCGAGGTCGCCTCCAGGACCCAGCCCTTCGTGCCTTATCCGGAGCCGCTGGTGCCGGAAATGATGCCGCCCGTTTCCACCTTGGCCGACGTAGTGAGCTTTGGTCAGTGCAGCCGCTGGAAGGCGCGCATCCGTGACGAGGGCCGCTATACGCCGCCGTCGATCCGCGGCTCCATTTCCTGGCCCGCAACGGTCGGTGGCGTGGAATGGGGCGGCGGCGCGGTCGATCCCACCACTGGCACTTATGTGGTCAATTCCGACATGGTGCCGCAGATCTACAGCCTGATCCCGCGTGACGAAGCCAAGAAGATGTATGGCGACGCGCAGCGCGGCGAAAATGGCTACTCCGCGCAGGAAGGGTCTGCCTACGCCTTCCGGCTGGAGAACTTCCTGAACATGTGGGGAATGCCCTGCTGGGCGCCGCCTTACGGCCTGCTGTCGTCCTATGACCTCAACACCGGCAAGCTGTTGTGGAGGAAGCCCTTCGGCCAGGTGCAGAAATGGGGCTTCTACATGCCGGAAAGCTGGGGCTCGGTGACCATCGGCGCGCCGGTGATCACAAAGTCCGGCCTGGTCTTCATCGGCGCCTCGATGGACAGCCGCGTGCGGGCCATCGACCTGAAGACCGGCAATGTCCTGTGGAAGCATATCGTGGATGCGCCCGCCGTGGCCCAGCCCGCGGTCTATACCTACAAGGGCAAGCAATATGTGGTGTTCGTCGCCGGCGGCAACGGCATCCTGACGCCGCGCCTGTCCGATCAGTTGGTCGCCTTCGCATTGCCCAACTGATGAAACGTTGAACGACAAAAGGCGCTCACCTCATCCGTGGGCGCCTTTTGCTTTTGAAAAGGAAAGAAAATGAGGAAGCGCGATTTTCTGGCCGCCATGGCTGTGGGTACCCTGGCTGGCGGCGTGGCGAAAGCCGATGACTATCTCCACGGCAAGAATCTAGGCGCCGCCCCGCCCCAGAAGAAAAAAGATGTGCCCCACCGCAAGGTGACGACGCGCAACCTGTTCAAGGTGCCGCATGGTTATCCCAATGGCGTCGCCATCGCGCCGGAAGGCCTCTGGGTCGGCGAACAGAAAGCCCAGGGCTATGGCAAGGACGGCGGCCAGATCACCGAGGATGCCTGGTTGTTCGACTGGAACGGCAAGATGCTGAAGACGGTCCATACCCCGTCCAGCAACACCTCGGGTCTGGCCTATGGCAACGGCCATGTCTGGATGGGCGCCAATGGCGGACAGGAAGGCGTCTATGAAGTGGACATGGATTCCAAGCTCGTTAGCCATCGCCAGATTCCGCTGGGGCCGTCCGAGAATGGCGGCGGCTGCCATGGCCTGATGTGGCACGAGGGCAAGCTCTGGATCGTGGCCAACCGGCTGCGCGGCATTCTGCGCGTGGACCCCAAAAGCTGGGCGCCGGAATTCATGATCCCGATCACCACCGATCGCTGGCACGGCATCGCCTGGGATGACAGTCATCCCGGCGGCGCCGTCTGGATGGTGACGGGCTCCTCCGATGTGGACCGCTATGTGATGCAGAACGGCAAGTTGCATCACACCACCACCTCCGGGCTGGTGAAGTATGACGCCCGCACCGGTGCGGTGCTGGAGACCGCCGAATTCCTGGAAGGCACAGCGGATCCGCATGGCTTGGCCATGCGCAACGGCAAGCTGATCTCCTGCGACGCGGGTGTCGGCCCGCCGGGTTTCGAGGGCACGGGAAGCCCCAGCGCCGGCTATGTTTTTGAGATCAATTTTGTCTGACTTTTCGTCGGGCCTTGCCATCCGCGCTCTCGATACCCATTGTCCTGCCCGGAAGGTCAGACATGGCAACTCCAGACAAGGATATTGCAGGCCGGCTGGATGAGTGGTCGCCCCGGCTGCTGAAATCGCGGCTCTATGGCCGCATCCTGGTGGACATCATTATCGGCGCGTTGGCGCCCGGCGAACAGTTGGACGAGACCGTCCTGGCTGGGCGCTATGGCGGGGGCCTGGCGGGCATCCGTGAGGCGCTGGCGCGGCTGGCGCTGGAGGGGCTGGTGGTGCGCCGGGCCCGGGTCGGCACATCCGTGGCGCCGCTGGATCTGGCCGGCGCGCGCGAGGCTTTCGAAGCACGCTGTCTCATTGAGGTACAGTGCGCCGGGCTTGCCGCCCAGCGCGCGACCGACGACGAGATCGCCGCCATCCGCGCCACCCTGGATGATGGTGAGACGGCGGTGCGCGACGACGACCAGGCGGCGCTGGCGGCCATGGATGAGGCGTTCCATGTCGCGGTGGCGACGGCCAGCCACAATCGCAGCCTGGCCAAGATGGTGGTGAGCCTGCATCACCAGACTGCCCGCTACTGGCTCTATGCCATGCGCGAGCCCGGCGACAATGACGGCATGGCGGCGCTGAATGAGCACCGTGCCCTGGCAGAGACCATCGCCAGCCGCGATGTGGAGAAAGCGCGCGCCCGGATGCTGAAGGTGCTGGGCGATTTTCCATCCGAAATAAAGCGCAGCCTGGAAGGCCGCTGAGTGTCTGAGCTGGCCGGCAGGGGAACAGGCTTTCGCGCCTGGACGACGCTTGTCCTGACGAGCGCGCTGTTCTTCATCATCACCGCCGCGACTTTTTCCTCGCTGGGTCTGGCGCTGCCGGCCATGGTGGCGGAAATGGGATGGAGCTGGACCAGCGCCGGCTTCGGTTTCACCCTGCTGGGTTTTTTCTGCGGCATCACCAGCGCGGTGCCGGCCAGCCTGATCCGCCGCTTCGGGGCGCGCGCCAATCTGCTGGCCGGCTCGGTGGTGATGGGCCTGGCCTTTGTCTGCCTGGCCCAGGCTGATGGGTTGCTGCTCTATTTTGTTGGCGCGTCGCTGGCGGGGCTGGGCTACACGCTGCTGGATTCGGTGCCCGGAACTTATCTTCTGTCGCGGTTGTTCGCCCGGCCGTCCTTTCCCTTCGGTCTCTTCTTCACCATCGGGGGACTGGGCGGCGTTGCGGGCCCCCTGATCTATACTGCAATGATCGGCACGACCAGCCACTGGCGTTCTTACTGGTTGCTGATCGGCGCGGCGGTCGTGCTGATCGGTCTGGTAGCGGCGCTTGGCGTGGACGCCAAAACCGATATCAGCGCGGCGGCGGAAGCTGATCCCGATATTTCCACCGAACGCTGGACCATGCGGGAGGCGTTGCAGACCAAACAGTTCTGGATCATCGCTGCCGCCTACTCGGCTTTTCTGTTCTGCGGCATCACCGCCAATTCCGTCTCGGTGGCGCATTTGACGCAGCATGGCGTCGCGGCGGTGATCGCCGGCAGCATGGTGAGCGTCGAGGCGTTGCTCAATTCCGCCGCGCGTCTGACCGGCGGCATTCTCTCCCGTTTTGTGCGGGCCAAAACGCTTCTGGCGGTCGCTCTCACCAGCCTGGTGATCGGGCTCTTGGCGCTGGCCGCGGCGCGCGACCTGCCCATGATGCTGCTTTACGCTGCCGGCATCGGCATCGGTTTCGGCCTGGCCAATTTCGCCGCTACCATCCTGCTCTTGGACTATTTCGGGCGCGGGGCCTATCTGGAACTGTTTTCGGCCGTCAACCTGATCGGCACCATCGGCGCGGTGGCGCCGACTCTGGCCGGCATCGCCCGCGACCGGATCGGAGCATTCACGCCTTTCCTCATCGGACTGGCCGTCCTGGTGGCGGTGGTGATGCTGGCGGTCACGATGATGCGCCCGCCGCTTAAGAGCGCAGCATGAAGGAATTCGGCGTTTTCCTTCCTATCGCCAACGGAGGGTGGATTGTTTCGAAAGCCACGCCACCGCTGGACGGCGGCTGGGAACAGAACCGCGACGCCGCCCTGATCGCCGAAGAGCAGGGCTTTGATTTCGTGATGGCGATGGGCAAGTGGCGCGGCTTTGGCGGCGAGACGGAGCATTGGGGCCGCTCGCTGGAGGCCGTCACCATGATGGCGGGGATCGCCGCTCTTACCAAACGGGTGAAAGTCTGGGCGACCCTGCATGCCATCCTGCACAATCCGGCGGTGGCGGCAAAAATGATCGCCACTCTGGATCATGTTTCCGGCGGCCGTGCCGGACTGAATATCGTGGCCGGCGCCTATCGCGGCGAATTCGAGCAGATGGATGCCTGGGACGCGAACCTCGATCATGACGCCCGCTATGACCTGACCGAGGAATGGACGAAGATCATCAAGCGCCTGTGGCGCGAGCCCGAAGTCAGCTTCGAAGGCAAATACTTCACGTTTCGGGATTGCGTCAGTGAGCCCAAACCCGTCAAGCCGCCTTTCTTGATCTGCGCCGGCATGTCGTCGCGCGGCTTTGATTTTTCCGTGCGCGAAGCCGATGGCTGTTTCATTGGCGGCCGCGATGCCAGGGAAACGGCGGACGCCTCGCGCCGCGCCAAGTCGCTGGCGGCCAGCCTGGGGAAGACCATCCGCACCTATTGCATGATGACAGTCATTACCGCGCCAACGGACGCCGAAGCAGAGGCGCGCGCCCGGAAATATCGCGACGGGCTGGACGAGGACGCCGTGGCCGGCATGCTGGAAAGCTATGGCGTGCCGAAGAACAGTGAAGGCAATGCCATGACGGCGCGCGCCCAAGGCGCCTTCATGACCCAGACTGCGGTCGGCTCGCCGAGCACCTGCGCGCGCCAGATCGAGGCTTTTCTGCGCGACTGCGATCTTGACGGACTGATGTTCATCTATGACGACTATCCGAAGGGCTTGCGCGTTACCGGTCAGGAAATTCTTCCCCATCTGCGCAGCGTCTTTTCATGACCGAAAAAGTTCAGAAGAAGCTTGAACCAGAATGGATCGCGCCGAACCGCACGGCGCTGGTGATCATCGATATGCAGGTGGATTTCGGCAGTCCCGACGGCGAGATGGCGCGCCGCGGCGCCGATGTCAGCGCCTGCCAACGGGCCGTCCCCAAAGCGGTTCAGCTCGCCGACGCCGCCCGCGCCGCCGGCGTGCCGGTGGTGTTCGTGCGGTTGCTGACTCATCCGGGCGGCGAAAACCGCATTGTGCGGGAATCCAAGGAGCGGCAGGGCGACGACCAGCCCGATCTCTGTGTCGAAGGCAGCCGCGGCGCCGACTTCATTGGGCCGCAGCCTCAAGACGGCGAAAGCATTTTCTCCAAGACTCATTTCAGCGCTTTCGCCCGCACCGGCCTTGCCGATCAACTGCACGCCCAGGGCGTGGACACCTTGGTGCTGGCGGGCCTCACCACCGAATGCTGCGTCCAGTCTTCGGCCTGGGATGCCTTCGAGCGTGACTTTCACATCTTCATCGCCGAGGACGCCTGTGCGGCCTACGACGAGGCGCTGCATCGCCATGCCCTGAAGGCGTTGCAGCTCAGCGCCGCGATTGTCGTGCCGGTTGCCGCGCTGGCGGCGGGCTGGGCCAAGTAAAAACAAAGGCTTAGGCCCGTTGCGACCAATTCTCCGTTGCAGGGGGCCGTAAAATGTTACATGGCATTTCCAACAGGGATGTCTATGTACGCTGCCATGCACCGGGGCTTTCTTTTGTTGGCTATGGTTTGGACGGCGCCTGCCTTTGCGCAGGGCGTCGAATCCATCACCGTGAGCGGCGATCCAGTGCATCTGCTGCACACGGGGGCCAATGACGCCGCGTTCGGGTTGGACAAGCCGCTGCTGGAAACCCCGCGCGCCGTTACCCTGGTCAGCGACGCCACCATCGCCCGCTACGGTGTCAGCGGTGTCAATGACCTCACCGCCATCACGCCGTCGGCCTACACCGCCAGCTATTACGGCGTAGAGGGCGCGGTCAGCTTGCGCGGCACCCTCGCGGAAAATTATTTCCGCGGCTTCAAGCGGGCCGAGAACCGCGGCACCTATTCCACGCCTCTGTCCGACGCCGCGGGCGTCGAGATCCTGCGCGGGCCGCCTTCGCCGGTCTATGGCGCGGGCAAAGTCGGCGGGCTGGTAAACTTCCTGCCCAAGAGCGCAGCGGCGAATGACAGCCCGGGCGGCGAGGTCACGCTCACTTATGGCAGCTATGAGAAGCGCAACCTGACGGCCCAGCTCGGCACACCCATCGCACTGGGCAATTTTACGGGTGGGCTTCACGCATATGGCGAGGCGGATGACAGTTTCAGTTTCTATCGCGGCATTCATCCCAGCCATCAGTTGCTGGAATTTTCCGGTACCCTGGCTGAGGGTGATTGGTCCTTCGCCGCCGACTACATGTACTACCATTCCAATGGCGATGTGCAGACGCCGGGCTGGAACCGGCTGACCCAGGCGCTGATCGACCACGGCACCTACATCACCGGCCGCAACACATCGCTGAAGGATGCGGACGGCAATGGCCGGCTGACTCTGAATGAGCTTGGCGGCAATCCCTATGCTTATGATCCCAATTTTCATGCGCTGGCCTGCGTCGCCTGCCAGGATGCGGCGCACAAGCTCGATAGCGGGTTTGGCACTACCACGCTCGATCCGCGCACCGTCTATCTGGCGCGCGACGTGGATTTCTCCAACACCATCACGCACACGGCTTTCCTGGAGGCGGCCGATGCGCTGGGCGAGGGTCAGGCCATCCGGCTGCAGCTGTTCGGCGATGTGCTGCAGAACGACCGCTTTGTCTCCTACGGTTTTCCCGGGTCTTATCGCACCCAGATTTTCGAGACGCGGCTGCGCTACGACCTGCACCGCGATTTCGGGCCGATCAAGACCCAGACGGTGGCGGGTCTTTCCTGGCGATACGTTCACGCCATCGGCAAGGAGAGCTTCAACAGCGGTGTCATCGCGCTGGACCGCCGCGATATCAGCCGCGGAGCCGCAGCCAATGACATCATTGACTCGCCCTTCAATGTTGATCCGGCGGGTGCGATCGGGCTGGGCTGGGAAAACGATGTGCGAAGCAATACCAGCGATGCCGGCGCCTTCGTCACCACCGACCTCGCATGGGACAATGGTCTCGACCTGACTGTGGGTGGGCGTTACGACGCCACCAATGCGCGCTCGGTGGATGTGGGCGTTCTGCCTTACGAGCCGGGTTCAGGGCGCGGCAATGCCGGGCGCTTCACCTATTCCGCCAGCCTGTCCTACAAGACACCCTTCGGTTTGGTGCCCTATGTCACCAGCGCCAAATCCTCCGCCATCGAGATCGGCCAGGCCGACCAGGTGCTGACCAGCCTGTTGGCGTCACGCGACTGGCTGTCGGCGTCCTTCCTGAATGAAGCGGGGGTGAAGTTCACCGCGCTCGATGATCATCTGCTGGGAAGCCTGGACTGGTATGTCCAGAACCGGACCCAGCTCAGCCAGGGCGCTCAGGGCATCACCAGCGTGATCGGCACGGTTGGTCGCGGCGCCGAGATGGAGCTGCGCTATGTCGCCAGCCCCAATATCAGCTTCACCCTGGCAGCCAACCTGCAGCACACCACCATCAAGGGCCCGGATCACAGCTTCGCCTATGTGCCTGCGCGCACCTATGGCGTCAGTCCGCAGAACGGTTTTGGCGGCAGCTACATCGTTTATGATTTTTCCACCCTGCCGGGGCGTAACGGCAACTATGAAGACACGCTTTTGCCCCATGCCGTCATCAGTCCCTATGTCACCTGGACCAGCGATGGAGAGACTTTGGGTCCGCTGACCAATCTGAAATGGGGCGCGACCTTCGGCGGCACCTATGTCGGCCATACTCAACAGACGGTGCCGGGTCCCATTGTCTATCCGGCTTATGTCACGCTCAATGCCTCGGCCTTCGCGCAATGGGACGTGTGGGAGGCGGATCTGAATGTGAACAATTTGGGAGATGAACGCTACTTCACGCCCGGCGCCGACACCTATGCCAATCTCAGTGCTTTGCCCGGCATCGGGCGGGTCTTCAAAGTCACATTGAAGCGGTTGTTCTGAGCCGCGCGCGCACCGTAAGCTCCCGCGCCATGAACAGAGTCGCGCTCGCATTTTGTCTTTCGGTCCTGCCTGCCGCTGCCAGCGCCGAGGATTCCGCCTGGGTGCAGGCGGTCGCAACCGGTTACGAGGCGCGGCTGGTGACGACAGCCGCCGCCTGTCCGATTCTGAATACAGACAAAGGCGATGTGGCGATGACCGCGCGGGGGCGCGCCAGCGCCGACTTCCCGATGGTCTGCGCTGCGCCTATGGCTGCCGGCGTCACCAAGGCGCAGGTCGGTGCAGTGACATTGCCGGTGCCGATGATGAACCCGCAGCGCATTCTGGTGGTGGGCGATACCGGTTGCCGCATCAAGGGCGCGGCGCTGCAGGCGTGCAACAATCCGGCAGAATGGCCCTTTCCGTTGGTCGCCGCCGCCGCCGCCAGATTGAAACCCGATCTGGTGATCCATGTCGGCGATTATCTTTATCGGGAAAGCGCCTGTCCCGCTGGCAATGCGGGCTGCGCCGGCTCGCCTTGGGGTAACAACTGGACCACCTGGCAGGCCGACTTCTATACGCCGGCCGCGCCGTTGTTGGCGTCTGCGCCGATCGTGCTGGTGCGGGGCAATCACGAAGATTGCCGCCGCTCCGGCCCCGGCTATCAGTTGCTGATGGGCCCTCGTGATGCGGCCGGCCCCTGCCGGGTGCATGAGCCGCTTTACAAGGTTGATCTCGGTGGCCTCACCCTGGGCGTGCTGGACGATGCTGTGTCGGATGAAACTGATCTCGACCGGACGCTGGCCCAGACCTATGCCGATGAAATCGCCAGCCTGGCGCAAATCTCCACGCCGGTATGGCTGGTGCATCACCGGCCGACCTGGGCGGCGATCAGCGGTCCGCTCGGCATTGCCATGGGTGGAAATCTCACTTTGATGGAAGCCAGCAGCCTCAATGCCCGCAAAGGCGCAACCCTCATTCCGCCTTCGGTGGAGTTGATGCTGTCCGGCCACATCCACACGTTCGAGGCGATCAATTTCAATCAGCCGGTGCCGCCCCAGATCGTGGCCGGCAATGGCGGCGATGCGCTATATGTGACGCCGCGCAATCTGCGCGGCACGCAATTCATTGGCCATTCGGGTGTGACGGTGGCCGACGGGCTGTCGGTCGGCGGTTTTGGTTTTCTGCTGATGACCAAGAGCACCGACGGCTGGACCGTTGATCTTTACGATCCGGCAGGCCAACCCGAAGGCCAATGCCGCTTGAGCACCGCCGGCAAAGGCCGGCTGGATTGTCCGAGCCTGAAACCCTGACTACTGCACAGCGTTCGCGGCGGCCTGGTCCAGCAAAGTCAGCAGCGACGCGGTGGGAAAACCATCCACCGCCAGGCCGTGAGCCTTTTGATATTGGCGCAGCGCGGCCCGGGTCCTGCGGCCCAGCACGCCATCGGGCGTGCCGGGATCAAAGCCCAGCTTGGCCAGGTCGGTCTGGAATTGTATGCGTTCGGCGCGCGACAGAGGCCGCTCGTCACGTGGCCAAGCATGACGTACCGGCGGCGCACCCGCCATGCGATCGGCGAGCAGTCCAATAGCCAGTGCGTAAGAGACGGCATTGTTGTATTTCAGGATCACGCTGAAATTGGGCAGCACCAGAAAGGCCGGCCCGCGTGCGCCCGCCGGCAGCAAGATGCCGGCGTTCTCCGGCGCGTCCGGCAATGCCTCGCCTTGCGCGGTGGTGACGCCCAGCGCCCGCCATTCCGCGATGGGCTTCAAGGTGTCGGTATCAGCCATTTCATAAAGGAAGGTCGGCGGCAGCTGCACCTCATAGCCCCAGGGCTGGCCGGTCTTCCAACCCTGGCTGGAAATCAGCTTCGCCGCTGACGCCAGGGCATCAGGCGCCGATTGCCACAGATCGATCCTGCCGTCGCCATCGCCATCGGTGGCGTATTTGAAAAAGGTGGTGGGCGTGAACTGGGTCTGGCCGAAAGCACCGGCCCAGCTCGCCACCATTTCGCTCAAGGGATAATGCTGCTCTTGATACAGACGCAGCGCCGCGAAAAATTCGGGCCGGGCGTAATCGGCGCGCGGGCCGTCATAGGCCAAAGTCGCCAGCGCCGCGAACAGATTGAAGCCGCCCGTCTCCGAGCCATAGTCGGTCTCCATGCCCCAAACGGCGACCAGGATTGCTTTTGGCACGCCGCTGGAAGCCTCGATCCGCGCCAGCACATCGCCATAACGCGTCAGCATGAATTGCGCGTCCTTGATCCGCCGTGCCGAGACCGCGCTATCCAGATAGCTCCACACCGGCTTGGAGAATTCCGGCTGATTGGCGTTCATCGTGGCGATGGACGCAATAGGTGCGATGCCGGCGGTGGCGGCGTCGAAGGTCGCATCCGTGATGCCTTGCGCCCGCGCGGTGACGCGGGCTTCGGCCAGGAAGGCGTCGAACTTGGCATCGCCCGATCTCGGCGGGGCCGGGGGTGGGGGCGCGATCGGGATGCTGACGGCGGGCGCGGGCGGTGGCGGGGGCCTCGGAGCCTTGGTGGCACAGGCCACCACCAGCAACAGGGCGGCGAGGGCCGCCAGCCGCCGCAACCCGGACATGGGATCGGCCCGCAAAGCGGTCAGGACGGAAGGGCGGCGCGCCATGGTCCATTGGTATACCTGATTCCGCCATTTTTGGCGGAAAAGCTGGGTTTTTTCCGTGACTTGGCGGGTTGACAGGGGTGGGGGCTTTCCATAGTTTCCGCGCCTTCGCGCAAAGACGGCCGCTCGCGGCCAAAATCGGTCCAAAGGCAGTCCTATGAAGGTTCGCAACTCTCTCCGCTCGCTCAAGAAGCGCGACAAGGACTGCCGCGTGATCCGCCGCAAGGGCCGCGTTTACGTGATCAATAAGAAGAATCCGCGGTTTAAAGCCCGCCAGGGTTAAGCGATACTCGCGCCGCTTTTCTCATCAGGCGCACATGCTTCTTCCACCCACCAACGCCAGGATCGTCGCCCGCCGGGCCGAGATCGTCGCCGCGCTTCGCGAAATCGTGCCCGATGGCGTGGTCGCCGATGAATCGGGCCTGGCCACCTTCGACTCCGATGCCCTCAGCGCCTATCACCAGATGCCGCTGGTCTGCGTACTACCGTCCAATCGCCAGCAGGTCAGCGAGATCCTGAAGTACGCGCAGGCCGAGGGCATTCCCATCGTGCCGCGCGGTTCGGGCACGTCGCTGTCGGGCGGGGCGCTGCCGCGCGAAGACGGCATCCTGATCGGCATGGGACGCATGAAGCGCATCCTGGAGATCGATTATGAGAATGGTTGCGTCACCGTCGAGCCCGGCGTCACCAATCTGAACATCACCAAGGCGGTGGAGGCAAACGGCTTCTATTATGCGCCCGATCCGTCCAGCCAGGTCGCCTGCAGCATCGGCGGCAATGTGGCGGAGAATTCCGGCGGGCTGCACTGCCTGAAATACGGCCTGACCACCAACAACCTGTTGGGCGTGACTTTCGTGCTGCCGGGCGGTGAGATCGTCACCATCGGCGGCAAGTGCGGCGCGCAGGGCGGGCTTGATCTGCTGGGCCTGATCACTGGCTCTGAAGGCCTGCTGGGCGTGGTGGTGGAAGTGGTGGTGAAGATCCTGCGCAAGCCGCCGGTGACCCGCACCCTGATGGCGAGCTTCGACACTGTGACCGCCGCCGGCGCCTGTGTCGCCGCCGTCATTGCCGATGGCGTGGTTCCCGCTGCCATGGAGTTCATGGACGGGCGCGCCGCCGAAGCCATCGAGAGCTACAACCAGCCCGGCTATCCGCTGGGTTCGGCCGCCATCCTGATCGTCGATGCCGACGGCGTGGAGGCCGACGTCTCCCACGCCATCTCGCGCGTGACCGAGATCGTCACCCAGTGCGGCGGCAAGGCGGTGGAAGCCACCGACGAAAAACAGCGCGCCCGCATCTGGTCGGGCCGCAAGGCCGCCTTCGCCGCCATGGGCAAGCTTGCCCCCGACATGATCTGCATGGACGGCACTATTCCCCGCCATGCGCTGCCTTTCGTGCTGGATGAAATGGCCAAGCTGTCGGAAAAATATGAGCTGGGTTTCTGCAATGTCTTCCATGCCGGCGACGGCAATCTGCATCCCCTGATCATCTTCGACATCATGAAGCCCGGCGAGTTCGAGCGCGCCGAGGCGTTCGGCGCCGACATCCTGCGCCTGTGCGTCAAGGTGGGCGGCGTCCTTTCCGGCGAGCATGGCGTGGGCGTGGAAAAGCGCGACCTGATGACCGACATGTTCACGCCCGAGGAACTGGCGCTGCAGGGCCGGGTGAAATGCGCCTTCGACGTGCAAGGCCTGTTCAATCCCGGCAAGGTGTTTCCAACTCTTTCGGCCTGCGTCGAACAGGGGCATATCCATGTCCATGGCGCGCAACTGCCCCACCCTCATCTGCCGCGCTTCTGATGGAGAAGATCGCCAGCGAAGCCCAGGCCGTTGAGTTCGTGCGCGCGGCGCGCGAGGCGAAGGCGCCGTTCGAGATCGTGGCCGGCGGCACCCGCCGCCAGGTCGGAAAGCCGATGGCGGACCTGCCGCGTCTCGATGTCTCCGGCCTTTCCGGGATCGTGAAATACGAACCGGCCGAGTTGATCATCACCGCCGCGCCCTCGACGGCGCTGACCGAGATCACCTCTGTGCTGGCGGAAAAAGGTCAGCGCCTGGGCTTTGATCCGGCCGACTGGTCCCGGCTGCTCGGCTCCAATGGGGTCGCCACTTTGGGCGGCGCGGCCTCGGCTGATGCCAGCGGTTCGGGCCGGCTGCGCCACGGCGCGGCGCGGGATTCGCTGCTGGCCTTCCGCGGCGTCAATGGCCAGGGCGAAGCCTTCCGCGGCGGCGCCAAGGTGGTGAAGAATGTCACCGGCTTCGATTTGCCCAAGCTGGTCTGCGGCGCTTATGGCTCGCTGTGTGTGCTGACCGAACTCACCTTCCGCGTGTTCCCGAAGCCGCCTTTGGCTGTCACCTTGTGCCTGGCCGATGTGGAGCCCGAGGCCGGTTTCGCCGCCCTACGCAAGATCGCGCTCAGCGCATTGGAGCCGGCGGGCCTTGCCTATCTGCCCGCGATGATGATGCCCGGCGTCGGGCCCCAAATTGGTCAAGGCGCGGCCCTGATCAAGCTGGAGGGCGCGCGTCAGCCGCTGGAAGAGAAGATCGCTTTGGCCCATGGCCTCTTGGGTCAATCCGTGCAGCGCATCGAAGACGATCCCTTCCCTGCCATCGCCAGCGGCGAGAAATTCGCTGATGTCCCGGGCCATGTCTGGCGGGTGATGGTGGCGCCGGCAGATGCGCCGCGCGTGGCGAAGGAACTGAACGCGCAGCATTGGCTGGGCGACTGGGCCGGCAGTCTTATCTGGCTGGCGGCCGCCCCCGCCGATGCTTCGCGCGTCCGTGCCATCGCGGCGGCGGCGAAAGGCCAAGCCATGCTGCTGCGCGGATCGCCGGATGCGCGCGCCGCGCTCGGTCTTTATGCGCCGCAAGCGCCCGCGCTGGCCGGCCTGAGCCGCGCTGTAAAGGCGGCGTTCGATCCCTTGTCCCTGTTCAATCCGGGACGGCTGGTATGAAATACAACTTCACCCCCGAACAGCTTGCCGATCCGCAAGTCGGCCCCGCCGCCGCAGCAGTGCGGTCCTGTGTCCATTGCGGCATCTGCACCGCGACCTGTCCCACCTATGTGGTGCTGGGCGATGAGCGCGACAGCCCGCGCGGCCGCATCGTTTTGATGAAGGACATGCTGGAGAAGGGCGGCGCGCCGACCGCCGAACAGGTCTATCACATCGACCGCTGCCTTTCGTGCCTCAACTGCAAGACCGCCTGTCCCTCCAGCGTCAATTATCAGCGGCTGGTGGACGAGGCGCGCGCCCATATCCAGAACCATTACCAGCGTCCACTGGCCGACCGGCTGTTGCGCTGGGGGCTCGCCACGGTGATGACCCGGCCAAAGCTGGTTCGCATCGGTCTTCTGCTGGCCCGTATCGGTGCGCCGATCGCGCGTTTGCTGCCCGGCCGGCTGGGCGCCATGGCAAAGATCGGCCTGATGGCGAGGCCGCAAGGTCCCGAGCCCACGCACTTCCCAAAGCCCGCGACCGTTAAACAGCGCATCGCCATTATGCCGGGCTGCGTGCAGGGCGCGCTGGCGCCGCAGATCGATGCGGCGGTGGGCCGGGTGCTGGCGCGGCGCGGCATCGAGCTGGTGGCACTGGAAGGGGCGGGCTGCTGCGGGTCGCTGCCCCATCACATGGGCCGGGATGCGGACGCGCGCGCCTGGGCCAAGAAAGCGATCGCGGCATTCGAACACGGCCAATATGACGGGGTGCTGATCACCGCCACCGGCTGCTCGGCGGCGCTGAAGGATTACGCCCATCTCTTCGCCGGTGATCCGGTATGGCAACCCCGGGCCGCCAAATTCGCCGCGGCCGCCCGCGATTTCGCCGAGCTTTGCACCCCGCTGGAGGCCACACCACCGCGCGCTCTGCGGGTGGCTTATCACCCGGCCTGCACCCTGCAGAACAGCCTGAAGCTGAACGGGGTGGGCGAGACGTTGCTGGCCGCTGCCGGCTTCACTGTGACGCCATTCCTGGAATCCCATCTTTGCTGCGGCTCGGCAGGCACCTATTCCATCCTGCAGCCTGACCTGTCGTCACAATTGCGTGCCCGCAAACTGGGCAATATCGCCGCCGCCGAGCCGGATGTGCTGGTCAGCGGAAACATCGGCTGCCTGCAGCATCTGGCGGGCGGGGAGGGGCTGGAACAGCCGATCCTGCATATTGCGGAACTATTAGATTGGGCGGAGGGGGGAGGAGCGGCGCCTTGGGAGAAACCCAAGGCGTGAGCAGGTCCAGTGGACCTGCGAGAGCGATGACCGCCGCGAGCTTGGGCGAGCGGCCGGCCGGTCCCAGGCCTATCAATCTGGAATTGCCGCGCGCCTCCCACTAGACTGGGTCCATGCGCACCGCGCTGATCCTTTCCCTGCTCCTTGCCTGTGGCCCTCTCTATGCGGCGCCGGCCAAAGCGCCTGCACCCAAAACGCCCGCGCCCAAAGAGGTCAACAGCGAGGAACAGCTTTTCCGCCAACTCAAGCAGGCGCAAAGTTCCGAGGACGCGCATGTCATCGAAGAAAAGCTCAAGCTGATGTTCCGCCCCTCCGGCAGTCCCAGCGTGGATTTGCTGATGACGCGGGCGGAAGCTGCCGCGGCGGCATCCGACAAGAAGACGGCGAAAAAACTGGTCGAGGCGATCACAAACATCGCCCCCACCTATGCCGAAGGCTGGCATACCCGCGCCGCCATGGAACAGGCCGATGGCGACGACACCGATGCGCTGGTCTCGCTGCAGAAGACGGTCCTGCTCAATCCCCGCCATTTCGCCGCCATGGTCGAGTTGGCGGATATGCTGGAAGATTATGGCGACAAGGGCGGCGCCTTGAAGCTGTATCGCCGCGCGCTCGATCTCGATCCGCAGCTGGATGTGGCAAGCCGCAAGGTGCGCGAGCTGACCACCAGCGTCGAAGGTCGCGATATCTGATTATGCGCTGGTTCCCAGCCGCGTTTCTTCTCTTCGCAGCCAGTCCGGCCGCGGCGCAAGCCTGGATGGTCGGCACCTGGTTCGGCCATGGCCAGCCGAACGACAAGGCCGCCATGTATATCGACCGCATGCGTCCTGGCGGAAGCTGGCGCGGCGAGTACCGCACCTGCATGAGGGGCAAGGCGGTGGACCAGATCCAGACGGGGAGTTGGTCGGTGGCCGGCGACGTGCTGACCCTGAAGGTCGACACCGTGGACGGGGCCGCCTTACCGCGCACCGATACTTACAAGATGCTGGCGCACAGCCCGGCGTCGCAGAAATATCTGAGCACGGCCTGGAATTTTCCCTATACGCCGCAACGGGTGGCGGACGACTTCCAGATGCCGAGCTGCGAGCTGGTCGGTTGATTTCCCGCGTGGTTGTGGGCCTTTGCCTCGTCCTGGCGGCGACACCGGCCATGGCCGCGGCTTCGCTGGCTGGCACCTGGTTCGGCCAGGGCGAGCCCTTCGACAAGACCGAGATGTATCTCGACCATTTTCTGCCCAATGGCGAAATCCATTCCCAGTTTCGCCTCTGTCTGAAGGGCAAGGTGGCTCGCGACAGCACGGAGGACGGCACCTGGACCGTCTCCGGCAATATCCTGACCATAAAAGTCACGCGCCATAACGGTCAGCCGGCGCCGCGCGAGGATGTCTATCGCCTCGATCTGGTCACGCCGCAGCGCTTCAAGGAAACCCATCTGGCGCTGAATTTTCCGTTCGACGAGCGCCGGGTGGCGGATGATTTTCCGATGCCGAGCTGCGAGCTCGTCAGCTAGTCTTCGGTCACGAACGCCACGCGCAGCATGTTGGTGGCCCCGGTGGTGCCCAGCGGCACGCCGGCGGTGATGACGATGCGCTCGCCGGCCTGGGCGAAACCTTCCTGGCGGGCGATCTGGGAGGCGCGCTTGACCATGTCGTCGAAGTCGC